>Ga0210096_1000572_pt1 | contig 12500 bp, 9 predicted proteins | sample China_Galinas_PW_4_FD_184864 | JGI IMG/M metagenome (GOLD analysis project Ga0210096, IMG submission 184864) | Wetland microbial communities from San Francisco Bay, California, USA, that impact long-term carbon sequestration - China_Galinas_PWA_D2... | ecosystem: Environmental > Aquatic > Marine... | reverse complement strand
GCTCGGAATGGCTCGCGAATTGCTCGGTGATTTCTTGCCCAGCTGGACCGCCTGGCGTCGTTTTGCCCGCTCACCCACCATCTGGCGAAGGATCGTTTTCTATTCCGAAAGCGGGCAGGACTGGCACCATTTTCAACCCGTCATCGAGGTACTGACCGGCGATCTCCGACGGGAGGTCAGCTACATCACCTCCGACCCTGACGATCCCGGCCTCGGGGCTGCGGGAGGTCGTCTGCTCACCTACTATATCTCCCCCGGTCTCGTCAGAATCCTCCTGTTTCAGTTCATCCAAGCCGACGTCATGGTCCTGACCGTGCTCGACCTGAACAACTTCGAGTTGAAACGCTCGATCCACTCCGTGCACTACGTCTACACGTTTCACGGCATGGGCAGCACCCACATGGTAGACCACCCGAACTCCTACGACCACTACGACAGCATATTCTGTGTGGGGCCGCACCAGACGCGGGAAATCAGGCGGCGCGAGGAGTTGGCCGGTCTGCCGGCCAAGAATCTCGTCGAACACGGATACACACGTCTGGAGACGTTGATGGCAGCTGGAAGGGAACATGCGCGTGAGACACAAGACCGGCCCGTGATCCTTATCGCGCCGACCTGGGGGGAGGAGTCGCTCCTCAACCTCTGCGGCGAAGACCTGGTGCGCGTACTGCTCGAAGCCGGTTACCACGTGATCGTGCGTCCTCACTATCACACCCTGAACCTGACTCCCGAAGTCATCGACCGGCTGGTCGAGCGGTTCGGTGACAACCCGCGGTTCAAACTCGTTACGCGTATGGGAGAATCCGCATCGCTGTTCGAGTCGGACCTCATGATCTGCGACTGGTCGTCCTCGGCAATCGAGTATGCCCTGGGGCTGGAAAAACCGGTCCTGTATGTCGATGTCCCGAAGCGCGTCAGAAACCCGGACTATGAGGCCTACGGCATCGAACCGATCGAGATCTTTATCCGGGAACGGATCGGAGAGGTCCTTTCACCTCAAGCGCTGGACAAGATGCCACAGGCCATCGAACGACTGCTGGACACTCCCGAGGCGTTCCAGCAATCGATCGCAGCGTTGCGGGGTGAGATCGTGTTCAACGTAGGAGACAGCGCCCAAGTGGCAGCGCGGGAACTCGTGAAGATAGCAGACGATGTCGGCAAGAACTGACCGGGGGGACGAGGCCCCGGCAGACGAATCCGGTTCGCGAAAGGACTGGCTGGCACCGGCCGGCCGCGTCCGCCTGCTTAAATGGGCGAGCTGGTTTGCCGTGTTGAACGCCGCCGTGATGGGGATCGTGGCGCTGCGTTATCTCCTCCGGTTCCCGTTTCCGGACGAACCCGTCGCGATTCTCTATGTCTTTCTCGCCTACACGGGGCAGTTCACCCTGCTGGCCTATCTCCCCTTTCTCCTGTTGCTGTTGCCGCTGGCCCTGCTCGTGCCGCGCCCGAAACTGGTCGTTCCGGTCGCGATCATCGTCTTCAGTGCGATCCTGGCGCTGCTCACGGTAGACAGCCTGCTGTTCGAGCGCAATCACTTTCACCTCTCCCCACTGACGATCCGGATTCTTGGTGCCGGCACCTGGGGATTCGCCGCCCTCTATTTTGCCATTTTCGCAGCAATCGAATGGTTTCTAGCCCGCTGGACGTGGCGCCGGTTCTCTCCGCCGGGACGACGAAACCGGGGAATACTGCTAGGTGCATTGCTTGTCCTCTGCCTGACGGGAAGCCAGGCAATCTATATTGCCGCAGACGCTCACTACTATGTTCCGATTACGAAGTTCGACCACTATCTGCCGCTCTACTATCGACTCACCGCCAAGCGCTTCCTCGATCGACACGGGCTGGTCTCACTGAACCAGAACCGGGAAAGGAACCTGGTCGCCGGCCTTGGGCAGGTGCGCGGTAAAGAACTGAACTATCCGGTGAAGCCCATGGATTGCGATGCGGACGCACCGCAATACAACATCCTATTCATCGTCGTCGATGCGATGCGCAGCGACTTCGCTACGGCGGAGATCACTCCTGCCATCGAGCGGTTCTCCCATCGGGCCCTGAATTTTCGCAATCACTACAGCGGCGGCAATTCCTCCCGGATGGGCATGTTCTCGCTGTTCTACGGCATCCCCGGAACCTACTGGCAGGCGTTCCAGTCCCTGCAGCAACCCCCGGCGCTGATGGACGTCATTCAGCGACGCAACTACCGGATCGGTGTCTTCGGCAGCGACACCCTGTACGGCCCGTCCAACCTCGACCGCACGGTCTTTGCCAGAATCCCGGACCTGAGGATGGAAACGAACACCCGGCCGGATGCTCCGTACGCACGAGATATCGCGATTACCGAGGAGTGGTTAGCCTGGCTCGACGGTGTGTCACCGACGGAACGGTTCTTCGGCTTCCTCTACTACGCCGCACCTACGCACCGCTACAGCTATCCGCCGGACTATGATCAGGCATTCAACAGCCAGGCGAAGAGCGGCGGCAAGCCCACCCTGATCGACCGTTACAAGAGCTCGCTGCGTTTCGATGATGAACTCATCGCACGGGTTCTGGACGATCTCGAGAATCGCGGTTTGATGGAGCAGACGATTGTGATCCTGACCAGCGACCATGGTGAGGAGTTCAATGACAACGGGCTCGAGTTCCAGGGCCACGGGACCGCATATTCCGACTACCAGATGCACACGCCGATGCTGGTCCACTGGCCCGGCATGGATCATCGGGAAGTCACGGTACGCACCTCGCATCTTGACGTGCCACCCACACTGCTGGCAAGGGCGCTGGGATGTAAGAATCCGGTCGAGGAATACAGCACCGGACAGGACCTCTTGACTCGCCCGGACTGGCCATGGTTGATCGCCGGCAGCTACAACGGTTACGCGATTCTCGAGCCCGAACAGACCACCGTCACCTACGTTGGAGGGTACTTCGAGGTCCGGGACCGGGACTACCGAATCATCGAAGACCCGGTCATTAATGCCTCCGTTCTCACCGAGGCAATGAACGACATGGGCCGTTTCTTCCGGTAGTACACGCCGGAATCCTGTTACACCCGCCGGATAGATTGATAATCGAGTCGATGAAGCAGGCGTCGCGGTTCAAGCTCGTTCCACAATGGTGGATGGCATTCTGGCTCCTGCTCCTTCCCTGCATCGTCACCGCGAATTCGGTCACCGTGACGACGGAAAAGCTGGTACTGGAGTTCTCCACCCGAGGCGGGAGCCTGCGACATCTCGAGGCCTGCTACCCGACGTGTGGCAACGCGGCGCGCCGAAATGATACGAGGTTTCGTTTTAATAATTCCGGCCCGGAGAGATCCCCGATCTCTATCGTAATCCCGGGCGATGACATCCTGACCCGAACGATCTCGCAGACCGAGTACTCGATCGATCGATCCGATAATGAGGCGTTCGTCACGCTGGTCTTCGAATCTCTCCCCATCGAGACCGGTGAGGTGATTCGCAAGACCTACGACATCTCCAGGACCACCTACGGCATCCGCCTGACCGTCGAGATCGGGGGTGATAACCGTCAGGCTTTCGCATCGCGGCGCCCGCCGTCCCTGATGCTCGTCGGCGAAGGGGACTTTCACTCGATCCGCGAGCAATCGGGCTTCGCGCAGAGTTACGAGCGATTGTCAGCCGTCTACGCCATCGGGGACGAGGCATCCCGCTTCAAGACCGAAGAGGGTCGAACGGAGATGACCTTCTCCGTCCCCTTCTGGGCGGGTCTTCGAAACCGCTTCTGGGCCCTGCTGACACACCCCGCCGATCCAGGCAGGATTCGAGTGGCTGCCGAAGTGAACGAGCAAACCGCGTCCGTCACGCTGACTGATACCGAGGACCCGGTGGTTCAAGGATTCCTAATCTACGCCGGCCCCGTGCAACTCGACGAACTCAAGGCCACTTCGCCCACGTTGACTGCATTACTTTATGCGCCACTGTGGTTCTGGCTGCGCTGGTTGTGCTTCGCCCTGTACTATCCCCTCGCCCTGCTCTATCAAGTGACGGGAAATTACGGCATCGCCATCATGCTGCTTGCGGTCGCCGTCAAGATCGCGATGTCACCCCTCACCGCAATTGCCGACCGATGGCAACGGCAGGTCGATATCACGCGTTCGGCTCTGCAACCGGGACTGGACGTGATCAAACGTAACTTCAGGGGCGAAGAGCAGGTCAATCGCATTCATTCGCTGCACCGGGAGCATGGCGTGACCATGTTCTACTCCCTGAAGAGCCTGTTCGGCTTTCTGATCCAGATACCGGTGTTCATCGCCGCCTTCTACATGCTCAATGAGGACTTCCAGTTGTCGGGGGTCCCTTTCCTGTGGATCGCCGATCTGGCGCAGCCCGATCATTTCTTCCGTCTTCCCTTCACCCTCCCCTTCTTCGGCGCCTACCTGAATCTCCTGCCGTTCATCATGACGGGTGTTACACTGCTCGCTTCACTGATCCACGACAGCGGATCACTGTCGCGGGACCTGGCGCGCAAACAACGCAACCATCTGATCGCCATGGCGGTCCTGTTCTTTGTCCTGCTCTATACCTTTCCCGCCGGGATGGTGCTCTACTGGACCTCGAACAACCTGATAGAGCTCGCGAAGAGCTTGGCGGGACACGTAGTTCCCAGTACACGGTAGAGCAACCACTGCAGGTGCGACGACAAACGCTTGATTGCCATCAAATGGTTACCAGCCATGATCCACCCTAACATCCCTGAATATTCGGGATGATTAGGCGATTGCCGGAAAATGGCATACCAGATCGCGCCGGGTGAACTACGAAGCAGTGAACGGCTTGGGCAGGAAGCCCAAGACCGGTGCCCAAGCAAAGCAGGGACAGTGCCGCGCCGGGATCGTTCGTCATCAAGGCGCGGCAACAGGCGTATAGTCAAACTATGTCACTGTTGTCGTAACACAGAGGACGGACGAAAAGACAAGCTGGATGGTATGTCATTTGACAGAAATCGCCTTAAGAGTCAGCTCGTCACCAAAGCCTATCGCTCGAAAATTTCAGGGTCCGCGATCGGCCATCGATAGGGATCGGGTCAAAAGGGGGCCGCAGCCCCCGTCTGCCTACAGAACCGTGCGTACGGGTCCGTACACGGCTCCTCACGTAAGGCGTATCCACTGATTCACGTCAAACCAATGCGGTAGCTGTTGATTGGAGCGGATGGCCTGTCCCAGTTCCCCAGCGAACCAGCCCACCGGGTAGGCCCGCGACACCGCGAATGTGGCGGCCCTATGATCATCATCGAAATCTTTGAGCGTAGACAACTCCCCCGTGCACCACCTTCGATTCGTCTGACATCATGATCGCCACTTTGACCAAACGCACCGCCAAGTGCACCGTCTGCCTATCGGCAGCTACCGGTACAAGAACCACCGTGTCTACTGCAGCGAACGGTACCTGTTTGTCAACGTTTCAAGCGGAAATATCCAGCCTACAGGCACCTCGAATACATCCCATCACAGAACGTCCGGTTGGCGATTCCACGAATCGCAATCCACCCTCATACCAAGCGCCCTATTCAAATCCCCATAGTGCTATCGCTCGCACTGTCTGCGTTACCACTTCCCCCCGTTTCCTCCTCTGGGGCTTGTCCAACGCCTGCCCGCCTAGCGTGAGGCGGCTTGGACGGGAGTAGTGTGAGGGCAGTCATCCGACAATATTGAACAAATAGCGACACTATCGAACCTGCCCGGTAACGGCAGGTTAACACCGGTAAGTGGTCATTCAAATGCGGGAGTTTTTGCCCTTTTCTTGCATCCGGAATTTTGGGTTATGACGTATTCCGTTGTTTCGCCATCAGCCGTGGTGCACCAAGTAACTAGCGAATAGTCAACCGATCCGGGAACCATTTTGCTGATTCTACTCGCGGGCATGATATCGATTGTTGACTTCAGCAAAAATGACCCAGATGCTACTCCACCGGTCAAATTTTGATCCTGAATTGCATATTCTCAATGATTCACTGTTGGGAGGCTATGATTGAGGTCAAGATGCAAGTTTTAGCAGACAATATCGCTAGTCGGGAACGTCATCAATGCCTCTTTACTTGAAGTAGCCCAATATCAAGGAGACTGGTCCATGACCGATACAAATGGCACTCACTTTCCAGGCAGTTATTTTTGGACGTTGTTGATCCCAGTAGCGCTGGTCGCGATTGTCGTTGCATTCGCGCTCAGACAGATGAGTATCGATAGTGAGTTCGAGCAGGTTTCTGCTGCCGAGCGTAGACATCTCCAACAAATCAGTGCGTTCGTGGCTGCGGAGGTTTCTTCCTCGGTGCATCGATTGGACGCCCTGACCCAAGAAGCAGCTGTTCAACTTGCTATCGATACATCGACCCCTCGTGCCATTCGGGTTTTACAGTCAGTATTCCTGACATTAGCGAACCGGAATCCTACCTACCAGCAAATTCGCTGGATCGATCAATCGGGTACGGAGAGAGTGCATATCATGCGTTCTCAGAATGCGCCTGTCATAGTAAAGCCGCAACAACTGCGGAATAAAAGTTCCCGCGATTATTTCAAAAAAGTGATATCGCTATCTGACGGAGAAATCTATATTTCCCAGTTTAACTTCGATATAGAAAATGGCCAGAGCGAGAAACATATTCTGGCGACCATTCGTGTGGCCAAGACAATACGAAACAGTCGGGGACAACATCGTGGCATCTTATTTATCGATATCTCAACACCAAATATTATGGAGGCTCTTAGAATTGCCCACGAGGAGACTCCGGACACCGATTATATCATTGTGAGCGATAGCGGATACGGGTTGGCACCAAATGCAAAGGCAGGCCAAGCAAAAGCCAACCCCGAACAATTCGCGGTATTCTCCACAAAATATCCTGCTGTGTGGAAACACATCTCTTCAAGTCGTGTCGGCAGCGCGGAACTGGAAGATGGCATCTGGGTATGGAAGGAAATACTTCCGGAAGCGTTAATCGCGCGGATTGCCGCGGCAACGTCCAGCGATTTTCTTACCACAACGCGTATACATTCGAATGACCTTACTCTTAAACTCGTGGCGCACAAGTCAATTTCAGCGCTTGCAAAGTCGGTTAAAAATATCACCGTTCAGATTACTGTAGGAACGATTCTCCTGTTGAGTATTTATGCCTGGAGCCTGCTCTTTATGATGCGCAGCCAGGAGAGTGAGAAGCGTGCGGCAATTGAAGCGGCCCACGCCAAAGCGCAAGCGAGCCATATGCAGCGCCTCAAGGAACTGGAGGAGCGGTTCCATCTATCTGTAGAGGCCAGTAGCGTCGGCATGTTAGTAGTCGACGCTGAAGGTACGATTATTCTGAACAACACTGCAGCGGAATCCATGCTTGGATACGAAAAGGGTACATTGCAAGGGTTAAGCGTGGACCTTTTGTTGCCATCCGCTCAGCGTAGCGATCACTCACGATTGAGGGCAGAATTTTTACGCAATCCTGAGGTTCGCAAGATGGGGCAGGGTCGAAAACTAGAAGCTGTTACAGCAGATGGCCGCAAGATACTGGTTGAGGTGGGGTTAAATCCTTATTTGGATCACGGCAAGCAGGTTGTGTTGGCGAGCATCGTCGATATATCCTGAAAGCAGTAAGGTTTCTCGTTCTTTTGAAATTCTGCCCTTGCGAGTTACACCTAAATCGAAGGCTGGCGTTTATCGGCCAAGACGGTATATGTTGATGTGGTTAGTGAGCGGTATATTTGCGAAGAAGTGGAAGAACTTCTGTGTCTGTTCATGTTACTGCCAGAGGGATTTCGCGATGCTACGCTGCGCGATCACGTCGCCCGGCTGATGGGAGACAAACCGCAGGACTACAGCCCCGTTCGCATGACCCACGATCTGCATCGGCTACGCTTGCACGGCGTCATCGAAAAAATCACCGCTACCCATCGTTATCAGATCAAGTCCGAGGGCCTGCGTATCTGCCTGTTCCTGACCAAGGTCCATAATCGGGTGATCCGGCCCCGCTTCTCGCAGCTAAATAGTGGCTGCCCGAAAGCCCCAAACCGGCCCGTCGCATCCGCCATGCACCAACTGGACCAGGCTATGGAGCAACTCATTGGAGAGGCAAAACTGGCCGCTTGAAAAATTTGACTCATTTGCAAAGATCTTGTCCACTCAGGAATTCCTACTTTGGGATTGTATTAACGACAACAGCCCAACAGTTCAAGAGGATCACAATAAGCAGAAACAAATTACCCAACCTCTGATGCAGGCACACAAAAAAAGCTACTGAAATCAACTGCATTAATTTCCCTATGAAAACACCATAATGTACACCTAGATTTCTTATTAGCCAACTCACTACATGATTAGCCTCTGCATTAGGCCCAAGATTGCTGACAAAATACACTGTCGTTAAATAATCAAAAAGCATGGTGCCTAACAAAATTATCCACCACATGAGATACCTGTTCAATGAAAACAACAGATTCTCTTTCAAATGTATCTCGGAATCTAATATTTTCATCGTTTATGATTTAACCAGTAGTCCTATGGTTTCCGAGGGACCAACTATATCCGGGTCATACCTGCGAGCAGATTCAGCGCCAGCAATATCTGCAGAATAGCTTGTTCAGGTGGCATGTTATCCCGCAAGAAGCGAATCTGCTGTTTCGGTTCACCTATTGTCATCGTAGAACCTGTCCCTTGCTTTGAGCACGGGCGGAAGGTGGCGCAGCATTTCTGACCGAAGGACCGCTCAACATCTCTCTGCAGACATTCTCCAATTGGAAGCCGTTAGCTGTGTTACGTCCCGCACTGATTCAGGAATTCTGTCACGATAATCAGCGAATTACAGAGCAAGCTGGGCACGTGATATTGCGACGTGGTCATGGCTATGGGCTACTCTTGAGCGGAGAGCCGTATGCACTGAGAGGTGTACGTACGGTTCGGGTAGGAGAGGCAGGGAGATAGTTCGTATATGGTCTCCTCTTACTCCACTGGCGACCACGGTCAAGGGCCTGTCTTTCTATCTCTATCTGATCATGGATGTCTACAGCCGCAAGATCGTGGGCTGGGAGGTGTTCGAGACCGAGTCTGCCGAGCACGCCGCCTCGGTATTCCACAAGGCCCATCTGCGCGAAGAGGTAGGCGCTGAATCACTGGTGCTGCACTCGGACAACGGCTCGCCCATGAAGGGGGCAACCATGCTGACCACATTGCAGCGCCTCGGGGTCATGCCCTCGTTCAGCAGACCTTCGGTCAGCAACGACAACCCCTATTCCGAGGCCTTGTTCAAGACACTGAAGTATCACCCGGGCTTCCCCGATAAACCCTTCGAAACCCTTGAGCAGGCCCGTGAATGGATCACCGGGTTCCAGCACTGGTACAACGCGGTTCACCGCCACAGCGCCTTGAAGTTCGTCACCCCAGGCCAACGCCATCGTGGCGAAGATATCGTGCCCTCGAACAGCGTAATGCCCTCTACGAAGTCACCAGGGACCAACGCCCTGAGCGCTGGCCCGGACCGAGGCGGAACTGGGAACAAAATGGGGTCGTCTTCCTAAACCCCAACAAGTCCACTGAAAAGGAGACCAAACTCAAGGAAACAGCAGCCTGGAGAATGCGACATCTTCTTTGACAACGACTGGTAGCAGTGCGGCTACATGCGGTCACCGGCAGTGAAAATCTCACCGGTCAATCATCATTTGTATGATGTGGCCTTGGCGTCAGTCGTCCTTGATTTGCCCATCGGCAGTGACGGTCCTAAAGCCTAAGGTCTTCCAGGACTGAATTCCGCCTCGGTACCACTTCAGCTTGTGGGCCGGATAGCCCATATTCAGCAGGGAGCGGATGTTGGTGGGAGACTGGCCGCACCAGGCGCCGTTGCAATACAGGACGAGGGTCTTGGCGTGCTCGAAGTTCCACAGGTCCTGATTCCGGGTCGCACCGAAGCTCAATTCGAGGATCTCGGTAAGCTCCTCCTGATTTTCGTAGCCGAAATGGAGCATGGTCCAGGGGATGTTGACGGCACCCGGGATCATACCCCGCTCCAGCCATTCTGGGGTACGGGAATCGATTACCAAGGTGGATTCATCACCGGTGGCCATGCGGCGCAGATAGGCGATTAGCTCTAGCTCGCCGATGGTCTCTACCCCCGGGGCGAGGGTCATGGGCTGGATGCAATAGGGAGGGCAAGGTCGGGAGGTGAGGGCATAGTTGAAGTCGATGGTGTGGCCGGTGTCCTGGTGTCGCTCTAGGATCATTAATTTGCCATGGTGCCTGACCTCGACTGCGGGGAGTATCTCGGTAATTTTAACGGGGTGTTCTTTGCCCTTCGGGTATGCGTTTTCCTTCTCCCCACCGAAGACGGATGCGGCCTGCGCAAGCAACAGGCAGGCCAAGACCACGGCCCGAGACCTCGAGCGTCTTCTTCCTCGGTGTGACTGCTTCATGCGCATCGTGGTACTGTTACTTAAGGACGTGTGGGCGAAGAGATCAGGGCAAACTATAAACCCTTCTTTTCTCCGCTGAAACCATCACCTTGCTGGTGTCCGCGTCACTGGTCAGGCGATGATCCGCACTGTCCCATCGCAGGCCGGTCAGGTCTCAATGTTGATGCCAAATACGCGCTCTAGGTGCCGCGCCCGGGCGATGCACGGTCAAGGGCTATGGCGCGGGCACATAGAGGTATGACCGTTCTTTGCTACTTTCCTGCCGTTTCTGCAGACCGATCAAAGGACTCCAAAGGGTCGAGAACAGCCATTCGCCACCCGAGGGAATAGTCGTCTGAGCCGATCCCTTAATGCTGTAACGCAATAGCCAGCAGTCTGCCACTGCCGACCTTCGAGCGTACACTGAGTAACTTCCGCTTTGTGCCAATCAGCGGTCATTGCATGTCGGCGCTTTCACTTAACGGTGCCGGAGCGAACCGTCGGGGGGATGCTCGACATACATCCCATCCAGAAACGGCACATTGAGCGCTGACCCGAAACGCTGGATCAGGGTCGCCGCACCCGTGCGGGTTGTCTTGCGGGTGAAACCGGCCTGCTTGACCTGGTGTGTGGCGATTCCGCGGTAGACGATACCGAGCACCGGCCCCATGATCGCGGAACGGCTGGCGAACAGGAACCGCAACGGATAGGGAAAGCTCAACACCCATTGGCGCACTGGCTGCTCCGGAAAGACATCGTCGACCAGCGGCGCAGCGCTCTCGGTCATGCGCCGGGCGCCGCAGCTCGGACAAAGGCCACGGTGTTTGCACGAGCTGTACGCCACCAGATGCTCTGCGTGACAGGTGTCGCGACGCACCCGAAGAAAGCCGTGCTCCAGCCGGGCGCATCGCAGATAGTCCTCGAATTCCCGTTGCACATAGTCCGGCAACGGTCGGTCCTGGCGGGTCATGAGCTCAACGAACTGCGGAAAGTGCTCCTCGACGATCCTGTAGACCAGGCTCTGCTCGGGTCGGTGGCGCTGATAACAGGCACCGTCCCGATCCTGGTCGGCAGATCCGGCCGCGAACGTTGTCGACATGATCGGCGTCCGTGCGATAGCAGTGAACCTGTAGCCCGCACTTCTCACCAGGGTTCGTCGCGAGACGGTCCAAGGGTGCGCGATAGCTGGCTTTCGCGTCTCGTCGGGCCGCTCGTCCCGTCCCTACTCACCGCCCTGACCGGCCACTTCCGAAGCCGGACACCCTCCGGACCAGTAAAGAGGCGTGACAGCTGTCCACACCCCGTGGGGCAGATCTCATCGACACTCACCCGCGCAGGGAACCGGCTTCGCCCCGCTGGCGGCGCGCACGTGCGACTCCTGGCAGACCGGGCTAATATCATTAGTGACTACAACGTCGGCCGCGGATTCATTGCGGCGCGGCCAGCCCCGCGGGTGCGGGAGATCATGACGACGTCCAAGCACGCGTTCACAGCTCAGAAGGGGCGTCGCGAGGCGACGGGGCTCAGAGCGTACCTTCTCAGGCCCCTCGACATCTTACGTGGGTACCAGCGAACCGACCTCGGCCCGGACCTTATCGCCGGCCTGACCGTGGCTGCCGTCGCCGTGCCGCAGTCCATGGCCTACGCCTCCGTCGCCGAGCTGCCCGCTTACTACGGCCTGTACACAGCTATCTTAGCCGTCATCGTCGGGGCCCTGTGGGGCTCGTCGCGTTATCTGTCCACCGGACCGACCAACGCGAGCTCCCTGGTAGTGCTGTCGGTGCTGGTGGCCATCGCCAACCCGGGTGACCCAATCTTCCTGCTGGGAGCGAGCGTAATGGCCTTCCTCGCGGGGCTCTTTCGCCTCGTGCTGGCCGGATTACGGCTCGGTGCCATGACAACGCTGGCCTCCCGACCCGTCCTGCTCGGCTTCATCGCGGGCGCGGGGGTGCTCATCGCCTTCGGCCAGCTGCGCCACCTCCTCGGCCTCGACTACGCGAGCACCCCATCGCTGTATTACATGGTTGCAGGGCTCGCTGAGCACGCCCACGAGACTCACTGGCCCACCCTGCTCGTGGGCCTCGGCACCCTGGGCGCGACGGTGCTCCTCAAGCGCGTGAGC
>Ga0210096_1000569_pt1 | contig 12519 bp, 12 predicted proteins | sample China_Galinas_PW_4_FD_184864 | JGI IMG/M metagenome (GOLD analysis project Ga0210096, IMG submission 184864) | Wetland microbial communities from San Francisco Bay, California, USA, that impact long-term carbon sequestration - China_Galinas_PWA_D2... | ecosystem: Environmental > Aquatic > Marine... | reverse complement strand
CCGCCTCGTACAGCGGACCGATCACCCGCATGACCCGCGCGTGAACGTCCGCGCCACACGCCACAATGCCGTCCGGCTGCGACGGCGAATCCTTGTTGTAGCGCAACCGTTCGCCGCGACAATCCGTCACCACACCGCCGGCCTCCCTCACGATCAGCTCCGGTGCGCATGTATCCCATTCCTTCAGATACGGCACCGGATGGATGTAGAGGTCGCGCTCGCCTTCCGCGATCAGCGCGCACTTGATCCCGACCGATCCCGACGGCCGCACATCCGTGATGCCCAGCGCCGCCCGCATCTCCTCGATCAATGCGTCCGGATGTGAGCGCGAGCCCACCAGCCTCAGTGCATCGGACCGGGCCGGCACGCACCGCAGCGTCCGTTGTGAACCCGCCGACTCGACCCACGCGCCCGCACCGGAAGCCGCCCCATACAGCAACCCCCGGGCCGGCAGGTACACCACCCCGGCCCGTGGCTCGCCATCCGCCACGTATCCGATCATGACCGCGAATTCGCCGTTCCCGGCCAGAAACTCCTTCGTTCCGTCCAGCGGATCCACGATCCACAGCCGGTCGGCGTTGCGCCGTGCCACCGGATCGGCCGATTCCTCCGCCAGCACCGGCTCGCCCTGGTACCTCCGTCCGATCACCTCGACCAGGTACTCGTTCGCATCCAGGTCCGCCTGCGTGACCGGCGATCCACCGGCCTTCGTCTCATGATCGACATCGCCGTAGTATCGCAGTATCCGCCGCCCCGCCTCGCGCGCGGCATCCGCCGCAAACGCCAGTCGTTCCTGAACATCACCTGTTGCGCCGTTCACACGCTCACCGCACGTGGAATTCGGTGAGCATGCCGCGATCGACGTATGCGGAGTCCATGCTTCGGACCACGTAGCGGCCCGCCTCAATCGAGATCGACAGGGTGACGCCGCCGCCGGGCCGGACCGGCAGCGATGTCCAGCGCATTCCATTATCGCCGCGGATCTCGATCCGGTGAGGTCGTTTGCCGTCATTGCGGATGCCGAAGGAGATGTCGCCGCCCACGATGGTGTCAGGCGAAACGTCGATCGAGTACTCCTTCAATGTGGCGGTGAGTGCGACGGTGTCGCCGGGCGGACGGCGCGGCAGCGGAGGCGGAGGCGGCATCGGTGTGACCGGTTGCGTGCTGTCTGCGGACTCGCCGCCGTCGGTGGTTCGCCGGCGGCTCCGGTCACCGCAGGCGATGACAGTGGCGAGCAGCAGCAGCGGAAGGGTGGTCCGGAACGCGGAAGTGCACGGTCGCGCCACGCGTGCTGACGCGCAGCGCGGGATGCGGGAGCGCTCCGTCGCCGGCTCCGTTCGAATCATGCCCTGGATGTTCAACGATTCCGCCTCTCCGTTCCGACCGTGATTTGCATCATTGCCAACGGCGGTCAATTTATCGGAGGAAGTCCCGTCCCGCACCGCCGACTTCACGACGGTTCGCGTTCGCCTCCAGCAGATGGGTACGATGAAGCAGGAATCACTGCTTACCGAAGACGACCTCTTCTACTTCAACGAAGGCACGCACAACTCGATCGCGAGCTGTCTGGGCGCTCACATCGGGAACGATGCCGAAGGGGAGGCAGTCGATTTCGCCGTCTGGGCGCCGAACGCGCGTTCAGTATCGGTGATCGGCGATTTCAATGACTGGGATCCCGGCACGCACGCATTGCGAGCGCGCGGCACATCCGGCATCTGGGAAGGCCACGTTGCGGGCATTGGCCTGGGCAGCCTGTACAAGTACAGGGTCGAGGGCCATCACGGACATGTGGCGGACAAGGCGGATCCGTGCGGCATCATGTGCCAGATCGCGCCCGCGACCGCATCGGTAGTGTGGAACCTGGATTACGCGTGGGGCGACGATGAGTGGATGGCGGCCCGCGCTGCCCGCAATTCCGCGACTGCGCCGATGTCGATCTACGAGGTGCACGCGGGCTCGTGGGCGAGGATGCGGGATGACGGCAATCGTTCGCTGTCGTACCGCGAACTCGCGGAGCGCCTGACCGCGTACGTTCTGAGCACAGGCTTCACGCACGTCGAGCTGCTGCCGGTCATGGAGCATCCATTCTTCGGTTCCTGGGGCTATCAGGTGACGGGCTACTTCGCGCCGTCGAGTCGGTACGGCTCACCGCAGGATCTGAAGTTCCTGATCGACACACTGCATCGGGCCGGCATCGGCGTGATCCTCGACTGGGTGCCGTCGCACTTCCCGACCGACAGCCACGGCCTGGCCTTCTTCGATGGCACCCACCTCTACGAGCACGCGGACCCGCGACTCGGGTTCCACCCCGACTGGAACAGCTGCATCTTCAACTACGGCCGCAACGAGGTACGCAGCTTCCTGCTGAGCAGTGCGCTGTTCTGGTTGCGCGAGTACCACGCTGACGGCCTTCGCGTGGACGGCGTCGCTTCGATGCTGTACCGCGACTACTCGAGAGCGGTGGGCGAGTGGATCCCGAACCAGTATGGCGGCCGCGAGAACATCGAGGCGATCGATTTCCTGCGTCAGATGAATTCCGAGGTCTATCGCGTCCTGCCTGACGTCCAGACGATCGCCGAGGAATCGACTGCGTGGCCAATGGTCTCGCGTCCCACGTACCTGGGCGGACTCGGCTTCGGCATGAAGTGGGACATGGGCTGGATGCACGACACTCTCGAGTACATGCACCGGGACCCGATCCATCGCGCCTACCATCACAACCGGCTCACGTTCCGCCAGCTGTACGCGTTCACGGAGAACTTCGTGCTGCCTCTGTCGCACGACGAAGTGGTGCATGGCAAGGGCTCGCTGTTCGGCCGAATGCCCGGTGACGAATGGCGGAAATGCGCGAACCTGCGGCTGCTGTTCGGCTACATGTTCACACAGCCGGGCAAGAAGCTGCTGTTCATGGGATGCGAATTCGGCCAGGTCCGCGAGTGGAATCACGATGACGAGCTCGACTGGTTCCTGCTCGAGCAGCCCGCGCACTCGGGGCTTCAGCGCTGGATCACCGACCTGAACGGGCTCTACCGCGACTCACCCGCACTGTACGCCACCGACTTCGACTCGGGCGGGTTCGAGTGGATCGATGCGGGCGACAGCTCGAACAGCGTGATCAGCTACCTGCGCGGCTGGCCCGGTGACACCAACCTCGTGATCGTGCTGAACTTCACCCCGGTCGTGCGCGAGGGGTATCGGGTAGGCGTTCCGTTCGCCGGTACGTGGGTGGAGCGCCTCAACAGTGACGCACCGTGCTATGGCGGCAGCGGTGTCGGCAACATGGGCGCGGTCGAAACGCTCGGCGACGCATGGCATGGCCGGCCGGACTCGATCGCCGTGACTCTGCCGCCACTGGGTGCGCTCGTGTTCGAGGCCCGGCCGCCCGCCGCCGCTGCGGCCCGGACGGGCCGACCGGACCACGAGGAAGCGCCGGCTACGCGGACGTCCGGCGGATCCCGACGTGGATCGCCGCGATCCCGCCGGTCACGAGTTCCCAGCTCACGGGACTGAATCCGGCCGTCCGCATGCGATCCGCGAGCACCGGCGGCTCGGGAAACGCCAGCACGGATTCCGGCAGGTATTCGTAGGCCGCATCGTGCCCCGACACCAGACGGCCGATCAGCGGCAGTATCCTGCGAAAATACAGCAGGTAGGCGGCACGCAGTGGCTGGTGCGGCGGCGTCGTGAACTCGAGGATCACGAGCGGCGCGCCGTCCCGCAGCACGCGGGCCAACTCGGCAAGACCGGCATCGAGCCGCGCCAGGTTGCGCACGCCGAACCCGACGGTCGCGCCATCCATGGACGCCGTGGCAAGGGGCAGCTCGAGCGTATCCGCCGCGCCGACTCCGACCCGCAGACCGGACACCTTGCCGAGTCCGTGGCCCAGCATTGGGACAGCGAAGTCGAAGGCGACGACGCGGCCAGTGAAATCCGTTCGGTTCGCCAGCTCGTGTGCCAGGTCCAGCGTTCCGGCGCACGCGTCCAGAATGGTGCCGTCCCGCCGTGCGTGCTCGATCAGCCGGTCGATCGCGCGGCGTCGCCAGCGGCGATCGATGTTGGCGCTGAGCAGATGGTTCAGCAGGTCGTATCGCGGTGCTACGGCGGAGAACATGCGGCGTACGGACGCCGCCTTGGCGGTCCCGCCATCGCCTGTGGCGGGGCGTTCCGCCCGCGGCTTCACATTGCTTCCGGCCCGGCCACCGTCCGGCACGCCTGACGCACCCGTCGGCATCGCGCAAGTCCCTCGAATTGAAGTAGATTGGCCCTTCGGGCAGACACGTTCAACGTACCCGCGACGACACTGCGGCGGCAACCCGGAAATGAAACCCGGTGCCGGCCAGGTCCGTATCGTTGGGCCAGGCCGGTGCCACGGACCGGGCCGTCCCTCTCGTGCAGGGAAGTGGACTACAGCGGACTGACGGACCAGGATGTCGTCGAACGCGCCCGGCAGGGCCGGGAACCCGCGTTTCGAGAGCTGATCCGGCGCTACGAGCGTCCGGTGTTCTCGCTCATTTATCGGCTGGTCCGAGACCGCGAGCGCGCGGAGGACCTGGCACAGGACACGTTCATCAAGGTTCTCAACGCGCTCGATCGCTACGATCCGTCCTACAAGTTCAGCTCGTGGATCTTCAAGATCGCGCACAACACGGCACTGGACGACCTCCGTCGCAAGCACCCGGACACGCTTTCGATCCACGGCTCGCCGCACGCCACGACGGACGACCAGATCGAGGCGACTTCGCTGACGCCGGTATCAGGCGAGGAGACGCCGGAGGAGTTCACGTCGAGCAGGGAGATCGGCAGCCACATCGAGCGGGCGATCGCCACTCTGCGTGTCGAGTACCGCACCGCCATCCTGCTGTGCCACGTCGAAGGGCGTCCCTACGAGGAAGTCGCCCGCATCATGGACGTGCCGCTCGGGACCGTCAAGACCTACATCCATCGGGCCCGGAACGAGCTGAAGAAACAGCTGGGCCACCTCCGATGCTGATGCTGAAACCGCCGCCCGTACGACCGCGTAGAGAGTCGCGGAAACCGGAGGACCTGTGAGACTGGACGCATTGCATCCGAAGGACGAGAGGCTCGAAGCCTACAGTGACGGCTCGCTGGCCGGTGAGGAACGGGCCAGTGTCGAGTCGCATGTACGGCAGTGCAGCCGGTGCCGGGTCGAGGTCGAGGACTGGCACTCGCTCTTCTCGGCGCTCGCCGCCCTGCCGGTTTTGGCACCGGCGCCCGGCTTCGCCAATCGCGTCATGGCGCATGTCTCCGTCCGCGCCGCCTGGCAGGCCCGTACCGCCGGATGGCTCGGCCGGTGCGTGCCGCGCACGACCGGCGGCTGGGTCGTTGCCGTCGCGCTGCTCGGCATACCGGCCATTGTAGCCGGCACTTTCATTGCCTGGCTACTCTCACGCTCCTATCTGACCGGGTACAGGCTCTGGGTCTTCGCGACCGATCAGTTCGCCACCGGCACCAACGAAGTCGCCTCCTCGATCCTGTCCCGACTCATGAGCACCGATATCGCCGTCTGGGTCGTGACCTCCGTGACTTCGTTCCTCGAATCCGCGGGACTGCGCGGCATGAGTGCGCTCGCCGGCGGACTGGCCTGTCTGATCGTCGTCTCGATCTGGGTCCTGTACCGCAATCTGTTCCGGACTCCCAACCGGGGATCGACCTATGTTTCGTTCACGTTCTGAACCCGTGCTCGCCGCGGTAATGCTCGCGCTGGCTGCCGGCCCGTTCGCGACCGGCCGTGCGGCGGCGCAGGATGCCACCGCCGGAAACACCGGAAAAATTGTCTCGAGCCAGGTGTCGATCTCGCGCAACGAAGCGCGGCTCGGCCTCGAGTTCACCGATGGCCGGCGCTCCGAGTTCGCGATTCACGATGGTCGCGCATGGGTGGATGGCAACGCGGTCGGAGACGCCGCCCGTGGCAGCGACCTGGATCGGTCGTGGCGGAATCTGCTCAACGAGGCCATTGAAGCCGATGGCCCTGCGCTGGCCGCGCTGCTGATCGACTGGGAGGCGCCGGGTGGTGCAGCCCTCGATGCGGCCCTGGAATCGGCGGTCCGGCAGTCGGCCGGTCGCGCCATTGACCAGGCCGCGGACGCCGGCTCGACCGCGACAGAGATCAACGTCGACATTGACAGCGTCAGGCGCATGACCGTCCGGCTGCGCGAGCTCCAGCAGCGCCTGAACGAACTCGAATCCGCGGACCGCATACCGCTCGGCATCGAGATCACCAGGCGGTCGCTCGCCGATCGCGGCGGCTGGATCGAGCACGGACCGTTCCGTCACGTGTTCCGCGGCATCAGCGGAATCCTGCGCTGGGCACTCGTCTACGGCGTGGTGTTCGCGATCGCATTCGCCACGATCTACTTCGGCGGGCGCCGCTACATCGAGACCGTGGCCGACACGGCCCGGTCCGCCACGACGCGATCACTGCTGATCGGGCTGGCCGCCTCGTTCCTGATCATTCCGGCGTGGATCCTCGGCATGCTCGCACTGGCCATCTCGATCGTCGGGATCCCCGCGCTGATCGCGTGGGTGCCGCTGTTCCCGGTCGCCGTCGGACTGGCCGTGCTGCTCGGCTACATCGCCGTCGCACACGCAACCGGTGAGGCCCTGGCCGAGCGCCGCTTCTACGCCACCGACTGGTTTCAGCGCGGCAATTCCTACTACTTCCTGATGACCGGACTCGGGGTGCTCGTCGCACCGTTCGTCATTGTCAACGTGTTCCGCATGGCAGGACCGTGGCTCGGCTTCATTGGCGGCATCTTCTTCGTCGTCGGCGCGATCATGACGTGGGCCGCGCTCAGCATCGGACTTGGCGCCGTCCTGCTGACACGCGGCGGAACGCGACCCGGACCGGGCGCACGTCCGGTACCCGAGCCCGGGATCTACGCGGAGCCGACAGGTGCGTAGGATCGCGGGCCTGCCCGCCGCGCTGCCGCTCGTGGCGCTCCTGGCCGTTCCGGCCGCGAGGGCGCACGCGCAGGACTGGCGCAAGATAACGCAGATGCGTCAGGCCACCGCGTCCGATGAGCTGCTCCAGGTCGCGCTCGAGTACGCGGCCGGCAATCTCGAGGTCAGTGCCGGAGAAGCGGACCTGCTGTATCGCGCCACTCTGCGCTATGACGCGGACGCGTTCGAACCGCAGCTCGACTACAGTCCCGGCCGACTCCAGCTCGGCCTGAGCGATGTCCGGGTGCGCGGCCGGAATATCCGAGCCGGCGAGCTCGACATCCGGCTCGGCCCGCGAGTCCCGCTCGATCTCCAGCTCGAATTCGGCGCCGCCCGCGCCAATCTCGACCTCGGCGGGCTCCGCATCCGGCGTCTCCACATCGGGACCGGCGCCAGTGAAACCGTGCTGCGCGTCTCGTCACCGAATCGCGATGTCTGCAAGCACGTCGACATGGATGTGGGTGCAGCGAAGTTCCAGGCCTTCGCGCTCGCCAACCTGAACGCGGAGCGCCTCGCCTTTTCCGGCGGCGTCGGTGACGTCACGCTCGACTTCACCGGTGACTGGACCCGCAACCTGACCGCTGAGCTCAGAATGGGCCTCGGCTCGCTCACGCTCCGCGTGCCCCGCGGCGTCGGCGTCCGGATCCGCAAGGACGGGCTCCTCGTCGGATTCGACAGCGAAGGGCTCACCAAGCACGGTAACGTGTATGAATCGGAAGACTGGGACCGTGCCGAGCACCTGCTGACGATCAATGTCGAGGCCGCGCTTGGCTCGATTCGTGTGGTCTGGGTCGACCCGGAACGCAACTGAACGCAATTCGCCGGCGGAGGCGCCGATGATCTCTTCACTCCTTACCTATCTAGTGGTCGGATTCCTGGTCATAGTCGTGCTCGGCCTGGCCCTTTCCGCCGTCGGACTGCTGATCAAGATCGTGCCGCTCGTGCTGATCGGATACGTCGCCGTCCGCTATTTCGGACCGAAGCATCGCCGCCAGATCAGTGACGCGGACCGGAAATGGCTCGACAGCTGAGATTTCGCCGAAGTCAGCGGTGAACAGGGGGCCGGCCACCTGATGGTGTCCGGCCCCTTTGTCGTGCATGACCTTACCGGCCGCGGTCACCATCAGTCGGCAAGCACACGGACCTCGGCGCCACGGCCGAGCCCCAGCAGGCTGGCGGCGTTTCCGTCGCGGACCGCGATTTCGAGGCGGCCATCGGATCCGATGAGGGCAACCGGTTCGCCCGCGGCGACATCCCCATACGTCCGACGCACGGGCCCGACGCGAATGCCGCCGACCTCGACTTTCGCACCAGTGGCCAGGTCCGCCGTCACGTTCGTCACGAGGGTTCCGAACCGGTCGACGTGCACGATGCGGCCGTACACGGCATCCGGCATCCGCACCGGCGGATCCTCGGCGAGAACGACCGGATCGGTGACCGGCGGACCGACCGCCTCCGGCACCCCGCCCGCCGCGATGAATGCGGCTGCGGGGGCGAAGATGTCACGGCCGTGGAACGTCGCCGAAGGCTCCGCTGTCATCAGTCCGGCGGCACGGATCTCGTGGATCGATTCCACTTCTTCGAGCATGGGCGTCAGCACGCCATTGTCGGGGCCGACGCCGTAGCGGCCGGCCGCGGCGACCACGATCGGGCGGCGGTCCGTGCCGACACCGGGATCGATGACAACGACGTGGACGGTCCCCGGCGGATATCGTTTCCAGTATTTCGCGAGTGCGAATGCGGCGGCACGGACATCGCCGGCGGGCACATCGTGGCTGGCATCGTCGATCATGCAGGCGGGCGCACGACTCGCAATGACGCCGCGCATCGCGGCCACGTAGCCGTCCGCGGATCCGAAGTCCGTGAGCAGCGTCAGGCGGCCGGGCAGACCGCCATCGTCATCACGCGCCACCGGCCTCCGCCGCGGCAGGGCTCACGGCCTCGACAACCGCATCGGCAATGGCGGCAAGCGCCCGGCCCGCCGCCGAGTCGGGCGCGATGATCGCCGTGGGCCGCCCCTCATCACCGGACTCGCGAACGGCCGGATCGAGCGGGATCGAACCGATGAACGGCACGTTCAACCGTTCGGCCAGCCGCCTGCCGCCGCCCTCGCCGAATACGTCGATGTGACCGCCGCAGTGCGGACATTCCAGGCCGGCCATGTTCTCGACAATGCCGAGAACCCGTGTCCTGACCCGCTCGAACATGCGCACCGCCCGCTGCACATCGCCGGTCGACACGGCCTGCGAGGTCGTGACCATCACCGCGCCCTCGAGATTCACGGTCTGGACGAGTGACAGCTGGGCATCTCCCGTGCCCGGTGGCATGTCGACGATGAGGTAGTCGAGTTCGCCCCAGTCGACCTGCTCGAGGAACTGCTTCAGTATGCCGGACACCAGCGGGCCCCGCATGATCGCCGGCTGATCCTCCTCGAGCAGGAACCCGAGGCTCATGATCTTCACGCCGTGCGCCTCGAGCGGCACGATCAGCTCGCTGCCCCGTTCGCCCTTGACGCGCGGCTTGCGTGTCTCGCCGAACATCAGAGGGATGTCCGGACCGTACACGTCGGCGTCGAGCAGGCCGACCCGGAACCCCATGGCCGCGAGCCGGGCCGCCAGGTTGGCCGCAACGGTCGATTTCCCTACTCCGCCCTTGCCCGAGCTGACGGCGACGATGTGACCGAGGCCGCTCGCGAGGCCGGGCTCGGGTGTCGGCGCTGGCACGGACCCCGGCTGGAGCGGCCTATGCCCGCCACGTCCGGCCTGCCCGCCCTGCGGCTGACGCGCGACCGGCAACGTCACGTCGATCTTGACACGCTCGACTCCCTCGACGGCTTCCACCGCCGCGCGTGCCTCGCGTACGAGTGTACCCGCGTCCTCCGGCGCCAATGCGAACTTGAACTCGACCCTGCCATTGTCGGCCAGACTCAGCTCACGGATGTGGCCGCCCGACACCAGGTCGTCACCGGTCCTCGGATTCGTGACGGCCGCGAGCGCCTGTCTGACGCGCTCGAGAATCTGCTCGTTCCTGTCCATGCTCGATCCTGCCTCGCGGAAAAAAGGGCCGGCACCTCGCGGAGGCGCCGGCCGCGCATGTTGCTACGTGCCGACAAGTCGTCAGAGCGCGTTGATTGCCCGGACCTCCGGCACGGCCGAGATGATGCGCTGCTCGATGCCGCGCTTCAGCGTCATCATCGATACGGGGCACGAGCCGCACGCGCCCATCAGCCGGAGCGAGACGACGCGGTCTTCCTCATCGTAGTCGATGAGTTCGACATCGCCGCCATCGGACCGCAATGCGGGCCGGATCGTATCCAGAACCTCTTCGATCTTCTCGCGTGCGCTCATGGCCTTCGTTACCGCGCTGTGGCCCGACCCGCAACCCGTCTCCCGGCCCCGCCGGAAGGTATCCGTGATTGTTACACCGAGTCAACGGATTGGATCGTCGCCTGATCACCGCCCATCGACTCGTCGGCTGATCGACTTGGCCTGCGTGAACAGCAGCAGATAGTCCGGCCCGCCCGCCTTCGAGTCCGTGCCCGACATGTTGAAGCCGCCGAACGGCTGTACGCCGACCAGCGCGCCCGTGCACTTGCGGTTCAGGTACAGGTTGCCGACGTGGAATTCATCGGCGGCCCTGGCGAGCCGGTCCTCCTTCGTCGAGTAGAGCGCGCCGGTCAGGCCGTACTCGGTTCCGTTCGCGATCTCCATGGCATGATCGAAATCGCGCGCCCGGATGAATGCCAGCACGGGACCGAACACCTCTTCCTGCGCGAGTCGTGAATCGGGCTTCACATCGGCGATGATCGTAGGCGGCACGAACCAGCCGGCGCCTTCGTGGTCGGTGCCGCCCTCGACCAGCAGGCCTTCCTTCTTCCCGATGTCGATGAAGTCGCGGATCTTGCGGTACGCGGTCCGATCGATGACTGCGCCCATGAACGTGGCGGGATCGGTCGGGTCACCCATCACGAGCTGCCTGGTGCGCTCAGCCACGCCGGCCAGCACCTGGTCATACACCGAGTCGACCACGATCGCGCGCGAACACGCCGAGCACTTCTGGCCCTGGAATCCGAACGCCGCCGCGACAATGCCGTCGGCCGCGGCCGCGAGGTCGGCCGTTTCGTCGACGACGATCGCATCCTTGCCACCCATCTCGAGGATCGTCCTCTTCAGCCACTTCTGGCCTGGGTGCACGCGGGCCGCTCGCTCGAAGATGCGCAGGCCTACTTCCTTCGAGCCCGTGAACGCGATGAAGCGGGTCTTCTCGTGATCGACCAGGACATCGCCGATCTCGCCGCCCGGGCCGGGCAGGAAGTTGATCACGCCGGGCGGAAGGTCGCCCTCCTCGATGAACAGGTCGATGAACCAGGCCGCTATGGTCGGTGACGTCGACGCCGGCTTCAGTACCACCGTGTTGCCGGAAACCACGGCGGCCGAAGCCATGCCACCCATGATCGCCGACGGGAAGTTCCACGGCGGGATGACGACACCGACACCGAGCGGGATGTAGCGGAGATCGTTGTCCTCGCCCGGGAACGGTACGATGCGCTGTGGTCCGGCGAGACGGAGCGCCTCGCGGCCATAGTACTCGAGAAAGTCGATCAGCTCGGCCACATCCGCGTCTGCCTCGCGCCACGATTTGCTGACCTCGTACACCATCAGTGCGGCGAACTCGAACTTCCGCTCGCGCAACCTGCTCGCGGTGCGGAACAGGGCGTTCGCTCGTTCCTCGGCCGACCGCCGCTTCCATTCCTCGAACGCGCGCGCCGACACGTCAACGGCTTCGCGGGCGTGCTGCGCCGTGGCCTGAACGAAGCGGCCGACGACCTGCTCGGGATCCGCCGGATTCACCGAGTCACCGATCCGACCTTCCGCGATCCGCTGGCTGCCGATGACGAGCGGGTAGGTGCGCCCGAGCTGCGCACGGACTGTACCCAGTGCGGCCTTCATCTTCTCCGCGGTCGACGCATCCGTGAAGTCGGTCAGCGGCTCGTTACGGAACGGCGGTACCATGATGTCCTCCAATGCCGCGATCTCGTTGCGGCGATTATTCTCGATTGCCGGATGGTCGCCGGGCGCTGCGGCCCGACCGCTGGGAGTCTGGCCACGCCGCCGGACGGTGTCAACGGCGCCCGGCCCACCCTGAACGTTGCGCTTCAGGCCCGGTCCTTCACACGGGCAACGATGCGATCACCGTGATCGCGGCCATTCTCGATGAACACCTTGTTGGCGTCGTTGCCGGCGGCAAGCACACCGGCTATGAAGACGCCCGCGACATCGGTCTCCATTGTCGCCGGGTCGTGAGCCGGAATGCCGCTCACCGGATCGAACGACACGCCGAGTGAGCGCAGCAACGTCGGATCCGGCGTATAGCCGGTCATCGACAGGACCCAGTCGTTCGGGATCTCGTCGCTCATGCCCGTTTCCTCGTTCCGCAGCACGATCGACGATGGGCGGATCTCGACGACACGGCACCGGAACCGGCTTCCGATCGAACCGTCCTTCATGCGGTTCACGATATCGGGCAGGACCCACGGCTTGACGCCGCGATCGAGGCCGG
>Ga0210096_1000567_pt1 | contig 12578 bp, 11 predicted proteins | sample China_Galinas_PW_4_FD_184864 | JGI IMG/M metagenome (GOLD analysis project Ga0210096, IMG submission 184864) | Wetland microbial communities from San Francisco Bay, California, USA, that impact long-term carbon sequestration - China_Galinas_PWA_D2... | ecosystem: Environmental > Aquatic > Marine... | reverse complement strand
AGGGCCGAACCAGGTGGCGCTGGACGCCGCCCACATCAAGTGGCACCAGGCAGGGGGGCCGGACAAGGAGGTCAATGGACTGGCGCTGTGCGTCCTCCACCACAAGACCTTCGACCTGGGGGCGTTCACCATCCAGCCGGACCTGAAGCTGATGGTATCCGATCAGGTGCATGGCTCCACCGGCGTCCAGGAAGCCCTGCTACGGTTTCATGGATCAGCGATACGCTCGCCTCAACGGCCTGAGCACACCCCCAAGCAGGAGTTCCTCGCCTGGCATGGGCGGGAGGTGTTCAAGGGAGAAGCACGGCATGTGTAGGCAGGCTCCGTCTAGCCCAAGTACACATGCTCGTTGTGCCATCGAATGTTGTCGGCCAGCAGTTTCTGGTCGGGCCGATCCGGGAGCCGGAGTCGGTGTCCGTGGAGCGCGTAGTAGTCCCGCCCGTTCTCGAATTCATCCCGAATGTGGCCGCTGACTTCCAGACGGTAATCCTGGGTAACCGTCACGTACCCACGATCCAGCAGCGTGTGGAGATCGCTTCGGAGCAAGACGCCGTTGTCGATGCGATGGTCTCCGCCTTCGGCGTAGGGGCGGACATGGGCCGCTTCAAGCACCGGCAGGACGCGCTCGCCGGTAACGGTGCAACGGCGATCGTACGCGTCCGTGACGAGAACGCGGAAGGAACCTTGGCCGAGGCGTGGGCGGACGGCCACGGGCTCGCCGTAGCGCGGGGGTGCGACTCCCGGTGGCCCAAGGGCCTCTAAGGCATCTCGAATCTGCCTGAAGAGATCCGCTCCTGTTCCGTGGGTTAAGACGTAGGACTTGCCCTGGACGATATTGTGGCTCCAGTCCGATGGCACCGGTATCCAGCGAGCCTCGGGGAGGAAAAACGGCTGTGTCAGCAGGACACACCCGATCGTGAAATCCTCTCGATGGTCCGGCGGGGCGTGCCGGTACTTCAGCGTACGGCGGCGCATCTCTTCGAGGGAGCCAACGCCATTCGCGAGACCGAAGGCCGACCAGGCGAGGCTGATGGGGAGGAGGCTTGAGTGGGCGAACACGCCGCCTCCGACGATGTAGTTGCGGGGGCTATGGAGCTTGAACCGGGCACTCCTTATCCCGGTGTTGGCCGTGTCGCCCAGGCTTCGTCGCTAAACGCGGCTCGAGCCGGGTGGTAATCCAGCGAGTGCGGCGCGAGGGCTGTTGCCGGGCTCGCGCTCGGGCGGAGCGCGGGAAAGCGCCCCCTCGATCAGATGGGCGCCTCGCCCGAAGCGGTGGGGCGGTCCAGGGTGGTCCGAAGATCACTCGAAGCCGCACCGCTCCTCGCTCAGTACGCCATGAATACTGGGGTCTTATCTTCGGCCAAGCGAGGGAACCCGAGCGAGGTTCGAAGATAAGATATATTATGGTGCCTTTTCGCCGGCCTCTGCGGCTCGTCCATCATCCGGGCTCTCCCTTCTCGCCCGGCCCCACAGCAGCGACGACGCCACCTCTCCCAGGATCGGCCACGCGCGGCGCTTGAGGCTGCGTCGTGCGGTCAGGTAGCTACCGTTGCCGGTGAGATAATCCGCCAGGAAGTTGCAGAGACGCGGGCTGCGCCGCGCCACACGCATCAGCACGTCGAGGATCCGCCCATGGAAGTAATCGCGACCGATGTTGAAGGCCTTGCTTAGCTCCGGCCGGATCTCCTGTTCGACGCTCGTGCCGTAGCCCGCCGGCTGGCCGGCAGCCAGGGCGTCGGCGAGCAACTCGGCCGATCTCACCGCGTAATAGATCCCCTCCCCCGTGAGCGGATCCGCCAGGCCCGCGGCGTCGCCGATCAGGGACCACCCGTCTCCCTGGACGCGGTAGCGCTTCTCGAACCCCTTACTTTGGTAGGGAATCACCCAGCGGCTGATGCGGGCCTTGTCGACCTTCACCGCCGGCCATTCCGTGGCCAGAAACTCGCGCAAGGTCTCCTCGAGGGCAACGGGCTGGGCAGCGACCGCCGGCAGACCGATCCCGGCCGAGGCGTAGCGGCGCGCCGCGAAGAGCCACAGGTACCCCATACCCTCGCCGAGAAATTTCAGGGCGACGCGCGGCCGTGAGTCCACCCCATCAAGGTGGTAGTCCAGGGCGAGGATCAGGTCATCGCGGGCAAATGGCCGGTCCACGGCGCGGCGCACCGTGCTGACGGCGCCATCCGCACCGACGAGATGGTCGTATCCGTGGTACGTGTGGCCCAGGGTGCTCACGCTCCAGCTACCATCCGCCTCCTGCATGACCTGCCGCACCTTCTCTGGTACCAGAGTTGCCCCGGCATCGATGGCCGCCTGTACCAAGGACTGACCCAGCTCGATCCGCGGCAGTAGGTATAGGGGGGCATCCGTGGCGAACGCGGCACGCGCTCCGGAGGGTGCCGAGAGCGAGAACTCGGTGATCGCTTCGGCCCGCGACGCGATGGTGGGGAAACGGGCCAGCGTGGCCATCGCCTTGCCGGTGATGCCGCCGCCACACGGTTTATCCCACGGCGCGCGCGGGTCAAAGAGATGGACAGCGAAGCCGTGGTCGGCCGCCAGGTGCGCGAAGTACCCGCCGGCGATGCTGGCCCCGACCACGCCAACCTTCATCAGCCACCTCCCTTCAACGGGACGGACGGCCTACCATCGGGCGTCGCAACGTCCGACCAGCCGAGGTCCCATGCACCGAGCATATCGTGCCACCATCATTGTCCTCTTCGCCATGATGGCGCTGACGGCCATGAGTTACCTCTCCAATCGCTTCGCCAAGGGCGATGTGGAGAAGGCGGTGGCGGCTGTGCAGGAACATCTCTACGGCGCGCGCGGCGAGGCGGCCTTTCGCGAAACCCTGGGCGAGAAATATGGCCTGGTCCACCCGGAGCTCCGCTGGTGGGGACGGGTAACGTCCAACTTCTATGGGGTGGTGAAGGTGACGCTGGTCGCGAAGGCGGGCGACCGTGAGGAGGAGTTCGTCTGGGAGATCGGCCTGGTCTCAGGCGATCTGGTACCCAAGAACGACGCCGCGGCGGGATTGTTGCGCGTCCTCGGCCCAGCGGAGGGCGCGGGATAGATCGAGTCCACGCCGCCCCTGCATGAGACCGCCGGCGAGACGTGGCCGTTTCGTGCGAACTTTCCCCTATGGCCGGCGGCCTGCGGGCCCGCCGCAAATCGCCGCTCTAGCGCCCGTCGACCAAGCGCTCGGTCATGTGCAGACGCACGTCCGCGTCGAAGGTGATCTGGTGGAAGAGGTGGTGGACGCTGGTGGCACCCGCGAGCCGTGCAGGAAGGTCGTCGCTGACTTCCGCGTAGAATTCGAGCAGGCGCCGGTCGAAGCGGCGCAACGCGGACAGCAGCGGATCCTTGCGATGGCGCGCGAGGATGGTTTCGATCCCCTCGTCGTAGAGATTCCCGAGGGCGTAGTGGACCGCGGAGAAGCAGGTGACGCGACCGTCGTACCAGAACATGAGGTCGCCGTCGAACCCTTCTTCCACCGCCTCGCCCGCCAGGAATGCGTCCAGGTGGGCCCGGTCGTTCAGGAACTCGCTGGGATCGAGGAGCGCGGCCTGGCCGTAACCATCGACGGTGCTGCTGGTCAGGCGAATGGGCGTGTCCGGATGGCCCGTCAGGATGAAGTGGGCGTCCGTGATCACCGCCGCCGGCGCCGTCGAGGTGCAGGGGTGGGTGCGCGGCCGGGGGCCTGGTCGGGCCTCCACCACCTCGATGCGGTGGCCGCGCCGGCCGAGCTCCCGCGCGAGCCGGGCGAAGACACCGCGCTGAAACAGGTCGCGCGAGAAGTTGAAGACGTTCTGCTTGTGTAACAGGGCCAGGCCGATCCGCGGATGGCGAATCGCCGCCTCGACGATATTGGCGATGAATGCGACCGGAATCCGCTCTTGCAGGGAGCCGTCGGCGCGCGGGTAGATCTCCTGGTGGTGCTCGTCGAAGCTGATCTGCAGCACCACCCCTGCCTCCTCCAACCCGCGGCGTCGGCGCTCGTCCAGTGCCTCGTCCACCGCCTGGAAGAAGACCTCGGTGGCCGCTTGGTCGGTCGCGAAGACGCCGTTGAGCAGGATGGCGAACGTCGTGATGTGCGGTGTCTCGGCGATCGCTGCCCAGAAGTCGCTGACATGGTCGGTGAGGTCCCCACCGGTGTAGAGCAGGCTGTCCGTGAGCTCGCTCATCGTGCCGAGGAGCTCCGCCGGCTCCCGGGCTCTCGTGACTCGCGGCCGGTAGAGAAACAGGCAATGGCGACACCCCTGGGGACAGCGCATCACCGGGATGACGCCGAGCTTGGGAAAACGCTGGGGCCGTGCCGGATCGGATTCGGTGAGCCCGTCGATGAGGGTCAGTCGGCGGCGATCAGCCGCGCCGAGCTGCTCGTCGTACATGTGCCGCTCGTCCGCGGCTACCTCTCGCAGGGCCAGGGGTCGGCGTGTTCCGTAACCGCCGATCGCGGCCCAGGCGTCCAGCAGGGCTCGGGTCGCGGCTTGCGGGTCGCCCCCATGAGCATTGACCACCCCGTCGGCGTAGCCCGCGGTGACGAGGCCAGCCACGAATGATGCCGGCGAATCGGTCGCGACCAGGACCTCGACCATGGGCGCGAAGGCCGGATTCTTGGAGAACGACAACACCTCGCGGCGGTACGGCTCCGGTACGTGCTCCTGCAGCCAGTGCCAGGTGTGGAGGAAGGCGAGGGGCTCGGCCAGGACGCTGCCGTCGGGGACCGCGCGGAGGCGCTCGGCCATGCCGCCGTGACTGAGGCGCTGCACGAGATTGCGCACCGCCGTCGACTTGGCCGTAACGAAGTCATGATGCAGGGTGTCGCTGGTGGTCACCATGATCGCCATGACGCATTCCCGTCTCGGTCAACGTCCAATGTGGCCGTGCTCTGGGCAAGCGGGTTCTTACCGATATGATGGCGGATCTCTTGATAACGCGGACTGACCGCATCACCATCGTCCCGTCTCGGTTCCCCCTGCTGGAGGCCCCACCATGTCATTTTCCCCGTCCCCCCGCCGTCGCCCCCACTGTCCAACCACGATGAAGATCGCGCTCGTCTCGCTGCTGCTCCTCAACCTGGTCATGCCGGTCGAGCGCGGAGAGGCGCAGCCGGTGGTGCTGGTGGCGGCGGCGCCCTGGGTCGCGATCGCCGCGGGTCACGCCGCCGTGGTCGGCGGCGCGGCGGCGATCGGCGCCGGCCGCGCGGTGATTGCCGGCCGTGGCCTCGCGATCGTGGATGCACACCTCCTGGCCGCGACCGTGGGCGGCCTTGCCCACGTGGTGGCGGCGCCGCACCTGGTGGCCGGTGGCGCGCACCTGGTGGGCGCGGGTGCCCACCTCGCCGGAGCCGGTGTAGTCGGTGGCGTGGCTGGCGCCGCGGTGGCGCGGGTTGCAGGGGCTCCGTTGCTAGCCCAGGCGGCCGTGGTAGGCCATGTCGCGGCGGCGCACACGGTGGTGGTCGGTGGTGTACTGGTCCCCATTGTCATCGCCGCAGTGGTCGCCTCCGGCGGCTAATCGCCGAAGCCTCTCCGTGATCCGGAAGCGCGGCCACGCCGTGCCGCCAGCGCCGGAGCCCCTCCCCTCACAGTTGAGTCGTCTCGCTGGCGGGCCGGCCTCGGCCGCGGCGTCGCTTGCGGCCGCGGATCATCGCGTCGGTTCGCGGGTAAGCCCGCTCCTACGGGTGCTGCTGGGAGACTCCTGGATACGGCGGCGGGGCGAAAAAACCTTACTTTTATAGTTGGTTACGGCGCTTTCGGACGCGCCACGGCTTCAGCAGGACGGACGGTTGCCGACATGTAGGGCTGGCAAGTTCACCCCCTTCCCCGTCCCCAAGGAGCCTGACGCAATGCCGCGTACCCCATCCCCGTTCCATGTCCTCCGCCGCCTCTGCTTCGCGATCCTCGTCCTGGGCGCCACCTTCGGCACCGCCCCGGTCGAGGCGCTACCGCTGGCCGCCATCGCCGCTGGTCGTGCCTTGGCGGTGGGTGCGGCCGTCACGGTCCCCCGGGCCGTGGTCGGCGCGCGCGTCCTGGCGGCCGCGGGGGTTGCCACGGCGGGTGTGCGCACGGTCGCCGTGGGTGGGATTCTGGCGGGAGGTGCTGCGCGTGCCGCCCTGGTCGCGCCGGTCGCGATCGGGGTCGGGGCTCGCGTCGCGGCAGTGGCCGCGGGACCGTTGGTGGTGCGGGGCGCCATCGTGGGTGGGGGCGTCGTCGCCCGCACCGTGGTCGCCGGTGGTGTGCTGATGCCGGGCGTGCTCCTGGCCGGCGCGGCCAACGACTAGCCGTCGCTACGCCGCGACTGACGCAACCTGCCTGCGGCGCACGGTCGCGCCGACGGGCAGGTGGTCGGAGAGGATGTCCGGCAGGGTCCCGAGGTCGCTCAGCTCGAGGTCGTCCGTCGTCAGGATGTGGTCGATGACCCGGCTCGGGCGCCAGCTCGGGTAGCTCGCGTGGAGCGGGGAGCCCGTGCTCAGGCGAGTCTGGTTGACGAAATAGCGGATCCCGCGGGAGTCCGGCTGGCAATTGAAATCGCCGAGGAGGATCGCCGAATCGCGGTCGTTGATCAGGTCGGAGATGTAACGCACCTGGCGGATGCGGGCGCGGCAGTTCAGGGCGAGGTGGGTGCAGAGGATCGAGACCGGGTGGCCGTCGAGGTGGTATTCGGCCTCCAATAGCCCCCTGCCCTCCATCAATCCCGGCAGGCGGTGGGTCACGACCTGGCTCGGCGGTGTGCGGCTCAAGAGGCTGTTGGTGTGCTGCGCGACGAATCCGAAATCCCGGGTCACCAGGCTGTCCCAATGGGAGAACCCGGTCTTCTCGGCCAGATACTCCGCCTGGTTCACGAACCGCGTGCGGAACGAGCCGCTGTCCACCTCCTGCAGGGCGACCACGTCGAAGGGTTTGATCACCTCGGCGATCCGGTCGAGGTTGCGGATCGTCTGGCCATGCGGCATGACGTGCTTCCAGCCGTGCAGGAGGTAGTGGCGATACCGGTGGGAGCCGATCGCGACCTGGATGTTGTAGGTAAGAATCCGCACCGACGCCTCGCGTTTCGTCACGGCCGGCGCCTGTTCCTCGGATGCTTGTCGAAGGGCTACGGCGCCATCCGCCTCGATCGTACCACAGGGTCGTACGACTACCTCGTCACGAAATATCACGGGTCAAACGGCGGGCAGATGCCCAGCGCCGTCGACCTCAGACGGGCGCTTCCATCGCTGCCTGACGCCCGTCGTCAGGTACACTTGTCTAGAGGATCGCAGGTTGGAGATTGTTCAAACCCAAGGCGTTCTGCCTCCCCCGTGAGCAGGCCGCCAGGAGGACGGAGATGAAAAAGATCCTGTGTCCGGTAGACCTCTCCGAGACATCCGCCCGCGCCTTGCAGGTGGCCATGCACATGGCCGAGCAAGAGGATGCATCGCTCACCGTCCTGAGGGTCCACCAGCCCCATGCCGTTGCCACCATGGAAGACCTGGGCGACGACTTCCAGCCGATCCTCGAACGCGGTGACCGCGTCGCCTTTCGCCAGTGGCTGGAAGAGCAGCGCGCGGGTAACGCGTCGGCCCTCGATGAACGGTTCGTGGTGGGCGAGCCGGCGTCGACCATCGTCGACACCGCCGCCGAGGGTCCCTACGACCTGATCGTCATTGGCAACAAGGGGCGATCGCCGATCAACCGCTTCCTGCTCGGCAGCGTCACCACCAAGGTGGTGCACCACACACCGTGCAACGTGCTGCTGGTCAAGTAGCGCGGCACACAGGGCAGACTGGGCGGCGCTTTACGACCTGCGCCACATAGTCGGAGGCGCGGGCGTCGATGCACAGCATCCGGCCGGTCAGGAGGTCGCCGATCCCGGTGATCGCCTTCAGCGCCTCCGTGGCCAGGAGGGTACCGACGGCACCGGCGAGCGCGGGCGTCAGGGGCGTCGCGGCGTCCTCCAGAGGCGGCCATATCGCGCACGCGAGGCACCCGCCCCCACCAGCCGGATGGAGGGTAGCCACGAAGCCTTGATGACCGTCGCAGGCGCCGGTGATCACGGTACCGCCGGTGGCAACGGCCGAACGGTTCAGACGATCCCGGAGATCGCCGCCGAGGGAGGCATCGACCAAGGGGTCGTAGCCGGACATGACCTCCGTCGACAGGCTCTCGGCCGAGTGGCGCGCGACGCGGATCTCCGGATTGAGGGCACGGATCTGGCCCGCGAGCAGATCGTCGCCCGTGTCGCAGGCGAGGCCGATGGTGCCGACCCCCGCTGCGGCGAGATAGAGGGCGGCGATCGGCAACACCAAACCGTCGCCGGCCACGAGCACATGGGCGGCGAGGATCTTCGCCTGCCCCTCCCCCCCCACCTCCCGTAGGAGGATCTGCCGGGAATAGCGCTCGATCTGCGGGTCGGTGAGGTCCATGGCCGGGGTACTCTACCACCGTGCCGCTGCCCAGGGCCTCCACAGCGACCGCGCCGGGCGACTTGTGGTAAGAGTGGCCATGACGACGCCCTACCGTTCCGGTTTCGTCGCCCTGGTTGGGCGACCGAATGTCGGCAAGTCCACCCTCCTCAACCGTCTCGTGGGGCGCAAGGTGGCGATCACCGCCAATCGCCCGCAGACCACCCGCAACCGGATCACCGGCGTCTGCCACCGCGACGGGTTCCAGGCCGTCTTCCTCGACAATCCCGGTATCCATCGCCCGACCCACACCCTCAACCGGATCATGGTGCGCACCGCCCTGGACGGATTGGGGGAGATGGACCTCCTCCTCTTCATGGTGGAGCCGGACCGCACCCCCGGCGGCGGCGACCGCTACATCGCCGAGGCCTTGAGCGGCCTCGCTCCGCCCGTGTGGCTGCTGGTCAACAAGATCGACACCGTGTCACGCGGCGACCTGCTCGCCACCATCGATGCGTTCAAGGATCTCGCGACCTTCGACGAGGTCTTTCCGATCAGCGCCCATACCGGCGACAACGTCGATGCGTTGCTGCACGCCGTGGGCCGGCGCCTGCCGGAGGGGCCGGAGTACTTCCCCGAAGGAATGGTGACCGACCTGCCGGAGGACTTCGTGCTCGCCGAGCTGATCCGCGAGCAGGTGATCCGCCGCCTGCGCGAGGAGCTCCCATACGGCGTCGCGGTGCGTCTCGACCACCTGGAGGAGGAGGCCGATCGTCCCCTGACCCGCATCACCGCCACCATCTTCGTCGAACGCGAGAACCACAAGGGGATGGTGATCGGCGCCAAGGGGAGCGTGCTCAAGGCGATCGGCACCGAGGCCCGCCACGCCATCGAGCGCGTCCTGGGAACCGCCGTGTTCCTCGATCTCCGGGTGACGGCGTCGCCCAACTGGCGCAACGAGGTGGGGCGCCTGCGGGCCTTCGGGTTCGAGCCGTGAGGGGAAGCGATCAGCTTTCGGCTGGTAGCTCCCTCCCCCGCCGGGGGGGGGCGGGGGGGGGGGCGGTCGGGACTACGCCCCGCGCCTGTCCGCCCGACGACCTGCCGCATCCACATGCCCTCCCCCCAACCCCCTCCCGGAGGGAGGGGGAGCTGATAGCCGACCGCTGACAGCTACCCACTCACTCGTCCATCCGGTGCCGCTTGAGCTTGGTGTAGAGGGAGCGGAGGCTCAGGCCCAGGAGCTTGGCCGCGGCGGTCTTGTTGCCGTCGGCCCGGGCCAGGGCCGACGCGAGGTGGCGACGCTCCAGCTCTAGCAGGGGGAGGAAGTCGCCTTCGCTCGGAGGCGGTGTCCCGACGGGCGCGGCGTGGAACGCGGGCGAGGTCGAAACGGCGCCGGCGGGCGCCCGCAGCGGAGGTAAATCATCGACGGCGATGACGTCGCCGCGGGCCATGATCAGGCCGCGCTCCAGGGCGTTGTGTAGCTCGCGCACATTGCCCGGCCAGTCATGGGCCTGAAGGGCCGTCATCGCCTCGGCGGCGAGCCGCCGGGGTGGCTCGCGCTGCGGCTCCTTGCGGCGCAGGAAGTGGTCGACCAGCCGAGGAATGTCGTCGCGCCGCTCGCGCAGGGGTGGGACCGTGAGGGTGAAGACATTGAGTCGGTAATAGAGGTCGCGCCGGAACCGTCCCGCCTCCACGTCCGCCGCCAGGTCGCGATTGGTGGCGGCGACCACCCGCACGTCGGCGCGGCGGCTGCGCGCCTCGCCGAGCCGCTTGAACTCGCCGCTCTCCAGCACCCGCAGAAACGCCTTCTGCAGATCGAGGCTCATCTCTCCGATCTCGTCGATGAACAGGGTGCCGCCATCCGCCTCCTCGAACAGGCCGGTGCCGCCCTTGGTGGCGCCGGTGAAGGCACCGGGGACGTGGCCGAACAGCTCGTTCTCGAGCAGCGAGGACTGGAGCGCCCCGCAATTGATGGTGAGCATCGTGGTCTTGGCGCGCGGGCTTCCCGCGTGGACCTGATGGGCGACCAGCTCCTTGCCCACGCCGCTCTCCCCCAGGATCAGCACCGTGGAGTCGGTCGGAGCCACCTTGGCGATCAGCCGACACACCTCGGCGATTCCGGGACTCTTGCCGACGATCTCGCGGTACGGGTCGTGGCGATCCAGCGCCCGGCGGAGCTGGCGATTCTCGCGGCGGAGCTGCAGGGCCTCGTACGCCTTGCGGATCACCCGCTCCACCTCCTCCACCTCGGCCGGCTTCTGCAGGTAGTCGTAGGCGCCCTGCTTCATCGCATCCAGGGCGGTGTCGACCGTGGCGTGGGCCGTGACCATCACCACCTCCGGCGGGTCGGGCCGCTGCCGTGCACGGCGCAGGAACTCGAGCCCATCCATGCCGGGCATGACGATGTCCGACAGGACCACGTCGAACGGCCGGCGGTCCAGCAGCCGCAGGGCCTCGTCACCGTCGGTGGTGGTCGCGACCGACATCCCTTCGCGCCGGAAGATGCGCTCCAGGGTTTCTAGAAAGAGGGGCTCGTCGTCGAGGATCAGGAGGCGGAGCATGGGGAGCTATTCGCTTTCAGCGATCGGCTTTCAGCGGTCGGCTCATTGGGTTCGGTTGACGCCGACCAGTGATGGAAGGAACTTGTTTCCGAGTGGATCGTCGTGAGAGTGCGCCATCGTAGTCGCTGACAAACAGTGAGCCGAACGCTGATCGCAGAACGCCGATCGCTATCCCCGCAGCTCGATCACGAACCGGGCGCCGCCACCTGGCGGATCTTCGTAGCGCAGGTGGCCACCCTGGGCGCGGATGAAGTTGGCGGCGATCGCCAGCCCCATGCCGGCGCCGCTCCCCGGCGGCTTGGTGGTGAAGAACGGTTCGAAGATCGACTCCTGCACCGCCACGGGGACCCCCTCCCCTTCGTTCTCCACCCACAGGCTCATCCCGGCCGTGGTGCGGCCCGCACCGACGGTGATGCGCTGGCCCGGGCCGGTCGCGTCGAGGGCGTTCTCCAGGAGATTGATCAAGGCCTGCTGGAGATGCGTCGGCATGATCGCGAAACTGGGTGGCGGCTCTTCCACCTCCAGGGTCAGGGGCTTGTCCTCGGCGCGTGCCCGGTGGCGGACCAGCTCGACCGTCTCGTCGAGGAACGCCTTCAGGTCGGCCACCTCCGGTCTCGACGGGCGACGGCGGCTGTAGTTGAGCAGCGCGTCGACGATCCGTTTGCAGCGCTGGATCTGGGAGCGGATGATCTCGAGGCTGCGCCCGGCCTCGTCCCGGTCGAGGTCGGCGCCCGAGCCACGGGCGAGTTGCCGCTGCAGATCCGTGGCATTGGCCCCGATGATCCCCAGGGGATTGTTGATCTCGTGGGCCACCGACGCCGCAAGCTTGCCGATCGCCGCCAGCTTCTCCGCCTGCACCACCCGCTCCTGGGCCTGCTCCAGGGCCGTGGTACGCTCGGCGACACGCGCCTCCAGTGTGCGGTTCCACGAGGCGAGCTCACGGTTCTTGGCGAGGATCTCGTCCCGGGCGCTGCGCAGGTTGAGGAGCATCCGGTTACGCGTGTCGATGATCGCGCCGAGCTCCGTGGTGGGGATCTCCTCGGCGGGGATGAGCGACTCACCCCCTTCCTCGCCCGTGGTGGCGACGTTCGCCGCGACGATCTGCTCCACCGGCCGCAACACCTCCCGCACCAGGTAGAACAGCACCACCAGAGAGGTAAACGCGCAGATCACCAGGATCACTCCGAGGGTGCGTACGACGTAGTGGAGGCTCTCGCGTTGCAGCAGAGCATCCGGCTTGACCATCGCCAGGGCGCCGTACATCTTCCCCATCTGGCGCAGGGGAATGAGGACGTAACACCCGGATTCACCCTCGCCGGTGCGGGCGCTGATGGGCATGGCGGCAAGAAAGTCGCGAATCGAAGCGTCGGGCGTCTGTGTGGACGCCTTCGCCGTGGTCGCCAGCAGACGGCCGTCGGCGTCGTACAGGGAGGTCTCCGCCCCCTCGACCCACGGCAGCTCCGCCGGCTGCGGGGTGTCACCGCCCATGGCGAGCCGCTCCGCCAGCGCGAATGCGACCTCCCACGCCGTGGCCTCGGCCTCGGCGAAGAAGTGCAGGCGCGCCTCCTCCCGGTTATGCAGGGTGGTCGGGATGAGGATGATGCCCTCGATCGCGAGGATCGCCGCCACCATCACCCCGA
>Ga0210096_1000566_pt1 | contig 12586 bp, 11 predicted proteins | sample China_Galinas_PW_4_FD_184864 | JGI IMG/M metagenome (GOLD analysis project Ga0210096, IMG submission 184864) | Wetland microbial communities from San Francisco Bay, California, USA, that impact long-term carbon sequestration - China_Galinas_PWA_D2... | ecosystem: Environmental > Aquatic > Marine... | reverse complement strand
CTTTTCATCGGCCTGCCGATACGCCGTTTCGGCCTCGAGCATGGCCGCCATGCCCAGCGGTGCGAGGGCCTCCAAGACCAGCTGCTCGAAGGCCTGTTCCAGTCGCGTGGCCCCAAAGACCTGACATACCGGCGAGGTGCCTTCACGTCGCGGCTGAGTACACCCATAGCGGGGATAACGCGAACGGGTGTAATTGACCTTCATCACCCGTCCGCAGCGGGCACATAACACCAATCCCTGGAGCAAAGCGGTCCCCTCTCGGGGTGCGCCTCCCGTGGATGGTCCGCGTCGATTCGCAACAATACGACGCTGATTACGCTCGAAGGTCTCCCAGGAGATATAGCCCTCGTGGTGGTCTTTGATCACTACGTGCCAATTGCTGTCCGGTTGCTCGCGCACCCGCTTGAGCGGCTGTTGATCGGTGTCCAGATAGGTCTCCACTTGGCGCCGGCCGTAGACGTACGCACCGGCGTAGAGCGGATTTTTCAGCACGCGGCGCAGTGCTTCGTACTCGGCACGTTGCCAACGCATCCGATCCCCCCCGGCGTCACGAACGGGTAGCTCGATACCTTCCTCGGCCAGGGAAATAAACGCTGTATTGATCGTGCCGAACTGCTCGAATCGAGTGAAAATCAGCTCAATGGTCGTGCGGACCTGCTCATCCGGACTCTTTTGGATGCGACCGGCTTCATCCCAGTAATAGCCGGGCGGCAGGGAAAAGCGGTACTCACCCCGCTCGGCTTTGGAGCGCACGGCAGCCACCAGTCGTTGCTTCATGACATACAGCTCTGCTTCGCTCATCGTGCCTTTGAGCCCGAGCAATAAGCGGTCATTGTAAGCGCGGGGATCGTAGAGCGCCTCAGCGTCGCCAATGAGCGTTTGGGTTACCGCACAAATATCGAGTAGATGATACCAGTTGCGATTGGCCCGTGAAATTCTTGAGGCCTCCAGCGAGAGGATCACCCCGACCCGACCCACCGCGACCTCGCCGATGAGCCGTTCGAAGCCGCCGCGTTGGCCAGTTCCAGCCGCCGATAGACCAAGATCTTCGTCGATGACCACCACCTGCGCCTCGGACCAACCGAGCGCCACCGCCCGTTCGACAAGTTGCCGCTGTAGGTGTTGGCTCTCGGTATGGTGGCGTACCTGCTGCATGGAGGATTGACGAATATAGACGTAGGCCAATCGCGTAAAATGCTCGGGACGAATCTGATCACTGTTCATTCGGCTCCGCCTCCTGGGTGTCGGTCGTTGGCGGGTGCAACGCTGCCTGTGCCATGTCCCTCAGGATGGCGATGAGGCGATCGCGCATCTGGGGCTCCAGGCGCTGGTGTAACTGCTGTGCCCAATCGGGCTTCGGGGTATCGAATAGGCTGAGTTGCTCGGGCATCTGCATCTCCAATGGCGTCGGAATGCAGCTGAGCATCTACAGGCGACGCGCACGGCGCAAGATGCTGAATCAAATGGGCCAGGTGGCGGAGCGCCTGTGGCGTCGCGCGGCTCCCGAGGCGCAGGGGCGATTGCGGATCACCGTCGACAGCGTGGTCTGTCCAGAACGAAGGCACGCGAAGTCGCGAGCCATTGCCAAGCTCGATCTCCCAATAGGTTCGACCGCCTTCCCGGCGATGTCCAACGACGTCAAATGACTGTCCGACTAGTGGGTGTGGCGGATATGTAATCCGAAGGGTGATTGGGCGTTGATGAGCCCCATACGTAGTCTTTGATGTAGCACGGGCAGATCAGAGGGTCGGCCTCGTAGACTTTCTTGATCAGCCGCGCCCAGGCGGCCCGTGCTGCACGCGAGGCCTCGGGATCGACCTGCTCGGGGACCCCTTCGATCACGACGTCCGGCGCCTGGGGTTCCGCCGTCTCGGCCTCGCGCGTCCCACGAGACCGGTTGCTGTACCAGCCGTAATAGCGAACCAGGTGCTCGCCCCGGTCGGGCACGTGCTGGAGCAACATCTCCAGCCACCTGGCCCCGGGCATTATTTGGAAATTGCGCTTCAGCGTGGCATGGAGCTTCGACCGATACACGATCACCCCCTGCTCGGCCTTGTACTCGGTCTTGTCCAGGGAGAAGGGTGCGCGGATCATGCGGATCATGTAGCGGGCGTTCTGCTGTCGCCCGTCGCTGTCGCCGGCCTCGATACGCACCTGATGGTCCACGGAGAAGCCGCTGTGCTGCCAGCTCAGCAGCTTGGCCACCAGATCCTCGTCGATGGCCTCGTCGGCGAGCAGCATCTCCAACACAGCCCGGCGCAACTGCTGTTCGAGCAGCTCGGCGGGGATGGGAGGCAGCACCCGGAAGACCCCGTTGGGGCGGAAAACGCCGTCGGTGACCAGGGCGTGGATGTACGGGTGGAACGTCACCAGATCCCCGAAGGTCTGCACGAACAGGATGCATCCGGGCTGGCCGTCGGGGTCGGCCTCCCGGTAGGCCTCGGTGAGCAGGCGCCCGACGATGCGACAGAGCTCGCCCAGGCGGTGGCGCTGGTGGAACGCGCCACGTAGCACCTTGGGAACCGTGAACACGTACTGGCGGTGCGGCACCGGGGCCAGGACCTCCTCCTCGACCCACTCGCCGTAGATCAGCATCCGCTTCTGATGGCAGGAAGGGCAGAAGCAGCGGGTCTTGCAAGAGAAGGGCAGCAGGTACTCGTGACCACACTGGTCGCAGTGGACCCGGGCAAAGCCCTTGTGGAGGTCGCCGCAGTCGAGAAAGCGCTCCAAAGCCTGCTCCTCGACCGTGCGATGGATGCGCCCCGCCTCCCGGAGCTCATCGGCATGCCCGCGCACACACTGGTAAAGCGGACTCGCCCGCGGATTGCGCGGGCGATAGACGGCACAGGCTGATATCGCATCCGTGCGAGGCATGCTCTCCTCCCAGGGGCTGAGGAAAGCATAGAACAATATGGGAACATCGGTAGCCGCTCAGCAACGAGCGTGCCCTACTCCCGGCTGAGCCCTTGCGCTGAAATCCGTCGGGCTGGGCGGTGCGAACGAACCGGTCAGGCACCCCTACAGGTACTTCTTGAAGCTGCCCGCCGTCACCGCCACGCTGAGCGCGAACAGGGTCGCGAACGGCAACACCACGAAGCTCGGGTGCAGACTGACCGGCAGCGCCAGGTAGATCACCCAACTCAGCACCAGCAACGGCATCGCCGAGCGCTTGGCCCAGTGATAGACGAACGAGCTCTCCCGGCCCCCACCCCAGCGGCGCAGATCCCGCTGCACGAGCCCATCGACCAGCGCCACGAGACTGAACAGCACAAAGACCGGCATCGCCAACGTCAGGATAGCCAAGCGCACGGCGAACACCTGTGTGACCTGCATGGCGGCGATGACGTACTGGAGGGTGGGGCGCAGCAGGTCTTGCAGGCCGCCACTCAGCCCTGGCGTTGCCGGGGCCGGGCGTGCCTCGACGCTGCCCAAGAGGTCGATCAGGCCGGTCCGCTCGAACAGGACGTGGCGCGTTTTGTGGGCCACTCGGTTGGCTAGCTTGACCGGGTCGGCACTGACCAGACTGCGCTTCAGGTCCGTGCCCAGGTAGCCGATCTCGGCCTCCAGCATCGCTTGGCTGTGGGCAAGTCCCTGCTCCGGCCACCAGAAGCGCATCCCGACCCACTCGGTCAGGATGGAGAAGAAGAGCGCCAGGAACAACCACGAGATGGCCTGGCCCAGGGTGGTCAGGGTCCGGGAGATCAGGCCCTGGCGTACCTCGCGCCGTCGCGGGTCGCGGACTGGCTCAGCCATGGCTCCGGTCTTCCTGGCTCGGCGTGGTCAGATCCGGCACCCCGTGCCACCAGCCCTCGGGCTGGCGGTACCAGTGGTCGTTGGTGATGTAGGTGCGCTCCATCTCGTTGGCGATCGCCGCCAAGCTGCCGGGCATGACCGGGTCGTGTCTCGGGTCCGGCAGCGGCATGCGCAGCTTCCATAGCTGGCCGCCTTCGAGCAGGGCGAAGGCCTGGCCTTTGGGCAGGGCGATCAGCTCGGCCGGGGTGAGCATGGGCACCTCGGAGACGCTGATGCGGTCCTCGTTGCGGGACTGGAAGTCCACACCCGACATCGGGTCCGATGAGTCGTTGACGCCCGAAACGTTCATGAGCGTGAACACCTCCACCTTGGGCAGCTGCTCGGTGAGCATCTCGGCGGTGGCCAGCTCCTTGACCCGCAGCATGATCAGGGTATTGAAGTTGCCGGCCACCTGCCCCGCCTTGGCGCGGTTGCCGATGCGTGCCTCCACGTCCGACCAGGTCTGGGTGTAGGCGGTCACCTGACCATTTCTCCGGGAGAGAAATGGGACGCGCGTAGCGCGCCCGAAGGGTGTGCGCCCGGGACGGCGCACATCAAAACGGCCCCGCCGGCCTTGTTCAGCAGCGGCACGAACTCGTCACCGATCAGCTCGTTGAACTCGTCGGCGTGCAGGGAGATGGTCGGTGGTCTGGCCGTTTCCTCCCTCGGCAGCTCGCCCTCGTGGATGTCTGCCGGGTCGTCGATGCCGTGCTTGTAGATGTGCCCGGCCACCGAGACCAGGTCGGCGAACATGGCGTTGCCAACAGCGCTGGCCACCGTGGTGTCGGTCAGGGCATCCAGGCCGACGTAGACGATGCCCTTGCGCCGAATCACCTCCAGCCACTCGAAGATGGGTCGGCGATCGTCCGGGTCGAGATAGTCGGGAGAGATCAGCTCGGCGATCCGCCCGGTGGTGAGCTTCTCCATGAGCGGGCCCACGGAGCTGACGATCTTGTCGAAGTAGGTCTTGTCGTACTTGAAGGCCGAGACCAGGCCGTCGAGCACCGGGTCGTAGAGGTCCTGCGCCTGCAGGTAGCGCATCAGGGCGATGGCGTCCCGGTCCCGACCCTTGAGCGCCGTGGCGAGGTTGCGCTCGCTGATCTTGTCGGCGATCTCCCCCACCTCGGCCGCCCAGTTCTCCTTGCCGTGGCGGCGCAGATGCTCGCGGGCATACTCCATGAACAGCGGCTCGATGTCGTTGATGTAGCGGCGCACCTGCTGGTAGTCGGGACGCCGGCCCAGGGCGACCAGGGCGCGGGCGATGATGTTGACGAAGCGCCAGGCAAACTCCTTGAAGGCGGCGGAGTTGCCCTCGCTGGGCAGCTGGTTGGCGATGCGGGTTGCCACCTCGGTGATGCGCGAGAAGCTGCCGATGGCGTTGTAGCGGGCCGAGAGCTGGGGATGGCCCAGGTGGAAGAGGTAGAAGTCCCGGGCGCGGCCTGCCCGCTTGGCCTCGGCATAGACCCGGCGCAGCAGGTCCGCATCCCCCTTGGGGTCGAACACGATCACCACGTCGCCGCGGCGGACGTCCTGGGTGATCAGCAGCTCCGCCAGCCGGGTCTTGCCGACCCGGGTGGTGCCGAGCACCAGCAGATGCCCGACCCGCTCGCCCAGATCCATCCACACCGGCTGCTCCTCGGGCTCCACCGCGTGCAGGGCGGGCTTGCCGCCGAGCGGGGGGAGCGGGCGCAGGGGGTTCCACCAGGACCGACGGCGCAGCGCCGCGGCGAGCCACTTCAGGAGCGGTCTCGATTCCCAGGCGACCTCCTTGCGACGGGCCCAGTCATAGAGACGACCGGGCTGGACGTAGCGTTGCACCTCCGGACGGAGGGTGTCGCGCAGGCGTTGGGTGTGCTTCTGGGTCCAGCGAAAGCCCTTGCCCAGAAACAGTCGGTGTCGACTCACCGGGATCTGGTCCGCGCGCAGCCGATAGGTCGGCAGACGGCGAAGGTTGCGTTGGTAGCGGAGCACCCGCCAGGCCTGCCGGCACCGCAGGATACCGAGCGCCGTGAGCACGGTCGCGGCGGCGTAGGCCACTCCGGGCGGCATCATCAGCGCCCAGGGCGCGAGCACCGCAATGGCCGCGGTGGCGAAGGCGACCAGCGCGGACCAGAGCTCGACCGGGGGGCGCAGCAGGGCCTCGACCGGGTGGCGGCTCACTGCTCCAGCCCACTTCGGGTAATCAGAACCGGATAGTGGGACAGGCCCAGTGCCCGTGCGATGTCCGAGGCGGAAGCCGGCAGGATCGGCAGCCCGTCCGCCAGCTCGGCGATGGCGCGCAGGTCATCGACCGTCTCGGCCTGGACCAGCATGCCGACCGCGCCGATCTCGGCGAGCCGATCGCGGTGGGTGGCGAGCCAATCCCGGGAGAGCGGGTCGGAGCCGATCAGGAAAAAGGGGCGGGTGAAGGGACGGCTCATCGCCTGGCGCTCCACCGGACCCGGGGTAAGACCGGGGGAACGGATCGGCAGCAGCTGAGCGAGGTCCGCCGCGCCCAGGGCGGGCGGTTTGGGAGACGGCGCTCGTGCGGGCTCGATCCCGTGGGTCTCGAACACCTTTAGGTAAGGCGCGAGGGATCGCGTATCGCCGCTGTCGTAGATCACGGTCAGCTCGGCGGCCGCCAGACAAGGAGAGAAGGCCGCGACCAGCACGATCCACAAGGTCCAAAGAGATCCGGTCACGGCCCCTGGCCTCTCGTCATCCATGATCCGTGATGCGCCGCCAGTGGCGACGTACCCGGTCGCGATAGCCCGCCGCTCGCTCCGGGTCGTTCGGGGCGTGGTAACAGCCAACCGCCGCCCACCAGTCCCGGCGGTCGCTAAAGCAGTCGGCCAGGATCTCGGCGGCCACTTGCAGGTTGTGGTAGGGATCGAGGGAGCGATGGGGAGTCGTCAGGCGATCCTGGTGATAGCGCCAATTGACCTGCATGAGCCCGACGTCGATGGAGGACCGACCCTGCGCAAGCTGGACGCCCAACGCCTGGGCGGCTGCGTGACGACTCGGGTAGAAGTGACCCTCGCCACCGATGTTCAGGGTCCAGGGCCAAGGGCGGAGCGATCGCAAGGCGTCGATTCGGGTCCCGCTCTCCGCCAGCGCCACCGCATAGAGAAGGGTCGGCGGGATATCGTTTCGCGCGGCCACCAGACGATAGCCCGGCGGCACGCCCTCGTCGGCCCTCAGCACCGGCGTCCACCAGAGACCTCCGGCCAGCACAATCGCCAGAAGAACGCTGCGCCGACGAAGACTCATCGAAGGCTCGATGCCGCCAGCGGCGTGATCTCGTCGCCACGGCGGCGCATGACGAGCGGCAACGCGGCCTCACCCTGGCCGAGCCGACCCAGCGTGCCGCCGTCGAAGTTCAGGGTCACCCGCCGGCGGCTCACCCAGTCGGGCTGGATGTCGTGCTCGGCTGCCCAATCCCGCACCGCCGGCTCGTCGCCCGGATTCAGACCGACCAGATAGAGATCGATCCCGGCAATCCGGTCGAGTCGCCGCAGCAGCCGGCCCAGCACCGCATCGCAGCCGGCACAGTCGGTCCGGGTGAAGAAGAGCAGGCGATCATCCGGTTGGAGGTCGGGCGTCTTCGACTCGGGCCTGGGGACCCGCGCGGGATCGATCAGCAGCTGGCCCGGATAGAGCCGTCGACCAGCCTCGTCATAGGCATTCTGGAACGCCAGCACCCGGGCCACGTCCTTGCGCATTGCCCGCACCCAGGCCTCGGCGTAGCGTCGGCGCTCCGCCTCGTCGCGGGCATGGATGCCCAGCACCTCGATCGGGGAGAGGGTCGGCGGGCTGATGCTGCCGCGGATGCCTTGCATCAGCGTCCGGTAGCGGCGCCCCTCGGTGTCGGTGAGGCCCCACAGCTCGGCGCAGGCAGACTCCGCTGGAGACAGCGGGGTCTCGACGACCCTGGTCTGTTCGACCGGGGAGAGAGTGGTCTGGGATATCTCAGGCTCGGCCGCAACGGCCAACCCGCCGTGGACCAGGGCTAGGCCGCACAGCGCCCAGGGCAGGCGCCGCCTATTCATCGCCGGAATCTGTGGCCCCGTCTGCGTCACCCCCTGCGGGACCGACGACGGGGCTCACCCGCGGTATGGTCAGTTCGCGCTGGGGCAGCGGGCCCTCGAAGTAGCGACAGGGTTGCGGGGGCTCCGAGGGGGCCACCGTAGCAACTGGCACAGGCTCAACCTCGGCCGACAGGCCCTTCTCCACCGGTCGAGGCACCTTGGTTACCGTGCCGAGCCCATAAGCGCCGAGCACCAAGGCCAGTGCGATCAGTCCCTCCATCGGTGCGACCTCGTCTCATCGATGGTTGCGCTCGGCCGGTCCGGAAGAGACGACTCGCAACGCTCGAACGAGACCAGTCGGTGAATCGGGTCCTCGACCAGCCGGAACGCCGGACCCGCCAGCGTCTCCAGCGCGGTGCGCAGCGGCATCGGCCCCAGCGAGCGGTGCGGCTCGGGCAGAGGCAGCGCCAGGAGCGCTGCCCGATCCGGCTCCGCGACGCTATCGGGCGCCAGGCGGTAGCCGCTCGGGCCAAGAAGGTGGTGCACCGCTTGTCCGACGGTGGCGACCGTCTCGGGAAACCGGACGGTGACCAGTGCCGAGAGCAGATTGATCTGCTCCTGGGTCGGCACCGGTCGCACACTGGAGTAGCGGCCAACCTGGACCTCCTCGGCAACCGCCGTCGACAGAGGCAAGACGGACAGTGCTGCCAAGATGCAGGGAAGAAGGTAGGAAACGCGTGGCGTGCGAGAACTCATGGTTCAGGGATTTCCAAAATAGACGGCGTTGTTCGCAGTCGGGCCTTGAGAGCGCATCCTGCCGATCCAGCGCGCAGGCCGGAACCGAAAAGGAGCGCCGTGACGCGCCGGGTTTTCGTTTGGGCTCGTCCGCTCATCCGCTCACTTAGTTGATGTAGGTCGCCAGTATCTGAATGCGCTCGTGACCCAGTTCCTGGCTGATGGTGAGCCGGGCCTGTCGGTCCAGGGCCCGCAGGTCCGGGCTCAGCGCATCGACCTTCGGCCCACCAGCCGCTGGCGACTTCCAGCCGGTCAGCTCCTCGTACCGACTCTGGGCATAGGCATGGCGCAGGCCGTGGAGCCTGGACAGGCCGGCATTGGCGGTGTGACGCTCGTAGATGCGAAGCTGCTGGCGATAGCTCTTGTCGGGCGGGATCAGGGAGCCGCGACCGGCGAGACAGTGGGCACGGTCGAGCACCTGGCGCTGAGCCGAGGTGCGCACCGGGACCTCCCTGGCCTTGCCACCCTTGGTCCAGCTCTCCTTGAGCATCAGTCGGTCGCCCTGGTCGGCGATGCTGGGGTTGATCTTGATGGCCTCCTCGCGGCGCAGTCCGAAGGCCTGCTGCAGTTCCAGGCTCATACGTGCGTGAGCGTCGCGCACCCGTTCCAGATCCCCTCCGTCGACCTGCTTCGCCTTCGACCCCTCACCCACGAAGGCCCGGTCCGGGATACCGTAGTGCTCGTTGGAGCGGGCGATGACGTTCTGCCGGTCCACCTTCTGCGCCCACCAGCGAAGCGCGGCCATGCGGTTCTTCTGGGTCCCGACCGAGATCGCGCCGCGCTGCCAGTGTCCGACCAGCGCCTCCACGTGCTTGGGCTTGAGCGAGTGGGCGCCCATGCCGCGGTAGCCCAGGGCATGCAACTGGTCCGCGATCAGGCTCAGGATGCGCTCGCGGTTGCGCTGGGTGGCGTAGCTGCCGTCGCGGTTGCGCCGGCACAGCTGCTTGAGTTGGTAGTTCAGGTCGCGCAAGGTGTTGGGGAGCCTGGCAGACCCAGGGCTGATCTACTGCGAAACCGCCGGGACGGCTACATCGGGCGATCCGTCTTGTCGCATAGCGTGCGTATGCTGCTGGACCGATCGCACCATCCGACTCGCCCCCGCTGTCTCTCGCTTCGATCGCCCGGGCCCGCCAGGGTCCGGCATTCGGTAAGTGTTTCTGACCACTTGCTGGCCTTGGCCAGGCAAGTCCGCAGATGCGGCAAGGGTCACGGGACACCACTCCCGTCGTACGACCTGAATGTGCTCAGGCTCGAGCAACACCGGTACTCCCCTGTGGGGGATGGCTCCGGCGCCAACCAACCGGTCTCTCTTGGAGACCTGGGTAGACAGTGGCTACACATCACCTCCTTTTCGAATGAGCGGAATGGCTCCGCTGATTGTTGGACGAAAGACCCGACTGAGCCGCGTCAGCGTTTCGACGTGTCCTCGGGACCGGGTCGGATCGGCAGGCACAAGCTGCCGGGATGACGACCTGACGGTCGATGGGATGGAAGCAGGACCGGCGACCCGAGGGTCGACGCGTCTGGCACGGTCCGCGACGCGTAATCCGGCAGACGATCGCCTGCCGGCTGCCCCGTTCGCCTCACGGCAAGGGAGGGCGGCCCTTGGATGCCACTGAACCGCAGTGGCCACGGATGAATCTGGATCTTCCGCGCAGTCTAAGAACCCGTCACTCGCCCGTCACCCCGAAAATCCGCCCCGGGATTGCGCCGTTTCAGGGCCCGCCGCCCTCGTCACTACCCCGCTTCGCCCGCTAGTGACGAGGGCGTCTCCCGCTGGGCAGGTCGCGCGCCAGGCCTCAGTGCCTGTCACGCCGCCTGCATTGGCATTGCCCGGAAGGCCTTCGCCCTGCCCCACCTGCCCACAGGGGCCCACAGGCGCCGCGCACACCGCGGCCCCGCCCTTGGCCTCGCGAGATAGCGGGCTCGCGAGACCGTGGCGGTCAGGGCCTGTGGACTCTGTGGACAGCTGGGATAGATCGGTCGGGGAGGCCGTCGATCTGGGGCAGTGTAATAATCGCCCGAAGTCCACGTCGGAACGTTTCACGTACCGGCAGAACTGCGTGGCGACTGATCCACATCAACCCACACAGCAAACAAATACGCGTCCCGTTCAGTTCAGACGATCAGCACTCAGCGCGGTGTCCCCTTCTTCCACCTCCGTCGACGAACGGACTTGGCAGAGGCACGCTGCGGCGTTCGCTTGTCTAACTCCAGCAGCATCTCACGCGCTTGTGGAATGTTGATCTCCAGCATCCGCTCGAATAAGGCTGTGCCTTGAGCCCGATGGGAAGCGCCCAGATCCTGAAGCGTAAGTGAGATGGACAGCAGCGACTCGCTCATCAGGTAGCGCGACGAAGCGATATTCCCCACATCCGTGCCGACCAAGTCGATCAGGATGTTACACACCGTGCATACGCGATCGGGCTCGGCGTGCACGATCGTCTCCAAACACTCCCCCACAGACTCCCCTCGTTCATGGCGCAGGATACCGGGGTGCGCACAAAGGGCATCGAGTAGCTCTCGGTTGGCCTGATCGGGAAACAATTCCCCCGCATGGAAAATATGTGTGAGCGCTCCGAGAACGCCGTCGTTCTGGTCCTGGAGCAGTTCTAGGAGATAGGGATGAACCAGAGAGCGGTGCTGGGGCTCCCGCCAAAGATGGGCAACTGCATGGGCAATGCCGATGCGAGCGACGGCAAGTTTATCGTCCGTTTCCGCCCCATGGATGACGTCCGCCAGCCTTTCCATGATCACGAGTTCATCGGGGAACAAGGACCGACGAAGCATGAGGACTTCGCCCGCACCCTGGACGGCCACTTCACCGCCACCCTGCAGCATCTGGTCAAGCCAACGGTGGGTTGTTTCCGGTTCAATCCATCGCTGGCAGTGCGCTTGGAGATGCACGCCCTCCACCGTATCCAGGACGGATGGATAGGCAAGAAAGAGCTGGCTCAGAAATGCCTGCGCGCGCCCACGGTCCGCGAGGTGGAGCCACTGCAGATACCGGGACATGGCGATCCACACCCTCGGAGATTCCAAGCGATGGAGATGCGCTTCCAGAATGTCGAGCCAGCGATCTGTCTGGGCAGGCTCGGTTCGCAGACAAGCGAGAGCCAGGGCCGCCAATACCGGGAAATTCCCATGAGGTAGAGTCGTGAAGCGCGACGCACCCCAGAGCAGACTATCGTTACGTTCTCCGTACTCATCGCGAGATTCGGATTCTTTCGCTCCCGGCTTGTCAGCGGGGACGAGCCAGCTTTCTAACAGTACGAACAAAGGGTCAGGCAAAGGGTGGTCGCCGCTCACCACCTTTTCCACTGCCCTCGCCACGGACCAGCGGAAATGGTCACTGGCAAAACCCATTGCCGTCAATTCGAGAATGAGGTGATAAAGAGCATTGCGATCGTAAGCCGTTGTCGCCAAGGCCTCCAGAACGTCGCCGACCGGAATCTCATTCCTTCCCGGAAGCATCTGGCGTACCAGCCGAACGGCCCGCTCCGGATCGCTCTCTGCCAACTTGGCCAGCTCCCGTCCGGCCTGGATGGCGCCACCTTGCATAGACTGGCGCGGATGGTCCCAATCATGCTCGTCAGTCAATTCTGAAAACAGATTTAGGACATCTTCGTCGCCACCAGCCGCCATCTGTTCGGCGCTGACCGGACTGCCGATCCAACTCATTTCTGAACAACAGGTATCCCAGTCCTTCAGATCCGGAAAGGCCCTTTCCTCTTCCTCGACCTTGCGGCGGCAGATATAGCTCATGCGTTCCCGCGGCAAGGCTTTTAAGAGCCTCAGCCTGTGCTCCCGATTCCAGCCTATACGATCAAGCCGAGTTTTCGCGTCATCGTCGGGAAAGCGGCTGTAGCGGTTCCAGTTCAAGAGCGCTTGCTCTAGACGCAGGAATTGCCCCTCGTCCAGATGCGGAGCCAAAGAACGGATGAGATCCTTGGTGTTCCTATGGTTATCCGAGTGTGATCCCAGGACAAGGC
>Ga0210096_1000565_pt1 | contig 12645 bp, 8 predicted proteins | sample China_Galinas_PW_4_FD_184864 | JGI IMG/M metagenome (GOLD analysis project Ga0210096, IMG submission 184864) | Wetland microbial communities from San Francisco Bay, California, USA, that impact long-term carbon sequestration - China_Galinas_PWA_D2... | ecosystem: Environmental > Aquatic > Marine... | reverse complement strand
GGATCCTTTCCACGGGGTAGTCGCATTGAAACCGCGCCAGCGCCCGCGCATTCAGATCGATGCCGATGTTGCGCCGCGCAGCCGGCTTGCGCTTCATGATCGCCCCGCCGCCCAGATGGGTCTCGATGTAGGTATCGTGCGGCGGCATCAGGGCAATGATCGCCTGGCACAGCCCGGAGGTCGCCTTCGATCCGAAATACGCACCCATGTCGGTGATCCGCGTGAAAGTCTCGGATCAGAACCATAGTGCGTGTGCCCTATGGTGTCAAGTGCTTTGTGCTATCGGGGCGTGTTTACGAATGGGAAACTCCTGGGAGGATATAAGTTGAGGGGGTGAGTAGTTACTTTTTAGGAATAGCAGTTGCCATATTCCAAGATGATATACGGACAGGAATACAACAGGACAAAACATCTTTGAGCGCCCAAGTTCTCAAAAAGAGTACGTCGCTTTTTACAAATAAACAAGAGGAGCCTGGTTATGACAAGGTTGATTACGTTTACACTATTATAGGATTAATCGCGTTAGTATTTGGCGTTGTCTCATATTTGCACAAAGAAAACTTTCGAATTTCATCAGCAGCAGCCGCTTTAGGGATTATTTCTATTGCTTGGCACTACGTTCTTATTGCAGTTGTAATTGCGATAGTGCTCATCATTATAGGAAGCGGTTTCTCATGAAAATCCCGCATTACCAGCGCATCCAGCCGACAGCCACCCCTCTACGGCGCTTTGTGCATTTCGCTGCGCTCAATTATTGCAGAAAGCGCCGCTCCGGGTTGTCTGCAGCTGATGCAGGTCGTTAAGTGTAAGAATGAAAAATCACATAGGGAAAGGTTGGAAGCAAAGAGCGCTATTTTTTCTGGCAGGTATCGTCTTCGCTCTGATATGCGGAATAATACAAATCAACTGGATGGCTATCGTTCCTTATGCAGCGTTTACTCAGCATCCGTCCTGGCTTAAACAGACAAAAGCGGTTGTTGGCTGGATCCCTTGGATAGTGTGTGCCTTGGTCCTCTTATTTCGGGTCGTCAAAGGACCAAATGTGCGTTTTGGTGCATACTTTCTTGGCACTGCCGTGCCAACGGTAGCATTGGTTAGTTGGATGTTGTTTGGCATCTCCATAGAAAATGCCATCTACGGCAAGGAGTTCAACTCAGAGGAATGGAAGAAGAACGTAATTTCCGAGCACAATAGTGACTGGCCGCCTCGTCTTGTCATGGTAGATGACTTAATTGTTAGCAAAAAGTTAGACGGTCTAAGTAAAACGGAAGTTATAGAGATGCTGGGAGTGCCCGGTAACTATGGCTATTTCAAGAATTTTGATCTTGTATATTGGTTAGGTGCTGAACGAGGGTTCATAAGGATTGATTCAGAATGGCTGGCAATTTCATTTGATGAGCAGGGTAGAGTAAGTCAATATCGTCTGGTGCGTGATTAACACTTAACAAATAAATGCAGCCGACCTCCTTCGTCGGCAGCTGATTATAGCGTTATGGGAGCGGCCGACAAGGCCGCGACTCTAGGATGGTTGAAAGTTCCTCTACCGTCAGTTGCCCGAAAACGGACGGTTAGCATATCCCCTGTTCAGCGAGGTAACAGACTGAAATATGCGGGAAATTAAAAGCTCTGGCTGCCCGGGACGAAAGTCCTGCGGTAGGTGCAATCTGGGGGGCGAGCAAATCTGCGGGCTGCAAGGTGATCGAATGACTGCAGCCTCGAAACAAGCTCCACACTGCAATTGCCAAGGTGTGGGTTTTGCCAAGCGCCGACCGGTTCATAACGTCGGGAAGGCCGTCGTCTTGTGGGAAGAAACGGGCATGAGCACCACGAGAGCAGCCGGGGTAGGGGTCCTTGCACGCAGACAAAAGAGTCGCGGAGTAACGTCGGGAGGGTCCTACCCCCAGCAGGGGCTGACAGCAACCTGCAAAGACCGCATGCCGAGGTTCATTCCGGAGGTGTGTGGATGGTTTAGGATCGTCGCATGAGCCAGTATGAGCAATGAAGGCGGGGTAACGCCTGCTGACGAAGCGCGAGACGCTTCGGTGTGATGAGGTAACACCTTGAGCACGCAAAGTGGCCCTGGGCACTTGACAGCCCCTGATTACCCGGACACTGTAGGGGAACATAGCGGGGCAACCTTGGGAGTAAACCAAGGGGCAGAGGAGTGTATGCGGGTCAGCGCTTAAGCTTCATGCTCCTTGGGAAGGCGACCGAAGGCAGGTCAAGTTCAGAACCGGATTCCGGAGTAGTGCGACAGGGAGGTCGCGTTGACGGACCTAAGGAAGGAAAACCGACCGTCCGGGATCGTAGGAGGGCTTGCGGGAACGTGGACTACGGTTGAGGCTAAACGGGCACGTACAGTGGAAACATTGAAACAGCCAAGCTTCAGCCTAAGGTTGCGCGCATCGCATTTCTATCCCGACCATAAGAATACGGGGGAGATTTCGTGGCAATCATAGAGCGTATTCTTAATTGGCTTCGTTAAAGGGCTGGCTGGTCCTGACTTGGACGAATGGATCGAAGATCTGCCGAAAAAGGCCGGTGAAGCTATAGGAGATAGCGTTCGTCGGCATCGAGATGAACAGGGTATGTTAGATGCAGAACGACAAAAGGAACTAGAAGACATTCTTCGTTCTGATGCAGACATAGCATCTGACGCAGTGAGTAACATTCTAGAAAAAGAGGCAAACGCAAGTACAAAGGGATCGGTGTTGCCCGGTTACTTAGAAGTCTTAAATACATTTGCTAAAGTAATTGAGGATCTTGAGCGGCCTATTGTACTTAAGGGCTTTCTTCATTCACCTGAGTGTCTCGCATATTGGCATCACCATAACAGGTTATCCATGCTATCCCTATGGACCACAACTATACAATTTTCGGAGATCAGTCACGCGGCCTACGCACTCACTACACCGGGCTCTACACACCACCTCTTGGCGATGCATACCGGTTCGTTACTGGCAGGGTGGCTATGCCTGCCAGGCGGGACTTGCTCCCTTTCGGGAGCTCACCCACTGGGCAACATCAGCCAATTTCACGATATCCTTCTCGATCCCAAGGCTCTGGATTTAACTCGACACGAGGACTTGAATGTTAGGCTCATTATATTTGTCAACCATTATTCTTTACTTAGAACTACACCTTCGATTAAATCATTTTCAGTACCAACCTCGCCCTCGATAATGGAATTTAGTAGGCTATATGCAACTCTCCATTTTACTCGCCCCACAAGAACTTCAGCAGTTTCTTTAATTTAACTTAATGATTTCCCCAAAAAGTTCATTGCCTTTTTTATCCTTGAAGCAAACTTTATCGCCTACTCTTACGTTTGTTCCATTCTTTTGAGATGAATTAATGTTTGTATCGATATTGCCAATGTTTATGAGATAATAAGCTATATTCCATAATTTTCTATCAGTTATATTCTTGACTAAAGCTTTTGTCCTTTTTAATTCAACAACAGTCGCATTGACCAGTCTATTGTCAGACGCATCAAAATAACTTATGGTCTGTCCTGTTTTTAGGAAATCCTTTATTAATCGTAATCTCTTGGGATCTTCTAGTTGATCCCGTATCGCAGAGCTTAATCTAAATAATTCAAATAATGAAGCACTGTTAAGCTCATTGATTATCTTTGAAAAATTCATCAACTGTTTCTTGATTTGATTGAAGCTTATATCTTAGCCGAACATTGATTAGCGAGCGATCTTCCCGATATCCCGCCTATTACGGGCCAAACCGTGCGAATCGCGTGATATCCCTCAAAACCGTAGGGATATCGTGTACATCGCACGCTATCCCCGCATATCGCGGCAAAACGAGGAGAAGAAGGGGGCAGATGTTGTGTGGAAGCAACACTTTGGCTCTACCATCCGTCGGTCTCTTGCTCGCTGGTTTGGCTATTTCTCAATAACCTAGCACAAGCCCCCCGGGTCGAGCCAGGGGGGATAGGGTGAGGCTGAGCCGCGGGACACCGTGCACTTTGCACGCTATCCCGCAGTCGCCTTCACACTGGCACAGCTTGGTCCAGGCGTGACGTGCTGCGCATTGGAGGGCGCAAGGCTGGAGGATCGAGCGTCAGGCGGTCTTTGTCGAGAGGTTGAGTACCGGTCCCCAGCTCCTACGCGACTATTGACGCTGGCTCTCCCCTCCCCAACCCTCCCCGCTCGCGGGGAGGGAGTTGAGCCGTGACATCCAGCGTCGGGCTCAACCGGTCAGAATCCGCCGAAACTGGACAAACCTGTCCTTCAAGCTGGTAGTGCGGATGGTCTCGATCAGCTCGTCCAGTCGGAAGGGGTGATGGTGCTCGAGAACAACGCCCAGCTGGGGCATGTCGGCCAGGCCGATCTCCCGGGCGTGCTCGATGAAGCCGGCGTTCTTCCAGACGAATGCGTTCGGCATGGTGGTGGGAATGACCAACGCCAAGAAGAGCGCACGGCCGATTAGGCTGGAGACCAGCGCGATCGACGCCAGCAGGGCGAATGCGCCGGCACTGGTGCTGCCGGTAGTCGCCAGGCCGAGAGCGAGCAATAGCGCGCCGGCGAGCACGGCGTTGCGCACCCAGTAGGGGTAGCCGTAGCGGGTGACCTGTGCGTAGAAGGAGGCGGCGCCCCCGCTCTCGGCGTTGGCGAGGTCCCGGGCATGGCTGATCAGGCCGGCCGCTTCCAGGGCCAACCCGAGGGCGATCGCGGTGGCCAAGAGCACGCTCAGGGCGGGCGTCAGCACCCCCAACGCCAGGGCACCTAGCGCCAGCAGCAGACCGCCCAGGCTGAGGGCGGTGCCCGCGAAGGCGGCGGCGGTGTGCCAGTGGTCCCAGAAGGGGCGCGCGGGAATGCGGTAGAGCTTGTACATGTAGTAGCCGCCGAAACCGCCACCGGCCAGCGCCAGGACAGCGCAGAGGCCCCGCAGCAGGACGAAGGCTGCCCCCTCAAAGGGCGCCAGCAGGGTGTATCCCAGCAGACCGGCGAAGAAGGCTGAGACACCCGCGATCTCGCGACTTACGGGCGATAGCCTCAGGTTGTAGAAGCCCCGGTAGAAACGATGGGGCTTGCCCAGATGCAGGTTGAGCTTGGCCAGGCCGAAGCCCATCAGGATGGCCATGGCGATCAGGGTCGGCAGGGCGGCGGCCGACGCCCGAAGCCCTGCCATCGGCTCGGCGACAAAGGCGCCGGGCACCAGCAGGACGAAGGCCCCCATCACCGCCTGGGCGCTCAGGGTGAAGGCGATATGGGCATTCTCGTGGGAGCCGAACAGCTTGCCGAGGTTCCATTGGCGCTCAAAGCCCCGTTTCGGGTCGGGCAAGGGCTTGAGAGAACGATGTCAGGTCTTGCGTTTTGCCTTCGGATTATTCACCAGCCTGCTGAGCAGCGAAAAATGAAGTCCGAAAGAGCCCAAAAAAGATCAAAGGCAAAACACAAGACCTGACTCCGTTCACCGCGACCCATCCGCGGGACATCGATAAGGAACATCGGGTGGTGGGCTACTTCATCGTCGGCACCAGCCGCGCCGTTCCCCTGGATTTCTCCAACAACGGGGACCGGATCGAGCTGTTTGGAAGCTACCTCGTCGCAGTGAACGATAGTAATAATGCCTATATGACGGCCGGGCTCGCGGGCCTTCAATCTTTCAACCGGCCAGATTCACTGTCTCCGAGCAGTTGGCCAAGGGAGATCTGGTACGAGTGCTCGGGGACTGGAGCTGCGACGGGATACCCTTGCACGTGGTCTATCCGCCGAACCGGCACCTCAGCGCCAAAGTGCGGGTGTTCTTGGAATGGATGGGGGAGGTGTTTGGAGGATACGTGATCGAGGGAGGTGTTGCGGCGAAGCCGGGGAACGCCCCTCGCTAGTCTGATCTACTGTACCGGCTACGCGCTGTTGCGAAATTGCTGGCAGATGACAATTACGACGTAATTTTCATCTGACCGCAATTACTTATACGCTTGTGAATATCCCGCCGTGGCAATCCTACCGGTATCGGTTCGACGATGGTTGACAACGGCAGCGGGAGAGCAGTACGCTCCCTACTCCAAAGACTCAGGGCGATGAAATTTGTATCCTACTATGGCGAGAGCAACTATGGCGAGAGCAACTATGGCGATTCCAACGTTTGAAGAGATCGTTAAGGCTACCACCGATTTCGTTACCATGCGAAAAGGTGTTTGGGACCACGCCGCTTGGCTGGACTTTTTTTCGGATATGCAGAAACAAGGTTTTCAACCCCCTGATCTGGAAATACGTTTAGGCGATGCGTTAGAGTCAATGAAAAGATTTTATTCGGCGATCTTTTCCATTCAACGCGTAGAAAAAGCCATGACGGACCTGACCATGGACAGCGCGGAATTCGTATCAAAGCAAAAAGGCGTATGGGGTCATGCGGAATGGGAGGCGTTCGCCGAGCATGTTAATCGGAATACCGTAAAGCTTTCCGAGGAGACGACGATGTACCTCGGTGGCATTCTCGAGTCGTTGAAGGGATTCTATCAGATTTCGGCGAAGCCGGTATCGGCGGCGAAGAAAACGCCTGGGAAAACGAAAGGGGCGCAAGCAACGGGGAAAACGGCGAAAAAACCACCGGAGGCAGAGCACGTCCCGGATGATTTAACCGCCATATCCGGGATCGGTCCGGCATTACAGAAGAAGCTCAACGCACGGGGTCTTTATAGCTATGCGCAGATTGCGGCGCTTTCGGATGACAACATTAACGAATTAGAAAAAACCATTATCAAGTTTCCCGGCCGTATCAAGCGTGACAACTGGGTAGCGCAGGCAAAGAAGCTAATCAAGTGATGTCTTTGCTTTACGCCGGCCTCGTATCACCGCAAGGCTGACACACAGCGCCAGGGTCTCCATCGCCAGTCGTAAGGGAGGAATTTGCTTTCAGCCGCCAAAGGCGGACCGAAGGCGAGTAGCCCGGAAACGGCGCCTCGAGTTCGTGTGCGGCGACCTGTGCTACACGAAACCATCCGCCATCCCCCGTGGTGAGGCCGCCGCGAGCCTGAAAGGGCCCCACTTGCCGGCGATGTAGCCAGGTTTCTCCGCTTCCGCCCGATTGCCCCAGTAGGGGTCGGACCAAGATAACATCTTCATAAAATTAAAAAAAGTTGAAAGTGGCCCAGAAATTAAGCTTAGAAGACCCATTTTGGCGTCGAAAGCCTGCGTTTAAGAAGAAAAGGACCGCATGGCACGGGCCAACCGCCATCACATCCCAGGACAAGTCTGGCATATCACTCATCGCAGTCATAAGCGGGAACCCCTTTTGAAGTTTTCCAAGGACCGGGGACGCCGTGTCTCATTCCCATTGACACATTCCGGCCTGAGGCGCCTCAGTGTATAGAAAAGTGAAAGCATGATCTACCTCGACCAAGGCATTGATCCAGAATAGGCAATTCTAGAAACGCCACGAGAGGTGCGGCCCACAGGAGTGTGTAAGAGGTCAAGGTATCCCACCATCGGTCAGCGCCAGGTGCAGCTCCATCGTCTCCGGCGGCAGGCAGACCTGGTCATTGCAGGCCTGCAGTCTCAGCCGCAGGGGCATAATGCGCGGCGGCGTCGCGGTTGTTTCGAAGGCCGCCTCGATCCGCACCCGTCCCTGGTAGAGCGAGAGGGGCTCTCGTTGAAATCCCAACTGTTGCCGCTCGCCCACCGGATAGTCAATCTGTCCCAGGCGCCAATCCCCGCTCCCGGTCTTGAGCGTGGTGGGAATCAGATTGTCCTGCAGGGGTTGGTGGGAGTTGATGTGCCAGCCTGGTGGGATCGCCAACTCCACGGCGATGCGGCGCTCACCGCTCTGCCGTGCCTCGATCCGCACGCCGCCCTGGGCGGCGTAGCGTCGCTCGCCCAGCTCGCCGTGCAGCAATTCGTCGGCGGCGGCCAGCAGGTAGGCGAAGCCGGAGGGATAGCGGTCGACCGCCCCGGCGAAGCTGGCCAGGGTGGCCCGCGCCTTGTCGCCGTAGTCGAACCGGTCGGTGCGCGCCGCAAGTCGTTGCAGCACCCGCAGCGCCGCCGAGCTCCCCGCCGGCATAGCACCGTCACCGCCCGTCTCCCTGGCGCGTCCCAGCGCGGTGAGCGACTCCCCGTCGCCGCTCATGAAGAAGCCGCCGGACGCCTCGTCCCAGAAGCGTGTCATCATGGCGTCGGCCAGCGCCCGTGCCCGATCGAGCCATCGGCGCTCACCAGTCGTGTCGTAGAGCTGCAGCAGACCCTCGGCCAGGGAGGCGTAGTCCTCTTGCTGCCCCGGGATCGATGAGCTGCCGTCCAGGCGTACCCGCCAGAGTCCGCCGTCGGAGCGGTGTGCGTGCTGCCAGAGGAAGTCGGCGGCCCGCCCCGCAGCCTCGGTGTAGCGCGGCTCGCCAAGCAGATCCCCCGCCTGGGCCAGGGCGGTGATCATCATACCGTTCCAGGCGGTGAGGATCTTTTCGTCGCGCAGCGGATGGGGGCGTTGTTCCCGCGCCCGGTAGAGGGCCTCGGTGATCCGGTCCAGGCGCTGCGTGAGCTGTTGCGTCGACATTTCTTTCTCCCCGGCCAGCTCCGCCAGCGGGCGCGGTAGATGCAGGATGGTGGCGCCCTCAAAATTTCCCGCTTGTGTGACGCCGAACAGCTCTGTTGCCAGCTCAGCGTCATCGGGCGCAAGCGCGTGCTGGATCTGCGCCGGCGTCCAGAGGAAGAAGGCCCCCTCGTGGTCCTCGCTGTCGGCGTCGGTGGCGGAGTAAAAGGCGCCATCGGGCGAGCTCATGTCGCGCAGCACGTAGTCGAGAGTGCGGGTGGCGACGCGGCGGTAGTCTTCACGCCCGGTAACCCGCCAGGTCAGCAGGTAGACCCGCGCCAGCTGGGCCTGGCTGTAGAGCATCTTCTCGAAATGGGGTACCAGCCACTCGTTGTCGGTGGCGTAACGGTGGAAACCACCACCCACCTGGTCGTGGATGCCGCCCCGGGCGATAGCGTTGAGGGTCGTCTGCAGGGCCGCCAGCAGCTCGGGACTGGGGTTGCGCTCGGCCGCTTGCAAGAGCAGCATCAGCATTGGCTCGCGGGGGAACTTGGGCGCCGGCCCGAAGCCGCCCTGCAGCTCATCGTGCTGGCCCAGCGCCTGTTTCACCGCGGCCTGGATCGATGCCTGGCCCACCTCTCCCGCCAGTTTTTTGCGCGCCTGCACCGCGGCCAGCGCCTCGGCGATACGCCTAGCCTGATCCGGCAGTTTCTGGCGCTTTTCATCCCAGAGCGTGGCGACCCGCAGCGAGAGGTTGAGAAGCTGTTCCGGCGGGTAGTAGGTGCCGCCGTGGAACGGCTTGCCCTCGGGGCTGAGAAAGCTGTTCAGCGGCCAGCCGCCATGGCCGGCGATCAGCTGCACGGCGATCGTATAGGTCTGGTCCACGTCGGGGCGGCGCTCCCGGTCCACCTTGATGGCGACGAAACGACGGTTGAGCAGATCGGCGATCACGGGGTTCTCGAAGCTTTCGCGCTCCATCACGTGGCACCAGTGACAGGTGGCGTAGCCGATGGAGAGGAAGATCGGCTTGTTCTCCCGTTTCGCCTTCTCGAACGCCTCCGCTCCCCAGGGGTACCAGTCCACCGGGTTGTGGGCGTGCTGGCGCAGGTAGGGGGAGTCCTCCAGGATCAGCCGGTTGGTGTAGCGGGGACGGCCCTCTGCATCGACGTGCACGGTGCGGGGGCGATACCCAGGCCCCTCGGCCTTCAGGGCTGCGGCGAGGCGCTTCTGGAGCGCCGCCGGGCGTGAGTCGATCCTGACTTCGGTCTGCTCGGCCCATGCCTCGGCGCAGAGCATTAGCAACAGGCAGATCAGCACGCGCATGGGTTTCATCAGGACTCCTCCAGAAGCTCGGGTATCAACGCCTCGGCCTTGGCCGTCTCGAAGCCACCGAATCGCTGGAAGCGGATACGGCCCTGTTTATCGATGACGGCCATCTCCGTGATGTTTGGGGTGAGTGATATTTGGGGTCAGAGGATATTTGAGGCCAGAGTAAAAACTCCTCGAACCTAAACGACGACCAAACTACCAAAGGACCCACCGAAATGGAGTTTTTGCTCTAACCCCAAATATCAAAATATCAATGGTCTCGACCAGCTCGTCCAAGCGGAAGGGGTGATGGTGCTCGTGCACAACCCCCAACTGCCGCATGTCGGCCAGGCCGACGGCGGGTAACAACGCGCCTACGAGCAGACCGTTTCTCAGCCAATAGGGGTAGCCGTAGCGGGTGACCTGGGCATAGAAGGAGGCGGCGCCCTCGCTCTGGGCGTTGTTGAGACCCCGGGGATGGCCGACCAAACCGGCGCCTTCCAGCGCCAGCCCAAGGGCGACCACGGCAGCCGGCAGCCCGCTCAAGGCGGGCGTCATCACCCCGAAGACCATCGGAGGTGCAGTCTGCTTGAGACGTCACTCGGGCCCTGGGTCGGTAACAACGCCGATGCCGACCGTTCGATTGCCTTGGCGCACGGCGAAGCGGGTGCCCTGCTCCACGGCTATAGCAAGGTCGAGCTTGATCGACATGGTGATGTTGTCGCCGGGCAGGATTAGCTCGGTACCTTCGGGCAGCATAATATCGCCGGTTACGTCGGTGGTGCGAAAATAGAACTGAGGCCGAAAGCCGTTATAGAAGGGCTGATCGCGCCCCCCATCGTCCTTGGTGAGGACATAGACCTGTGCGGCAAATCGCGTGTGCGGCGTGATGGACCCCGGTTTGCACACCACTTGGCCTCGTTTTGGTGCAATCGAGCCTTGTGGGCCACGCAGTACCAGTTGGGTGCCGAGTTTATCGCCCGCCAGGCTACGCACCACGCTCACCTCTGTGACCACGGCTCGCGTTGACGGGTGTATGCCAATGATCGCGACCTCCTCACCGATGCCGATCACGCCACGCTCAACTCGGCCCGTCGAGACGGTCCCGCGTCCCTTGATTGAAAACACGTCTTCAATCGGCATGAGGAATGGCTTGTCGACCCCAGAGGGGGGCAAAGGAATCGTATTATCGAGTTCCTCTGCCAACCGACGAACCTGATCCTCAGCCGTGGGGTCTCCGGCGAGCGCCCGCTCCGCGTTGCCGCGCAGGATCGGTGCGCTGGGATAGCCGGACTCTTCCAGAAGTCGTCGAATCTCGGCCTCAACTCGATCAGCCTTCTCCGGATCGACTTCATCGAAACGATTCAAGAACGCAACGATCGCAGGGACACCAACCTGGCGCGCGAGCAGAATATGCTCGCGCGTCTGCGGCATCGGGCCGTCCGGTGCCGACACCACCAGAATCGCCCCGTCCATCTGCGCCGCACCCGTGATCATGTTCTTCACATAGTCGGCATGATCCGGAAAGTGTACGTGCGCGTAGTGACGGCGCTCCGTTTCATATTCAACATGTGCTGTATTGATTGTGATACCGCGAGCGCGCTCTGTCGACATACTGCAGCCGGGGATCGGGCCCGATACCTGCATCGAACGTGACGATATTGCCGTGGTCGCGTTCCCGTCTTCCTCCAAGACTTTGCGTATGGCGGCGGTTAGCGTTCTCGTGCCCTGGTCAATATGGCCGATCGTGCCGATGTTGACGTATGGCTTGGCGCTATCAAACGCGACTTTCCTCGCGTTAGCCGGCATGGCAAGCTGTAAACAGATCAAGCCAACGGTGAGCAGCCACACGCAAGCGGCACGCGCACGATGCCACCTTTTGGCCATGCACCAATATTCCTTCATTTCGCTGTTCCTCCATAACCGAAGGACAAGAATTTGCTTTCACCCTTCCCTGGCTCAGAGCGACCCAGCGGCACCGAGACGGAGCCATGAGCCCGTCTACCCCAACGTCTACCGTACGACACCGACCCTCCGTTTGCCGGTGATTTAGCCGGCGCGAGCCGAATATGGCCACGTCGCAAGGCTATTCGGGGGGTTCTTGTAAATTTAGCCCAACCTCGGCTTGCGTCAAGCCTCATAGGTCTCATCAGGCCATGGCGGACAGGAGCTCGCAATAGGTCTGGGGTATCTGGTCGCTGAGCGATCGGCAGGGCGTCGCAAGGGGCTCGAAATGTAGGCGGGATGACGCGGATCGCAGCCGGCACCTTGTTGAATCTCTGTGGATCCGCTGCGCTTGATCCACCCTACGCTCAGGCCTTGTCGACACCCTCTTTGGGGAGGGGGCAGCGTCCGGACTCGGTCTTGTCGCCGGCCCGTCTGGGAAGTGGCACCTTGTGCGCCCTGGTCTTGCCGTCGAACGGGGGAGGCCTTGTCGCCGGGCCGCTTGGAGGCGCCGGCGTCGGACTCAACCGGTCAGAATGCGCCGAACCTGGACAAACTTGTCCTTCAGGCTGGTGGTGCGGAGGGTCTCGATCAACTCGTCCAGGCGGAAGGGGTGATGGTGCTCTCGGACAACGCCCAGCTGGGGCATTTCGGCCAGACCGATCTCCCGGGCGTGCTCGGTGAAGCCGGTGTTCTTCCAGAAGAAGGCGCCCGGCATGGTGGTGGGAATGACAAACACGAAGAAGAGCGCGCGGCCGATGAGGCTGGAGACCAGCGCGATCGACGCCAGCAGGGCGAATGCACCGGCACTGGTGCTGCCGGTGGTCGCCAGGCCGAGAGCGAGCATTAACGCGCTGGCGAGCAGGCCGTTTCTCAGCCAATAGGGGTAGCCGTAGCGGGTGACCTGGG
>Ga0210096_1000564_pt1 | contig 12646 bp, 9 predicted proteins | sample China_Galinas_PW_4_FD_184864 | JGI IMG/M metagenome (GOLD analysis project Ga0210096, IMG submission 184864) | Wetland microbial communities from San Francisco Bay, California, USA, that impact long-term carbon sequestration - China_Galinas_PWA_D2... | ecosystem: Environmental > Aquatic > Marine... | reverse complement strand
TTCGAGTCGCCTCCACGCGTCGCGGCGACTCGAAGGGCATGGGCCGATCGGTCCGCGTCTCGTTCCCGTCCTTCGTCCCGGAACGATCCTTCCGGCGGTAGCGTTCCACCCGCCCGAAGGCCTGGTGGTAGCGACCGCGGACGGTGAGGAGGAGTGTCTCCCGACTGGGGCCACGGCTGACCAGCCCACGGTACTTCGGGCCACGCAACACCTGTTCGACCTGCTCGATTTCCCGGAAACGAGCCAACGCGCGCTTGTAGACCAACTCCGCCTGACGCAGGACCGCGGCATCACCCAGTTCGACCCCACGGTTACAGAGATCCTCGAACTCATCGATCTCATGTTGGAGAATGGTCTGATTGCGTTCGATACTGCGCTCAAGCCGCTCGACGTAATTGGTCAGTACAGACATCGCGATACCCTTCTGTTCGGTTTCAGGTGCGGGTGTCGGAGTGCTCGGACAACTCATTGGCGAAAACGCCTAGCGGAAGCCATTGCAAAACCGACTCCTGTGGCAACGGGAAGCCATCATCAACAGGGCCAGTGCAACTCGTGCGCCAGCGCGGTGTCCCGCTGGGCCGGGGCATCACGCCCCGTGTCGACAAGTCCCATCCCGCCAGGGCTCGTCGCGGGTGTCCGCTAGCCATCCTGCGCGGCGATAAATTCCACCACCTCGCCCTCCACCCCCTCTGAATAGAGGTTGAGGAAGCCGATTGAGCGCGGACGACCGCGGCGTCGGGGCCCCGCCGCTCCCGGGTTGAAGTAGAGAGTTCGTCCGACCCGGTGGTTGTGCGGCTGATGGGAATGGCCCGAGACCACGCAGGTGACACCGTCCTCCTGCGGCAGACCTGCCAGGTCATCGACATCGTGAACCACCCGTAATCGATGACCACCCAGATTTAGGTCGAAGGTGTGGGGCAGGCCTGCGACCTCCGGTAGGCAGTCGTTGTTGCCACGCACGGCGGTGGTCGGGGCGATCGTCCGCAAGGCGAGAATCACCTCGGGACCGCAGATATCGCCCGCGTGGATGATGTGATCCACACCACGGAACAGGTCCACCACCTCGCACGGGAGTTGGTCGTGGGTGTCGGCGATCACCCCAATGCGCATCGCGCCTCTCCTCTCGATCTCTCCGGCTTGTCCGGCCGGCCACTTCATAGAGGGCGGAGAGGAAGTAGTCCAGCACTCGAGTACCCTTTCTGAGCCTGTGACGGATCTACGCTGCCGCGTCGTGCGCCGCGGCGAGACCGCGGACGGCCTTTCCGAACGCCCCCCCCGGAGGCCGGCGACGCGCCACACGGTGCAAGAGGTCCCGGACCACCGTTATGGCCACCCCGGACGCCTCCTCTTCAGCCGTCAGGCTTTCCTGGACCGCGGCCACGAGATCAAACAAGGTCGTTGTACAAGGGGTTGCCGGCGTACGCGCCATGAGGTCCTCCCGGTAGGTGTCTGGCCCCGGTGTAGCAACCTCGATGCCAGCTCGCGCAGGGGCCGCATGACCCTGCCAAGACAGATGTATTCGTATGGATATAGAGTGATTCGCTGACAGGCGACAAAAAGATCTCCGCCTTACAGGGTCGCGATCGCAGTACGGATTCTGACGCCTCCCGTCAAGGAATCGGACGCATTACCCAGGCCGTAAGCGAGGCATCCTGCTGCGAGGCGGGCGAACAAACACCGGGACCGCCGCACCGCTTGGAAAGCGCCGCCCTCCTACGCGTACCGACTGCGACCCTGGGCATCTGGAGCGGGCGACGGGATTCGAACCCGCGACAACCAGCTTGGGAAGCTGGAACTCTACCAGCTGAGTTACACCCGCCTGATGCCGACGGCGCTTAGCAAGCGTAAGGGTGGAGCAGCCACCCGTGGCGTAGCAACAGCAAAACTGGCTCACCGAGGTTACGCCAGTGCCAGGCTTTCGTGTAAAAACCCCATGTAAGGGTAGTATTATTCGACGACGCGCCCATGCACATCCTGATCACCGATGACGACGCCCAGATGCGGGAGATGCTCTCCCGGTTCCTGGGAGAGCGTGGCGACGAGGTCGAGGAGGCGTCGGGCGGTCCGGCAGCCCTCGCGGCCCTCGAACGCAACACGGCCGATCTCATCATCACCGACATCCGCATGCCGGAAATGAGTGGCGTGGAGCTGACCCGTCAGGTCAAGGAGCGGCATCCCGACTGCTCGGTGGTGGTGATGACGGCGTTCGGTTCCGTGCAGATGGCGGTGGACGCGATGCGCGCCGGTGCCACCGACTATATCTCCAAGCCATTCAAACTGGATGAGATCCAGCTCATCGTCGAGCGGATCGAGGAGGAACGGAACCTCCGGCGCAAGGTAACCACCCTCCAGCGGCAGGTAGAGGAGCGGTTCCAGTTCGCCAACATCCTGGGCAAGAGCCCGGCGATGCAGCACATCTTCGAGCTCATCGAGCAGATCGCACCGACGCGCTCCAACGTCCTGATCACCGGCGCTTCCGGCACCGGCAAGGAGCTGGTCGCCCGCGCCATCCACTTCAACAGCCCGCGCCGCACCGCGCAGTTCATGCCGATCAACTGTTCCGCCATCCCGGAGCAACTCCTGGAGAGTGAGCTGTTCGGCCACGTCAGAGGCGCGTTCACCGGCGCCGAGCGCGACAAGAAGGGGATCTTCGAGGAGGCCGGCGGGGGCACCGTCTTCCTGGACGAGATCGGCGACATGGACGAGGGGCTGCAGGTGAAGTTACTGCGCGTCTTGCAGGAACGGGAGGTTCGGCGCGTGGGCAGCAACGAGACGGTCCCGGTCAATTTCCGGGTCATCGCCGCCACCCACCGGGACTTGGAGACGGAGATGGCCAATGGACGCTTCCGGGAAGACCTCTTCTACCGCCTCGGAGTGATCACCGTCAGCCTGCCCCCGCTTGCCGGCCGCCGCGAAGATATCCCGCTACTCGCCGAGCATTTCCTGAAAAAACACGCTCTTCACAACCAGCGGCAGGTGACCCACATCGAGCCCGAGGTGATGCGCATCCTCCTCGACTACGACTGGCCCGGGAACGTCCGCCAACTCGAAAACGTCATCGAGCGCGGCGTCGTCCTGTGCCACGGAGACCGCCTGGAGGCGGGCTGTCTGCCGCCACGACTCACCGGGGCCGTGGCCGATCAGACCGGGCTCGGCGAGACCGCCGACCTTCCCCTGGCCGAGTTGGAGCGACGGCACATCCTCGCCACCCTCGAGCGCCACGACTGGCACCGGGTGAAGGTGGCGGAGATCCTCGGCATCGACCGCCGAACCCTCTATCGCAAGATCAAGGAGTACGGCTTCGAGCCCAGCGAGGACGGGGAGAGTTGACCCGTGGCCGACACGTCGCCCCTTCACACGGCCTCCGCCGATCCGCAGCCACGGCACCGGTTCCCCGGCGTCACGGCCGACGACGCCCGTCGCCTTAACACCTTAGGCAAAAGGATCGCCGCCGAGCTGCCACGGGTCGTCGACGAGTTCTACGACCACCTCCTCGCCGCCGAACCCCTACGACCCTTCCTCGAGGATCGCGCGCGGCGCGAGCGCCTGCGGGGGATCCTCCACACCTACCTGCGGGAGATGTTGGCCGGAAACTACGACGCCGACTACGAAGAGACACGCCGGCGCGTGGGCGAGCGCCACCTGGAGATCGGCCTCGACATTCGCTGGTACATGGGGAGCTTCAATCTCCTGATGCAGCTCCTGCTGCCGCGCATCGCCGAGATCTATTCCTCCGACCCGCAGGCGATGATGGAGACGACTGTCGCGGTCACCCGGGTGGTCGCACTCGACCAGGAGCTCGCCCTCGATCGCCACCTGGAGCTCTACACTCGCAAGCTCGACGCGGCCAACCGCACGCTCCAGGAGTACGCCGACAACCTGCAGGGGATGGTGGAGCGCCGCACCCAGGAGCTGATCCGCTCGGGCCGGTTCGTCCTCATCGGCGAGCTGGCGTCGGGCCTTGCCCACGAGATCGGCACCCCTCTCAACATCATCTCAGGCACGGCCGACTGGCTGCGCTCGGAGCTTCCCGAAGACAGCCCACACCGCGCGGAGCTTGCCACGATCAGCAAACAAACCGAGCGCATCACGGACCTCGTCTGGCAGCTCCTGAGATTCGCCCGGCCAGACGCCGCCGAGATGGTACCGACCCAGTTGCGCGAGATCCTCGATCAGGTCGTCTCCTTCCTCCAGTACCGCCTCGACAAGCATCACATCGAAGTGGTGTTGGGAATTCCGGCCGGTCTGCCCCCGCTGCGCGCGGTGCCCGAACAGCTGCAACAGGTCTTCCTGAACCTGCTCGTCAACGCGGGCCACGCACTGGAGGATCAGCCGGTCCGTCAGATTCGCGTGCTGGCGGAACGCGTCGATGACCACGTCGACGTCCGGATCATCGACACCGGCCCGGGCATTCCGGAACGCCACCTGCCGCGCATCTTCGACCCCTTCTTCACCACCAAGCCGCCGGGCAAGGGGACCGGGCTGGGGCTCTCGATCATCCAGCGGATCCTCACCGAGCACGACGGCTCGATCCACGTCTCCGCCACGCCGGGGGGAGGGGCCTGCTTCACCGTCCGCTTACCCGCATGGCGGGACACCTAGGCGACAGCCTTTCGGACGGAGGATCAACCGGCGCTCCGCGCGGCTAGCCGGGACCGTCGTTGATCATGAATGGCGGCTGCCCTGTGACCTCCAACACGTTCTGCCACAGGGTCCCCTCGGGCGAGATCGCGTTGCGCCGGATCACCACCGCGGAGATGGGCACGTGGGTGAAGACGTTGTTCCACTTGCCTACCACCATGTCGGTCTTGCCGGCCATGGCCGCATGGACCGCATTGAAGGCGAGGAGGGTGCAGTAGATCGAGTCCGACGCATTGGCGGGTGTGGAACGGACGATGTAGCTCGGATCGATGTACTTCAGGTTGGCCTCCATCCCGATCTTCCGGAAGTAGCCGTTGATCTCCTCCTTCAAGAAGACCCCGATGTCGTTCAGGCGCACATTCCCCGAGGCGTCGCGCCGCTCCGCGGAGTGGAAGAACTCCTGTCCCGCCCCCTCGGCAACCAGGATGACGGCGTGGTGGCGCCGCGCCAGGCGAGCCCGCAGGGCCTCGAGCAGCCCATTGGCACCGTCGAGATCGAAACGCACCTCGGGGATCAAAACGAAGTTGGCGTCGTTGAGCGCCAGCGCGGCGCTCGCCGCCAGGTAGCCCGAGTGGCGCCCCATCAGCTTCACCAGACCAACCCCGTTGGGCGCCCCCTGCGCCTCCATGTGGGCCGAGCGGATCGCGCCGATGCCCACGGTGAAGGCGGTCTCGTAGCCGAAGGTCTTCTCGATGTAGCACATGTCGTTGTCGATGGTCTTCGGCAGGCCGACCACCGCGATCTTCAGCGCGCGGGCCGTGATCTCCGCGTGGATGGCGTGGGCGCCGCGCAGGGTGCCGTCGCCGCCGATACAGAAGAGGATGTTGACGTTCATCCGCTCCAAGGCGTCGACCATCTCCCCGACGTCCTGCTCGCCCCGGGACGAGCTCAAGAAGGAGCCGCCATGCTCGTGGATATCGACGACGAGATTCGGCGACAATTCCAGAACTTCGTGGCCGTAGCTTGGGACCAGCCCCTGGAAGCCGTAGCGGATACCGAGGATGTTGCGCACCCCGTACCGGTAGTGGAGACACATCACCAGGGCGCGGATGACGTCGTTGATGCCGGGGCAAAGCCCGCCGCAGGTGACGATCGCTGCCTTCACCTTGGACGGGTCGAAGTAGATGCTCTCGCGTGGCCCGGCCATCTCGAAGCCGGGCGGTTCCACCCCGCGCTCCTGGTAGGCGCGGACCCCGCGGAGGAAGACGTTGTACAGCACCCGCTCGTCATCGGAGACGAACTCGCTGGCGTAGACCGGGGACTTGATTCGGCACGCGCCGAGCTGGCTGATGGTGAAATCGACGGGGTCCAGCAGGGTCATCCTGTTCTCCTCGCGACGGGCGCCGCAGGATAAACACGTTCGCGTTTGATCGTCATACTTTCTATCATCTTTCATCGCCTCCGCGCGCTGCTACGCCTCTCACTCAAGCCCGCCATGAAAGCCATTCAGCAATTCCACGTCCTGCCCACCCTGCCGCCGCAGCTCCGCGACCTCCACAAGCTGGCCATGAACCTGCGCTGGGCTTGGGACCCGGCCACGATCGCGGTTTTCCGACGGGTCGACCAGGAGCTGTGGGAGACCACCGGGAGGAACCCGGTCGCCCTGCTGGGCCAGGTAAGCCAGAAGCGCCTGACGCAGCTCGCCGACGACGATCGCTTCGTGTCATATCTGCGCCGGGTGGCGGAGGATTTCGAGGAATACCTGCGCGCGGAGAGCGCCTGGTATGACCGTTGCCATCCCACCACGGACAGTGCCTGCATCGCCTATTTCTGCGCCGAGTTCGGCATCACCGATTGTCTGGCCATCTACTCCGGCGGCCTGGGTATCCTGGCCGGCGACCACCTGAAATCGTCATCCGATCTCGGCCTCCCCCTGATCGGCGTCGGGCTCTTCTACCAGGGCGGGTATTTTCGGCAATACCTCAACGCCGACGGCTGGCAGCAGGAACGCTACCCCCTCAACCAGGTCGACGAGATGCCCATCACCCTGGTGCGGGACGAAGAGGGGAACCCCGTCACGGTCACCATGACCGACCGTGACCAAGAGATCCAACTGCACGTCTGGGTGGCGCAGGTGGGGCGAATCCCCCTCTACCTGCTGGACTCCAACGTCGCGGCCAACTCCCTGGATCAGCGCGCTATCACCGGTGAGCTCTACGGCGGCGATCAGGAGATGCGCATCCGCCAGGAGCGCGTTCTGGGCATCGGTGGGGTGCGCGCCCTCAAGGCCCTGGGCATTGACTGTCGGGTCTTTCACATGAACGAGGGGCACGCAGGGTTCCTGGCGATCGAGCGGATCCGCGAGGCGCGGGTGGAGCACGGTCTGACCTTCGAGGAGGCCGTGGAATACGCCCGGGCCAGCCAGGTCTTCACCACCCACACGCCGGTCCCGGCGGGGATCGACCTGTTCGATCCACAGCTCATCGACCGCTACTTCCAGGGCACGTACGGCGAGTTGGGTATCAGCCGCGACCAATTTCTGGCCCTCGGGCGCCAAGATCCTGGGGATCCCAGCACGCTGTTCTCCATGGCGATTCTCTGCCTGCGCCTGTCACGCCACGCCAATGGTGTCAGCCGCCTGCACGGCTCCGTCTCCCGCGACATGTTCAAGGACCTCTACCCCGGCGCGATCGACCGCGAGGTACCCATCGGCCACATCACCAACGGGGTCCATTACCCGAGCTGGATCTCCAAGGAGTTCGCGGACCTCTACGACCGCTACCTCGGGCCGCGCTGGGGGTACGACCCGACGGACGAGGCGATCTGGCACCGGGTCAAGGAGATCCCGGATGAGGAGCTGTGGCGCAGCCACGGCCGCCGGCGCGAGCGGCTGGTCGCCTTCGCCCGTCGCTCCCTGGTGGAGCAGCTCAAGTCCCGTGGCGCACCACCCTCCCAGTTACGCATGGCCCAACAGACCCTCAACGCACACACCTTGACGATCGGCTTCGCGCGGCGGTTTGCCACCTACAAGCGGGCGACCCTCCTGTTGCACGATCCAGAGCGGCTGGTCCGCCTTCTCACCCACCCGGAACGCCCCGTACAGATCATCATCGCCGGCAAGGCCCATCCCAAGGACCACGCCGGCAAAGAGCTGATCCGTCAATGGCTCCACTTCGCCCACCGGGAGGAGATCCGCCAGCGGGTGGTATTCATCGAGGACTATGACATGCACGTGGCGCGCTACATGGTCCAGGGGACGGACGTGTGGCTGAACAACCCCTTACGGCCGAAGGAGGCCTCCGGGACCTCGGGCATGAAGGCGGCGGCCAACGGCGTGCTCAATCTCTCGATCCTCGACGGCTGGTGGGACGAGGCCTTCCAGCCCGATATCGGGTGGGCGATCGGCGGCCACGAAGTCTACGCCAACCGTGAGGAACAGGACCGGGTCGAGGCGTCGGCCCTGTACGACCTTCTGGAAAAGGAGGTCGTCCCCCTGTTCTACGACCGGGGCGCGGACAACGTACCGGCGGGATGGATCCAGATGATGCAAAATTGCCTGGCAACCCTTGGCCCGCTGTTCAGCTCGCACCGCATGGTGTACGACTACTCGGAGAACTATTACTCGCCGATTGCCGCCCGCTGTCAGCTTGAGGAGGAGGCGGAGGCCAAGCAGGCGCAGGCGATGGCCGCGTGGCGCCGCGGGGTACGTGACGCATGGGGTGGTGTACGGATCCTGTCGGTCCACGCCGACGGCGCACCGGAGCAACGGGTGGGCGACAAGATCGCGGTCACGGTCGAGGTCGATCTGGCCGGTCTGGAGGCCAGTAACGTCGCGACCCAGCTCTACTACGGCAGCGTCGACCCCCACGGCGAAATTCGCGAGGGCACGCTACTACGTCTCTCCCCCGTCGACGATCAGGCCAACGGCCGCGCCCAGTTCAACGGGGCCATCCCGTGCCGCACCAGCGGCAAGATCGGCTTCGCCGCGCGCGTCGTGCCTTTCCACATCGAGCTCGGCGAAGATATCGCGGGTGGCCTGATCCGCTGGTGGCAGGCATAACGCCGACCCTCTCCGTACCGGAGCGCCGCCGGTTCCTCTCCCCTCCGGAGGAGAGTCGCGGTGCGTTGCGCGCGGCATGCACCCTCGCCGCCCTGGCACTGCTAGTCACCGGCTGCCGGCCAAGCACGCCTGCCATCCACACCTTCAGCACCATCCACATGGATACGGTGGTGGAGGTCACTCTGGTGGACGCGGACACTACGCGCGCCCGCACCCTGGCGGACGAGGTCTTCGCCATCTTCGCGCAGGTCGAGGCGGAGATGAGCCGCTACCAGAGGTCGAGCGCCGTCAGCACCCTCAACGACCGTGCGGGACAGGCGGCGTGGACGCCGATCTCTCCGGGCCTGGAGGCGGTGTTGCGGGAGAGCCTGCGTATCGCGGAGTTGTCGAACGGCGCCTTCGATCCCACCCTCGCGGAGGTCAACCGGCTGTGGGCGTTCGACGAGGGCGGCCGCCTTCCGGAGCCCGCTGCCCTCGCCGCCGCGGTGAGCCACGCAGACTGGCGCCGCCTGCAGGTCGATAGCGGTCGCGCGCGGCTCACCGGTGCCGGGTGCGGCCTCGACCTCGGCGGGATCGCCAAGGGGTACGCGGTGGACTCAGGCGCCGACCTGCTCGTGAGCCGCGGCGTCACCGGGGCGATTGTCAATGCCGGCGGAGACATGCGTCTCATCGGCCACCGCCCGGACGGTGACCCATGGCATATCGGCGTCCAGCACCCGCGTGACCCTGATGGTCTGTTGGAGGTGATCCGCGCGACCGACTGCGCGGTGGTCTCTTCCGGGGACTACGAGCGTTACTTCATAGTAGACCGGGTTCGCTACCACCACATCATCGACCCGCACTCGGGGCTCCCGGCTGCGGGCTGCCAGGGGGTCACCGTGGTCGCCGAGCGGGCGATGACCGCAGACGGCCTCGCCACCGCCGCCTTCGTCCTGGGTCCCGAGGCAGGCCTTGACCTTCTGCGCCGGGCCGGTGCGCGTGATGCGCTGATCGTGGATGCCGGAGGAACGGTCCACCGCCTCGCCGAGGCCGCCGCGGGTGCGACGACGAGCGGAGACAAGGCCACCCCGTGATTTCCCAGCGCACCGGTGCCGGCTGGCTGCGCGGCACGCGTCTCGGCGATTGGTTGTTGATCGCCGCGCTCCTCGCCGGCGCCGCAGGGGCACAGCTCTACCTGGCACGCATGGGAACCCAGGGCGAGACGGCGGAGGTCTTCGTGGACGGCGAGCTACGCGCCCGGATCGCCCTCGACCATCCCGGGTCCACCGAGGTCGTGGGGCGCATCGGACCGGTCGAGCTGGTGGTCGAGGCCGGTACGATCCGCGTAGCGTCGGCGCCGTGCCCACACAAGGTGTGCATGCGCATGGGCCGCAAGGGGGGCGCCGGTGATACCATCGTCTGCGTGCCCAGCCGGCTGCTGGTCCGGATCACCGGCGCCCCGGTGGGCCGGGAGATCGACGCGATCACGCAGTGATGCGGCTTTCAGCGGTCAGCGGTCAGCGGTCAGCTGATGGGGACCGCCACGCGGACCTTCTTTCGGCTCGCTTTTTCACCGTAGATACCGGAAAACGCCAAACCATGCATCATCCCCATCCGATCAAGCTAATCGCTAACGCTAACAGCTAAGAGCTCAACAATGATCCAACCGTGGCAAGAACTGGACGAGGAAACCCTAGTCAGCACGCCCATCTTCACCCTCGGACAACGGCGCAGGGTCCACCCGGGGAACGGCCACACCGGTACCTTCTTTATCCTCGAGACCTCCCCGTGGGTAAATATCATCCCGATCACCCGGGACGATGAGGTAGTGCTCATCCGCCAGTACCGCCACGGGACCTGCGAGGTCTGCCTGGAGATCCCCGGCGGCCTGGTCGACCCCGGCGAGGACCCGGCGGTGGCGGCGGCACGGGAGCTCCGCGAGGAGACCGGCTATGCCGCCGAGCGCGTCGACTACCTCGGCGAGGTCCACCCCAACCCGGCCTTCCTCGACAACGTCCTCTACAGCTACATCGCCCGTGACGCCCGTCTCGTGGGCACGCCGCGCCTGGAGGAAACCGAGGACATCGAGGTGGTCACCTATCCGCTGGCGGAGATCCCCTCGCTGATCCGCACCCGCGAGATCACCCACGCGCTGGTGATCTGCGCGTTTCACCACCTGCTTCTCGCCGATCGCTCGGACCCGCTGGGGCTCTCGCGCTGATCGACGCCGAGGGGGCGGCAAGCCGCAACGCAGGCCTGGCGTTAACCTGCCAGGGCAGCGTCTGCGCACGCCAACGGATGTAGGCAGACGCCGACACTCGGCCCCGGGACTGCGCTAGACCGGCTCCAGCATCCTTACCGGAGTGCGACACCATCCCGTGGCAGTCTTTCCCGTATTGTCAGATAGATACGGACTAGGACGCCACGTGCCGAGGCGGCCGGCGAGGATCTGTAGCGCCAACCCGACACCTGGTATCGGCCTTGCGTAGGCTTCCGCCGATCCCCCACGCCCAAGCCGCTCCGTCGCCGTGCCCATGCCACGGCGGCGCCCTCACCCAGATCAATGAAGAGGTGCCATCGTGAAGTCGAGATTTGCCGGTACTCGGTATGACGCATCATCTGGAAGCTCGGCCGGCGTCCGCAGGGATGCCGCGCGTTGCTCGTCCACGGTCCTTCTTGCCGCTGCGTTGCTCGCGGCGCCGATCGCCGTCACCCTGGTCGCAACCGCGGCGAGGGCGCAGCCGAGCTGGGCCGAGGGCCGCATCCTCGTCCAGCCGGCCGCCGGTCTCTCCAACGACGCCCTGGCGCAGATCCTTGCCAAGCGTGGCGGTCGATCCCTCTCCCACAACCAGCGGATCAACCTCCACATCGTGGCGGTGCCACCCCAGGCCGAATGGGCGGTGGCCAAGGCCCTCGCGAAAAACCCGCTGATCGCGTTCGCCGAGCCGGACATGCTAGTCGAGCCCATGGAGATCATCCCCGACGACCCGAAGTTCCCGAATGAATGGCACCTCCAGACGATTCAGGCGCCGACCGCCTGGGACACGAGCACCGGTACCGGGATCACCGTGGCCATCCTCGACACCGGTGTCGACCCGGACCATCCCGACCTGGTGAACCGCCTGGTGCCGGGCTGGAACTCTGTCTCCGGCAACACCGACACGACTCCAGTCTACGGCCACGGCACCTGGGTCGCCGGCGTGGTGGCCGCGGAGACCAACAACACCATCGGCGTCGCCTCCATCGCCTATGGCGCCCACCTGATGCCGATCCGGGTAACCAACTCCAGCGACGGGTACGCGTATTACAGTGACATCGCCCGCGCCGTCACCTGGGCCGCCGATCACGGCGCACAGGTCGCCAATATCAGTTACGACGTCACCAGCAGCGCCGCGGTCTCTTCCGCCGCACAGTACATGCGCAGCATGGGCGGCGTCGTGGTGGTGGCCGCGGGTAACAGCGGCGGCAACCCGGGCTATGGCGACAATCCCTACTTAATCTCGGTCTCCGCCACGAACAGCAGCGACGCCAAGGCGAGCTGGTCCAGCTACGGCGACTACGTGGACGTCTCCGCGCCCGGTGCCTCGATCTTGTCCACCAGCGACGGCGGCGGCTACGCCACCGTCTCCGGCACCTCCTTCGCCAGTCCCGCCACCGCCGGCGTCGTCGCTCTCATCATGGCGGCCAACCCGGGCCTTGCGCCAAACGACGTGGAGTCCGTCCTGGAGTCCACCGCCGACGACCTCGGCGCCACCGGCTGGGATCCCTCCTTCGGCTTCGGGCGCGTGAACGCCGCCGCCGCGGTGCAGGCCGCCGCCGACATCACCCCCGGCGACTCCCAGGCCCCCGCGGCCTCCATCACCTCCCCCAGCGGCGGCTCCACCGTCGCCGGCTGGGTGGCGGTCGCCGTGGGTGCCGTCGACAATGTCGGTGTCAGCCGCGTGGAGCTCTACGCCGACGGTAGCCTGGTGGGTACCGATCTGACGGCCCCCTACCAGTTCAGTTGGGACTCCACCCAGTCGAGTG
>Ga0210096_1000563_pt1 | contig 12657 bp, 14 predicted proteins | sample China_Galinas_PW_4_FD_184864 | JGI IMG/M metagenome (GOLD analysis project Ga0210096, IMG submission 184864) | Wetland microbial communities from San Francisco Bay, California, USA, that impact long-term carbon sequestration - China_Galinas_PWA_D2... | ecosystem: Environmental > Aquatic > Marine... | reverse complement strand
AAAGCAATTGATCCGGCAACTGCCGCATTTAAACTTTCAGTTTTACTGGACATTGCGAGTGTGATTTTTTCATCAGCTTGTTTGATAAGTACTTCACTCAAGCCATGTGCTTCGCTGCCAACCATCAATAAACTATTTTTGAGTGATAATTCTTGCGGATCTTTGCCCCCTGAAACAACCAATGCATAAAGTGGGATATCTTTTTTGCATTTCAATAATTCATCCCAATACAATTGATATATATTTACCATGCCGATAGTGCCAGCCGTTGCATGCACCACTTTTGCAGACCATGGATCAACGCCATTAATAATCACTACAGTTTTACATCCCATAGCTGCCGCCGTGCGAATTAGTGTTCCCATATTACCAGCATCACTCATATCAACTAATACTAATCCAGGAGTAAGCTGTTCCGGATCAGGAGTTTCTGGAACGGCAAAAAGGCCAAGTATGCCGCTTGGTGTTTTACTCATTGTTATTTTGCGCATTACTTGATTGCCGACTCGAGTCATTTTATGTTTGGGCAATTGTGAAAGTTCTGCTTTGTATTTTTCAGTGGCTTTTTCAGTAATATATAGCTGTATCATATTCATACCACTGTGATACAAACTGGTAATAGTGCGAATACCTTCAGCAATAAATTGCTTATGCTCGTTACGTCCTTTGCGTTTATGTAATTGTGCAATATGTTTAATTTCTGGATTTTGGCGTGAAAGAATAGTTTTGGTCATGACTCTCCTATAAATTGCCGTCTAAAATTCTTTCTCGATATTGTTTCATGAGTTGCACCATAAAATGCAAGTTATGGATAGTAGCTAACGTATACCCGGTTAATTCTTTTGCTTTAAATAGATGGTGAAGATATGCAACGGTATATTGTTGGCAAACCAAGCAGGTGCATTGTGGATCAATCGGTTTAAAATTATGTTTATTGGCACTATTTAAAATTTTAACGGTACCATTACAAGTAAAGAGCAATCCATGGCGTGCACAGCGCGTTGGGTGTGATGAATCAAACGTATCTACGCCATATTTAATTGATTGTTCAAATGATGCAAGATCGCCAATTCCCAACAGATGATTTGGTTTATCTAGCGGAAGAAGTGGCATCGTAAATTTGAGCAGATCAAACATCTCTTCTCGATTTTTACCAATCGAACCACCAATAGCAAATCCATCAAATGGTAATTTGGTTAGATAATCACAACTTTGCTTACGCAAATCTTTATCAACACCGCCATGTACCACGGCATACATTGCTTGATTCTGTTTATTCTTTAGATGTGCATCAAGTGAACGCTTTTCCCACCGGTGAGTTCGTTCTAATGAATGTTTTAATTTTCGCTGATTCATATGATAGGGAGGCAGTTCATCAAAGGGGATAATAATATCTGCACCCAGCTCTTTTTGTGCCTGTATCGATGTTTCTGGGGTAAGCAATATTTTTGCTCCATCACGATATGACCTAAAAAGAACACCTTCCTCATTGATCTTTAAAACTGAATTATTCCACTGTTTTTGACCACGACTTTTAATTTCACTTGTTACGCCGCCATACATCAAGCTAAAAACCTGAAAACCACCCGAATCAGTAATAATCGGTTTATCTCGATTAATAAATTTGTGTAAACCACCAGCTTGCGCAATGGTTTTAGTTCCTGGTTGGAGCATAAGATGATAGGTGTTGCAAAACATGAGTTGCAAACCAATATCATTTACCACTGAACTATCAACTGCTTTCAATGTTGCATTGGTGCCTACAGCAACAAAACTTGGCGTATCAATTACGCCATGAGGTGTAATGATTTGTCCAACACGGGCACGAGATTTAGATGATTGGTGAAGAATTTTAAACTTAAAGGTATTCATTGTTATGTATTTTGAATCTTTGTCCGATGAGGCCGAATGATTTTAGATAATGCCATAAAAGGGCCTGTTAACAGGAGGACCGACATTTTGATGATATAGCTCACCAAGATAACCTGCCATACGCTTCCAATAATACCATAAAGCCCTAAAAAGCTGAATAAAACTGTATCTATGAACTGCGATACAGCCGCACAGCTATAGTTACGCACCACTAGAAATCTGCCATTCATGAGTTTTTTAATCAGCGCATACAAGCGATAATCAACCTGTTGGGATACAAAATAAGCCGTTAATGAAGCACCAGCAATACGGGGCATGAACCCAAGGAGCGGCGCAAAATAGTGATGGGCAGTATCAGCTGCATGAGGAATATAGAAAAGGTGAATCTGTGAAGCAATTGTATAAAAGATCATCAATGTAAAGCTACTCCAAATGGTTTGAAGTGCCATTTTTTTGCCATAATATTCTTGCAAGAGATGGAAACTAAATACCATCCCAATAATAAATGGATCTGCAGCCGTTGCGTTAAAACCAAAAAGGCTTATTTGCTTGACAACAAAGAGATTTGCAAGAATACTTTGCAAACAAATGAAGGCAATAAGCGTTTGTTTGCCCATCTTAAGAGCAGCAAGAGCGCTCGCTGCAATAAAAATTGTGTGAATTAGTAAAAGAAGCTCATTCATAGTATTTTGAGTATACCAAAAATTTGGTAAAAAGAGACTTTTATATCTAAGATAAAGCTTTTTGGGCCATTTTTGGATTCAAATTGATGGTAAAAATGGGAGAGGCCGATTGATAGATTGAAGGGATAATTATTTAATTAATAAAGGGATATTATGCACAAGAAGCTTTTCCTAGCGGTTATATGTTTAGCCGTAAGTGGTTCTATGAAAGCATGTGGAGGGGATTGGTTTTTTAAGTCTAATCATTATGCTTCTAATAATAGTAATTCATGTTGTTCTAAACCATTTCCTATTGATATAGGTTCTCGATTTCTCATTACTACTCAACAAGAATCCCCATGTAGGGCAATCGCTAGAGTAATTGTACATAGCGAAGCTTCTTCCTCTGAAACAACTTCTTCTGAAAGTGATTCAGAAGAATAATATAAGAATATCCCGGAGATGATCCGGGATGCTTTTTGAGGAAATGATTCATGAGAAAATTTATGTTAATAGGATGCTTGCTTTCTTCTCTTCTTGTGGGAATGGAAGATGAAATGCCGAAAGCATTACAGCAAGTAACTCAGTATCTGGATGATAATCAACCACTGATACGATGGTTGAGAAATGGTCCTCCTTGTCCAACTAAAGATTCGCTATATGATGAAGATGACAAAGCAATTGTGGTTGCGTCTCACAATAGAGTTTTTTCACTTGAGAGGAAAAAAAACTTTATTGAGGGCTATTATGAGATTGGTAAGGATCCAGCGTGGATTTTTAAAGATCCCGTATATGAAAACCCAGTCACCGCTCTTAAAATTCTGAATGAAGATTGGATAGGCCGATATATTATGATTGGGCGAAAAGGAATGGTACAGGTGATTTCTAAAGTTCCTGATGTAGAAGGACTTTATGCAACTACTGATATAAAGATGAAAAAAACGCCGACAAATATTATTACAAAAGAAAGTGAAGATGTTGGTATAAGCAGTATAGATTTTGATGTTGAATGTGATGATGGAAGCAGATTATTCTATACTATTCGTGAATCAGACCAACGAATTTTATCAGCGGTAGAATAAAAATTAACAAAGGAGAGGTGATTTTTTTATGTCTCGTTATATAAAATGTATAGCAATGCTTTTCTGTTGTATACCAACTGTATTTGTTGGTATGGAACGAGAGGAATTAGATGCTCTTGCCCAAGTAAGAAATTATTTAGATCGAATGCGATTAATACAATCTTATTGGGAAAAAGCAATATGGCCTATACCTGAAATACCTGAGAATGCAATATATGATACATCTTCTGAACGGACGGTGATTGCTTATGACAATAAAATACGTGAATTTGTAAAGGATGAAAAAGGAAATATAAGTAGATATTATTTCATAGGACATTCTGCTAGAGATAAGGTTTATGAAAAGCCGGTAACTGCGCTTATGATTTATTCGCGTGATTGGAATAGTGATAATGATTATTGTAACGGTACATTGGTGGGACGTGAAAATTTTTTACAAACAATTGATGTATGCAGTACAAATGTTTCGTGTACGCCATATGTAGAGAATATAGCGACAATGAAAATTTCTGGTATACCAATAAGAATAAGTATGCCTGATGAAAGTTATTCTGTTTCTATTGAATGCAATAATGGCAATAGATATATTTATGAATTAAAAGAAGGCAAATTGCTCGAATCAGATGAATGAAGTGGATATGTATCAAATCCAATTAACCGGCATTCAGGTTGTGGGATAATGCCAAATTCTTGATACACTTTTTTTTGCATTGAGCGTGCCACCGCAATAATATCAGATGTTGTTGCAACATTTTCATTGATAATCATATTTGCATGTTGATATGAAACAGCAGCGCCCCCAATACGTAGGGCACCTTTTACCCCAACCTTATCTAAATAATAGGCAACCCAAATAGCTTTTTTGCCATTACTTTCTATGGTTACTTCTTGTTCATAAAAGTTTCTGAAAAAACTACCGCACGTATGTGCAATAGGATAGCGAGCTTTGCGGTGTCGAATAATTTCGGTGCGGCGCCCACGTGCATAAGCAATTTCTAGATCGGTAGCTGATTTGAGGGCAAAAGTGGCATCAACCAAATAATGTTCTTCATCATGCAATCGCGAACTATTATAACCAAATTGAAACCAGGTGCGATCTACGCTGAGTATTTTACCCGTTGCTCGTTCAATCACCGTTGCTGAAACTAAAAATTGTTCTAGTAAAAACTGAAAGTAGTGCAAATTAATATAAACAGATCCACCTACCGTGCCAGGTATACCGCTAAATTCTTCTAAGCCAAGGAGCTGATGATCAAGACACCATTCAATCAGTTGATTCATACTCACGCCAGCGCCAGCACGAACATCCTTTGTATCAATTTGTTCCATCTGTGTGAGCTGCGGATGAATAACTAACCCCTTAAAACCTTCATCACTAATAAGTACATTCGCACCTTCACCTAATAAAAAAATTGGCAACTTATGATTGTGAGCATATTTAATTGCTTCAGCAAATTCATGCGCATTGATTGGAGCTGCATAATAGTCTGCTGGCCCCCCCGTTTGAAACCAATTTTTATTGTTGAGCGGAATACTGCGTTGGATCATATTTTTTGAACTCTGACCGTTGATTAACTTTTTTTTGTGCAACAAGTTCTTGGCATCGTGCGCTGCAGCAGTTGGCATATTTTTCTATGCAATCAGCGCAACTAATCACATGTTTATTACACAATACATTCGAGCAGTTGATGTATTGGTCACACGGCTTTTCACACAAATAACAATTGCCTAAAATATCGTCCGTTATTTTAACGGCAATGCGGCCATCAAAAACATAATTTTTACCGCGGAAATGGCCGTCAGGATATTTTTCTGCATAGCGATGAATACCCCCTTGAATCTGGTAGACTTGCTTGGCAACATTTTTTTCTTTGATGTAGGTTGAAGCACGTTCGCAGCGGATACCGCCCGTGCAATACATCAATACCTGTTTATCTTTGAGTTCATCCAGATGTTCATCAACATATTGAGGAAACTCTCTAAAATTTTTAACATCCGGTTTGATTGCATCTCTAAAATGGCCAATTTTCCATTCATAATCATTACGGCAATCAATAATAATGAGATCATCAGGCTTATTATTTAAAAGTTCATGGGTTTCTTCTGGGGTGAGATGTTTGCCCCCATTTTTTGGCGTAAGTTTTTTAGTATCTATGCCGAGAGATACAATTTCAGAGCGTATCTTTATGCGCAATTTGGGAAAACATTCAGCATTCCCTTCTGATTCCTTAAAATCAATGCCGCCAAATAGTTCATGTACTTCCATGGCTTGTTTATATTTCTTCGTAGCTTCTACCGAGCCACCTACGGTGCCGTTTATGCCTTCATCACCAATTAAGATACGTCCTTTCAGATCCAGCGATTGGCAAAGTTCACGTTGCCATTTCATGATCTGTTTAGGATAGGCGATTGATACGTATTTATAGAAAAGAAGTATTTTACCCATAATTATTACCATATCTTTAAAACTAGTATTCAATTTCAGTATAGCATAATTTAATGAGTAACCAACTCGATGATATCATATATAGGAAGATATTTTTTTTATTGGTAGAATCATCCATCAATCCTAAATCATATAATAAGGAGTAGTAGTTTATGAAATTGAAGCTCATGATATATATATTATGTGGGTGTACACTCTCTTTGGTAGGTATGGATGAATTCTATAAGAATTTACCAAAGCAGGTGAGAGTTACCATCAAAAATAGCATGTGTCCGACAAAAATTCCTGCAGGGCTGCCAGTCAAAATGAAATCGGCCAGAATTTGTTCAAATGAATATGAGCGTTTTGATATGAATGAGCCAAAACTATGGGTTCATGATGTTTATAGTAATCAAGATATAGAAATTTTTTCAGGTGAGGCATTGGAAATTGATGTCCCTATCACTCATGAACTCACCTATGATCCAAAGCTAGAAGCTCGAGTAATTGTGCGTAAAATGCCAAAAGTTATTGTGCGGATTATTGGCAATAAAATTGGCACAGGAAAATCAGTAGCGGCGGTTATTGAAGAAGAAGTAGATCATGAGATGACCGTGAATATTTATGGAATGCAGGCACCTCCTACTTCATGCCAGATGGATAGTTTTGATATTTGGGTAGAGAAATCACCATTTGAAGATAATGGTTTTAGCAAAGAGTATGCCTTGGTACCATTTTTATGCATTTCATCAGATGAAGAAGATGATGAAAAACATTATTCTGATGATACTTATAATTTATCTTCTTCCTCATCAGAAGGTGAATGGTATGGCGATTCTTGGGAAACTGATTCAGATTTAGATGATTCTTCAGAAGAAAGCTAGATATGATCCAGTTTCTTTTTAAAGAAATAAAATGCGCATAACGTAAAAATAAGAGAGTAGGCAGCAAGTGCCGAAATGCATATCCAATATGGAAGAAATTGATCCCCACCAACAAATGCTTGTCGAAATCCTTCGGTTATGTATATTGCGGGGTTAATTAACAAAATATAGGCAACAGTTGGTGAAAATGCTTTCATGGTATACCAGGGGACCCATAATCCACCAAGCATAATCATCGGAATATTAAAACGTGCCCATAATTGCATAATCTGATAAGAACCTTTCATGACGCATGCAGCCATTGCATGATAAGCGCAAAAACAAAATAATCCAAGATACAGCATAATGAAGATCATAAACCAGTTGGTATTACTGGTATCAATAGTTGATTGAAGTAGTAATTTACCGATTGGATAATAGGGTAAAAGAAGTAAGAACGTGAATAATGAAGAAAATAAAATACGTTCAAAAATCACTAAACGCGGTGAAAGAATCGTAATTTGATAATCAACATATCGATCATGCTCGATATCTTCAAGTAAGCCGATGTTATAATCCTCTGATTGAGAAAGTATATGTATGATAGAGTTGCCGGCAAATATAATGGTTACAAAAAGTGGTGTTATTCCCGTGAAAAAAGTGCGAGGCAAAAGATATCCAAAACTAATAATTGCAACCAATGGATACAATATAATTGAATTAATCCAGAAATCGCGTGATTTAAACATATTTACATAAAAATCACGATATAAAAAATAACCAAAAATTTTTAAGCTGCGCATTGTATCATTCATAGTTACACCGGATCAATTCGTTTTTTAATCGCAACAGTGAGTCCCAGAATAGAAAGTATGCTTGCGAATAACAGTGCAGGAATACAGTACCACACCCAAATAAATTCTGAATTTCCTAAAAGGCCCGATCGAATTCCTTCAGCGATATAACTAAAAGGATTTAATAATGCCAATCCACCAAAAATAGGGGAGGCAGCATATATTCGATGCCATACATAAAATGTAGCACTGAAACAAAACATAGGAGATAATCTGCGTGCCCATAGATTTTGCTCAAACCATTCATAACTATAATTAAAACTCAAAAATAAAAAGAAGGTGCCTAAAAAAAACAATGAGCAAGCATAGACTATTGGCGTTGCAAACCAATGAGGAGCAACTGGTACATAAAAATCGCCGAGTAAAAATATGCCAATGGTAAGCAGTGGAATCGTAATCAATGCGGCTTCAATCATAAATGAAACAATATATGAAGCAAAAAGCCATTTTTTGGGCAGTGGTAAGGTCAACTTATATTCAATAACTGAACTATAATGCAGATCAACCATCATATTACGGGCAAGTGAAAAGCCAATAAAAACCATTGGCATCATAATTGAACCAATATAAGATGGCGCAACAAGATGTGCGGGCATCCCAAGTAGCGGTGCTAAATAGCGGTATAAAAATACATTGATAGAGACCACAATAACATTATCAATCATGCGGCTGCCAAAATTGCTAAACAGCACTTTGATATCGCGTTGAAGCAATGCACCAAAAATACGCATATTATTTGTTAGCATTCTTGTTCCCGATATTCCTGCAAGAGCTCAATGAAAATGTTTTCAAGCGTTTGCATACCGCGCTGTTCTTTTAATGCTTTTACCGATTCGATCAAACGAATGCTGCCTTCATGCAAAATACAGATGCGATCAGAAAGATATTCTGCTTCATCAAGATAATGGGTAGTTAAAATTACCGAAATTCCCATTGCCTTGAGTTTGAGTATCTGATCCCATAAGCTGCGTCTAATATCTGGATCAAGGCCAACGGTGGGTTCATCAAGAATTACAATTTTGGGATTATGCATAAGCGCACGTGCAATGAGTACGCGTTGTTTCGTGCCGCCTGATAGAGCCCTGATAGAAAAATCAGCATATTTCGTTAATTGTAATTGTGAGAGAAGAATATCGAGCCGTTCTTTAATTTCTTGTTCAGAAAGCAAAAAATATTTACCGGCAAATACTAAATTTTCTCGAACGGTTAGAAACGTATCTAAATTTTGCCGCTGAGGACATAAGCCCAATGCTTTCCGATAGCTAATAATATTTTTATAAATTGAATGGCCTTCAAAAAGAATCGTGCCGCTTGTTGGCGGGTGCAGTGTTGCAATAATAGAAGAGAGTGTGGTCTTGCCGGCACCATTTACGCCAAGCAAACCAAGAATTTCTCCTGGATATAAATCCAACGAAACGTCGTTGAGGGCGCGTATGGTTTTTCCCTTGTCACGATACAATTTCGTGACATTTTTTATTTCTAAGATCGGCCGGCGCATGAGTAACCTCTAAAAATTGAAACTGCAAACCGTATACTATCATATACGATTATGATTTAATATAACGGTTAATAAAGTTTTGTGCAAACAAAACAGAGTGCCTGTTGCAAAAAAATACAAAATGGATAATTATCTTTTTATGGGTGTAGTAGTTAGATGGTTTCTTCTTATTAAGGGAGACGCGTATGAAGCGTTTAATCGTTGAAATGGTTGGTACATTTTTCTTAGCTATGGCAGTTGCTACTGGTAACCCGTTAGCTATGGGTGCTATGTTAATGGCAGTTATGTACATGGGTGCTCATGTTTCTGGTGGGCAATATAACCCAGCAGTAAGCTCAGCAGTAACTGCGAGCGGCGACATGAAATCAGAAATGTTTTGGAAATATTTCTGCATGCAAACAATCGGGGTACTTATCTATCAAGCATATTTATATGTTTTAGGAGAAGGTGTCTTTATGCCTGGCATGATGGGTATGCCGGTTTGGACTTCTATCGTATCAGAAGCTGTTATGACTTTCCTCTTGTGTAAAGTGGTATTAGTAATGAGCGATATGTATAAAAAGAAAAATGCACATGTGTTTGGTCTTGCTGTAGGGTTTACTTACATGGCGATCACCTTCATGGGTGGCTTCTATAACCCAGCAATCACCCTCGGGGCATTCATTATTACGGTAATTCAAACTGGTTCATTTGGAGCATTCATGCCGATGCTTGGTGCTTTTATTGGACCGTTTATTGGGGCATTTGCAGCATCTCGTTGCTACGGATATTGCAAGTAAAAAACAAAATTACTACACCCATTTTGAGATTGATTGAGCGGGTTTTGTACCCGCTTTTTCTATGTCTTTATTCCCGAACTCTTCATAATTTCCATCATCACCAGCTATGGTGAACAGGCATCGAAAGAAATAAAATAAAAGGAGTTATTATATGAAGAAGTATTGGGCGATATTGGTATTTCAACTAGCAGTTAGTATTTATGCAATGGAAGAAGGTACAAGTGATTCTATAAAAAGAAATCCTTATAAAGAAGCAGCGTTTTTTAAAATCAGTAGTAAAGGAAAAAATCAAACTATTATTTGTTTGGGAGGGGTAGATTATGTGCAATCATTAGCAGAAAAATCTTTATTCGAATCTCTTTCTGGTTCAGGGCATCAAGTGGTTACTTATTATGATAAAGGGGGTAAGAAAGTTGGTTCAGGAGAGATTTTCTTGGATCAAAAAACGCAAGAAGGCATAAAGAAAAGAGCCCAAGAACGATTGAATGGGGAAAAGGCGATAGTAGCGCAGGCATGTCGGCAGACAACAAAAAAGGGACCGTATATTATTTTCTATGATAAAGAAAATTATGAACTTGCTCGCATGATGTTTCCTAATGGATCTCATTTTAATAAAAAATCAATTGCCGAAGCATTTAATCTTGATGTGAGTGGTATTGAAGGATATACAGATGGGCTTCCTCTAAAAAATTCTGATTCTACTGAAGAAGAATTATCTTCAGTAAATTTACATAGTGATGGGCTATCAGATAAAAGTGATATACATGGATCAAACGGCGCTGCATCTTATATTAAGTTGTCTTCTGGATAACTCTGTGCTAGAAATAACCCGACAAAATTTAACAACTTTTTATATGAGGCTCACATGAAAAAATTATTACTCACTTTATTACTTAGCAGTGCAGGAGCGACTTATGCTATGGAAGCACCTCTCGGCGATTCTCTAGAGTCTCAATATAATACTAAAGCTCTTGTGGATGTTGAAGATTTGGAATCACCAACCAACCAACAATCTACTTCTGCAAGTGATATAGAAAAAGCAACAGCTTTTGCTGCAGGAGCAAAGCTAAGCGGAGAAGATGAGTTAAAACTCAGTTGGCAGTTTTTTGCCCCCCTAGATGAAGAGGAAGATAGTGGAGAAGGTGTAGGATATTTAGAAGATGGTGATCAAGATAAAGATGAAGCTAATTTGGATAAAAACGAATTAGATGATAAAGATTTGAAAGAGAATAATGAACCTAATGAGCATGAAGGATCAAGTAGAAATATACCTAAAAAAGGCACCTCTTGGGACGCTACATTCCCTTGCTCTATCTATTAATAGAGTAATATATGAGATATCAAGCGGGATTAACTCCCGCTTTTTTATGTGCAATTGAATGATTAATATATGTATTGTATCATAAATTCGTATATATCTCTGTTTATAAAGCAACCCTAAAAGGACTGCATGTGAAATTATCAATTGCATGGATTTTTGATCATATAGCTGCTGATTGGCACGATATCAATATTGATGATTTAGTTAATCGTTTTAATGAAACAGTTGCAGAAATTGAAGGGGTTGAAAAAGTTACGGTGCCTGTTGATCAATATCTTATGGCACGAGTCGTAAAAACTGATGCTGATCATACCGTAGTTTATGCACCAGAGCTTAAAAAAGAGTTTAAACTTCCTGCGCGAGATAATGCGATTGTTGGACAATGGTATTTACTCAAAAAGAATGGCAAAGAATATTCCTGGGCAGATATTAAACCATTTTGTTCTGAGCGAGATGGATTATTGCCTGCATTCTATTTTACCTCTGATGAGCAAGCTGCTGCATGGAAAGAGGGCGTTGAGAAAATTGATTATATTTTAGATATAGATAATAAATCAATTACCAATCGGCCTGATTTATGGGGCCATCGTGGGGTAGCGCGTGAAGTTGCTGCTTTGTTTGATCTGCCATTCAAACCATTACGTGATATTGTTGCTGAGAAAAATATCATTGCATACGATAAAGCATCACGAGCTGATGCTAAAAATCCATTTGCAATTGATATAGCTACCAAAAATTGTAAACGATTTGCTGGATTATATTTTAATGCGATTGAATGTGCACCATCAGCATGGTGGATGGCACATCGCTTAATGCGGGTAGGCGGGCGTCCAATTGATGCGTTAGTTGATATTACCAACTATGTGATGTTTGATACATCACAACCATTGCATGCATTTGATGCCACAGCTATCCCTTCTCAAAAAATTGTAGTACGTCAGGCAAAAAATAAAGAAAAATTATTGTTGCTCAAAGATGAAGAGCTTGAACTTACCAGTGAAGATATGGTGGTAACCGATGGAAAACTGCCACTTGCCCTAGCAGGAATTCGAGGCGGTAAAGATTCGGGTATTTCGCCAACAACTACGCGCATGTTTTTAGAATCAGCAAATTTTGATGCAACAGCAATTAGAAAAAGCGCTTTGCGTCATAAAATACGCACCGAAGCTTCAGCACGTTTTGAAAAAACACTCGATCCCAATCAAAATATTTTGGGTATTACTCGTTTCATTCGATTACTCAATGAGCTTGGTATTTCATATACGGCATCAGATGACATTATCTCTGTAGGGCCGTTAGCT
>Ga0210096_1000562_pt1 | contig 12664 bp, 13 predicted proteins | sample China_Galinas_PW_4_FD_184864 | JGI IMG/M metagenome (GOLD analysis project Ga0210096, IMG submission 184864) | Wetland microbial communities from San Francisco Bay, California, USA, that impact long-term carbon sequestration - China_Galinas_PWA_D2... | ecosystem: Environmental > Aquatic > Marine... | reverse complement strand
CTCAAGCGAAGCGGAGCCGACGTGGCATAAGGGTAACTGCCTATCCCCTTAGCTCAGCATGTCCTGGGCGGGTTTCCTGACCTCCACTGCGGGGCCGGGGCGGCGACGCATAGCAACGCTTCTTGGGCCAAGGCGCAGCCACCACGAGGGGCGTCCCTGTCGGTGAGAAATCCCGTAGGGGCGGGGTTTATCCCCGCCCGCCGCGGTCGGCCAAGCAGCGCGGCAAGCCCTACGACGGGAGGGGGTAAACCCCTCCCCTACGTCCGGATGGGCCCGCAAGGGTTTCCTCGACCCAACGAGCACCGATGCGGCGAGCTTCCTGAGCAAAGGGGATAGGCAGATAACGGGATGGCCCGTAGACCCCTTGACAGGCGGCCACGGCGTGCTTTGTTGGGGGTTGAGAGAGCGGCTGAGATGCACACCATCAGCCACGTAAATGAGTCACGACAAGATATCACCTCAACGAAGGAGGACGAGATGATCTGGCAAGATTTGGGCACCCCGTGGAACCCGTGGCAGGAGCTCAACAAGCTTCAGGAGGATCTGAACAGGGCGTTCTCCGGCGCACGCACGGCGAATGTCTACGACTATCCACCGATCAACGTCTGGGCGAACGAGGAGAGTGCCCTCTGTACTGCGGAGATCCCGGGCGTGGATCCTGCCGACATAGAGGTTTCCGTGGTCCACGACACCGTTACCGTGAAGGGCACACGGCGTCCTGAGGAGTTGCAAGAGGGCGAGCGCTATCACCGCAGAGAGCGCGGATTCGGCGACTTCACCCGCACCCTTCAGTTGCCGTTCGTGATTGCCCAGAAGGATGTCGAGGCACGGGTCTCCAAGGGAGTTCTCCACGTCCTATTGCCGCGCGCCGAGGAGGACCGCCCAAAGCGGATCGCGGTACAATCGGTTTAGTCCGAAGTGCCCTTTTTTGGAAAGGTCGACGATATGGCTGATGACACCACAACCTTGCAGCAGGAAAATGTCCCAACCGGTGACGTTATGGAGCGACGGCGTGCCGCCAACAAGGTATTTAAACCACGCGCCGACATCTTCGAGACGGCGGATTCGATCGTGGTCGTGGCCGACATGCCGGGCGTCGATGAGGGCTCGCTGGACATCACCCTCGAGAAGAACGTCCTCACCATTGATGGCCGGGTCGAGCCCGAGCGCTCCGAGGAATACCGGCTCACGCACAAGGAGTACGAAGTCGGGAACTACAGCCGCGCCTTTGCCCTGTCGGACGAGGTCTCCCGGGAAGGCATCGAGGCGACGGTGAAGAGTGGCGTGCTGCGCCTGACCCTCCCCAAGGCGGGGCCGGCGCGGGCACGCAAGATCCCGGTGCAGGGCGAGTAGCCTGCACCGTTGTCGACAGAAAGGAGGTTGACCATGGCTGTTCGTGATTTGATTCCCCGCATGGCAGGACGACGGGGTGGGCTCATGCGCCGTGAAGCGGATGACCCGTTCCGCAGCCTGCATCGCCAGATGGACCGACTATTCGATGACTTCCTGCACGGCTTCGAGCTATCACCCTGGGCGGGCGAGCAGTGGCCGACCATGTCCGGGAGGTACGCGCCGCAGGTCGACGTGACCGAGGCCGAGACCGACGTCACCGTCACGGTGGAGCTGCCGGGCATGGAGGAAAAGGACATCGACGTCGCCCTCGCCCACGGCAACCTGACCCTGAAGGGGGAGAAGCGCGAGGAGAAGGAGTCGAAGGAGCACGGCTACTATCGCAGCGAGCGCTCCTACGGCAGCTTCGCGCGTACCATCCCGCTGCCGTGCGAGGTGGAGGAAGACCAGGTCTCCGCCACCTTCAAGAAGGGCGTGCTGACCATCACCCTGCCGAAGAGCCCCGAGGCCCGACGGGAGGTGAAGCACATCGAGGTCAAGACCGACTAGTCGGCGGCTACAGGCCGATGGCGGCCGGAGGTCGGGGCGGCCTCAGCTCCGGAGACGGAGGGTGACCGTCTCGATCTCCGGCACCTCCAGGCTGGCCACCCGGCAATGGCCGCGCCAGACCAGGGCGCAGCGGTTGTCCTCCGGAAAGAGGACGAGGGTATCGAGGACCGTCTGTAGCGCCTCGGCCGGCGGCCCAGCGGGCGGCGTTTGTTCTTGCCCGACACCGCCCGCGACACCGGGCAACGCGGGCGCGAAGCGGCTCACGTCGAGGCGTATTTGCACGCCGGGCAGGCGAAACAGGAGCCGGCCGTCTGGAGTGAGATGAATGAGCTCGACCTCTTCGTCGCCGCGCAGGTAGCCGTCGAACTGGAGCCACGGGTAGGCGCAATTGAAATAATCGAAGCGGAAGTCCTCGGGGGGCAGGGGTGAGCGTTTCTCGCGCCACGCCCGATCGTAGGTTCCGAGAAATCCGAGCCGCGGCTGAGCAGTGCGCGGATAGACCCCGAAGCCGACCGGCTTGGGGTGGTCGTCCCAGGTCCGGATCGGCTGTTCGATAGCCTCGATGTTGGGCAGCGGCGCCCCGACCGCCTCCTGTTTCTTGCCTACTACCACGAACCCCTTGCCCACCGGGTTTTCCTCGCAGAAGCCGCCGCTCGGTGACACCCCGCCAAAGGCGCGCTCGGCACTGAGCTCCATGGTGGCAAAGGGTACTGGCTTGCTGGCCCGCGACTCCTTCTCCCATACCCGATCACCGAAGACGCGGACGCCGGCGCGCCGATCGGCCACACGCACCCCGAGGTCGAGATAGGGAACGGGCTGGCCTCCCGGGGCGTGGGCGCTGCCGGCGATCACGACGTCGGCACGCGGCTTGAACGGTACGGTGTCCGCCTCCCAGCGCATCGCCCCGCAATCCCCGAGGGGCTCGTCGCCATACGCGACGGGAAGCTGCTCGGCCGACGGGACCGCGGGCGCCCCGGCGCGGACGTCGAAGGTACCCTTGACGATCACGGTGAAGACGGGGCTGCCCTCCGGTCCCATGCCGGGCAAGGCCGCCACCTCGAAGGGAGTGTCGTTGGCGATGTTCATGATGGGTAATCGCTCCGCGAATCTAGATGGAGGATTTTCTTATCCGCAGATGACGCAGATGGGCACAGATATTCTTGGTACTTCCTCCGGGTACCGTTGAATTCGTCGAACGAGAATACGCCGTCACTCACCGCGCGCCGACGTGCGACAACATCCCCAAAGACATCTGCGAAAATCTGCGTCATCTGTGGATGAAAAAAAAAGCGCCGCCCTCTTCTCGCTCATCTGCGGCGAACGGCGACCATTCACATCAGCACCCCCGGCGCGGGGATGGACGTTCCCATCACCACCGGGCCCACCGGCACGAAGGGCGGGGCGAAGGTAGGGATCGGGCCGGTCCCCAGGACGTTCTGAAACATGGTGGTGGCCTTGAAGATCGGGAAGACGATGGCGAACGCCTGCGCGATGGCGTCGAACAGCTCCTTGTGGTGGAGGGCATCCGGATCGCCGAGGTTGGCGATCATCGCGCTCTTGAGGGCCGACGGCGAGAGCATTGCCTCGCCGGGAGAGGCGAAGGCGATGAGGGGCATGGGGATGTTCGGCATCGGTGGCGCCATCGGCCCGGGAAAGGCCGCGAACGGCGGATACATGAGCTGCCCGGTCAATCCCGATTGCCAGGTCTGCCAGGCGGTACCGAAGGCCTGTGCAACCGCCTTCGAGTACTTCATGAGCTGTGGCGTGTTCTTCGGTGCGCTGGCGAAGATCAATGGAAAGAGGGGCGGTCCTACGACATTCCCTGGCGCGACCACGCCCACCGGCCCGTTGACGATCATGCCGGCGACCGAGGTCAGCTTCATCCACTGATCGATGCCGCTGCAGATCGCCCCGCAGATCCCGTCGATGAAGTCCGCGAAGCCCTTGCCCACGGTCTTCTGGGTATCGACGTGGTACTTGTTGGGGCTCCTGGCGAGGAACAACGACGCCGGATCGGGCGCCGTGACCCGCTCGCTGATGGCAAAGGCATCGGGGTATTGGTTGCCGGCAGGGTTGCTCCAGCCCACCGGCAGACCGATGGCGTTGGCCTTGAAGAGGAGCTTCGCCGGCTCGGCGAACTGGGCTTTTTGAGGTGCGGGCATGGTCTGCTCAGCCGCCGACGATCACGTCCGGGCTGCCCTCGATCAGGGTACCCATGCCGCCGCAATGCTTGTCCTGGTCGCCCATGCGATGGGCTCCCTTGCTGTTGATCTGCACGGTGGCGCTACCGAGGGTGGCTTCCCACGTGTTCGTGCCACAACAGACAGCGTGGATCCCCTTGTCCCCGACCCGCAGGGCCGGGCGATTGTTCACGAACACGTCCGGCGAACCCGCGATCGCCGGTCCGGTCACCGAGGGATGGGGGCAGGCGGGACAGCCGTGGGCATCGGCAGGTGCCATGGACTTGTCACCGAGTCGTCCTTGTCCGGGCATGGCGCTCTCCAGCTTGAATGGGCTGTGGGTGTTTACGAGGGGCACCGCGCCCCACACCGCCTCGAATTGCAGGAACCGTACCACCCCGGAGGGCGCTGTCACGAGGTGTTACCGGCGTCTCACGCGTGCGGGCCGCTCGCTTTCCGGAGATCGGAGTCCGGGAAATGGAGGCATCTGTGGCAGCGGGGCGACAACAGGCCGGGGCGCACCGCGGCGTTCGGACCCTGGATGAGGCGCCCGAGGGCATCGTAGGTCATCCCGGAGGTGTGGCACCGCTGATCCGTGAAGTTCCGAAAGGCGCCGCCGGCGGGGTAGACCCTCTGCGAGGTCTGACCGGCCCGGGGTCGTGGATCGAGCGGCGGTAGTCATTGGCATCGAGGGCCAGCTCCGTGCGCTGACCACCCGGCGGAACCATGGCGGTGGAATCGCCGGCCGCATCACGCTCGCTGATGCAAAGACGCATGCCAGGTTCCGCTCCCCCGCTAGATGCGCAGTCACTGGCCGGGGAAGAGACGCTGGGGCATTTGGTACGTGCCCAGCGCCACACACCTTCTTCGCTCGCCCTGCCCGACCTCGATGATGTCGGCATTGCCGAGATCTCCTTCCTCGATAACGAACGTGGTCCGCTGGTCTCGACTCAGGCTGCGGTGGGTGTTGCCGGGAAAGAGGGCCACGTCCGCCTCCAACTCCTGGGCTCGGCGCATTTCCCAGTGGTGAGGAGGTCTGACGTGACGTCGCCGAGAGTCCTTGGCGACGGGCCGTGGGGCCGCGCGAAGGAATGAGCCTGCTCATTTCTAAGGCAGTTGCAGTCTCGCTGATGAATTTCTAGGCACACGCATCCCGCTGCGGGTGGCTTTTATTGGACGTCTATCGGGTTGTTGAAAAACGCCCCAGGAGCAATCCGTACCTATGTTCTTAACAACTGCGGAAACTAATTATCAATCAGTTACGGTACCAGCACCGCTCGGAATTCGTTAAACATCATCATTTGTCACGCCTTTGTTTAACAGCCCGCTACCTTCGCATCCGCCTGTGGCACCGTACTTGCTTTTCCTCGCGCATCACGGAGACCGTGTAGGTCTTCGTAGGGGACTGGATACAAACGGCCAAACGACGCATTCGACCATCCTAATGTTCATGACAGAGCCAATGCGGAACGGGTTGCCGTTCAGGGGGAGATAGCGATCAGAAGTGGTAGCGGCCGACATTCCGTCGGTTGCGTTTTTTCTACGTCGTGGATCGCGACGCGCGGGATTGGTGTTGCCGTTCCATCGAACGAGCCGTGCCCTAAGGCATGGCCCAGCCGGTCTAGCCAGACCAAAGGGAGGAGAAGAAATGGGAAGGGCGAAGAAGGACCGTCTACGCGGCAGGACAACCAGATATCTGCCGTGGGGATTCAGGCACAAGTTGCAGGGCTTCGGGCACGGTAACGCGAGTCTAGCCGTGTCACTCGGCGTTCTCCTGGCGGGGATGCTCTTGTCCGCGAACGCCAACGCGGGCATGACCTACAAGATTGATGATGTCCGGTCTTTCAGCGCCGGAGTCGGTCTACGGGGCAGTTTCAGCGCCGTGGAGGACGGCGCGCCGAGCGGCGACAGTTGGTCCAACGATGTCAATCTAGATAATGCTCGAATTTACCTGAGCGGAACGATCCTCCCATGGCTGAAGGCCGAACTGAACACGGAGTGCGTGTTCTGCGGCAACCAGGACCTACAGAAGTTTTCCGTCCTCGACGCGATCGTCAAGTTCGAGCTGAGTCCGTACTTCAATATCTGGGCCGGCCGTCTTCTCGTGCCATCGGAACGTGTCGAGATGGACGGGCCCTACTACGGAAACGTGTACGAGAACTACAAGACGCCGTTCTACCCGTCCGACTTCAGCGTCGACTTCGGGGCGGGCGGTGCCGGTGTCTATGCCCGTGACCATGGAGTCAACATCTGGGGCAACGCCGGCAAGTTGAAGTACGTCTTTGGCGTCTTCAACGGTCTCCAGGGCGGCGCTAACGCAGACGACAACCCGCTCCTGGCTACCCGGATCGCGTATCAATTCCTCGACATCGAGGACAACCCGGCCTACTACACGAGCAGCTCATACTATGGCGGAGCGAACGTCCTGACCCTCGCCTTCGCCCTACAGTACCAAGAGGATGGTGCCGGTACGAGCGCGAACCCGGGTGATTTTCTCGGTTGGAGTGTCGATCTGCTCTTCGAGAAGCCGCTCGGGGATGCCGGTGTGTTTACATTCGAGGGTGAATTCAAGCAATTCGATGCCGACTACTCTTCCGCGGCATTCTCCAATGCCGACACGAGCGACAACAAATTCCTGATGTTTGACGGTGACGCGTATACCGGAACCGTGCTCTATTTGCTCCCCAATGCAACGGGGCCCGGAAAACTTCAACCGTATGTGCGCTACACCAATATCGACCCCAGCAATAGCAGCACCCGCGAGGAGTTCGAAGGCGGGTTGAACTATATCATCTCGGGGCACAACGCGAAGGTCTCGCTTTTCTATCAGTACGGCGATCTCGCCACGAAAAGCATCGTGAACTTCGCACCGGGAGTCGACGGAGACCAGGTCAGCGCGATCAAGCTTGCGGTCCAACTGCAAATCTGAGCCGGTGCTTGCGTTTCTGTGAATTGATCAAACACTCGGTCGGTGATCACGGAGTCGCCGGGTGAGCATAACCTTCAAGGAGTAACCCAATGGTGAAGTTCTCGAAAAGAAGCTTGTTTCGATCCACGATTGCCGCCGTCGCCGTCGCGGCAACGGTCCTCGGCCTGCCGGCCCGCGGGACCGCGGCGGACAAGGAGCCGATCAAGGTCGGCATCCTGCATTCCCTGTCCGGCACGATGGCCATCAGCGAGACCACGCTGAAGGACACGATGCTGATGCTGATCGACGAGCAGAACAAGAAGGGGGGCCTCCTCGGCCGCAAGCTCGAAGCCGTCGTCGTAGACCCCGCGTCGAACTGGCCACTGTTTGCCGAGAAGGCGCGCCAGCTTCTCCAGAAGGACAAGGTGGCGGCGGTCTTCGGCTGCTGGACATCGGTATCGCGTAAGTCCGTGTTACCCGTGTTCGAGGAGCTCAACGGGCTGCTCTTCTATCCCGTTCAGTATGAAGGTGAGGAGTCGTCCAAGAACGTCTTCTACACCGGCGCAGCTCCAAACCAGCAGGCGATCCCGGCCGTCGACTATCTGATGAACGACCTCGGCGTGAAGCGTTGGATCTTGGCCGGCACGGATTACGTCTACCCGCGTACCACGAACAAGATCCTCGAGGCGTACCTCAAGGCCAAGGGTGTGGCTGCGGACGATATCATGATCAATTACACCCCCTTCGGTCACTCCGATTGGCAGAGCATCGTCGCCGACATCAAGAAGTTCGGCAGCGCCGGCAAGAAGACCGCAGTCGTCTCGACCATCAATGGCGATGCCAACGTCCCCTTCTACAAGGAGCTCGGGAATCAGGGCGTGGCCGCTTCCGACATCCCCGTCGTGGCTTTCTCGGTCGGCGAAGAGGAGCTTTCCGGGATCGACACCAAGCCGCTGGTGGGCCATCTTGCCGCCTGGAATTATTTCATGAGTGTTGACGCACCGATCAACGCCGACTTCATCAAGGCTTGGCACCAGTTCATCAAGAACCCCAAGCGTGTCACCAATGATCCGATGGAAGCGCACTTCATCGGATTCAACATGTGGGTGAAGGCGGTAACGAAGGCCGGCACCACCGACCCCACGGCGGTTCAGAAGGCGATCATCGGGATCGAAGCACCGAATCTGTCGGGGGGCACGGCGAAGATGCTGGCCAACCATCACATCACCAAGCCGGTCCTGATCGGCGAGATCCAGGAAGACGGCCAGTTTGCGACGGTGTGGCAGACGGACGGGCTGGTGCCGGGCGATGCCTGGTCTGATTACCTGCCCGACAGCAAGGTCATCGAGGCGGACTGGACGGACAAGCTCAACTGCGGCAACTACAACACCGTCACCAAGAAGTGTTCCGGCCAGAACTACTGATTCGCCGACAGCCGCAGTCATTCAGGAAGGAGTACGTCGGCTGCCATCGAGCGACGTACTCCTTCTCTGATGTCTTCAGAGTTTTCTCGTTGGGAGCTGCGGTACGACTGTTCCAAGAGCTTGTATTATGGCCGGCGTTCTCCTCATGCGAGCGAGCTACTAAATGGAGATGAGACGGCAGCGTGGAGGCTACGGCTCACCACATCGGGGCGCCGGAATGGCCTTCCGCCTAGGCGTGGCCCGGTCGGGCTGCGACTGTTCGACCACGCGATGCGACAAGTCGCCACTTTCATGCCACACCTCACGATCCTCAATGCGACGCGTCAACGGCATTGCCCGCGTCCAGAGCCGAGCTTGGGAGGTCTGAAGGTGATCTGGCGACTTCCGGCTACAGCTCTGGTCAGCATATTCGCCCTCTGGATCGTCGGCTCTCCCGTGACGGCTCGCGCCGAGGAGGCTAGCTTCGCTACCGGGCTCGATGGTCTCAAGAGCTCAAGCTTCAAGACCAAGGCCGAGGCGGCGGTGCGGATCTCGGAGAGCGGCGCACCACAAGCCCGCGCGGTGCTGGCCGCGCTCCTCGATGGCCGGCTGTACATACACCGATCCGACGGAGGGGTAGTGATCGGATCGGAAGACGAGCAGGGTTTCACCGATGGGCTCACGGGCTACGCACTGCCCGCGGTCGGCAAGGCCGATCTCAAAAAGATCATCATCAATAACCTGATGCGGGTGTCTCTGCGCGTGGCCGTGTCGCGCCTGAGCCTTCGCGCCGCGGATCCCGCGGAACGGCAGCTCGCCGTGGAATCCCTTTTGGGCTCACTGACGAGCGAGACGGTCGAGATGCTGCGTGAATCGCTCGCGGAGGAGCGTGACAGCGACGTGCGGGCGACGCTCCAGACGGCACTGGCGCTTGCCGATCTCAAATCTTCCGACCGAGAGGTTCGGCTCGCCGCGCTCCGCACCCTGAAGGGCAGCATGTATTCGGAGGTTCGCAGCGAGGTGGTTGCCCTCTTGGAATCTGAAGGCAAGGCCGAGGGTGGAGCCGACGCGCAGCTGCGAGAGGCGGCGGCCGCGGCACTCAAGAGTATCGACGATCGGCGTTTCTTTTACGGCCTGCTCGAAACGGTCTTCTTCGGCCTGAGCCTTGGCTCCGTGCTCGTCCTGGCCGCGACCGGGCTAGCAATCACCTTTGGCGTCATGGGGGTCATCAACATGGCGCATGGTGAGCTCATCATGCTCGGCGCTTACGCCACCTGGGGCGTTCAGCAGCTCATGCCGAACCATCTCGAGCTTTCCTTGTTTGTCGCCATACCGGTCGCCTTTCTGGTCGCCGGCGCAGTCGGTATCGCGATCGAGCGCGGCGTCGTCGGTTTTTTATACGGGCGCCCGCTGGAGACGCTGCTGGCCACATTCGGGGTGAGTCTGATTCTCCAGCAGACGGTGCGGACGATATTTTCGCCGCTCAACCGCGCCGTATCCACACCAGACTGGATGAGCGGACAGCTGGTCATCAATAACGCGCTCGCCATCAACTATAACCGTCTCTATATCGTGGTCTTCAGCATGGCCGTATTCCTTGCGCTGGTCGCCATGCTGCGTTACACGACCCTGGGTCTACAGGTCCGCGCGGTGGCACAGAACCGCCGCATGGCGATGGCCATGGGCGTGCGGGCGAGCTGGATCGATGCGATGACGTTCGGTCTGGGGTCGGGTGTAGCCGGCCTGGCCGGTGTCGCGCTCAGCCAGCTCACCAATGTGGGGCCGAATCTCGGCCAGAGCCAGATCGTCGACTCGTTCATGGTGGTCGTGTTCGGTGGCGTGGGCAACCTGTGGGGCACGCTGGTCGCCGGCCTCTCCCTGGGAATCGCCAACAAGGCGCTTGAGCCCTATGCCGGTGCCGTCCTCGCCAAGATCTTCGTCCTGGTCTTCATCATTCTATTCATCCAACGGCGGCCCCGTGGCTTGTTTCCGCAACGCGGCCGTGCCGCCGAGGCCTAGCCCGCATTTCTCACCATGACTCTGCTGCGCCCGCGCCACTGCCCGCATCTCCTGGCCGTGTCCTCGTCCGAGTCCTCGACAGGCCGCAAGCCTGCCTGCGGGCTCGGACTTGCGGGCCAACCAGGATCTACGGCCATTGGCACAGGTTCGCGACGATTCCTGGGAAGTACTGCGGACTGAGATCGCCATGCCTCGGACTCTTCCCCTTCGCCTACAGTTTTCCGACTTCGGCGTGGTCGGCATTCTCGCGTTCGTCGCGGCAGTCGTGCCGGCACTGAATCTCCTCACGTCACCCGAGTCGGCGTTGCACGTGTCGACGTTCACGGTAACCCTGCTTGGCAAATATCTGTGCTACGCGTTGCTCGCCCTCGCCGTCGATCTGGTCTGGGGCTACGGCGGAATCCTGACACTCGGTCACGGTGCGTTCTTTGCGCTCGGTGGCTACGCGATGGGTATGTATCTGATGCGGCAGATCGGCGATCGCGGCGTCTATGGCAATCCGATCCTGCCCGACTTCATGGTGTTCCTTAATTGGCAGGACCTGCCGTGGTACTGGTGGGGCTCGTCGAGCTTTCCGTTCGCCATGATACTGGTCGTCGTTGTTCCAGGTTTACTTGCCCTGGTATTCGGCTGGTTTGCCTTTCGCTCGCGCGTGACCGGCGTATACCTATCCATCATCACCCAAGCGCTGACCTACGCCCTGCTGCTCGCCTTCTTCCGTAACGATATGGGCTTCGGCGGCAACAATGGCCTGACCGATTTCAAGGATATCGTCGGCTTCGATCTGCATGCCGACGCTACGCGGGCGGCGCTTCTGGCGGTCACGGCAACCATCCTGGGAGCGGCCTACATTGGATGCCGCGCCATCAGCGCGTCGCGACTCGGCCGGATCGTGGTGGCCATCCGCGACGCCGAAGATCGGGCACGCTTCCTCGGATACCGAGTCGAGCATTTCAAGCTATGGATCTTCGTCGTCTCGGCGATCCTCGCGGGTATCGCCGGTGCGCTCTATGTCCCGCAGGTCGGCATCATCAACCCCAGCGAGTTCTCACCGCTAAACTCAATCGAGATCGTCATCTGGGTCGCCGTCGGCGGTCGCGGCTCGCTGTACGGGGCGATCCTCGGTGCGGTGCTGGTCAATTTCGCCAAGACCCAGTTCACCGGCCTGTTTCCCGAGGCCTGGCTATTCGTACTAGGGGGACTGTTCGTGCTGGCCACCCTCTTCCTTCCCCGCGGGGTCGTCGGCATCCGCCGGCCGTCATGGGCAAGATGAACGACGGCCCGATGAACGTCGCTGCTCCCGGCATGGAAACGAAGCCGGTCGCGGACGCTGCGGCGGCGGCCGCGGCCGATTTGTTGCACGGCGCGATCCTGTACCTCGATGGGATCACGGTGAGCTTCGACGGCTTCCACGCATTGGACGACCTCAGCCTGGATATCGAGAGGGGTGAGCTGCGCTGCATCATCGGGCCGAACGGCGCCGGCAAGAGCACGATGATGGATGTGGTCACGGGCAAGACGCGACCGGACGTGGGCGAGGCCTATTTCGATCGACAATTCGATCTGCTCAAGATGAGCGAGACGGACATCGTAAAAGCCGGTATCGGTCGCAAGTTTCAGAAACCGACGGTATTCGAGCAGCTTCCCGTCGTCGTCAACCTCGAGCTTGCCATGCGCGCCAAGAAGGGCGTGTGGGCGACCTTGATGGTCCGCCTCAATGGCGAGCAGCGGGATCGCATCGATGCCGTGCTTGCGACGATCGGGCTGATCGATTGCCGGCACCAGCACGCCGGCGCGCTATCGCACGGACAGAAGCAATGGCTCGAGATCGGGATGCTACTGATGCAGGAGCCGCAGTTGATGCTGATCGATGAACCGGCGGCCGGCATGACCCACCAGGAAGTCGAACGCACGGCCGAGCTCCTGGTATCGCTTGCCGGAGAACGTTCGGTGGTGGTCGTCGAGCACGACATGGACTTCGTACGTTCCATCGCCCGCCGCGTGACGGTTCTCCACGAGGGGCGCGTGCTCGCCGACGGCAGCATGGACACCGTGCAGAATGACCCGAAGGTCCTCGAGGTCTATCTGGGGTCGTGATGCTGAGCCTGGAAAACGTCAATCACTTCTACGGCGAGAGCCACACGCTCTGGGACCTCACCCTCCGGGTACCGGAGGGCTCGTGTACCTGCCTCATGGGTCGCAACGGGGTCGGCAAGACGACGACGCTGAAGTGCATCATGGGCCTCCTGCCCCTG
>Ga0210096_1000560_pt1 | contig 12681 bp, 11 predicted proteins | sample China_Galinas_PW_4_FD_184864 | JGI IMG/M metagenome (GOLD analysis project Ga0210096, IMG submission 184864) | Wetland microbial communities from San Francisco Bay, California, USA, that impact long-term carbon sequestration - China_Galinas_PWA_D2... | ecosystem: Environmental > Aquatic > Marine... | reverse complement strand
CGGTACATTTTTGACGCGATTGCTTAATACTGCGATTATTTATGCAACGATTAATAACCTGCGGCCATTGCTATGGATACCGGCGGTCCGACGTAATGGTCGTGGATAAGGGGTCTGGATAAGAGGTCTGGAGCCCTTATTCGGACCCCTTATTCCCCGAGTGTCAACATCGTTTGTACCGGTCCAGGTCCAGGGTTGATTCAGGCATTAAGATGAGCAGACTGTCTCACGGACCCTCCGATGCCATGTTGTAGATGACGGGCATCTGTCCTTTCCACTTCCGCCAGACGCTGTCGTCGGTGACCAGATCTGCCATGAAATGGGCGACGTTTATCCGACTCGTAGCGCCCGCATTGAAGATCGCGCTGCGGATCGGTGAAGGGTAGGTCGTATATTCGGTCACTGCATCTTCGTCGGTGAGGGTGTCGGGACGAACGACGGTCCACTCGATCGCCACGTCAGACCGGCCGATTTCGGTTCGCAGAAAGTCGGCTGCCTGTTCATTGTCCGCATGTGGTGGTACCAGCACACGGATGAGTCCGATAACCAGCCTGTGGCCGAAGGATATCGGCTCCTGATTATCCCGGTTGCCATTGCCCGCCGTGTTCATGAGGACGAATCGGACCGGTGTCTGCGGCCTGTTTGCCTCGACGGCGACCGATAGCCGGTGCATCGCCTCAGTCACGAGCCTGCGCGGTCGTCCGTAGATGCCTTTCCAGCTCATGTTGTGTCCGAGGCACGAGGCAACGGCCTGACATCCACTGGTTGCCCGGGCAAGCTCCACGTCGCTGAGTTCGAGGAGGCTTGCCTGAATGACGGACAGTCGTTCCGCTTCCCTGAGTTCGACGGGCAGCTTCGCGATATCGCGCACGACGGCCCTGACCCTGTGTCCCCGGTCGAGCAACTGCTTCACCAGCAGGCGTCCGGTTGCGCCACTGGCGCCGACCACCAGGGTTGTTATACCCGTCACGGACAGGTTTCCCCGGCAATTGCACGCCCGCTTCGTCCCGTGGCGGCGTTGCGATTCCTTGCAATAGAGCGGCTATTACGCGTCATCGCGCCTGGCCACGAAACGAATATGACACACACTTTCTCGTGAAAATCTGTCCGCGACGGGTATATATCGGCTGTTTTCATCTTCGTTCCGTCAGTAAAGCGAATGGGGTCGCACGGGGAAATCCGCGCGTTGATACCGCATTGCGCGGATCCGGACGCGAGGTGTTCAACGGACTGGAATGGCAATGGGCCGTATCGGCGCGGCATCCGATCCGCGCAGCCTGAGCGATCCGCCGAAGAAGGCGAACTCGTAGACGCCGTCCGTCGCCAGATCCTCCAGATAGACCAGTTCCATAATCGGTGTCCCCTGCTGCGCGAGCAGGTAGGTATGTACCGGTACGTAGTTGCTCTCGACCTCGGAGGGGAAGGCCTCGAAGCTCAGGTTGTCCGCACCGACTATCATGGCGCCGCCTTCCTCGACAAGGAAGCGAGCGGCGGACATCCCCATGCCGGGGGGATTCGTCATATAGGCCGTGGCGTCTTCGTAGCGTTTCATGCGGCCGGTCCGGACCAGCACCACGTCCCCCGGTTGCAGGTTCACATTCTGCCGTTTCAATGCGCCGACCAGATCGTCACGGGTGACGCGGTAACCATCCGGCAGGAGTTCGACGCCCTTGGCGGCGGCCACGTCGATCAATACGCCGCGGGCGATCAAGGGGGAAATGTTCTCCGCACCGGCCACGGTCCAGCCGCGGTCGCCGAGATGGTCGCTGGCCTCGAAACCGTTCCAGATCTTTCCATCGAGACCGAATTGACTCAGCGCATCGATGTGGGTGCCCATGTGGGTGTACATCGAAATGGCGGTGCCGGTGTAGCTGACGTGCTCGTTCATCGTCTCGCCGAGGCCGAGCGGATCGGCGATGGTATTACCGTGCGGCGTGTGGGTCATCCAGATGCGGTAGTGCGGATCCCCTGCCGCCTGCCAGCTCGGCATGCCGATGAAATACTCGACCGACAGATCATAGGTCTTCCCGCCGGTGATGCGCGACAGGACCGCGGCCCGGGATTCGGGCGTCATAAGGTTCAGGCGGCCGATCTCGTCACCCGGTCCCCAGGGGCTCCTGCCGACCTGCTGGTCCGCGGCCGTGACCGCCGCGCCGATGGCGAGTGTGATGGCGAGTGCCGCGCGGCTCACTTGTACCAGGGAAGCGGTTTTCATCGTCGATCTCCTGCAGCGAATGGTCTGAACCCGGGGCCGGACGTGTCGGACCCGGTCGGGCGGTGTCACCTTGGAGAACACGATAATGCTGTGCATGGAATTGATAATCGGGCTTGATGGAATAATATTTTTTGCGAATCTTGACTAATCGAGACCGCCCGATGGAAACGCTTTCCGAGATCGCCGTATTCGTGCAGGTCGTCGACAGCGGCAGCTTTACGGCCGCGGCAGACAAGCTGGGGCTCTCGAAATCCGTGGTCAGCAAGTACGTCACGCGACTGGAGGATCGCCTGGGTGCGCGTCTACTGCATCGAACGACACGGCGGTTGAGCCTCACGGAGGTGGGTCGCGCCTTCTATCGGCGCAGCCGGGCCGGGCTGCGGGAGATCGAGGAGGCGGAGGCTGAGGTGTCGCGCCTCCAGGGAGAACCCCGGGGCGAGCTCAGGCTCAACAGCCCGATGTCTTTCGGCATCCTGCACATCGCCCCAATGCTGCCGGAGTTCCGGTCGAGGTTCGCGGAGCTGACCGTCGACATGAGCCTGGATAGAGCCGTAGCGCAGTCCAGGTTTCCTTTCTCAGCCAACGTGCCAAAAACCCCGGATTCCGCTTTCGCTGTATCCGGGCTACCCTTGAGGCGAGGACTTGACACCCTTCCTGGGGGATGAGGGGCGGCGATGGTTCCGCCACAAAGCGCATCGGGCGCACTACGGCGCCCGATGAAGGCTTCACCTACTTCGCATCGAGGATCGGTGAATAGAACTTCTTGAACACCATGTCGTCCGCGTTGGCGATATGGCAGTTGGCGCAGGCTTCTCTCGGCGCTACGGCCGCGGTCTTCTTGTATGGGGGGGCACTATGGCCGAAATTGAAGAACCCCCAGTCGTTCGTATCCTTGAACCGCTTGCTGTCCTTCACCGAGATGTCGATACCGTTGCGCGCACCCGGGAAGTAGCCCTGACCCGAGGCCTCGGTCCGGGAGCCGTCGGCGCGTGTTCCCGGCATCGTGAGCTGCAGTTCCTTCAGCAGGATCGTGCCCTGCGGGAATTCCCCCGTCTTTCTGTACGCTTGGAAGGCCTCGTGCGGGATGTAAACGTTGTGGAATTCGGGGAACCCGGCCTCACCGTTATTCAGCGCATTGGGCGTGAGGGGTGCGCCGAGAAAAACCCAGGTGTGATAGTTGCTCGGGAGCTCAAGCTCGCCGTTGCTGGTGTATTTCGGGCCCCATGATGGCGTGTCCGCAAGGGCGTCCCCGATCGTTGCACTACCACTACCCAGGATCAGGGAAGCCGTCAGCGAACCGGCGGCGCCTAGAGCGATGAGGGTGGCCCGCTTTGCGTGCGTCTGCCCGCAGTTCGGTCTGGATCTGTTCATGATGTCTGCTCCTCTCGATCGGCGTGTCAATGGACGTCTCTCGGACGTGAGGGAAGTGTGGCAGAGGGGCGGAAACTTTGCGTATCATGATGTCTCATATAGTTGACCGAGGGTATCGATCATGGGGGACCGGCTCGTTTCCGTGCTGAGGTGGTTCGAACTACGTGCCCGGGTATTTCAGACGGGGCCGCTCTGTCACGCGGCGATCTATGACGCGGAGGGAGGTCTGGGTTATATCCACGTACTGCGCAGCGGACGCATGCAGGTCGAGACCGAGGGGCAGGGGGCCGTGGAGGTGGACCAGCCCAGTCTGCTTTTCTATATGACACCGACCACCCATCGCCTCATTCCTGACCCGGAGGGGGCCGATACCGTCTGCGCCTCATTTGAGTTCGGCGCCGGACTGCATAATCCCCTGGTTAGTGCGTTGCCCGAGCGGGTTGTGATCCCGCTGGCGGACCTCCCCATCCTCGGCGGGACGCTGGACGTCCTGTTCAGGGAGGCGTTCGAGGACCATTGCGGGCGCCAGGCGATCCTGGACCGGCTCGCCGAGGTGCTGATTATCCAGTTGCTGCGTGAACTAATGGATCAGCAACGGATTCAGCTCGGCCTGCTCGCCGGACTCTCGGATCCGCGCCTTGCGAAGGCGATCAACGCGATGCACACCGATCCGGGCCGTACCTGGACACTCGCCGAACTAGCGTCCATCGCCAACATGTCGCGCGCGCGTTTCGCGACCCGCTTCCGGGAGACGGTCGGTACCACGCCCATGAGCTATATCAGTGAGTGGCGTCTGAGCATCGCACGGTCACTGCTGCGTCGTGGCAAGTCCGTGCAGGTGATCGCGGACGAGGTCGGTTACGGCAGCGCCAGTGCACTTTCGCGGGCGTTTACCGCCAATACCGGTGTCTCCCCGCGGGAATGGCAGAAACGGAGTCTGGAAGGTGCCCCCTGAGATCCACTGCAAACGTATCTACGACGGTGTCGATCCCGGCGACGGGATGCGCATCCTGGTCGAACGTCTGTGGCCACGAGGCGTTCGCAAGGAGGATGCCCCGATCGACCAGTGGCTGAAGGAGATCGCCCCCTCGGCCGAGCTTCGTCGCTGGTACGGACACGATCCCACACGCTGGGACCGCTTCCGGGACCGATACCGGAAGGAGCTGGAAGCAAACCCGCGGTCCGTCGCTGAACTGCTGCACCTGGCCGGCAAGCGGGACCTGACACTCGTCTATTCGGCACGTGACGAACCCGGAAACAGCGCGCAGGTCCTGCGTGACTTTCTTCGAGACCGCCTGCATGGAAATTGACTACGACAGCATCGCCGTTCTCTACGACACGTACGTCACCGCCGACTTCGACATCGCGTTCTTCACAGACGAGGTTCGCCGTACCCCGGGTGCGGTCCTCGAGCTTACCTCCGGCACGGGTCGACTGTCGGTCCCCCTCATCGAGCTCGGCACCGACCTCACCTGCGTCGACGTTTCACGGGGCATGCTCGACGTTCTGCAACGCAAGCTGGACGATCGGGGTCTCGAGGCCGATATCCGCTGTGCCGATATCTGCCACCTCGAGCTCGAGCGCCACTTCGATCTAGCGATCCTCCCGTTTCACTCCTTCATGGAAATCCTCGGCGAGGAGAGGCAACGGGCCTGCCTGGATTCGGTGTACAACTGCCTGAATCGCGGCGGCCGATTCATCTGTACGCTGCAGAATCCGCCGGTGCGCGGGGCGCAGGTCGACGGGGTGCTGCGGCTGGTCGGCCGGTTTCCGGCCGAAGACGGTACGCTGGTCGTATCCGGGGTCGAGCAGGGTGGCCGACTGCGGGTCTCGAGGCTTCAGTTGTTCGAGTGCTTTGGCCCGGACGGGCTGCTGCGATGGAAGCGGGCCCTGCCGATGGCGTTCGAGCTCGTGGAGCGGAGCGCCTTCGAACGGATGGCCGAAGGCGCCGGCTTCCGTGTCGTTGAGCTCTACGGGAACTACGACCGTGTCCCCTTCGATGATCGGCACAGCCCGGCGATGATCTTCGTCCTCGAAAAGCCGTAAGGCGATGGTGACCCGCTCACCGCTCGACGAGGCCGAGTAGTGAGTGGGGCTCTGTGTCCTCGTGGTTCAGACTGAGCGCTACGCCGCTCGTGCCCGGCCAAGCGCAAGAAGGAAGGGTCTCGCATGATAACCGTTCCGGATATAGCTGGTGTCGGTCCACAAACACTTGGGTTTTCTTCTCCATTGCTTGTTGGATCCGCTTCGCTTGATCCAACCTACTCATTTTCAATGATTTACGATATTGCGTAGGGTGGAACAAGCACAGCGGTTCCACGCATAAGGGTGTTTACGGACGCTAACTAGCTAGAATGATCGAATGGCATGATGCGTGACCCTATGTGTGCGCATACGCGCTGGATATTGAACCAAGGCACCTATCGGGTATGATGCCCGATCTAACAAGAAGGCGGAACCCGCGCGGTCTGTAGCGAGGCGGGTCCCAGGGTTACCAGTGGAAACGGACGTCACGTCGCGGCGATGCACCGTTCCTGCGTCGGAGGCGAGCACTGGGTCGACGTGGGCCAGGCTCGAGGAGCGTTTGCTAGGTGAGGATCTATAATCTGTTTCCGTTGCTCGCCGGTCCCTTCGACGCCTGGTCGCCCCATATCGATCGGGCGGCGAAAATGGGTTTCGACTGGATCTTTGTCAACCCGATCCAACGCCCGGGGCGCTCGGGGAGCCTGTACTCCATCGCCGACTATTTCGCACTGAATCCCACCCTGGTCGACCCGACATCGAAGCGTTCCCCAGATACCCAACTCCGTGAGGTCAATCGGATGGCCGAGCGCCAGGGCTTCAGGATGATGGTTGACTTGGTTATCAATCACTGCGCCGAGGACTCTACACTGGTACGCCGCCATCCGAAGTGGTTTGCCCACGAGGCCGATGGTAGCGTGGCTCACCCGTACTGCGTGGATAACGGTCGACGGGTCGTATGGAAAGACCTCGCCCGCTTCGATCATCAGGGGACGAGCGATCCCGAGGGGCTGTTTCGGTATTGTTGCAGGATCGTTCGTTATCTGATTGGCTTGGGTTTTCAGGCAGTGCGTTGCGACGCAGCCTACCAAGTACCGGCCGAGTTCTGGGAACGCTTGATCGAGGAGGTGAAGCGCGAGCATCCCGACACGGTGTTCGCGGCCGAGACCCTCGGTTGCACCGCCGACCAGACGAAGGCGACGGCGCGAGCTGGCTTCGATTACGTTTTCAACAGCTCGAAGTGGTGGGATTTTGGGAGTCCATGGCTGCTGGAGCAATATCATCTGGTGCGTGAGTCGGCCAGCTCGATCAGTTTCCCGGAGAGTCACGATGTCGAGCGTCTGTTTGCCGAGGTGGATGGTAACGTCGACGCAATGAAGCAGCGCTATCTATTCGCCGGGGTGTTTTCGACCGGCGTCATGATGCCGATTGGCTATGAGTTCGGCTTTCGCAAGCGTTTGCACGTGGTCGATACCCGGCCCGAAGACTGGGAGGAACCGGGCATCGATTTGCGCCCGTTTATCACTGAGGTCAATGCACTCAAGAGCCGGTATCGCGTGTTCCAAGAGGACTGTCCCACCACCGTCATTGGTTATGACAATCCGGGAGTCATGGTCATGTGGAAGGCGTCCACGACGAGCAACGAGGAAGCACTGATCATCCTCAACAAAGAAACGCAGAGACGCCAGCGTTTCTATGCAGACAACCTTCGCAATTACGTTCAGGCCGGTGCACCGCTGGCGGACGTATCCCCGGAACATCCGGTTGACTACGTCCCGGTTCCTTTCGAGTACGAGTTGCAGCCAGGTGAGGCACGCGTGTTTGTGACGACCCGCGACTAGAACTCGAAACCCTCGCGTCCAGGCGACGGACTTGAAGTGCCCATGGCGGCGTTGCGGCACTTTGCAGGCGGGCTGCTTTTCTGGCGGTGTCGCCCACTGCGTTCGTCTAAGGGGTATCGATCTACATCGTTATGGTTGCCTCTGAACTTGCTCCGGTTGCCAAGGTTGATGGCTTGGCAGATGTCGTATTCGGCTTGAGTCGGGAGCTACATATCAGAGGGATCGAAGTCCACATCGTGCTCCCTAAGGAACGGTTCACTAACAACCTACATCCCTCGCTATAACTGGCATTGGGTGGTCATGCTTCTGGGCCGAGTGAACGGCAACCGCAAAACTGCAGGTAATACTACCCACACTGACTGGACAAAATTCACGCGAAAGGATGACTTTTTCGGTTGACAGTTTGCCCCTAACTGTGGTCTTTTTGTGCGTGAAAACATCGGCGCTCCGACAGTGATAGGCTGGGGTGCCAAGAACAAATAGCGAGGAGGGACCAGTCATGATTCTTCTGGTCTCAAACCTCCCGTTCTGGCTCTTGGCGGGTGTGAACGGCCCCGTGACCGTCTGCGCACCCATCGCTTTTCGTTGCTGCCGTTATCCCGCCTCTCTCCGAGCGAGAGAGCGGTCCGCCTGAACGGGAGAGCGCCGTAAGGGATGGCATCACTGTACGCTCGTTACATACGCAGCCTATAAGCCGGTTTCCGCGTATTCATCGACCACGGACGTAGTGGTTACGAATGGCCCCTGCGAGTCAGGCAGACGGAAGAAGATTTGTGGAAAACGATGTGATGTTCCCATCCTCGGGATTCTGGAACTCAACAGGCGGCAATCGTCTCTTCCAGATCGAGCGACGCCGTTGGTCATTGCATTGCTTTCAAGGGGCTAGGCAGCGCCGAGGGCAAACCCCGCCTGGACAAGACGCTCAAGCGTGCCTCCACCCCGCGCGTGCAGCCCTTCTTTCCCGAAAACGGCGCGGTGCTCGTGAACCACGCTGCCACTTACCTTTCGACACCGGCACCGGTGCCCTGGTCCACGGGTTGAATACTCAGTTCGTCGTTCGCCGCATCTCGGGCCAGAGGCCCGGCCGTATGGGCGTTGCGTGACCAAATACTTCACCAGCGAGGTCCCAGGCAATGGAAAACGACATTATCTTCCAGCCGTTGGAATGCCGGAATCTAACCGTAAAGAACCGTCTCTTCCGCTCGAATATTTCTGGCCGTTGGGATAACTACAACGGGTCCGGCACCCAGGCTCGGATCAACTGGGAAGAGAAGTTCGCCCGTGGCGGGGTCGGTGCGATCATCTCGTCGTTTACGCCGGTTCATATCAGCGGTCGAATCATGCCGAACTATGCGATGATCGACAACGACGACAAGATTCCCTTCTGGAGAAAAGTCGCAGAGAAGGTACATGAATACGACTGCAGGTTCATCACCCAGCTGAGCCATTCCGGGCGGCAGCGGGATGTCCCCGGCGTCGAGAACTTCATGTCGAAGGGACTGTCGTCCACGAATAAGATGGACACGTTCCACGGTCTGTTGTGTGAAGCGATGAGCGTCCAGCAGATTAAACGGATGGTGCAGTGGTTCGCCGACGGGGCGCGGCGGGCGCGCGAGGCGGGAATCGACGGCGTGGAACTGCATGCCTCCCACGGCTATCTGTTCACGCAGTTTCTCAGCTCGGCAATCAACGACCGAAAAGACGAGTACGGTGGTTCCCTGGAGAACCGGGCGCGTCTGTTGCTGGAGGTGATCGCGGCGATCCGCTCCGAAGTGGGCGACGATTATCACCTGCAGGTGAAGATCAATGCCGTGGATATCAATAATGCGCTTTATCCCTGGGAAAAGCCCGGCAATACCCTGGAGGAGTCGGTACGAATCTGCAAGTGGGTGGAGGAAGCGGGAGTTGATGCGTTGCATGTTTCTATCGGCAGCCTCTTCCCACACCCGCTGCTGCCGCCTGGCGGTTTTCCGCTGGACGAGGCGAACTGGTGGTACGGCAACATGGTGTCGAGTGGTGTTCGCGCCTACGTGAACTACGCCTTGTTCCACTTCAAGACGCTGCGTCCCATCTTCTTGTGGTTTTGGAATCGGACCAAGAAGGATCATGTGGTCGAGGGGGTCAGTGCGGACTACTCCAAGGACGTCAAGAAAAATGTGAACATTCCGGTTATCAATACGGGGGGATACCAGGACGCCAGGGTGATCCGGAGAGTCATTTCCGACGGCTCCTGCGATGCGGTATCCATCGCCCGGCCGCTGATTGCAAACAACGACCTTCCTAAGATAATCGCCTCGGGTAAGGACCTTCCGGACCGGCCGTGTTCGTTCTGCAACCGCTGCCTGGTAAATGCCATGGCCAATCCGCTGGGTTGTTACGATCTAAGGCGTTTCGAGGGGGATCGTGAGGCGATGGTGCGGGAAGCGATGACGGTTTTCGAACCACCGCATTTTAGCTGACTACCCCTGGTTTCCCGGAACCGGGAGGCAGGGCCAGACACCCGGCGGCTCATGCGTGCCTGCCGGTGGGACGAGGAGAGAGGAAATGTCCGGCAAAGTGACGACCCACTTCAGGAATGAGACCTTGAGCGATGCGGTATTGGAATCGCCCGTAGACTGCTTTGAGCGGGGACTGCGCAGGAGACTCCTTGTCGGCTTGGTTGCTCTTCTCATACTCCTGCTCCTGTGGTTGGGCGCCAAACTCGTGTTGTAACGGACGGTTGCGGGCCGGCGTCAGCCCCAATCAGAACGCCAGATATCCACCAGCTTGATCAAAAAGATTGCATCCGAAATGGGGGTATGATCCATGGGCGCGGAAGCAAGGACAAAGTTCAAGAACTCAACGCTGACCGATGCGGTTCTCCAATCCCCTGTCGACCGCTTCGAGGTCAGGTCCCGCTGGAAAATCTTTCTGTTACTCGTCTTGCTCGTGTTGCTCGTTTGCGGCATTGCTTTGTTGTGGCGCTTCGTCAAAGACGAGCCAGTGGTCTACCAGCAGATCGAGGAGCACTTCAAGTACGGCTCCATCGGTAGCGAACCCGGAGGCTCGGTCTTCAATCCGGTCGGCGGGCTGCTGCCGCCCTTGCCCATCTTCAAGGTGATGCCCGAGATCTGTCCGGACATGCTGCCGGGGGGCTATGCCTCACTGGGGTTCGTGTTCGAGCCGGACCAGGAGCTGCCCATCGGGGTCTCCCGCCGGCAACGCCTGGGCTTCGAGCAGGTAGGACTCAACTGCTCGGTCTGTCATACCGGAACTTACCGCGAAACCCGAGAGAGCCAGCCCCGAATAGTCCTGGGTATGCCGGCGCATAGCCTGGACCTGCAAAAGTTCTTTCACTTTGTGGTGAATTGCACCGTCGACGAGCGCTTCAACGCCGACAATATCATCGACAAGATCGAGCAAAGCGGTGAGAGTCTGGGCCTGCTGGACCGGTTTGTGTACCGGGCGCAACTGATTCCGCTGCTGCGCAGCAGAACCGAATCGCTGAACAAGCGCATCGATATCCTGTTGAGCGATGCGGTGCCCGCCTGGGGCCGGGGCCGCGTGGATACCTTTAACCCGTATAAGGCGATCCAGTTCAACTGGGACCTGTCCGCGTTGCCCCATGAAGAGTTGATAGGTGCCGCGGATCTCCCCTCCCTGTGGAACCAGAGGCCTCGGGACGGCATGGATCTGCACTGGGATGGCAACAACAATTCGGTGGACGAGCGCAATCTAAGCGCCTCCCTGGGCGCCGGCGTGACGCCGGTGACTATCGACCATGCGGCGCTGAGCCGGGTTCGCGACTGGATCTGGACCCTGCCGCCGCCCAAGTATCCCTTCCCGATAGACCCGGTGCTGGCGGCCAAGGGTGATAGGATCTACGAGCGGCAGTGCGCGGATTGTCACGCCTTCGACGGCTCCCGGATAGGGCGCGTGGAGACGATCGAAGCGATCGCCACCGATCCCTACCGATTGAATTCCTATACGCTGAATTTCGCAGTCAACCAGTACACCCTGTATCCGGACTCCCGCTACCGCTTCACCCACTTCAAGAAGACCGGAGGGTATGCCAACCAACCGCTGGACGGCATCTGGGCCCGCGCCCCTTATCTGCACAATGGTTCGGTTCCGACCCTGTGGGACCTGCTGGAGCCGCCGGCGAATCGGCCCAAGACTTTCTATCGGGGCGACGACCTGTACGACCAGCGCAAGGTGGGTTTCGCCTACGAGACGCCGAAGGGCAACGACCGGGGGTTGTTCCTGTTCGATACCGGCATTCCGGGCAACGGCAACGGCGGGCACGGGTACGGCACCGGGTTGAGTGACGAAGATAAGGAGGCGTTGGTGGAATACCTGAAGACTCTCTGATGACGAACCGTTTTCACACGCTATCGCCTGGCGGCGATAGCCGGGCCACGCAGTGACAAGGAGCACGGCAATGAGCGACTACCAGCGCCTGGCGCGGCGGTATTTTTGGGTAACTGCGGTCGGGATATTTCTCAATATGCTGTTTGTGTTCCCCTTGGTATTCGCCCCGGACTGGATATTGAAGCTCCTGAACCTTTACCTGGATCCTACCCTGTGGGCGCGGGTTTCCGGAATGTTGCTGTTCATCATCAGCGTCTTCTACATTCCGGCGGCCTTCCAGCTAGAGCGCTACCGGGCCAATGCCTGGATCGCCATCTTTCCCTCCAGGGTGTTCGGATCCACCTTCTTCTTCTTGGCGGTATTCGTGTTCGGATTTCCGCTGGGCTATCTGCCCATCGCCTTCGTGGATCTGACGATCTATTTCCTGCAGTTGCTGATCCTGCTGAGCATCCGTCGGGTGGAGCGGGGTGAGACGCCCATCGGCAAGGTGCCCAATGCGCTTGCAATCACCGCGCTGGTGGCATTCATGCTGGGTACCTACGGCTGGTATAACCTGTTCCGGGAGGTTCCGCAAAAGCTTGCCAACGATTCCATGGAAGAGTTCTTCAAGTACGGTTCCATCGGAACCGAAGAGCAGAACGGTCTGCCCTACTGGATCTGGTTGGTCCTGCCCGAGATGTTCCCGGAGTACCTGCCCGGTCCCGGTGGCTATGCCTCTCTGGGTCTGCCCTGGGAACAGGGTCGGGAGACCCCCGTGGGCTTCAGCAAGAGGACCATCGGTTATGATCGGGTCGCCTTTAACTGCGCCTTCTGCCACACCGCCACGGTGCGCACCTCGGCCGACGACCCCAAGCCGAGGATCTATCTCGCCGGCCCGTCCCA
>Ga0210096_1000559_pt1 | contig 12687 bp, 19 predicted proteins | sample China_Galinas_PW_4_FD_184864 | JGI IMG/M metagenome (GOLD analysis project Ga0210096, IMG submission 184864) | Wetland microbial communities from San Francisco Bay, California, USA, that impact long-term carbon sequestration - China_Galinas_PWA_D2... | ecosystem: Environmental > Aquatic > Marine... | reverse complement strand
AGGTACTCCTCCGGGTCCTCCGCGTCGGCCAGCTCCTCCTGGAGCAGCTCAGCCCGCTTCGCCTCGAAGGCGTCGGAGATGTACTTGAGGAAGATCAGGCCCAGGGCGACGTGCTTGTAGTCCGACGGCTCCATGTTGCCGCGCAGCTTGTCCGCCGCCGCCCAGAGCTGCGTCTCGAATCCGAGGTTCCCACCGTTCACTCCCGTTTTCTTGTCTTTTGCGGACTTCCGGGCTGTAGATTTCTTCACTATTGTTTCCCTTTGTAGGCCCTGTGCCCTCAATCCCGCTTCGAAGGGGCAGCTTCGAGGTCGTGAGACTTCGCATACTCAAGGACCAGCACCTCGATCATCCACGCGGCAGAACGGCGCTCGCGCTCAGCGGCCAGCTTGAGCAACGCTTTGACCTCGGCGGTCGCGCGGATGGCGAGGCCTACGTTCTTGGCTGGCACCATAGGGCTGCCACCCGTTCAAACGATAATGCCAAGGTACTGCCAGACGGGCGGGTTGACAACCGGAGCCGCGCCCGGGCCGCTCACTCGACCAGTCGTGGGTTCTGCTCCCGGAGGCCACGCGACAGCCCGCGCAGCCGCCGCCCGCTGCCACCGTTGTATGCGTTCTGCGACACCACCGCCTTACTGGCCCCGGACTTCGGTCCGATCGACTTCTCCCTCGGTCCCCATTGCCGGGTCAGCTCGGCTTGGCGGACCTAGCCTAGCACCGGCGGGTTCTCGACGGTCGCCACCGTGACCACGCCCAGGTCATGACTCGCGGCATGGTTGGCTCCGACGACGAGAGCGCGCGGAGATGGGCGACCTTCGAGCCTCCATCGGAGTGCGCCTCCACCGTTCCGCGGAGCCGGCTCGACTGCGTCCACGCCCTTGATCTCGACGACGGGCAGCACGTCCTGGTCAGCACCCAGACCCTGTGGGGCCTCTGCGCTACGCTCTCGACCCTGGAGGCCCTAGCAGGGACTGTCAAGGCCCGGATCACCGCCCTGGAGCAGGAGACCGGGCGACAGTGCTATGGGATGGATCAGGCGTAAAACCGACGACGGCGGCCCCTCTGCGGTGCCGGGGGGCTCCCAGTCCCACGACGCGACGCCACCGCCTCCGATTATGCGCTACACTTTCGCAGACCGCTGATCGATAGCAAGGGAGGAATCGGCCTATGAGCTGCCGTCGAACTCTTTCAGGCCCAAAGCGACCGTACCCGAATGGGACCTCCGCCCCCCGCAAGGTCGCCTTCGCCGCCCGCGCATTCTTTTGGACCACCTTCGCCAGCCCCACCAACCGCACCCCCGCCCGAGATCGCCTTGGCTTGATATGCCAATATCTTTGCGAGCTTGATATCAAGATATCTTTGGCAGCTCGATAGTCAGCTGTTAAGTGCGGAAAAACAACAATGAAGATTGCAACATGGAATATGGCATATTGGAGCCATAAGCAGTATGAAACAGAAGCATGGGAATATTACATTAACCAATTAGGCTGTGATGTGCTCTTGTTTCAGGAGTCATTTCCAAACATAGAGATCCTTGATAGGCAGAAGCTGATATGGAACGCAATTGGTGATTCGCGCCCTTGGGGCTCTGGTGTTTATTCTCCGACATACAACATCAGGGAATATTCATTTAAGAATGACTTTTTCGGAGCAGTAACGGCCGCAGAAGTAGAAACAAGGGAAGATTTCAAACTTATAATAATTTCTCTATACGGCTTAATGGAAAGAATATCCAACGTTGTGTATGCAATACCAAACTTGCATCGAATTTTTTCTGATCTAACGGGAATCTTGGAAAGCAGAGATACACGGCATCGAGTTGTAATCGGTGGCGATCTCAACGCTAGCGAACAAATAGATGCCCAACAAACGGGAAATTCTCACAAGGTTTTTTTTGATCGGCTAAGAGAGTTTGGGTTGGTGAATTGTTTCGATAACCATTTTGATGACCACGTGCAGACACACAGGCATAGCCGAAGCGATAAGCCTTGGCAGAATGATTATTTTTTTATTAGCAAAAAACTAGAGAAGTATTTATCTGAATGTGTTGTGGTAGATGATGACGAGGTTCGTAAGTATAGCGATCATAATCCAGTGTTAATTGAATTGAATGGGCTGTGAAAGAGCACTTACGAAGGCAAGCGCACTCGGACAGCAAGAAGCGCCGTTCCTTCGTTGCTTTGCTATTTGCTGACGGTGAGTTGCGATGTTAGGCGGCAAGCTAGGAGGCCCGTGTGAAAGTACGATGTTCGTCGGAAAGTATTGAGTGGCTCATGCAGGCAATCAGGCGCTTGCCAAGTGATGAGCCGGTGCCGCCTGGCACTCATGGCTACAACGAATACACCACCCAGAAGGAGCATTGGCTCGGGTGGCTTGACCCGACGGCTGGCAGAGGAACATATCCTCGACAAATTGGAAGCAATCGAGACGCACGCGACGTCTACAACCACGTCGTTGAACCGAAGCTGCTGGCCTGGCTCATTGGATCTGCTGGAGTATCAACAGAACTCGTTCAAGCAGCGCTTAGAGAAGCCGAATCCAAAACCAAGCTGCCCAGCAAGTCGGCAGCTATCCGGAGACACGTTCCGTGGGAAGTGGTGGCAGCAGCCCTAAAAACACGAATGAGTGACAGTGCGGCCTAACCGATAATTGGGAAACAGGGAGCGTAGCCGTTTTCCCTCCTCGACTGCGAGCCCTAGCTCCACGAGCGCCGAACCCTCCCCGCCCCTGCGGGTCCACGCCCTGAGCCTGCGCGCCTTCGAGAAGAACCGCGAGCACCTTGAGCAGAAGGGTTCGCAAGCGCTCCGGTGGCGCGTGTCTTTGAGAGCATCGCGCAATCTCAGTGTTAGCACTTGAAGCCGGAGAGAGTCAGTGAACGCAATTATCGCCATTCATCCGTATAAGTCTGATGGTCTCTGGGTATTCGATGACGAATCAGTTGGCCTTCGCCAGGAGCCATTCGTTTCTGGTGCTGACACCATTATCGAAATGATGGTGCAAGGCATCCCGGACGCCGCGTCTGGGTTTACTTTGCTCTTTTCGGCCGCACCGTTTCCCGGTTATCAGGTTGCCTTCGATTGGCGTAGAGAGGAGATGGACGGCAATTGGTATTTCAGTAAAGACCTCAACATGGAGGGTTGGCTGTGTCCGGCGCTGTTCAAGTACTTCGATTCAGCGCCGGAGACCATTTATGCGCAGTTCAAACATAAGGCCGCCTAACTCGTACTTGATACAATGCACCCGAGGGAGGTCCGCCAGGCCATCAACCGCAAGGCCCACGCCCTGAGCCTCCAGACCTACGAGAAGTACCGCTACTACGCGGAGCTGGCGCGGCGCTACGCCGACGACCCCGCCCCCCAGCTCGACTGTGTCCACGCCCTCGACCTGGACGACGGCAAGCAGACCCTCTGGAGCCTGTGCGCCACGCTCTCGACCCTGGAGGTCGTGACGGACAGCGTCAAGGCCCGGAGGGCCTCCGTGGAGACACGTCCGCTTTCGACCCTGAGGGGTCTTCCACGCTTTGCTTATGAAGGCCGTCAGATCATTGGCCATCTAACGAAGGTGGTGTAGACTCACGACCATTGCCCGCGGCCGGTTTCGACCCGGAGCGGACATCGGTGTTCCAGCGACCGAGGACTCAGTTCGACCCAAAGCCACCCACTGGTAGTCCTGCGGCCATTCGCTCAATCGTGCCAAGAATCCGCCATCCCGGCGTTGACCGTCCCCAGCGCCGAGGCAACCCGTGGGAGCAACGATCGGGGGATGGATCTATAGCCTATACTGCCAGGGTAATGTTACTTTGTGGTGGGCGGGGCAAGCTCGGGATGCGCGAAGCCCAGGCTCGTCTCTCTTGGGAGCCTAGCCGCAACTGGTGCAGCTTGATATGCGGGCATCGAAGCTTGCTTGATAATTAGCCGTCACGTATCACAATTAGCTTCGCCGTTTGCAGCCTGGAGACTAGGATGAAAATGCTCTCACTGCCCTTACTCAATCAGACCGGACTAGTAATTGGATTTCTCGGTTCAATCCTTCTCGCTTTCTCTGCCAAGGTTGGCGTCATCTCAAAAAATGGCTCGGTTATCTTTGACGGGCTCGATCCAATGGATCCTGCGGCGGACAACGTAAAACGCGTCCGGTCTTCCCATTTGCGCAACCGCGTTCTTACGCCGGTTGGTTGGATCATGCTCGCGACATCGTTTTTCCTCCAGTTTATCGCCACGCTGGGTTAATCCGATATCGGGGAGCGGCCCATATCAAATCTGTAAGAATAGATAAGCTTCTCATCTGCTCGCGTCGTTCACAACAAATGCTTCGGTTCCAGCAGGCTCTAATGAGCAGCGTTTCTATCTGCAACATGCTGGCTCGCGGACTCAGGTACGAGATCTTATGAAAATGCGAAACACTGTTATTTCGTGCACAGCCGGAATCGTTATGTGTCTTGGATCGTTCATGGTAAGTGCTGGCGATTGGGGGGAGGTTCTTGGCGATGCTGAGGCTCGTGAAAAGGCCTACGATATATCTGGGGCGGAAGCGATACTGAAGCGGGGAATAGTCGCTTTCCCGAATGCAGCACTTCTCCAACGAGAGTTGATCGTTTTATATCAAAAAACGCAGCAGTGGAAAAAACTAGAGGAGTATCTGAGGATTCTTGGGAGTCCGACGGACATCGTTCTTGTTTTTGCTATGGCCTCAGGCTACCGCAGCCTAGCGGACAATCTGTTCACGCAACGAAGTTTTGAAAATGCGCGGGCATACTACATGGAATCCGGGGACATAGAAAGTGCCTTCTTCCTACCTGACAGTGTCCGGTCATATGGATGTCCTGACGTAGCACCAGAGACTTTTCGAAACGCCGCCGCAGCGTCATCTAATTCAAGAAACGCAGAAGGAATCCGCAAAGCATTGGAGCGGCTGCAACGGCTATCGAGAGATCCACGCTGCTCCTCACCTTCGGATCAAGAAATAATCACTAACAATCTGAATGACGCCTACGATATGCTGAGTGACATGCGGGTAAGGAATTAATGTTAGTAGTTCGGGCGTGAACTGACTCCTCCCTTGAGACAAGCAAGGGTTGCCGGGGAAAACAGGGGACGTACCACGGTTAGCAATCTAGCCGATGGCTGAGAGGTCCGCTCCTGGCCGAAAGCGGACCTCGCCGGGCGCCTAATATCGGCGTCTTCGTGAGGGATAAGGACTCCCAGCCCTTGCCTTTGATCAAAGCCCTAACACCGGCCTGGCCGCCTGCTCTTCCGTGAACCGCCGCTGCACCTGCCGAGCCCGCTCCCGCTCGAACAGCTCGATGGCCAGCTGGGTGTCGATGCTCCCGTCCTTCACCTTAGCGCAGAGGCCCAGCCACAGGGCGTGCAGGGTCTGGATCGCCGGGTCGTTGGGTGAGTCCTCGGCCCGCTTGGCCCAGTCGGCGATCACGGCGGGGTCTTCGCAGTAGATCACCTGCTCTTCGGCAAGCGCGACCGTTGGTAGGAAAATCAAGAGCAAGAGCAGTCGAGGGAGCATGAGCGCACTCCTTCCGCTGGGGTCGGTAGGGCAACGGACCGTCGCGTTCGAGTCAACTAGAGCGGCATGAGGCCGTTTGACCAACTGGGGCGCCCCTCCGCCTCGATCCAGACTTGTAAGCCATTTCCTACAGCGGTTGTCGACTTTCGCCCACAGACGGCGCGCCCGATCTCCTGTAGGCTCGAATCCGGACTACGCGCTGGGACCGCGCAAGGAGCCGGCCTGGAAGCCCACACGTCCTGCGGCGGCCCCAATAGGGACGGGGTCGTCGCCTAAGGAAAAAAACTCGCAGCCCGTTTGCCGAAATGTCTACCCGACACAAGATGGCCGTGAGAGCGTCGAGTCATATCTTTGATTCAATATATCCGATCAATCTTTTCATATCCTCTTTTGTCTCTTCGTTCTTCCATTTTCCTTGGTACTCCGCCATCATGCTTGGATCAAGGTTATACTCGCCAAGAGCATATGTTTCCATGGCCTGAACCGCTTTCAAACGGTCCGTCGACAATATTCGTATTTTGTTAGAAAAGCCCTCCGGAAGTTTTTCGGTTTCAGCGCTGCGGAATATACTGAAAAGTTGCTCGGCGTATTCAAGAAATTTATCTGGATAGTATGCAATGATGTCTGGCTCGTTAGCATGCAGTAAATGCCCTAGAAAAGGCCCGTAGGCTCGCTCTGTCCCGTCTTTCTCGTAAGTATGTGCATACGAGTCGGCAAACGCATGAATCATTATCCCGATGTCACAATTAGACAGACTCCGATGGTCCCAGGCTTCTTTTACTGCTAATTTAAGACTTGCTCTCCTTTTTCTAACCGCCTCCTCATCTCCTCCGTGCAAAGAATGGATTGTGGCCATGATGCCATTGCGATACTCAATATCCGGATAAAAGAATGCCAATGTTGCCGAAAACCATTTGTTATCATCGGGCAATTGAGAGCAGTACGAAATATCGTATACGTCCGAATCTTTCAGTCCCGCAGACTTTAGGACGATAAAGGTCGTGTACAGATGGCCGTCAGGAAGGTATTTATTGTTAGGTGAGTAACGAGAAGGATATTTTAACCTTTGGCTTTCAAGGTTTCTGCACAACAGTTCTTCTTCTTTGCCGCTCGCTCTGGAGAGGCATTCCTTGATCGTCGGTTCATGGTATACGGCATAAGCATTCAAGCTATAGAGAACGCCAACGAGGATCGCGACGCGGGTTTTCATATCTACCTCCGTAATGTAGAGAACTGGGATCGAGCTACTCCTGTCGGTAATCAGAAAAGTGGCAAAATGTTTGCTGCGCTTTCCCCCTTCATTAGTCGCGACCGCAAGCTATACGGTCGTCCGAACCTCGAACCACACCTCCCGGTTACCCCGCTCCAAGGCACGCTCGATCTCGCCCCGGACCGCGCCCATCACCTGGTCCAGGTCGTGGTCCCCGGTCTGCCCGGCGGCCGTCTTGAGTACGAACGGCGCACCGAAGGCCTCGACCCTCAGGACTCTGACGATCGCCGGTGCGTCTATGCCCAGGTGCACCTCCTTGCCTTGAACGTCGACGACCTTCACCCGAACGTCGTCACCGATGATCAGCGCTTCCCCGCGCCGGCGGGTAATGGTGGGCATGGCTCCCTCCTAGTCGGCGCTTGTCTTAAAAAAACATGGGTGCTCGGCTTTCGCTGGAGGGGTGAATCGAGTGAGGCGGCAGGGAAGTCTCCGACGCACGTCCAGACGAAATTCCCGAGTTCGACCCGACTACCCTCCCCGAATTCGAATCGGATCGATCTCCGCTTTAGGCTACTTGTTGAATCGTATTACCAGGTCCGATTCGCCGGCCGGCTCCACTTGAGGAGGCGTTTCTCCAGTTCCTCTAAAACTCGTGGCGAATTTGTATGAGCACTTTTGCTCCAGTAGAGAAGCTAGAGCCTGGGAACGCCGAAGTTTCAAGTCTTGCAGGAACGCGACTGAACCTTTTTCCGCTACCGGCGCGTCAACATCAATACTGCTAATACCTGTGCTTCGCATGTATAAGCATATCTTATCGATATGCTTCATGCTTTCCGCAGTTAGCTCGACGGAGCCTTCCTTGAATGCAATCTGCTTTACGGCTTCGCTGATGTCTTCAATGTTACCGGAAGGAACTTGGCCCCCATGATCAAGACTGACAGTTGTCTTGTCATATACCGTGAACAGCACAGTCGCGACACCAAGGGTAGCGAGCACCAAACCGGGAGATGTCGTCTGAAGCGAAAAGCTGACAGTGCTATTGTGCAGTCCCGCGCCGTACGCGGACTGCGCTAGTCGAAGCAAGTACAATGCTCCTACGAACACCAGAATGAAGCCAAGGAAGATGGTTGACGTCTCAGAGAAAGCAAAATCCATTGCCCTGGAATACGCCAATATGACGACGTGCGGATAATCCGTTTCCTTAAGGGCCAATTGAATGCCCTGGTGGTAATTGCTCCATTGGAGAACCATATTTGTCAGCAAGATCAAGGAAACCAGCACGAGCAATAACGCTACGATGGTGAAGATCAATTTGTCAGGGATTGACTGCGATGGCGGAGGAGACCCATCGTTGACTGAAGGTGATTGTCCGTTAGGAACCTCGGACGGGAGCGGTGATTGTCCGTTGGGCAGTTCTTGGGTCATCGTAGCTACTCCATCAGAAAGTCCAAATTTCGTCGTTAATTCGCCAGTGACGATATCGAGTCAGGCGATTCCTATGATAACGCCCCGGATATGGCCGTACCAACCCCGCCCGGCCACTGCAAGAGGGCACTGCCCGCCGAAACTGTCCGCCTGACTCGTGCAACCTCACCGCATGGACACCGCCGACCTCGCCTCTCTGACCCTCGACAAGCTGCGCACGCGCCTTGCTGAGGCACTGGACGCGCTGCACGACCTGCAGATGGGCAAGCGGGCCATGCACAGGTGCGCGACGGGGACAAGGGCCCGCAGTACTCCGAGACGGAGATCCCCCGGCTGGAGGGCTACGTCAAGGCCCTGCGCTCGGCCGACGTGGACCTGATCCCGGAGCTGGACACCGTTGTGGCACGGGCGCGGGACCTGGGGCGCAACAACGGCATCGCCGCTTCCGGCTACCAGGGCCGACGGGGCAACATCGTGCGGCACGTGCTGGCGGTGCCGGTGTGACTGCCTCGCCCGCGTGAGCCCGCCTCTCTGCGGCCACCTGGATGCGTCGGCTGACATCCTTGGTGTCGGCAGAGAGACCGTCGAGAGGCGGGGCGCGCCTCTGGGTGGAGCTACACTACAGGTAGACCGAGCGCCTCCACAACAGGGCATTACTTCCCCAGGGGGACCCAGGCTCCGACATCTTTCGGGGCCTTCGCCTTATCGAGCAGACGACGAAGCTCCGGTCCCTTTGCTTTGTGGGTGCGCTCAATGCGAGCGGCTAGCATCTCTACGATGTTCGCGTTGCGTTCGAGGATGGTCCTCGTATCCTCGTTGAGTCGGAGCGATATTTCTTCCGCTGGTGCATAAACCATTCTTGCCAGCTGCACGGCGGCTAGCTGTCCCCTCACGACCTCGTCCACACTGGACCCATAGCGATAATCTTCCTTTGCGAAGAGCGCTTCGGCGACTACCCCCGACAACGTACGAACCGCCGACTTCCACATCTCCGCCGGAGTTGTGAGTCCCATCCGGGGGGTTTTGTCTAGCGTGCTACCGACCCAGTGGGCGCGATTCTCTTCAGCCCGAAAGATCTTAACCTCAGTTGGTGGGCAGAAGCGGCCATCGGCGACACACTGGAAAGCCACCGCATGGCCGGCCTCATGAAGCGCAGCGGCGCGTTTAGGGTTCTCGAACGCCTTATCTCCCTGCATGCTATAAGCGAGCTGCCATATCCGTTCGGCCTCCAGTTTCGCCATTTCCCGTAGCTCGGGCGGAAAGTCGTCGAATGCGCACAGTGTCCTGCTCATGTGCTCGTCCTCTTAGTTGGTAGGTGGAATCCACAGCGCCCTGAACCCTTCGGCCTCGGAGCGCCAAGCGCGGGTCCTGGTCCAGCCCAGCTCACGCAAGCCTCGGGCTACGTCGCGGGGCGCAGCTCGGGCGCCACTGAATTTCGGTTTCAGCTGCTCGACGAAGAACCGCAGAGAGCGGGGCAGGTCTCTCTCCTCGGGCGGTAAGGCGCGGATGATCCGAGCAACACGCTCTTTCATGGGCGTGCGGCGCATGTCGCCTTTCTGTTTGTTGAGCTGTTCCTGCTCGGCACGTTGGCGCTCGTGCTGCGCCGCCCGCAATCTCTGTTGGTCAAACCACGTCATCATGGGGTCGTTCCTCGTTTATATCTGTGATATCGGTAGTGATCGGCCGCGAAGGGGGCCAAATCCCTAGGGACTCTTTCCCGTGGCACCCTTCGGCACGAAGCCCCGTAGTAGAAGAAGGGGACCAACTTTTCTTGGCACCCTTCGGGGAGGCAGTTGGCACCCTTCATAACGGTCATGATTGAGTCTCTCCGTTACCGGTGTCATGAAGGGTGCCACGAAGAGTGCCAGGTATAGTTGGCACTCTTCTTCTACTACAAGGGTTTATAACGAAGGGTGCCAATCCCAGAGTGCCGGGGGTCACGTGGCACCCTTCGGTAATTCCCAGCTCCAGGCCCCGGTCATGCCGTCCTTCTGAGAAGTCCCGCCGAGCGCTAATTTCGCTCGCTTCAGCGTGCGCTCGGAGAACCCTTCCCCCTTTCCGGTCTTGATGATCACCTTCGACTGAACCGGCCCGTTCTTGAGTTCCTCCCGGAGGAACTCCTTAGCACCCTCCAGCGTATGACGCTCCTCAGAGGTGGTGGCGGTTTCCGACTGTTCGAGTAGATCCCGTGCGGACCCCGAAAGAGCCTTACCCCACGTTACTCGGGTTGCCGGTATCCCGGGAGCCGGCTCTGTCACGTCAACGTAGTAGGAAAAAGCTCCCGTGTCCGAGCCCAGGTTCGATTTCGCGATGGTCAGGAACCGGTGGCCTCCCTGGTCGTCCGGCATCTTGCCGACGGCCAACACCACCCGGGCGAGAGCGCCGAAAGCGATTGATCCTGTCACTCGTTCGACAGGATCGCGCCCCGCGGTGCCCTTCGAGAAGTGCGTGATCCCGAGGACGGCGCAGCCCCTGCGCATCGCCATGTCCACCAGCGGCTGAAGCGATCGCCGAACGTCGGAGCTGCCGTTGGAGTCCCCCCGCACGGCGTTGACGATTGGATCGACGATAACCAGCTTGACTTGGCCGCCGAGGGCCGCGATCGCCTCATCCAGATCGTCGGCGTCGGTCGCGGGGTCGAACGCCCGCCTTGTTTCCCCGTCGCTCCAGCCCTCAATGAAGTGCACCTTGGTCAGGTCAGCCCCTGCGGCCATGAGCCGGGGAACGAGGGTATCATTCACATCGTCCTCGCCGCTCCAAATGAGCACACGCCCTGTACTGGCCCGACTCCCATCCGGCCACCTCCCGCCGCTGGTGACGGTCGCCGCTACAGTGATCGCGATGGTGGTCTTGGCATAGCCGGGGGGCCCCGCAAGGATGCCGAGCTTGCCCTGCGCGAGCCAGCCCTCCCACAGCCACACAATCGGTTCAGGGGTGATGTCGGCGGCCGATCTGAGAATGACCGGCCCTTTGTGCTGGGGCGGGGAAGTCGGTGTTCTCGGGCTCCAGCCTTGCTCGCGCGCCATCTTGAACACAGAGCCAATTCCCGTGGCGTCGGGTCGACTACCGTCATAGCCGTTCCACACCCCATCAAATGCCCTTTGGCTGAAGGCTTTGCGAATGAACCTCTTGGACCATGCCAAGGTAAGGTCGTACCCGTCCGACCAGCACAACGAGCGCATCCCGAACACGACCTTTACCCACTTGTCATATTCAACATCCGGGCTGATGGCGTTCAACGCCCCCTCCACCAGCGTTTTGTCGGGAAAGTTGTCGCACAGGTTGCAATTTTTTCCCTTTACGTTCTTCTTCAGATAATTAGGCAGTGGACCAGGGTTCCAGGTGGAGATATTAAGGCTCGCCTTCTCATTGGTCTTCGAGTCGGTGTTTCCCCCGTACAAGATATAGTCTTGGTCTAGCCCGAGAGCCGTAGTCAGCTCATCAAGGCTCACTTTTTGCTCCGGGTTCCATTCCAACATGACATGGGGGCATGCCGGGGCATACTTGGTATTGCTACCTACCGGCTGCCTCACCCACCGAACAGGATTGTTACCGCTCTTGTCGTTCGGAATATGCCCTGCTTTTGCAAGCTGTTGATGGAGCCGCTTCGCAATTCCCAGGTCAGCTATCGGCTCACGCAGTACATACCCGGTCTGGCAATTGGGCTTGCCGTCCTTGGTGCTGGTTTGCAGAACATAAGTCGGCATGAACCCGGGTACGGCGCCAGCGTCATCCAATACAACGACGTGCAGCCTAGAAATCGTTTGGCTACACCGCCGCATCCTCTCCTTAGACGTGCCCCTGAAACTAGAAACCGAGTAGTAAGAGTTCTGGTCTGGGTAGTCCCTGAATTCCGTCACCGGCTGCCCTGCCCACTCCCGGTTTCGCGCGGTAGTCGGGTTTGTTGCGAAATAGCTCGCATACAAGTACTCATCCGTAAGAAGTTCCCCAAATACCGCACGTCCAAATTCCGAGTTGGTGACAATGACTCCCCTGCCGTTGAAGAACTCGCTTCCCATCACCTATCGCGCTCCAGCAACACATTCGCCATCGCGTTGAACGCAGCGTTCATTCCTTTTTTCGGGTTGGGCTTGCCGGCAGCCTGGACCCACCAGCCCTGGTCCAACTCGCGGTCGAAGATCATCCAGGCATCAACCGATTCGTGGTCAAAGAAGATGGGCTCCGGTTCACCGGGGCCGGTTTTGGGCAGGCTGTGGTCCTTCTGATCTTCGGTGGGAGTTTCCCACCCGATGAGCGGCCGAATGCCGAATTTGAAGTACCAGCGACCAATTTGCTGAACGGTGAGAATGACGAGGTTCGGGTTGCAGTTCGGCAAAATCACTGTGCGCCCTTCCTCTCCACTGTTTCTAGCGACCCGCATCACTCACCTCCGGGCTGTCGCACGGTGTGGGCTGCGGCGTATTCATCAATTGCGGCGGGCGCGATTCGATAGACTCGCCCGAGTTGGATGGCGCGCAGTTCACCCGACGCAATCATCCTGCGGACGTGCCTGGTCGAGACACCAAACAGCTCGGC
>Ga0210096_1000557_pt1 | contig 12710 bp, 14 predicted proteins | sample China_Galinas_PW_4_FD_184864 | JGI IMG/M metagenome (GOLD analysis project Ga0210096, IMG submission 184864) | Wetland microbial communities from San Francisco Bay, California, USA, that impact long-term carbon sequestration - China_Galinas_PWA_D2... | ecosystem: Environmental > Aquatic > Marine... | reverse complement strand
TTCAAGCGCCGGGGCCGGGCGCGCCTGCCGATCGACGAGCAGTTCGTGCCGCTCGAGATCCCGCCCGCCGCGCAGGCGCGCATCAAATCCGAGGTGCCGCGCCGCCTGACCAAGGCGCTCGGACACGAGATTCGGTTCGAGGTCCTCCACCGGCAGCGGGGGCGTTGACCGGCATGCTGAGCCTCGAGCCCGAGATCATCTCACGCCTGCAACTGCAGGTCCCGGCGATCACGACGGTCGCCTCGGCGACCTACCTGGCCGGGGTCGACGACATCTCGCCCCAGCTCCCGGCGGCCTACGTGCAGCCGGATGCGGCGCAGTATGCGGACATGAGTCCGGACGGGTCCGGCATCGAGACCCAGACCTGGCGAATCGATGTCTGCGTGCCATTCGTCCGGGACGCGGCGGATGTGGTCACCGCCGCATCCATTGCCAGTCCGCTGCTGCAGGCGATCGCCGCGGCCCTGCACGGTTGGACCCCGGCGGACAGCGGGTATTCACCGCTGCTGATCACCGGGCGTCCGCAGCCGGTCTATCCCGAGGATTTCAAGGGCTTTGCGCTGTTCCCGATCACCTTTCAGACGACCCGGGTGGTCGTGGATTTTCAGTAAACAAACAGGAGACACGAAATGTATCCCACCACCAAAAACATCGTGCTCGGCGCCGGGCGCTGCTATTTCGACGCGTTCGACGCCGCCGGCCTGCCCGCCGGCGAGCGCTATCTGGCCGACACCCCCGAGGTGGCGATTACCATCGAGCAGGAGCGCGTGACCGAGTACGGCGGCGACGGGCCGATCGCCGAGAAGATCATCGACGAGGCGACCAGTGTGGACCGCTCCGGGCGGCTCACTCTGCGTGACATCTCCGCCGAGAACCTGGGGCTGTTCCTGATCGGCGCGTTGAGCTCGCTCAGCACCACGGCCGGCTCCAAGGCCGCCCAGGCGATCAATGGCGGGCAGGGCGTGACGCAAGGTCTGTGGTATCAGATGGGCGTGTCGACGAGCCAGCCCGGCGCGCAGGCGCGCATCAAATCCGAGGTGCCGCGCCGCCTGACCAAGGCGCTCGGGCACGAGATTCGGTTCGAGGTCCTCCACCGGCAGCGGGGGCGTTGACCGGCATGCTGAGCCTCGAGCCCGAGATCATCTCACGCCTGCAACTGCAGGTCCCGGCGATCACGACGGTCGCCTCGGCGACCTACCTGGCCGGGGTCGACGACATCTCGCCCCAGCTCCCGGCGGCCTACGTGCAGCCGGATGCGGCGCAGTATGCGGACATGAGTCCGGACGGGTCCGGCATCGAGACCCAGACCTGGCGAATCGATGTCTGCGTGCCATTCGTCCGGGACGCGGCGGATGTGGTCACCGCCGCATCCATTGCCAGTCCGCTGCTGCAGGCGATCGCCGCGGCCCTGCACGGTTGGACCCCGGCGGACAGCGGGTATTCACCGCTGCTGATCACCGGGCGTCCGCAGCCGGTCTATCCCGAGGATTACAAGGGCTTTGCGCTGTTCCCGATCAACTTTCAGACGACCCGGGTGGTCGTGGATTTTCAGTAACCAGACAGGAGACGCGAAATGTATCCTACCACCAAAAACATCGTGCTCGGCGCCGGGCGCTGCTATTTCGACGAGTTCGACGCCGCTGGCCTGCCCGCCGGCGAGCGTTACCTGGCCGATACCCCGGAGGTGGCGATCACCATCGAGCAGGAGCGCGTGACCGAGTACGGCGGCGACGGGCCGATCGCGGAGAAGATCATCGACGAGGCGACCAGTGTGGACCGCTCCGGGCGGCTCACTCTGCGTGACATCTCCGCCGATAACCTCGGGCTGTTCCTGATCGGCTCGCTGAGCTCGCTCAGCACCACGGCCGGCTCCAAGGCTGCCCAGGCGATCAACGGCGGGCAGGGCGTAAGCCAAGGCCTGTGGTATCAGATGGGCGTGTCGACGAGCCAGCCCGCGGGCGTGCGCGCTATCGAGAGCCTGGTGATCAAGGACGGCGTCCCGACCACCTACACGCTGGATACCGATTATCGCGAGGATTTGGTCAACGGGCGGATCTACATCATCCCCGGCGGGAATATCGCCGACGACACCGTGCTGACCGCCGACTACGACGAGACCACCGTCTCCTGGGAGCAGGTGGCCACCCACGACCTCGGACCGGCCGAGGGCGCTTTCCGGTACGTCGCCCACAACACCAAGGGGGCGAACCGCGATCTGTTCATCCCGCAGTGCCGCCTGATCCCGAGCGGCGAGCTCGCCTGGCGGAGCCGCGACACGATCCAGTCGCTCGCGTTCGACCTGGCCGTGGTCGTGCCCACTGATGGCCGGGCGGCGATGTATCTGAACGGCCGGGCGGCGTGACGATGACGCCGGCCGAGCAGGAGGAGATCGAGACCCTCGACCCACCGCGGCGCACGCTTTATATCGGCGGCGAGAAAATCGAGATCGCCCCGCTGACCATCGGTCAGGTGGGCCCGGTGCAGCGCGTGCTGGATCCGCTGCTCGCCGAGCTGCGTGGCGGCACTGACCAGCCGGACGCCGAAGCGATCGAGGTCGATCTCAAGGCGTTCGTCCTGGCGCATACCGACGAGGCCGTCGAGATCGTGGCGATGGCCATCAAGCGGCCTCTTGGGGACCGATGGGTGGCAGGTCTGTATATCGATGACTTTATCGACCTGGCCACCGCGGTGTGCGAGGTCAACCTGGATTTTTTCACCGGCCGTCTCGCGGCGAGCCTGGCGCGGGTGACGGCGCGCCTCGAGGCGGCGGCTGGGTCGATCTCATCGGCGAACTCGTCGCCGCCGGCCACGATCGCCGGGACGTGATGGCGATGACGCTGCGCCAGGCCCGCGCCTATCTCGCCGCCGCCGAGCGCATCGAGCGGCGCCGGCTGCGGGCCCTGGCCGTCACCGTGCGCGGCGCCCAGTCCGATCGGGAGGGGTGGGAGTCGCTGATGGCGTGGCTGGAAGATCAGAAATGAAGGTGAGAAAAGTAATTTGGCGATTCTGGTTTGGGACCAGGGCGTGGTCGAGCCCGCAGCGATTCGGTATGCATTTCGTGCCGGATCAGACTGATGGCGTGATGTATGCCGGCGTGACCTTGTTCGGGTACTCGCTGCTGTATTCGGATGTCTGGTAGTGCCTGACCAGAAATTCATCATCCGTATCGGCGGGGAGTCGCGGGACTTCACTCGCACGGTCGGGCGCGTCAAGCGTAACCTGGGCGGCCTGAAACGCGCGGTTTTTTCGCTTCAGGGGGCGCTGGGCGGGATCGGCGCGGCGCTGTCCTTTAGGGCCATCATCCAGGCCACCGAGCGCCAGCAACAGGCGATGCGCCAGCTCGAGCAGCGTATCGACTCCACCGGCGGGGCCGCCGGCAAGACCTCCCAGGAACTGGCCGCCTTCGCGGCCGAGCTGCAGACGATGACGACCTTCGGCGACGAGGCCATCATCGAGATGCAGTCCCTGCTGCTCACCTTCACCCAGATCGCCGGACCCCAGTTCGACCGCGCCACCGCGGCCGTGCTGGACATGTCCGTGGCGATGGGGCAGGACCTCAAATCCAGCGCGTTGTCGGTCGGCAAGGCGCTGAACGATCCCATCCGGGGCCTCAACGCGCTGTCGCGCTCGGGCGTGCAGTTCACCGACGATCAGCGCGCCCTGGTCAAGTCCCTGGTGGATACCGGACGCACCGCCGAGGCGCAGGGCGTCATCCTCGAGGAGTTGCAGCGCCAGTTCGGCGGCGCGGCCGAGGCCGCCACCGACACCCTCGGCGGGGCGCTCTCCCAGCTCGGCAACGCCTTCGGCGATCTGCTCGAGGCCAAAGGCGGCGGCATGAACGATGCGGTCGCGGCGACCAAGGAGCTCACCGCCGTGATGCAGGACCCGGCTACTGTGGCGGGCATGAACGCCATCACCACGGCGGTGATCGATCTCGCCGGGTGGATGGCTAAGGCCGTGGCTGGGATCGCCGCGTTCACGAAGGGCGTCGCGGAGATGGCCGCCGGGGCGAGCGGTTTCGGGGCCGAGTACGACGCACTGAATAAGAAGCTTGAGCCGTTGCAGGAGCGCCTGGACGAGCTGCAGAACAGCCCCTATCGGTTTCTCTGGAACAAGGACGAGGTTGCCGCGGAAGCCGCGGCGATCGAGCAGGAGATCGAAACGATCAAGCGCGCCATGGGCGAGCTGCAGTTCGATCGACCTGGTGCGCCGGGAGCGGCGCCGAAGCCCGCCGGAACAGGTGTGCCAGCCCCTGGCCGCGCGGCCACCTCCCAGCCCCATGAGGCACCCGCCGGCCCGGCGGGCTTCGGCGCCGCACTCGACCAGGCGGTGGCCCGCCAAGCCGAGGCCGCGGCGAAGATCCAGGAGCAGATGCAGCGCTCGGCCGAGGCGGTCAAGGACCTGATCGATCCCACCCGCGCCCTGAATCGCGAACTCGACCGCAACCGCGAGCTGTACGAGGCCGGCTATCTATCTGGCGAGCAATACGCCCAGGCGCAGCAGGACGTCCAGCGGCGCATCGGCGAGGCCCGTGGCGGCTTCGAGGAGATCAACGACGCCATCCAGGAGACCGGCGACACACTGAACGAATTTGCGGTACAGGGCGCGCGCAACATCGAGAGTGCGCTGGCGGATTTCTTCTTCGAGCCTTTCGACAAGGGCCTCGCGGGTCTCGGCGACAGTCTGTTGCGTACGCTGAACCGCATGGCCGCGGACATCGCCGCCGCCAAACTGGCCGAAAAACTGTTCGGCGATGTCGGCGGCGGCGGCGGCGGTGGCGGTGGTGGCTGGGTGGGTGCCGCGGTGGATGTGGGGAAAAGCGTCCTCGCCGGCATCTTTCACCGGGGCGGCATCGCCGGGGCCGGCGGGCCGACCCGCGCCGTGCCGGCGCTCGCCTTCGCCGGGGCGCCGCGGTTCGCCGGTGGCGGCGAGGTCCCGGCCATCCTGCACCAGGGCGAGGAGGTCCTCACCCGTAACGATCCGCGCCACCGGCGCAACGGCGGTGGGGTCACCGTCAACAACAACTTCACCATCCAGGGCGAGGCATCGCGCCAGAGCCAGGAGCAGATCGCCGCGCGCGTCGGTGACAGCGTGCGGCGCGCGATGCAGCGCAACCGATGAACCAGAACGAAGCCATTTACCAGCCGGGGCATTACACCCAGGGCGAGATCGAGACCATCGATCACATCCGCGACATGCTGACCGGTGACGAGTTCGTCGGGTACTGCAACGGCAATTCGCTGAAATACCTCGCGCGGTGGCGGCACAAGGGCGGCGTCGAGGACCTGAAAAAGGCGCGGCAGTATCTGGTCTGGGCGATCGAGCGGCAGGAACAGATGGACGCCGAGCGGCTCGAGCTCGCCATCGAGGGGCTCGAGCCGCTCGGCGACGAGGATATTCCAGAGGAATATAGGTCTGATGAGCTCATTCGCTGAGATCCTGCTGGACGTGGGCCGCGACTACAGCGTCAGCGGCGGGCCTGAGTTCAACACCGTGATCGTCACCACCGCGGCCGGGTTCGAGCAGCGCAACCAGAACTGGGAGGTCGCGCGCGGGCGCTGGCAACTGGGCGAGCGGTATGTCCAGCGGGCGAAAAAGGACGACCTGCAGGCCTTTTTCCGGGCCCGGCGCGGCAGCCTGCAGGGTTTCCGTTTCCGCGACTGGACCGATTACGAGGTCGCGGGCGAGGGCTTCGATCCGGCCGGCGCGCGCAACGTGCAACTGGTCAAGACCTACGACGACGGCAGCGGCTTCGCCTACGTGCGTACCGTCACCAAGCCGAGGAGCGGTGTGACCCTGACCCGGGCGGGCAGCCCGGAAGGTTATGCCAGCCTGGACACCGCCACCGGCATTCTGACCCTCGCGCCCGACGTCGAGGCCTCGGTCTACTACGCCTATGCCGAGAACCCCGCACGCCTCGAATTTGGCCTCGCTCACGGGTTCACGACCGGCCAGAGCATCCACTTGCGCGGCCTGTACAACACCTGGGAACCCCTGAACGACGAGGTCTATCCGATCACCGTCGCCGACTCGACCCACATCACCCTGGATGGCATCGACGGGACCGGCTACACGACCGAATATGAAAGCGGCGCCTTCGCCGGGCTATATCCGCAACCCGGCGAGACGCTTACCTGGTCGGGCGAGTTCGACGTGCCGGTCCGGTTCGATTCGGATGAGTTCCGCGCGGAGTTTGTCACTAGCGAATTATTCCATCTGGTGAGCTTGTCGGTGGTGGAGTTGAAGACGTGAAGGATGAAATGCCGCGAGATGATCGGTGTCAGGATTGTGGGCATCGTGAGGAGGCAGGGAAGCCGACGACCCCCCCAGTGACGATGCGAAGCGCGTAGCGGAGCACGGAACGCGAGGGCAAGTGGACGGATAATGAGCCAATGAAGATTCGCGCGTACAAGATCAGACTCTACCCGAATGCCGAACAGGAGCAGTCCCTGCGGCAGTACTTCGGTGCGGCCCGGTTTGCGTGGAATGTCGGTCTGGAAATGATGTCTCGGGCATGGTCTGAGCGCGAAGACCGGTTGACCTATGTCGATGTGAGCAAACAGTTCACCGCTCTGAAGCGGACACCGGAATTCGAGTGGCTGAAAGGTATCCCGTCCGATGTCATCAATCAGAAACTCCGGGACCTGGATCGTGCCTACTCGAATTTCTTCGCCAAGCGCGCGAAGTATCCGAGGTTTCGCAGCCGCCACCGCAAGCAATCGATCCGGTTCGCCTTCGATCATCGTCATGCGGGGAAGGTTGCCGGATGGGTCAAGTGCGAGATTGTCTTACCGAAGCTCGGCGCGGTGAAGTGGCGCGACGGATCAGACCTACCCAAAGCCATGCCGAAGATGGTCACGGTCTCCCGCGACGCGGATGGTAGGTACTTCGCCTCGTTTGCGGTCGAGCACGACCCGGCCTGCACGGCAGGAACCAAGGTGCTGGGTATCGATATGGGCATCAGCGCGTTGGCGACCTGCTCGGACGGCACTCGGGTCGAAAATCCTCGGCATCTGGATGTGCTGGATGCGCGGTTACGGTTTCATCAGCGGCGCTTGTCCTTCTGCCAGAAAGGCAGCAAGCGGCGCGATAAAAGGCGCGGGCGTGTCGCCAAATTGCACGCCAAGATTCGGGACAGTCGGCGCGATTCCCTGCAAAAGGCGACCACGCGAATCATCCGCGAGAGCCAAGCGGGTGTCATCAGCGTGGAAAACCTCCATGTCAAAGGCATGGCGAGGAATCACCGACTGGCCCGATCCATCCATGACGCGAGCATGTCGGAGTTTCTCCGCATACTCGAATACAAGGCCGAATGGGCGGGCATTGAATGGGTCGAGGTGGATCGGTGGTATCCGTCATCCAAAACCTGTTCGGCCTGCGGACACAAGGTCGATGAAATGGATCTATCGGTAAGGGAATGGACGTGCCCGAAGTGCGGTGCGGATCATGACCGTGACCTCAACGCGGCGGTCAATATCGCCACCGAAGGGGTCAGGATACTGGCGGGAAGTCAGGACTCCGGGCAGTCGCCCGAAAGCGCGTGGATCCCTGGAACGGGGCCGGGTCAGTTCGACCGGCTAGGGAAGGGCACGGAAGCGCGAATCGTTTTACGAGGATGTGAGTGATGTCGGGAACAGAACGAACAGACTCATTGGCGAATTCCAGAACCGTGCGTGTGCGAACTCCACGCCCTCGTGAAGATTGCGGAGGAAAACGAATTAAGAGCGGGAGGCGAAGCCGCCATGTACCGGGACCTGTGGGAGGCTGCTGCCAGTTGTCTGCAGCACAACCGCGGGACGATCACACCCAGGGGAGAGGACGAGCGTCGCATGCTGGACGCCGCCGAGCGTTGTATGTGCGGTAGTTTCTGGTCCGGGCAAACGGATGGATGGTTGCCCGAAGCCGCGCAGATGTCTTTGTTCAAATGAAAACCAATCCCCCTGTCGCAGAAGTGCTGTTGAGGCTGGCGAATCAGTGAAAACCAACCCCCTCGACCTCGCCGCCGAGACCACGACGCTCGCGACCTGCTGGCTGATCCAGCGCGTCGACGGGACGACGTACCGCTACACCGACCACGACCAGCCCATCGAGGTCGCGGGCCAGGGCGCGCCGGTTGACGGGACCTACCTGACCGCCGTCGGCTATGAGACCGGCGAGATCCAGGCCCGCGCCGATCTCAGCGTCGACGAGCTGACCGTCGGCTGCGTGCTCGACAACGAGCAGATCACCGACGCCGAACTCCGCGCCGGGCTGTTCGATTTCGCTGCCGTCCGATTGTTCCTGGTCGACTGGTCGGCGCCAGCGGCCGGGAACATCAAGCTGCGCCGCGGCACGCTCGGCGAGATCGCCATCGCCGAGGGCCGGTTCCAGGCCGAGCTGCGCGGCATGATGCAGCCCGTCCAGCAGGTGGTGGGTGAGGCATTCAGCCCGCTGTGCCGGGCGGACCTGGGCGACAGCCGCTGCGGGGTGAACCTGGCGAGCTACACCGTCGCCGGCACGCTGACCGCGGTCACCGACCGGACCGTGGTGACCGACAGCGCCCGCGCCGAGGCGGACGGCTACTTCGACAACGGCGTGTTGACCTTTACCTCGGGACCGAACGCCGGTGCTACCCGCGAGATCAAGGTATACGCCTCGGGCCAGTTCATTTTGCACCAGGGCGCCCCGTATCTCGCCGAGGTCGGCGATACCTACAGCGCGGTGCCCGGCTGCCAGAAGACCATCGAGGTCTGCAAATCCAAGTTTGACAACGTGATCAATTTCCGCGGCGAGCCGCAGGTGCCCGGCGTCGACGAGGCGTTCAATTATCCCAATGCGCGATAAGCCGAGAAAACCAACGCGCGGCGCTGTGATTCGCCTGACCGGCCTGGGTGAGGCGGGGCCGGAGGATTTCACCGATTGCGGCGACCCGGAGCCGGGCGCGCCGATCAAGATCCGGCGCATGATCCACGTCGCCCGGGAGATGGCCCGGCTCAAGATCCCGTTCCAGCACCAGGGCCGCAGCCTGGCCGGGGTCGACTGCATCGGCCTGATCGTCTGCGCGGCCTACGCCGCCGGCATCCGCGACCTGCCGGATCGTCGCGACTACCCACGCGACCCGATCGGCCGCGAGCTCGAGCGGGCCCTGGACGACTACGCCATCCGCATCCTGCACCCGGAGCTCGGCGCCATCGCCCTGATCCGGTTTATCGACCGCTCCCGCCACGTCGCCCTGCTGACCCCGCACGACATGATCCACGCCTGGGATCAGGTCGGGTATTGTTGCTGCCACCATTACGGCAGGTGGTTCGAGACGCGCACCACCAAGCTGTACCGGCTGCCCGGGCAGGAATCATGACCGAATGATCGACGATCCCAAACCGACCCCCGACGAGATCAAGGCCGCCGCCGCCCGCCTGGGACTCAGCACCACGGCGATCTACCGCCGGCGGGCGAACGGCTGGCCCTGGGCCAAGGCCATGACCGAACCGAAGTGGGATCGCCAGCGGTCCGGGCGCAAGGGCCGCCGCGTCGGCGGCTGGGGCGTCGATTTCCTCTTGCCCGGCAGCCACCAGCATCGCCGCCCGGGCGGGCGCGAATGAGCCAGCTCGCCGTCGGTGTCGCCGGGGGCGCGATCGGCTCGCTGATCCCGGGTGTCGGGACCGCCATCGGCTGGGCCATCGGCAGCGCCCTGGGCGGGCTGATTTTCCGCCCCAAGGGCCCGCAGGTCGAGGGCCCGCGCCTGGAGGACCTGACCGTCCAGACCTCGGTCTACGGCCAGCCGATCCCGCGCTACTGGGGCACCTACCGGGCCGCCGGCAACCTGATCTGGACCGACGGCATCACCGAGACCTCGCACGAAGAAAAGCAGGGCGGCAAGGGCGGACCCTCGGCGACCTATACCACCTACACCTACTCGGCCAGTTTTGCCGTCGCTTTCGGCGCCGGGCCGATCGCCGCCATCCGCCGCCTGTGGGCCGATGGAAAACTGCTCTATGACGTGTCCGACGACGCCGACATCGAGACCGTCATGGCGACCCAGGCCGCCGCCGAGGCATTCCGTTTCTATGCCGGCTCCGAGTCCCAGGAGCGCGACCCGCTGATCGAGGCCATCGAGGGTGCCGACGCCACGCCGGCCTACCGCGGCCTGGCTTACGTGGTGTTCGAGGGCCTGCAGCTTGGCGACTTCGGCAACCGCGTGCCCAATATTACCGCCGAGATCCTGGCCGCGGGTGAATACGCGCTGAACAAGATCGGCGAGGTCGACTACGCCGACACCCTGGTGTTCACCGCCCAGGTCGCCCCGCAGACCCTGTGTCCCGTGACCCCCGACGGCATGGTGCATATCACTATGAACGAATGGGACGCCAACTACCTCGACAAGACGGTGAGCTATTGGCGCATCCACCCGGACGGCAGCGCCGAACGCCGCCACCGGTTTGAATCCGATTACAGCGGCGTGCCGACCGCCGGACATTCCGACGAGCCGGCCTGGGCGACTTACGATCCGCCGAACAACCTGCTCCACCTATACCTCATCGCGCCCGATTTCATACAGTGGACGGGTCACATACAGCTCCCGACATTCCTGCCGACCAGCTTATTCAACAAGCTGCACATCCGCGATCGCGTCGCCTATTTTCTCGAGCACGATTCGGGCCAGCCGGTCTATCTGTTTCGTTTCTATCTGCCGTCGATCCCGCAGGGGTTCAGTAACCCGCTGGAGCCGCCGCCCGAGTACGAAGGGAGCCCCGAGGTCGAACATATTTTCGACTGGTCGCTGTCACACCCCGACGGCCCGCTCTATAACATTTGCCCGGGCGACGACGTGATCTATGGCCTGACCACGGACGACAAGCTGATCACCTGGGACCTGGATTTCAACCAGCTATCCATCGAAACCTTGAGTTTTCCCACGGCGCTCAACTATGACCAGGGCCGCGACACCTGTGTCATCCTGCGGGGCAATCGCGACGGCGATCTGCTGTTTATCTCCAACGGTTGGGTCCACCGTTGGGAGGACGGCAGCCTGGACAGCCGCACGATTGCCGAGGCCAGCGACTTATACCCGAGCCAATACAACGGCTCCTGGGGTGCGGCCGGCAACCAACTGGTCTCCCAACACATGGACCCCGGCTGGAGTTACTACGACGTACGCCGCTACCGCCTGGAAGCCGTCACCCCGACGGGTCAGACCCTCGACACGGTCACTGGCGAGCTGCTCGCCGAGGCCGGCCTCGACCCGGGCGACACCGACCTGACCGATCTGTCCAGCCTCACCGTCGACGGTTTCTCGCGCACCCACCCGATGACCGTGCGCAGCGCGTGTGAGGCCCTGCAGCGCACCTACCACTTCGACCTGCTCGAGAGCGACTGGCTGATCAAGGCCCGCCGGCGTGGCGACACCAGCCCCGATATGACCGCGGCCGAGGACGATCTTGGCTGCGACGGCGCCGAGCGCCTGCCCCACGCCCGGGTCGAGGAGCTCGAGCTGCCCCGCCGGGTGACGCTCGACTACCGGTGCGCCGCGCGCGACTACCAGGTCAACCACCAGTACGCGTCCCGGACCCAGACCCAGGCCCGCGCGGTCGAGCAGCTCCACGCCCCGCTGGTGCTCGCCGACGACCAGGCCCGCCAGGTCGCCGAGACCCTGCTGGCCTACACCTGGACCGCACGCGACAGCTACGCCCCCAAGCTGCCGCCGCGCTTTATCGTCCTCGACCCCGGCGATCTGCTCGAGATCACCCGCGACGACGCCTCGGTCTATTTCCTGCGGGTGATCGACATCGCCTACGTGCCGGGCGGCAGCGTGGCGCTGAAAACGGTCGCCGAGCAGGCCGCCCTGTACACCCAGGTCGCCCCGGGCGCGGCCGCGGCGATCCCGCCGAAGTCGATCCCCTGGTCCGGGCCGACCGAGGTCCTGCTGCTGGACCTGCCGGCGCTGCGCGACGCCGACGACGACGCCGGTTTCTATTTGGCCGCCCGCGGTTTCACCCAGGGATGGCACGGCGCGCAGGTGTTCGACTCACCCGACGGGGCCGCCTACAGCGCGCGCCGCTTCGTCGGCGTGGCCGCCCGCACCGGCTACGCCGACGGCGTGCTGCCCGCCGGCCCGACCACCGTCTGGGATCTCGCCCACAGCCTGACCGTCGAGACCACCGCCACCCTGGCCAGCGTCACCGAGGCCGCGGTGCTCGACGGCGACAATCACCTGGCGATCGGCGCGCACGGGCGCTGGGAGATCGTCGGCTATCGATACGCCACCGACAACGGCGACGGTACCTGGACGCTCGACACCCTGCTGCGCGGCCGTCGCGGCACCGAGCATACGATAGCGGGCCACGCCGACCGCGACCGGGTGATCTTTCTCGACGCCACCCGGCTGCGCCGCTTCGCGATGGAACTCAGCCACCGTGGCACGACCCGCTACTACAAGCCGGTCACCCTGGGTGCGACCATCGACGGGACCCTGGCCCTGCCCTTCGCCGGCGCAGCCGAGGCACTGAAACCCTTTTCGCCCGTCGCGATCGCCGGCGCACGCGACGGCAGCGACAACCTCACCCTCACCTGGACCCGTCGCACCCGCATCGGCGGCGAGTGGCTGGATTATGCGGATGTGCCACTGAATGAGGAAAGCGAGAGCTACGAGGTCGACATCCTCGACACCGGTACGGTGGTGCGCACGATCACCGGTCTATCGAGTCCGAGCGCCAGCTACACGGCGGCGCAGC
>Ga0210096_1000556_pt1 | contig 12715 bp, 7 predicted proteins | sample China_Galinas_PW_4_FD_184864 | JGI IMG/M metagenome (GOLD analysis project Ga0210096, IMG submission 184864) | Wetland microbial communities from San Francisco Bay, California, USA, that impact long-term carbon sequestration - China_Galinas_PWA_D2... | ecosystem: Environmental > Aquatic > Marine... | reverse complement strand
CCCTGCTGCGCCGCCTGCGGCTGACGGGTCCGGCCCACTCCTGACCCGCATTCCTCACCATGGAACGGGCGCATTCACCTGCGACCCCGACAGGCCGGGCGACCCCATCGTAGGGCCGAATTCATTCAGCCGACGCCGGATTCCCAGACCTTCCGGTGTCGTGCGAATGAATTCGCACCTACGTGAAGGGCCTTCACCGGAACGGCACCCACCGAGGCGCCTGGCGGGTCCGTCACCGCGCGTCGGGAGTGATCGTCGAGATTGCCGGTACCGCCTCCGGCCGGGTTCCGCCACCCGCCTGCACGACGCGGAAGGCGAGGATGAACACCACCAGGGGATACAGGGCGGCCAGGCGATAGAGCTGCTCGAAGGACAGCCATTGGCGCAGCGGGCCGATGACGAACGCGCCGATGCCGACCCCGGCCATGATGGCGCCGACCAGCATCGACGACACCCACGCCGCATGTTCCGGAAAACGCTCGGCGGCGACGCCGATGGTGAGGGGGAAGAAGGCCGAGCACGCGAGCCCCGCCAGGGCGAACAGCCCGATCCCGCGTGCCTCACCCTCGGCGTACGGCAACAGCAGGAAGGCGACGATCATCAGGAGCGGCAGGGTCAGCCACACCAGCCGTGCCGGCACCCGGAGGACCAGGACCGAGATCAGCAGCCGCCCCACGACGATGGCGCCCCAGAACACCGACAGGGCCAGGGCCGCCACCATCGACGCCAGCCCCTTGCCCTCCTGAAGGTAGATCACCACCCAGTTGCTGAACGTGCCCTCGGCCAGGGCGTAGATGACAGCGGTGGCCACGAACAGCCAGAACACCGAGGACCTGACGGGCGGTTCACCCGTCGCTCCGTGTTCGGGCACGCCCGCCTGCTCGCACTCCGGGAAGGCCGGTCGCACCACGGCGACGGTCAGGACGACGGCCAAGCCGAGGAGCAACAGCGGGAAGCCCACCCAGGCGTGCCGGGCTACGAACTCGCCCACCAGCAGGGGCCCGGCCGCCAGACCGAGACCCAGGAGTGTATGGAGCGCGACGATGGCGGTGGCATGGTGGCGCGGGAAGAACTGGGGCGGATAGCTGTTGAGCGGCCCCCCGCCGAGCCCGAAACCGAGCCCGAGGAACGCCGTGCCCGCCAGGATCATGGCGAAGGCCGCGGTCGAGCCCGTCACGGCGCTCCCAGCCAGGGCGACCTGGGAGAGAGCGTTGGTGGCCAGGGTCGCCACGAGCAGGGCCTTGAGCCCGAGCCGCCGCGCCAGCGAGCCGCCGAGGACCGCGCCGACGATCGCCAGGGCGATCTGGGGGAGAAAGATCGCGCCGTACTGCGCGTCGCTGAGGCCGTGCATCTCCTTGAGCACCGCGCTGCTCGCCGGGAAGCTCACCATGGTGAGCCCCTGGAGGAACGCGGCCGCGTAGACGGTGGCGATGGCTAGCCAGCGTGCGCCGCTGGCGGGCTGGTTCGTGTTACGCATGTTCGGTCAGGGCCTCGGCCCCCCTCGTTTCTTGGTTCGATGCTTCCATGCCGCTGCGGGTGGCCTGATCCCAGAAGGCCGGCCTCTTCCGGCGATAACGGCGCGCGACGAGGTTGGCGATCACCCCCGTCCAGCCGGTCTGATGGGCGGCGCCCAGACCCTGGCCGGTGTCGCCGTGGAAGTACTCGTAGAACAGCAACAGGTCCTTCCAGTGCGGGTCCTCCTGGAACGGGGCATCGGCCGGGAACGCCGGGACGCGGCCGTCGGCGTCGCGGCGGTAGATGTTCACCAGGCGCTCCGCGATCAACGTGGCGATCTCTCTCAGGTTCAGCTCCCGGCCCCCGAGGGACGGCACCGGAACGGTGAAGTCGTCGCCCAGGTAGCGGTAATACTTCTCCAGGGACTGGATCAGGGTGTAGTTGGTCGGCATCCACACCGGCCCGCGCCAGTTGGAGTTGCCGCCGAACAGGCCGGAGTTGGACTCGCCCGGGACGTACTCGATGAGCGCCTGACCGACCCCGGGAAGATAACCCAGATCGCGTTGCTCGGCGTGGATCCGGCTGACGCTGCGGATCCCGTGCGGCGACAGGAACTCCTCCTCGCTCAACAAGCGCTGGAGGATGCGCGGCAGCATGGTGTGGTCCACCAGGGAGAGCAGGTGCTCGCCGCGCGCGTTGGTGTGCGCCGGGCAGGCGCAGATGTAATTGCCCTGAAAGAGGCCGCCGCCGTGCTCCTCGAGGATCTTCCGGAAGCGCGGCACCTTGGCGAGCAGGCGCTCGTCGAGGATCTCGCAGGCGAACAGGGGAATCAGGCCCACCCACGAGTAGACGTCGACCCGGTGGTAGCGGCCGTCCGGCTCCACCACCAGGTCCTTGAAGAAGCCTGCGTCGGGATCCCACAGGGAAACACCGCCGCCGGTGTGGCCGGCGATGGTGTTGGCGATGCCCATGAACTGCTCGTAGATCTGGATCGCCATGTCCTCGTAGTCCGGATCAAGGGTGCAGATCTCCAGGGCGATGACCGTCATGTTCAACGCGAACATCGCCATCCAGCCGGTGGCATCCGCCTGCTTGAGGCTATAGCCCGGCGGCAGGGGCTGGGAGCGGTCGAAGACCGAGATGTTGTCCAGGCCGAGGAAGCCACCCTCGAAGACGTTGTGGCCTTCGGCGTCCTTGCGGTTGATCCACCAGGCGTAGTTCAGCAGCAGCTTGTGAAAGATCCGCTGCAGGAAATCGAGATCGCCCTTGCCGCGCTGCACCCGCTCGGCACGGAATACCTTCAGGGTGCCCAGGGCATGGACCGGCGGGTTGACGTCGCCGAACGCCCACTCGTAGGCGGGGATCTGCCCGTTCGGGTGGAGGTACCGCTCCTTGAGCATCAGCTCCATCTGATCCTTGGCGAAGTCCACATCGATCAGGGCCAGGGCGCCGCAGTGATAGGCGAGGTCCCAGGCGGCGAACCACGGGTACTCCCAGGCGTCGGGCATGGAGATCACGTCGGCCGCCCGGACGTGGCGCCAGTAGCGGTTGCGTCCGAGCCTGCGACCGTCCGGTGCGGGGAGCTGATCGCCGCCCAGCCACCGGTCGACCTGGTAGTGGAAGAATTGCTTGCTCCACACCATGCCGGCCAGGGCCTGGCGCATGATGCGGTGATCCTCGGCCGTGGCGTCGGGCAGCAGATCGCCATAGAAAGTATCCGCCTCCGCCCGCCGTGCGGCGAACACCGCATCGCTGGTGGCAAACGGCGTGTCCAGGCCACCCGCGGTGAGGACCAGGTCGATCTGGGTCCGCTGCCCGGGTGCCACCTCGACGCGGTGCCAGGCCGCGAACTTGGTGCCTTGCCGCGCGGGGTTCACGGCGCCCTCGTCGCCGTCGACGACGCGCCGGTGGAAGGCGTCCTTCACGTACGGCGCGGAATCGGGTTGGCCCCAGAGACGCTCGGTGTTGCTGTCGTTCTCCGTGAATAGCGGGTCGGAGGCCTGCCGGCCGTAGAGATGATATTCGCCCAGGGTTGGATGGCTTGCCGCCACCGCCCAGGCGGCGCCGGAGGGGGGCGATACCGCGCGCAGCCGCGGCCGGTCCGCACCGTCTTCCTGCCACGACCAGGTGTTGCGAAACCACAGGGTCGGGAGAATATCGAGGGTCGCCGTGTCGGGCCCGCGGTTGCTGGCCAGGATCCGGACGTGGATCTCGTCCGGTGACGTCTTGGCGTAGAGCACCTCCACATCCCAGTACCGGCCTTGTTCGAAGACCCCGGCGTCCTGGAGGTTGAACGCCGGTTCGTGGCGCCCGCGGCGCGCGTTCTCCTCCACCAGCCTCGCGTAGGGGTAGGCCGCCTGGGGGTATTTGTAGAGGTAATGCAAGTAGCTGTGGCTGGGGGTGGCATCGACGTAAAAGTAATACTCCTTCACGTCCTCACCCCGGTTGCCCTGGTTGCCGGTCAAGCCGAAGGCGCGTTCCTTGAGGATGGGATCGCGGCCGTTCCACAGGGCGAGCGCCAGACAGAGCCGCTGCTGCTCGTCGCACACGCCACCGAGGCCATCCTCGTTCCAGCGATAGGCGCGGGAGCGGGCCTGGTCGTGGTCGAAGGACTCCCACGCGGCGCCGCCGGGGCTGTAGTCCTCGCGCACCGTGCCCCAGGCGCGTTCCGCCAGGTAGGGGCCCCAATGCCGCCAGTCCTCCTCGCCGCGCCGTTGCCGTTCCAGTCGCTGGCGTTCCTCATTGTCCGCGCTGTGCCTATCCATGTCCGTCTCCTTGGTCGTCTCGTTAAGGGGTCGTCTCGTTAAGGGTTAGCTATCGAGCCGGGGAGCTCACGGCCGTCGCCACTCGTTCCTCGTTCTCCGTCGGGGTGTGGTGCGCGCCGCGTGCTAGCCGCGTCCATGCATCGAGGATGCAGGCCACCGACCACGCCTGCGCCGGGGCGCCGCGCGGGTCGTGGGGGGCCGCGGCGTCGAAGATCTCGCTGACCGTGCCGAGACCGCCGTCGACGAGGTGGTCGGCGATGGGCGCGAGGCGCCGCTCGGCGGCGGCCCGGTCCCCGTGGACGCGGTACTCGGCGAGGGCATAGTGGCCCAGGAGCCACGCCCACACGGTCCCCTGGTGATAGGCGCCGTCGCGTTCCCAGACGCCGCCGCGGTAGTGGGGACGGTAGTCCGGGTGGCCGGGGGCGAGGGAGCGCAGGCCGTAGGAGGTCAACAGCTCCCGGCCGCACTCCGCCACCACCCGCGCCTGGACTGCCGGATCTAGGGGGCTGTGGGGGAGGCTGACCGCGAAGATCTGGTTGGGCCGCACGGTGGGATCCGCACCATCGGGTCCGTCGAGGATGTCGAACAGTCCTCCTGCGGGCCGCACGAAGCGCTGGAATCCCTGGCGCGCGCGCTCGGCCAGCTCGCCGTACGGCGGATCCGCGAGGCCGAGCTCCTCCGCCCATTCCGCCAGGATGGTGAGGGCGTTGAACCACAGGGTGTTGATCTCCACCGCCTTGCCCATGCGGGGAGTCACCACCCAGTCGCCGACCTTGGCGTCCATCCAGGTGAGCTGCACCCCGGGCTCGCCGGCCCGGAGCAGTCCATCGTCGGGGTCCATGGCGATCCCGTGCCGGGTGCCGCGGCGATGCCAGTCGACGATCTCCTCCAGGATCGGAAAGATCCGCTGCAACGCCTCGCGATCCGGGACCCGCTCCAGGTAGGCACGCCACGCCTCGACGTACCACAGGGCCGCGTCGACGGTGTTGTATTCCGGGTGCTCGCCTTCGCCGGGGAAGTAGTTGGGCAACATCCCGCGGTCCACGAACCGCGCGAATGTCTCCAGAATCTTGCGGGCGGTGTCGTAGCGACCGGTGGCGAGGGTGAGCCCGGGGAGGGCGATCATGGTGTCCCGCCCCCAGTCGCCGAACCACGGATAGCCGGCGATGATCGACTGGCCGTCCGGCAGACCGGGCAGGGGTCGCGCGAACACGAAGCTGTCCGCGGCCAGGACGAGCTGGTCGATCCAGGGCGGGGCGCCGTGAAGCTCGGGGGTCGCGTCGTGAGCCATCGCCAGGATCTCGCGGTCGCGATCCTGGAAGCGATCCATCGCCGCCTCCAACGAGGCATCCGGTCGCTCCTCGAGGCTCGCCACCACTCCCACCCACCGCTGTGGGGATAGGTCGAAGGCGGCCGTGGCCACCGCCAGGTGGTCGTCCGACGCCTCCAGGCCACGCCCCGCCTCCGCCGGCAAATCGAAGCCCTCGATCCAGGTCTGCTCCGGCGCCAGGGTTCCCCCGACGGCGAGCAGCGTGAGGGTGAAGGGCGCCCCACCCTCGCCGGCGGCCGCACCGCGGACCGTCAGGCCGGCAGCGCCACCCGCTGCCGATGAACGGGGCGCGGTGCTCGGGTGGAAGTCGCGGCGATCGGTGGTCGCGTGGTCGGAGCGGCTATTGATCAGCAGCTGGACCCGTAGGCGGGTCGCGTCACCGCCGCTGGGGGCGTGGAGGCGGAAGGCGCAATAGGTCGTGTGCTCCCCCGGCTCCATCCAGATGCGCATCTCGACCTGCCGGTCCCCGACGACGAACCGCCACGTGGGCATGCGGCCGTCGAGATGGAAGGACTCGATGTGGCGATAGCCCTCGGGCTCCACGTGGCCCCCGCGCCAGCGGTTGGTGAACAACGGAGTTTCACGTTCCCCATCCACCAGCGTGGCGTCCGCCTTGGCCACCACCAGGTGGCGGCCAAGGGGCGGACTCAGGGGGGCGACGAGCAGGCCGTGGTAACGCCGCGTCAACGACCCGGCCACCGTGCCCGCGGCGTACGCCCCGCGGCCGTTGGCGAGCCACCACTCACGGCGTTCCGCCTCCGCGAGCTGGCCGCAGACCGCGCGGCCGAGATGGACGTGATCCGGTAGCGATGCCTTCATGACCGCTCCACTCCCGGCTCCAGCAGCCGCGCCACCCGCAGGGACCAGGCGGCGATGGTGAGGGCGGGATTCACCCGTGAGGATCGGGACAGGACGCTGCCGTCCACCACGTAGAGGTTCTCCATGCCGTGCACGCAGCCGGTCTTGTCCACGACCGAGCGGATCGGATCCGTACCCGCGGCCATGGTCCCACAGGCGTGGGCCGTGGCCTCCACCGGGATGGGTTTGGCGACGCTGACGAAGCCGGCATGGAAGAGCTGGCGGCGAAAGGCGCGCACCAGCCGGCGATGCTCGCTCACCGCCGGCCGCAGGCGCTTCACGTCGTAGTCGAGCTGCGGCCGGTCCTGTCCCGCGACCTTCGCCTGCACCCGGTTGTGGGGATCGGAACCATCCTCGCTGGTCAGCCAGAAGCCGTAGGCGCGACGGCCCACCAGATCGGCCGTCCAGCGCGGCGCGACCCGCGGCAGCTCCGTGGCGACGATGTCGCCGTCCACCCAGCCGAGGGTCTGGACGCTGCTATGGGGGAAACGCTCGTCGAGGATCAGGATGGTCTTGCGCAACAGATCGGTCTTCACGGACGGCGAGAGGCCGAGGATCGCGGTGTTGAGGTGGCACTTGTAGTAGCGTCCGACCTGGTCGGCGCTCGCCAGCCGCGCCGCCAACCCGGTGCTCTCCAGGTGGGCCTGGAGGAAGCGCGGGGAGTGCAGGGCGCCGGCGGCGAGCAGCACCGCACCCGCCTGATAGCGGGTGCCGTCGGCGCACACCACGCCGGTGATGCGCTCCGGGTGGCCGTCCGCAAAGTCGAGGGAGGCCACCGGGCTATTGGTGATCACCCGCAGGTTCGGACGGTCGCTCACCCGGTCGAGCAGGCCGACCTCGGCGTCGAACTTCAGGCGCTTCACCGACGCGAAGCCGTCGAAGTGTTTCGCCTCCTCGGGATGATCGAGGATCTCCGGTGCGAGCCCGAGGGGCAGGGGCTGGGAGCCCCAGGCCGAGGCGCCGTTCTGCAGACGCCCGAGGATCCCGCGCAGCTCCGGCTCGGTGTCGAAGTGGCGCACGCCGAGGAGCCGTTCGGCGTCCGCGTAGAACGGCGCCATCTCCTCGTAGGTCACCGGCCACGGCAGGCATTGATGCGCGTCGTCGCCGTCGAACTCGTGGGGCGCGAAGCGCAGCAAGGCCGCGCCGTACCACTTCGTCTTGCCGCCGAGGTTGTGGTACTCCTGCGGCACGAGGGGCTTGCCGTGGCCGTCGACCCACGGCTCGTGGCTCTTGAAGGCGCCCTGGCGGAAGACCTTGTCCACGTTCAGGGTGCTGCCGTCCGTGGGCAGGGTGCCGCCCTTCTCGATCAGCAGCACGGTCTTGCCGGATCGGGCGAGATGATAAGCCGCGGCGGAACCACCCGCCCCGGATCCCACGATGATGTAGTCGTATTTGGTATTCATGGCTAGTAGACCGCGGCCGGTGCAATGACGGCCGCCGTGGACCCGCGGGTCCGTGGGTGGGTGACCACGAACAGGAACTGGTAGACGCCGCGCGTCGCCAGCTCCTCCGTGGCCAGGTTCTCCAGGCCGAACAGGCCCAGCTTGACGTACATGGTCTGGGGGACCAGGAAGGGCCGCTCCGGGTCCTCGCCGGGCACCGGCCCGATACTCCAGGTATCCGACCCCACGAGCGCCACGTGATGGTCGTAGAGCCAGCCGATGACCGCCATGCCGGGGCCCGGCTCGCCGGCCAGGAACGCATCGTTGTCCTTGCCCCAGAGGCGGCCCCAGCCGGTGTAGAAGAGCACGGCGTCGCCGGCGCGCAGCTCGACCCCGCCACGACGCAGGGCGCCTTCCACGTCCTCGACGGTGATCACGTAGCCCTTGTCCAGGCGGTCGACATTGAGGTACCCCGCCACGTCCACCAGGACGCCGCGGGTGACGATGGGCGGCACGGTCTCCATCCCGAAGTGGTTCAGCCCCCACGACTCCACCACGTCACGGGTGGTCCAGCCGTTGTAGAAGCGATCGCCGATCTGGATGTGGCCGATGGAGTCGAGCTGCGTGCCGACCTGGAAGGTGCCCGCCTGGATCTCCGTGATCCAGTTGATCTCGTTCTTGCCCCAACCCTTGCCCACCGCGTCCGCGCGGTGAAGATTGGTGAAGTGAGGCGAGACATCCACGGTCTGGTGCCAGTACCGGCCCGGGAACTTCGGGGTGTCCTCGTCGAGGATCCGCCCCAGATCGACCACGGTGCCGGTCCGCACCAGGGCGGCCGCGGCGCGGGTCGCCGCGGCGTCGATCTCGTTGAGGGTACCGATCTGATCCTGCGCGCCGTAGCGGCTCGGCCACCAGGGGGCCTGACCATCGGGTAGCGAGAGCGGGTCACCGTGGCCCGTGGTCGGTCCGGCGAACAGCGCCACCAGGATCACCGTGATAATGGTCACGAGGCGGAGGCCGGGGCTCGGCCACCAGGGGGCCTGACCATCGGGCAGGGAGATGGCGTCATCGCGGCGTGTGGTCGGTCCGGCGAACAGCGCCACCAGGACCGCCGCGATGACGGTCGCGAGGCGGAGCGCGGAACCCGGCCACCAGGGGGCCTGAGCAACGGCCAGAGCGAGCGGATCACCGTGTCCTGCGGTCGGTCCCGCGAACAGCGCCACCAGGACCGCCGCGATGACGATCACGAGACGGAGAGCAGCGAACATTTCAACCTCCCTCCCGGAAACCCGGATAGAGGGTCATGCCACCGTCCACGTAGAGGGTCGCGCCGGTGATGTAGTCCGAGGCGTCGGAGGAGAGCCACACGGCGGCGCGCCCGATGTCCATGGGATCGCCCACGCGCCCGTAGGGGATCAGCCGCAGCAGATCCGCCTCCGCCTCCGGTGTGTCCCAGGCGGCGACGTTGATGGGCGTGCGGATCGCTCCGGGCGAAATGCTGTTGATGCGGATCTTGTAGTTCGCCAGCTCCTGGGCAAGGGTCTTCATGAGCAGCATCACCCCACCCTTCGAGGCGGCGTAGTTGGCGTGCCCGGCCCAGGGGATGGTGTCGTGGACCGACGACATGCAGATGATCTTCCCCATCGAGCGGGAGTGATCCGTCGGCCCGCGGCGCATGAACTCACGCGCCGCGGCGCGGGCACAGAGGAATTGACCGGTGAGGTTGACGTCGAGAACGAATTGCCAGTCCTTCAACGACATGTCCACCAGGGGGGCATCGCGCTGCAATCCCGCGTTGTTCACCAGGATGTCGATGGTGCCATAGGCGCCGATCATCCGCTCGAACATCGCCTCCACCTGGTCCTCCTGGCTGACGTCCGCTTGAATGGCGATCGCCTCACCACCGGCGGACTCGATCTCGTGCACCAGGGCCACGGCTCGGTCTTCCTGCGCAACATAGTTGATGACCACCCGGGCTCCGGCCTCCGCGAGGGCACGCGCGACGGCGGCTCCGATCCCGGTGTTGGCCCCGGTCACCAGGGCGTTCTGGCCCGCCAATACGGGCGCGCTGAAAACTTGACTCGTCATAATCGCTCCTTGCTGCGTGGGGTTAGAGATGGTGGATCAGATCAATGGGCGTCGGCGGCCGCCGGCCGGGATGGCGACCATCCGCTGGTCGCCTGGTGCCACGCCGATCGGAACGCCACCGCGATGCGCGGCGGTCGACCGGCCGACCGCCGGACTGGTGCATCCCGGTCGGGAAGCGGGCGATCCCGCCCTGCGAGTCGCTCCACGTGGGCAGCGGTGTGGGCGAGCATGACCAGGCTCACCTGAGCCGCGACCTCATACAGCACGTCGCGGGCGATGCCGGAGTCCTGGATGGCCTTCAGATCGATCTCGGTGAGGCGGCCACGGCGGTGGAGAAGATTCCAGGTCGCCATCACCAGGCACCGTAGGTCGCGGGCCTCGGGCAGGCGCTGTCCGGCGATCGCCGCCACGTCGGCCGCGGCGACGCCGAGGTCGACGGCCGTGGCCGTCATCGCCGCGTCGCACTCGCCGCTGAAGGCGTCCACGGCGAGGGCGACGACCTGGCGCTCGGCCGGCGACAGGCGACCGGAGCGGAGGGCCGCATCCGCACCCTGATACGCGGCGGCCGCGCTCGGCGCGCAGGCCAGGGCTTCGGCCCCGCCGGATAGGTCGACCGAAGCGGTGAAAACGGCCTGCCCCTCGCTGCCGGCGTCCTCGTGCCGGGTGGCCCCGCAAGGGAGACTTGCGGTGGGGGAAGTAAGGTCGGCCATGGGAGATCTCCTTCTTTCGTCTTTGTTGGGTAGCGTCACGGGCGCCGGGTCGGCTGCCGTTACGCGGGTAACAGCAAGGCTCGTGCCAGCGCCGCGGCCCCCTCGTAGGACCCCTGAAGACCTCGTTATGACAATGGGTTCTGGGATGCAGGCGAGCCTGAGCTCGGTGCCGCCCAGCCCTCGCGTTGGCCGCGGCATGTTGAGGCGCCGCCGTAGGCTGCGGCGGCGGTTCGCGGGCGAGCCGGCTCCCGTCGCATCGGCGGGAGCGGTCACGTCGCGCCAGTGGCGACCGCCTGCGCGGCGCAGGGCCGGCCTACCTCAAGACCGCGGCTACCGTGCCGGGAGCCGCGGCCCCTGACCGTACATCGGGACGGGGCTGCGGTGTGTCCCGGCCGGGTGACGGGGCGATCGCTTAGCGCATCGTCCCGTAGATTCGGTGACGTATTGCTCGTGCAGACGCCACGACCGATCGTGGATTCTGTCCTTCCCTCTCGCCAAGACGCAAAGAACGCCAAGGCCAATCGTGAGCCTCCGTCACAACGAGATGCTTTGCGATCTTGGCGGCTTTGCGAGAGACCCAGGAAAGACGCGCGCGCCGAGCCTTCCGACCCAGCCGACGCTCGCTCCCCTTCGTTTCGGCCCCCGCGGGATCGTGACCGTACCTACGAGACGGTGCGTTTGTCGCCTGGCACCAGCCGTCGCCGCAGACGCGACTTGACCGCCCTGCATGCCATCGCGAGAGAGCTGCGAGGCACACTCGTTGCCGACTTCCTTCATCGACAGACATACCTCGACCACCCCCTCGCGATGACCCTCGCCGCACCATGGAATGGCGCGGCGTATTGGTGATGCGGATGAGAACCTAAGACCGCGCGGTGGTGAACTGCACGAGGTCCTTGGAAAAGATCAGATCCAGCGTCCAGTCGAACACGACGCGGACCTTCTTTTCCATGCGCGGCAACTTACTGAGATAGATCGATCGCCACAGCCACCACGCCACGAAGCCGGAAAAGTTGACCCCGAGGATGTTGGCGACGGCGGTGCGCCTGCCGATGGTGGCGAGCTGTCCGATCGTGGAAAAGGTAAACGGCTTCTTCGCGGGTTTGCCTTCGCAAAGCTCCGCGAGGATGTTCCGTGCGACGGTCGTCCCCTCACGTTGCGCATGCTGGGCCGTGGGTGGCTGGAAGTCTCCGGTCTTGTGATGACGGATCAATGCCGCATCCCCCACCGCCCAGACCCCCGGCCACTCCGGCACCTGCAAGAATTCATCCGTAAAGAAACGTCCGCGTTCAGCACCGCATGGTAGCTGGGCCAAGATTGGATTGGCTGCCACGCCCGCCGTCCAGATCAACGTCTTGGTCTTGATCACCTCGCCGCTGTCCAGGGTGATCGTGTCCTCGGCCGCCTGGGTCACGCGCCGGCCCGAAAGGATCTCCACCTTCCGTTTGCCGAGGCGCTTTTCGGTATAGACACCGAGCTTTCGATCCAGCTCCGGTAGCAACACCTCTCCCGGGTGAACCAAGACCATGCGCAACATGTCTTCCCGCAGGTTTGGATAGAAGCGCAGGGAGCCCCTGACGAAGTCGTTGATCGAGGCCATGGTCTCGACACCCGCGAAGCCGCCTCCGGCGACGACAAACGTCAGCAGGGCTTCACGATCCTTCGCCGCGCATTCGGTATCCGCCTCTTCTAGGTGCTGGATGATGCGGTTCCGTAACGCGATCGCGTCGCCGAGACTCTTCATGGTGAGCGCATGCTCCTGTAGGCCTGGAAGGCCGAAGAAGTTCGTCACGGAGCCGAGGGCGATCACCACATGGTCGTAACCCAGGACGTGGGTGTGGTGGTCATAACCGTGCGACACGGTGACCTCTTTCTTTGCCAGATCGATGTTCTCGACGTTGCCCACGAAGAACTGCACCTTCTTCAGGAGTTTACGTACCGGATTCACGATATGGGTCATGTCCAGATCGCTTGCCGCAACCTCATGAAGCATGGGGGTAAACAGGAAGAAGTTATCCTTATTGACCAGAGTCACATGGAGGTCCGGATTGCGAGCTAGCCTCTTCTCGAACTCCAGGGCGGCATAGAGCCCGGCAAAACCGCCGCCGAGGATCAGCACGCGCTTCT
>Ga0210096_1000555_pt1 | contig 12715 bp, 13 predicted proteins | sample China_Galinas_PW_4_FD_184864 | JGI IMG/M metagenome (GOLD analysis project Ga0210096, IMG submission 184864) | Wetland microbial communities from San Francisco Bay, California, USA, that impact long-term carbon sequestration - China_Galinas_PWA_D2... | ecosystem: Environmental > Aquatic > Marine... | reverse complement strand
TCCGCAAAATCATCGCAGTTACATTATCAGGAGGTTATTTTTTTATCTACGCGATAATAATTTTTTATTATGTTATACGGGGGAGTATAACCTTTTACTTTTTTAATATATAACGTTCGTGCAGAACATTCACAAAATTAAATTAATGTCCTCTAAATCTTGCTAGTCTTGGCATAACCTGTAATTCTAATATTGAACGATTGGGCGTCAAGCACTCTCATGCACGAACGTCCCCGAAGTCTCTGACTATCCTCAAATAAATCCCTTTACCGAATAAACTTATCATTCACTTTGCGTTATTATAACTTATCCGATAGATAACGCCAGCCCGATCATCGGAAACCAGGAGGGCGCCGTCAGGCATCACCAAGACATCCACAGGGCGACCCCAGGCACGGCTATTATTAAGCCATCCTTCGGCAAAAACCCCGTAGCTTATCGCTTGGTCTCCATGGAGGCGTACCAGACTGATGCGATAACCTATTGGAGTGGACCGGTTCCAGGAACCATGCTCAGCGATGAATATCTGATTTCGGTACAGTTCCGGAAACATTGTTCCTGTGTAGAAGCGCATCCCAAGTGCAGCAACATGCGGTCCCAACACCATGGCCGGAGGCACAAACTCTTTACAGCTTCGCTGGCTGCCAAATTTCGGGTCCGCAATGGTTCCTCCGTGGCAGTAAGGAAAACCGAAATGCAACCCTTTTTGTGGTGCGCGATTCAGCTCGTCGGGAGGAAGGTTGTCACCCAGCCAATCACGTCCGTTGTCCGTGAACCACAGCTCTCCGGTTTTCGGATGCCAGTCAAACCCCACGGTATTGCGAACGCCGTGAGCGAAGATCTCCAAGTTACGGCCATCAGGATTGAATCGCGTAATCGAGGCATATATCTGATTGCTTCCTTCGCAGACATTACACGGTGCCCCCACTGGTGCGTAGAGTTTATCATCCGGACCGAATCCTATGAATTTCCAACCATGGTGCGGATCTTTTGGAAAACTGTTATTAACAATCACTGGTTTAGGGGGATTTTTCAACCGCGACTCAATACTATCGTATCGCAACACACGGTTCACCTCGGCAACATAGAGGGAACCATTTCTGAAGGCCACACCGTTGGGCATGTTCAACCCTTCAGCAATGGTGATGACTTCATCAGCCCTGGTGTCGTGGTTTCGGTCAAGAACTGCGTAGACGTTACCTGCCAAGCGAGTGCCGACAAACAGAGTCCCGCTATCACCGAGAGCAAGTGAACGGGCATCTTCAACATTATTGGCATAGATGTTTATGGCGAAGCCGGTCGGCAAGGTGATATCGTCAAGATGCACCCCCTTCATATTCTTCGCCGAAGCACATGAAATTCCCCATATGATGGGCAGTAGAAGGATAAGGGCAATAAAAAGTCTGTGCTTGTTTTTTCCGATCATCCTTGCGTACTCCTTTATGGTTTTATCGGAAGGCAACGGTAGGAGAGGGTGTCAAATCTTGTATAGTGAATATATTTTACTCGACGAAACCCACCCCGTTGAAGCAGTTTCTCTCAGTGAATTTTTAAGGTTTTAACTTCAGCGTGAGACCCGTAATATCTATTATCTCCGCCTTATCGCCAACTGTTAGTGGAACATCACAAACAGCACTCCATAACTCTCCATTGACCATAACCTGGCCTTCGGTCTGGTTCCATCGTTTAATTTCGACAACTTTTCCAACCATACCTGTCACGCCGTATTTAGATTTTTTATTTTTGTCTTTAATAAACCAGATTAACGGAAGCACGACATGCTCAATAAGTTCAAAAGCAATAAAGGCGATTACGACTGCGATAATTACACTTTTCACTTAAGACTCCCTCAGTTAAAACTTTTGAGGTATTGGGCAAGAGGCATTTCATCTCCCGGATCATAAAATGCTTGCTGTATTTTATCTTTAATCCATGATCAAGGTTTGACCCCAGTCACTTTCCCTTTATAAAATATTTCATGAAATACTCAGGCTATGTGCCGTCTTGAAATTTACATTTCCGTAAAAGTAATTCCGGAGTAATAGTATAAAGTGCGTCCAGCATCGCAATCATGAAACTTCCCGGCGCAAACGCATTTTTTGCTGCAACTTCTCCGGCCAGCCCGAAAAAGGCCAGTGCCGTAGCCGTTGCACTGACAGGGTCCTCGTCGACCGAAAGGAACGCACCAATAGTTGCCGTAGCCGTGCAACCTGTTCCGGTTACATATCCCATGAGGGGATGACCGTTTGAGACCCGTATCACCTGTTTACCGTCTGTAATTAAGTCTGTGGGACCTGTAACTGCAATGACGGATTCGAGTTCGACAGCAAGAATTTTTGCGGATCTCTCAGCAGCCTCAACCGAATGAATCGAATCAACCCCCTTGGTTTTCGAATTGTCCTTTCGGAGTGATAAAATTTCTGATGCATTCCCGCGAATGACGCTGACGCGGGTTTCCTGGATAATTCTTTTTGCAGCTCTTGTCCTGAATGATGTTGCGCCGGACCCGACAGGATCGAGTATGATAGGTGTTTTCGATTCCGATGCTTTTTTCCCGGCTTTAATCATCGATGCTATCCACTCATCGGTAAGCGTTCCGATATTGAGAACCAGAGCTCCGGCAAAAGATACCATTTCTTCCACCTCATTTGAAGCATGGGCCATCACCGGTGATGCCCCCATCGATAATAGAGCATTTGCTGTGTAATTCATTACCACGTAATTGGTGATATTATGAATCAGCGGCCTTTTCTTTCTTATTGCTGTCAGATTCCGAGCAGCTTTTTCTGATAAACTTTTCATGTCTTACCTCAATCGTAACCCCCCCAAAATTGAAGATTAGAAACCCAAATGGCAACCTCGATTTTTTTCCTTAATTCTTAAACTCGTAACCCAGCAGAAAAATGAATTTCGTATCCTCTTCTGTTTCCGCAGATGCAGAAGGCTGATTATCCCAGTCAAAATTGTATTGCAATGTCGCGGTCAACCCTTTGTAAAGAGGAAACCGTAATCCCGTCCGCGTCTTTATAAACCAGCCATTAGCATCTTCAAGACTAATGAACCCGGTGTTTTCATGAAAAAACTGCACGAACTTATCGAAAAAATACTGATCATAATTGACGTTCCACTGACCGGCGGAGTAGTCGTTATCCTCAGCCAAATCAAAGTTTTCATCCACCATGGACAGCCCCGCTGATATGGAAAGATTCAGCAAGGGTGTTTCAAAAAACTGATATCCAGCCCCGGCACCAAGGGTGCTTCTAAGATTAAGATCCTTGAACTCATCATGTTCAGAGAGCGTGTCTGCATATAAATACCATTTTTCGTTCAAAAAATGACTGTAATTCCCATAAGCAAGCCAGTTCTGCGAAGTTGTTATACCATCGGCCTCCTCTTTTGTGAGCTCACCCCCAACCTTATATCGGTTCTTTTTCGTACGCGCCACAAACTCACCGTCAAGATAGTAGTTATCCGATTTCGTATTACCTCTCTCGCTGGTCACACTGGCATTTGCGCGGGCGGTTATTTTTACGGTCTTGGCAGGCTCGGGATTGATCGCTTTCACATCCGCCAGACTGAAAGTAGCAGGCGCTTCGAGCTTACCCGTATCCAACTTCATTTTTCCATCTTCAACAGCCTCTGTGTTTCCCTCAAGAGCAGTTTCATCCTTGAGCACAACTTTAACTGAGGCATCGGTCCTAACAGCAGCCACTTCCTTCCAGGTGATGATGATTTCCCCGGCATAGGTCGTTTTCAGGATTAGCTTATCTGCTTCCATCCTGATGACCTGGCCGGTGAGTTTATCCCCGTTTGTCAAACGGACCTCATCGGCTAAACCTTTCCCGGCTATAAGAAAGCTGACCATTACAATAATGAACAATAGGGCGATGTTTTGTTTCATTACAGACCTCATTTTATAAAAGTAATAAACCAAATCAATGTTATGCTTTTTTGCCAAAAGAGCAACCTAAAGCGAATCTATACCAATTGCATATATCGTAAAGTCCACCAAAAAGCAAAAGGGCAAATCCAATGAAATGAATCTGCCCATTCTGTTGTCATTTCCCAAAATGCCCCGATTCGTGACATAACTGACAAAAGAGCTTTTGAAGCTTTAGCAGTTTATTGACTCAAGTTAATATAAACCAACACTCTTGGTTAATTATTCTTCAGGCAGTTGCCAAAAAGAACCCATCCCTTTTAAGATTCCGATCAACTCCGTTAGATAATCCTGCATACGGGAAACGTAATCAGAATCTAACCGTTTTGTAAAGAAATTTACGGAAAAAAGTCCAGCCACATCAGATAACTTGTTGATCCCTTCTTCAGTACCAGTCTTAAAACCGCTCCAGTTGCGAATATGCTCTTCCGACCGGAAGAGATTCATGGTACTTCAGGCATATGGCAGGTCGTTGAACCAATTCTTAAAGGGAACAGATGTATATCCCATTATACCTTCCGGTTCGGCATTCTGGATTGCACCATCCTTCATTTTAACTGTTATGGACGAGCCGCAATCCAGACAGGGAGCATCAATCTGTATTGTTTTATCTGGAAAAAGCCAGCTGACCGCCAGCGATTCGAATCCTCATTGGGCGAACCACTTCTGTTGGCCATCGATAGTTATGCGATATTGGGTGGGAAGATTGCTGAACGGTGGAAACGAGCAAATGTAGTCGGTATTTGGGAACAACCAGCCGGGGAAACCGGGTGAATAAAGCTCATGCAAGGCTTTTCGCCCTTCCTCTAACGGCATATCCATTTCGGCTGCAATTTCTGTGTAGTGTGGAGCCTGACCCGTTTTCATCATACGTTTCATGATGATTTGAAAAATTTTGTCCAATTGATTAGGTTCAATCATATTGCCCCCTTTTTTGACTGGATTCATAAGAGTTGACTATCTATTGAATTTGTTTGAAGCCCCTAAAAGAAAAACTAATGTCTCTTAGGAGCTTGATTGGCACAATTTTAGAGGTTTTTCCATTGAATCTTTTCCTGATCTTGAGGTTAAGTTTAAGAAGAACCGCTGTCTATTATAGTACGAACGGTAAATTAGAGACTGAGGGACCGCTCAACAGGCGAATATGAAGAATAGAAAGAGTCGATAGTAAGAGCGAATTTAAAATTTTAATTTTAACAACCAAAAGAGCAAACTTTTAGAATTTTATTTTTTTAACCTTTATATTGTCAAGAGAAACCCATTTAAAGAGCATAAAATTGTGGTATGAGAATTTTTCTAATTGATCAAGAACTTCCCGGAAGTCCTCCATGCTGATGATGCGGTCCATGGCCGTGACCGGCCTTCTCCTCAGACTCGTTGTGCTGCTCATCGCGTTGATCCGCCTCTTTTACTATGGCGTTGTATTGATCGGGCTGTAAGGTAGACAACCGATCGATGAAAGCGACCATGTCCCAGATTTCCTGGTCGCTGTGAGTGACACCGAAAGAGGGCATCCCCGTCATCTTCAGGCCGTTCTTGATGATCCAGAAGATCTTTGGGTCATTCATTTCCCGGTGCAGGTCAGAGGAAGCCAAATCCGGCGGACGGGGGTAAAGCCCTTGGGCAAATTCACTGGAGGCGATGCCGGGAGCGCCATGGCAGATACGGCATGTGTCATGGAAGTGATGGAATCCAGCATCTTCCATTTTGGGATCCTTCAGCGATGGAGCGACAATACCTTTGCTATGATATGAAATCGACTGATCACGTGCTTCCTCCAGGATATCGGATGTTATGGACCAATGAGGCACCATGGCGGAAACATTGTAAAACCCTGAAAACACAAAGGCTGTTATCCCACCTATGATCACGACGATGGTCAAAATGAAACCTGCGAATACTTTCATTATTCTCTCTCCTTGTCACGAACTGTTTTAAGTTCCCGCGGCATCCCCCTGATCGTCAACGGCAACAGTCAGGGTGATAAAAAGCAGTTTTTAAATGGAAAGGGTGTCAAATTTTGTATCGTGAATAGTTTCATCATATTCGCAATTCAATGTTTGACACTATTCTCACACTTTGAAAATGCCTGCATGATTTCCCGGGCGACCGCATTTTTACATTCGACCGGGCATCGGGACAGATCTTCGACGCGGGTACAATGACCTTCACATTGTGGACTCTTGAATCTGATATCCGTAAACATGGTTCCTTTATACAACGACAAGAACGTCTCCACATCCACTGAAAGCGTCGTGTCACACTGGTTGTCCTCTAAAATATGATTGAACAAGTATAAACCGGGTTCATTTTCATCGAGGTTGGCTTGGAATCCAACCAGACAAATAGCAGGATCTTTCAAAAAGTCGTCTATAACTCTCCATGTATATGCACATTTGGTACAGATTTTAAAAGGATTCATTATCAGGTACCTTTCAACATATAAAAAGTTGGGATTTTCAGAAATTCTTCTTTATTACAGGATAAAGGTTTGCCCCTAATCTCCGAAACGCATGAAATCATAGATGTCCCGTTTATTCCCTGACTGCAAACAACTTATAACCTAATGTATTTAAGACTGTCTTGGCTCAACATCACGGCATTTTTGTTCCAGCTGATGCACAATTCGTGAGATCATTTGTTCTGATAAGAAATTCCCGTCTTTCGGTTTGGCGATGGATCGAAAATTCTTGGGATTGATGACCCGTATGCCGCCGGAAGCAACTCTTTCTACAAACCATCCCGGCAGGGCAACAACCGGCCGAACCCTGACTGCCTCGCCCACTGCACTTTGCAACCATTTAGACAGCCATTCTGCCTGCCGTTTGGCCTGTTCGAGAGACTCGACATCAGTTCCCTTTGGAAATCGAAGACATTTGCCGTCGTATTTAACCTTGGCATCTGCCTTGCGATCCTTTGAAGTTGGTTTTGATCGGGTTTTTGTTTCAACAGCAAATACACCTGAAGCACTCACGACAATATGATCGATATTAAACTTTCCTGCGGGGAAATCATGATACACATAACACCCATCTCTCATGAGCTGATTGAGTTCCTGGCCGGCGGCTATTTCACCCTCGTAACCCAACTGGTAAGACTGTCGCAGATTCAACAAATTGATTAAGTTAATAAGACTATAAACGATAAAACAGATCCCAGCGATGAGGTATATCGTAAATGTCCATGTTGGAAGTTTTGAATTGCCGAAATGTAAATTAGATATATAAATGGCATAGAGCAGTATAGGTGTCGTAATAAGCAGGACAAGATTTTCCGTCACCCTATCGGTGATCTGCATGATTTTTCTGTTTAGAGATTCTCCCGGGCTTCTTAAAAAATTGTCGGTAAATGGCGATCGATGTCCTTTTATCTGGCGGGATTTCCGAAGCAGATAGAGCACTATCATTACAATGGAAAAGATTCCGAAAACCAGGATAATTGGAAAGTAAATAAACAACCTGATCAAGTTTATCTCCTTTTAAAATTCGCTCAGCATGTCTTAAAACCTTAACAGCGACCCCAAAGCCCCACTCAGGCTGCTGTCGGGCCGTCGACTGGCTGTAGCATAATACGGGCGTCTGCCACAATGCATTTTTGCGCAGAACACATCACCGGGTTGAGATCGATGGATTCGATCATATCGGCGGCGGCCATGACGAATTTTGAAAAACAGACCAAAGTCCGAGTCAGCTCGTCGCGATTGACAGCCTGGTGACCCCGGTACCCGGAAAGCAAGGGAGCGGCCTTAAGACCATTGATCATGGCATCCACATCCCTGGTTCCCACAGGGGCCAAACGCAAACTGACGTCCTGGTAGATTTCCACGCCGGTCCCGCCCATGCCCAATAGAACTACGGGCCCGAATTGATCATCCATTTTAGCACCCATAATCAACTCCAGGCCGGAAACCATTTGTTCGATCAACATGGCCTCGAAACCGTCCAATAGGCTGAAGGTTTCAAATACGGCCCTCAGTTCCCGGATGCTCTTGATGCCTGTGCGCACACCGCCGACATCCGACTTGTGAACAATGCGACTGGAAACGACCTTGGCAGCCAGGGGAAACCCCAGGTCGGCAACGATCGGTTCGATCTGGTCGGGGTTCGTGACAGTTACAAAACGCGGCACCTCCAGCCCTGCCGCGGACAGCAATCGTTTGGCGTCCGGTTCCCTCACCCAGCCACGGGTGCGGGCTTTGTCCAACACGGTCTTGATTTCGGTTTTCAGCATGGTTTGTTCCTTTTTAAAGCTTTGACCATCAACACGGCCCCTTTAATTGACGGGGACACCGGAACTCCGTTGAATTCAAATCCCTCGATGAGCATGCGGTAGCGTTCCACATGGGGAACGTAGGCGATCAGGGGTTTGTTATGGCGCCGGCAGACCCGGCCAAGGCGGGCGCTGAGATCAGAGGTGACTTCCGGTGTGTAAGGCAGCAGCAGCAGAATTATGGCGTCCAGCTCCTGAGACCGGGCCAGGTGTTCGGCGGCGGCCATAAAGTCACCGTCTGTGGCACTGCCGGTTAGATCGATGGGATTGGTCAAAGCGGCAATGGGCTGCACGCTTGAAGACAGATCGGCACGAATTCGATTCTGCTGCTCTTGATTGAAGGCCGGAATGGACAGGCCGTGCCGGATGCAAAGGTCCACTGCCAGGGCCCCGTGCCCGCCGCTGGGGCTGATAATACCCACACAACCGTCAATGGGTTCTCCATAGCAGCTTAGAGCCTCACAAAAAGAGACCAGCTCCAGTTCATTGACCGCTTCGACGATGCCATGCTGGACCAGTGCTGCTGAAAAGACCGCGTAGTCGCCGGCCATGGAGGCGGTGTGCGAAGAGACGGCCCGCATGCCTTCGCTGGTCTTGCCGGATTTCAAAACGATCACCGGTTTTGGGCATCGGCGGGCGGCCTGCACAAACTCGCGCCCCTTTCCGTGGGCAAACCCTTCGATATAAAAGGCGATCACCCCGGTGTCCGGATCTGCGGCCAGATACTCTAGCAGATCCAGTTCCCGAATAAGGGCCTTGTTGCCGATGCTTACCCCCAGGGAAAAGCCGATCCCTTGTTCGGCGAATTTGGTTATTTGATCCACCAGTACACCGCCACTCTGGCTCACCAGGGCCACATTACCGGACTCGGGCCGGACCATGCGTTCACTGGGGATGAAAAAGGTGTCGATGTGGCCGGGAACATAGATGCCCAGACAATTGGGGCCGATAAACGGAAACCTGTGCCGCCGGGCCAAATCGGCAAGCTTTTCCTGCAAGTCCAGGCGTCCGATTTCGGCAAAACCCCCGGAAATGATTATGGCCCCGCCGACGCCGGCATCTATACAGTCTTTGAGGGTGTCAAAGGTATATTCGGCTCGCACGGCGATAATCGCCAGATCCACGGGCTGCGGAATTTCCTGAATGCCGGTGTATACTGTCTGCCCGAATAAATCGCCTCCGCCGGGGTTGACCGCAAAGACATTCACCGGGTAGCGCAGGTGGATTTTGTTGAAAATAACGTTGGCCGGATGGCGGTCCCGTTTCAGGGAAACCCCTATAACCGCCGCGGTTTTTGGTTGAAACAGACGTTTGAAATCCCAGGCTTCGGGCCGGAATTCCATTGACGGGCCGTTTGAAGGCTCACAGGTATTTTGCAATGTTTTTCTCCGGATACGATACTTAATTTGCGGGTTTGTTGCACGCCAAGAAACTGAAGATATACCTCAATTGAGTGAAAGTCGAGGGTGCCCCGGATCCAGGGCGACTGAGGGTGAAGCTGTAGTCGTCTACCGCGAACCCTCGGCAACGAAGACGCCGAAGGAGTCAGGCCGTAGGCCATGGGGTATAATCGGCTTTCCCGACGGGTAAACAAAATCGATACAAAATTGCAGAATTCATATCTAACTGTTGGTAGAGATATAAAAATTGTTAAAATCATCGGATGACTCAGTGAAATTAAGACATTATGATCCCTATCGGTTTTGTTTACACTCATTTGAAGTATATTTAACCACAAATGAAGGCAGATGAACACAGAATTTTTTTTGACCCCGGTTAAATGGTTTTCATCACAATAAAATAAGCGAATGACCCCATTACATTCCCCATTTCTCATTATTTTTCGGGAGTGTCAGCCGATCTTGCTCTTGATTACTTTCTTATCGGCATTAAGTTATGGATTAAAGTGAAATGCCAAAAAAAATGATAACCGATTCAAAAGGAGTTCGATATGATTGCCATAACAGGAGCTACAGGAAATATCGGCAGCAAGATTACGGCTGATCTTCTGTCAAAAGGACAAAATGTCAGGTGCATTGCCAGAACAGCGGATAATCTTAAAAGATTTGCTGACAAGGGAGCTGATATCGCAACGATCTCTTTAGAGGATACGGCTGCTTTGTCAAACGCTTTTAAGGGTATTGATGCGATCTTTGCCATGATACCGCCAGACTATCAGGCATCGGATTTCCGGGCCTTTCAGAACACTATCGGCGCTTCTATCGCAAAGGCCGTCGAAACTTCGGGAGTGAAATATGTCGTTAATCTGAGCAGCCAGGGGGCTCACCTTCCCGACAAGACAGGGCCGATCAAAGGACTGCACGACCAGGAACAGCGGCTGAATAAGCTGAAGGGGGTCAACATATTGCACCTGAGACCCACCTACTTTATGGAAAACCTGCTGGCAAACATTGACATGATCAAACAAATGAACATCATGGGTTCGGCTATTCGAGGGGATATGAAGATCCCCATGATTGCCACTCAAGACATTGCTCGATTTGCAGCAGAGCGTTTGCTCAAAAAAGACTTTTCAGGGATAACAGTGAAAGACCTTCTCGGTCAAAGAGACGTTTCAATGAACGAAGCGGCCGAAATTATTGGCAAAAAGATCGACAAGCCGGATCTCAAATACGTTCAGTTCTCTTACGAGGATACTGAAAAGGCGCTGGTTGATATGGGCTTTAGCGCTGACGTGGCCGGGCTTTTTATCGAAATGAGCAAAGCATTTAACCAGGCGCTGATCAATGCGCCACGCACCCAGGAAAATACCACCGATACGCTCTTGGAGGAATTTGCCGGGGTTTTTGCAAGGATCTTTTTTGCTTAACAGGGCCCATCCATATTCCCATTAACAGCCCGTCAAAATGTGACCCAATCCCTGTTACGGCCTGATAAAGAATTCGGTTTTGCGCAGCCGGTCGCATAAAACTTGGATGACATCCCGGGCAAGGGAAAGGATGATAAGTGACAAGATGTTCGTTACCATGGGGGGCCGGATTTTATCGGCTGGGAAGACAACCCCTACGCCCCGCTGTATTGCGGTTAAAATGGCACGGCCGGCCCACAGCAGATTAAGCAGCCCTAAAATGCCTATGGCCGTGGTCTTCACGTTGAGCAATCCGATTTTTACCAAGAAATCCTTATCCAGATTTTCGTTGATAGTCTTCATGAATTCGAAGAAAATAGCCGAAGCCTCGGCATAAGAAGACATATAACGGTCAAAGGCGATCAGCAGTAGAAGAAAAAACGGCGGGATCGATAAAAGAAAAAAGAAAGCTGCGGCTCCGGCATGATTGATAAGTTCGTTCTTGATAAATAAATCGACAGACAGGCTGATTTTTTGCAAATAAACCTGAGAGTGTCTCCAGATTAAGTCAAAGAAACTTTCGTTGTCCTATATCGCCATGTATTCCTTGTTATAGCCGTAAAAAGCGTGGGATGAATTCACCTGGAATCATGATGTCTATACTAAAAAATAGGCATTAAAAATAGAAAAGTGGTACACCAGTGCATGATTTAGTCGACAACTGTAAACAATAATTCATGGTTTTATGGAGTAGGCTAAGGCAACTTTGCAATCATTTCTCCAAGCTCTTCCTTAGTAAACGCCTTGAGCGTCTTCGTTCTGGTGTTCCCTTGAGCACCTAACCCCAGAAGATAGGTCATATAAACTTCATCATTCGGAGCTTCGCCGATGGAAATATAGTCATATTCACCCATTGTCGCATAGAAACCTATCAACTTACCTCCAATCGATTTGGCAGTTTTAATGCCTTCTTCGATACGTTCAGGTGCGTTTTTGATATTTTTAATTCCCTTTTCTGTCAAATTGAACAGTGTAATATAAATAGGCATGAATCCCTCACCTCCTTTTTTAGAAAATGACCGGTGCACCACTATTCGCTTACAATACTGACACGCCAAATTAATCTTTAATGCCAATGCTAATTTTGAGGAGATTTTCCTAGAGAAAACTCCTGAATGAAAATAAAATAATTGAAGCGGTAAATCGTTAGATAATGAGAAACGAATTGAGAATGAGGTCAGCAGGACAGCAACTGTTTCACAATGGAAATTAAGTTGAGATAGATAGGTAGTTTCAAAAAAAGTATATTATAGTCTTAATAGTGTCAATATCAAATGTGGTAATTTCTTGCCAAGGCCTCAGTATCATTTTTTTAATCCATGCAAAAGCTAAATTTGCCCCTGACAGCCTCTTTCTGGTCCGGTCGTCTTGTCGGTCGTAGCTCGCAGAGTGAAGCCCGAAGCTCGCAGAGTGACGTCCGAAGCTTGAAGAGCGAAGGCTGAAAATCAAGGATCAAGGTTAATCCCAATCCTTCAATCTCTCCTCATATTGAACATTGATCGTCAAGCACGTTCTGCACGAACGTTATATATTAAAAAAGTAAAAGGTTATACTCCCCCGTATAACATAATAAAAAATTATTATCGCGTAGATAAAAAAATAACCTCCTGATAATGTAACTGCGATGATTTTGCGGA
>Ga0210096_1000554_pt1 | contig 12719 bp, 10 predicted proteins | sample China_Galinas_PW_4_FD_184864 | JGI IMG/M metagenome (GOLD analysis project Ga0210096, IMG submission 184864) | Wetland microbial communities from San Francisco Bay, California, USA, that impact long-term carbon sequestration - China_Galinas_PWA_D2... | ecosystem: Environmental > Aquatic > Marine... | reverse complement strand
TCGGGTAGGTTTGTCGAAACGCGAACGAACGATGGGGTGGGCGATTTGAACCGTCGGCAACGGCGTCAACAAACCCGAACGCACAACGCTGCGGCCGGGGCCTCCGGTGCGGGCACCCACAAGGTCCTGCTCGATGCGGTGCGCTTGCATCAGCAGGGACGCCTGGACAAGGCTGCGGTTCTCTACGATCGGATTCTCCGGGCCGATCCTCGTCATCCCGATGCCCTGCACCTGTCCGGCTTGGTCGCCCATCAGCGTGGCGACCATCACCGGGCGCACGAACTGATTGCCGCCGCGATTGGCGTCAAGGATACCCAGCCGGCCTTCCACAACAGCCTCGGCACCGTACTCCTGGCGCTCGACCGAGCGGACGAGGCGGCCGCCTGCTTTCGACGCGCTCTGGAGATCGACCCCGGGTACGCCGAGGCGCACAACAATCTCGGCAATGCGCTGCAGCGAGCCGGTCGGCTGGAAGACGCGGTCGCCAGCTATCGCCGCGCATTGCAGAGCCGGCCCGGCTACGCCGAGGCCTACTACAACCAGGGGCGGGCATTGCACAATCTCGACGAACTGCCGGCTGCGGCGGACTGCTACCGGCGCGCTGTCGACGTTAAGCCCGACTATGGCAAGGCGCTGAAGAGCCTGGGAGATGTTCTTGGCGAGCTTGGACGGACCGAGGAAGCGGCGGCACAGTATCTTCGGGCGCTGGATGTCGCTCCCGGCGACCCGGAAAACCATGCCGCCCTCGCCGCCCTGTGGGAGAGGTCGAGCGCGTTGGCGGAAGCCCTGCCTAAGGCGGAGGAGGCCCTGCGTCTCGATCCCGGCAACGTGCGGGCGGCGGTGATCGCGGCGCGCTGCGAACGCCGCCTGGGGCGTCCGGAAGATGGAATGGCGCGGCTGCAAGCGTTCGACTCGGAACGGTTGGAGGACGAAGCGCGCGCCTATCTGTTGTTCGAAATGGCGGCAATTCTCGACCGACTCGGCGACTATCAGCGGGCGTTCGAAATGTACGCCGACGCCAATCGTTTGAACGCCCGAGGACTCCAGTCGCGGCGCGTGGACCGGGAGGCCTATCCTCGTCTGATCGAGCGGTTGCGGAGCCGATTTACTCCGGACTGGGTGAGGACGTGGACGCCTTTGGTTGCGGACGAGACGACACCGCCGGTGTTTCTGATCGGATTCCCGCGGTCCGGAACGACGCTGCTCGATCAGATCCTCGACGCCCATCCGGACCTTCACACCATGGAGGAAAAGCCCGCCATCGATATCGTCAAGAAGGCGGTCGAGAAGCTAACCGGCGGATATCCCGACGCTCTCGCCTCCCTCAAGGCGGAGGACACGGAGAAACTACGCCGGGTTTATCTTGCCGAGGTCGCCCGTTTCATGGGTGGAATGCCGCAGGGGGTTCTGGTCGACAAGATGCCCTTGAACACCATCGAGGTGGGGCTGATCCATCGTTTGTTCCCGCGGGCCAAGATTCTGCTCGCCCTGCGTCATCCTTGCGATGTGGTGCTGAGCGGTTTCATGCAGGCGTTCAAGCCCAACGCCGCCATGGTCCATTTCGGAGACCTCGCCGACACAGCCTGTTTCTACGCTTCCGTGATGGGGCTTTGGCGTCGGTATGCGGAGGTGTTGCCGCTCGAAGTTCTGACCACCCGTTACGAAGACCTGGTCACCGATTTCGAGGTCGAGACCCGAAAGATTCTCGCGTTTCTGGGGTTGCCGTGGGACGATTCGGTGTTGACCTATGCCGAGCGCGCCAAGTCCCGGGCGATCGCCACACCCAGCTACCACCAAGTGGTTCAGCCGATCTACGCACGGTCCGTGGGTCGTTGGAGGAATTACCGAAATCAGATGGCCGACGTGTTGCACCTGCTCCGGCCTTTCGTCGATGCCTTCGGATACCAGATCGAGGAGGATCAGGACTAGTGATCTGGTTCGCGGAGACCGCCGACGGTGGCCACGCCGACGGCGCCGCAGCCGGCGATACGCCCGATGGTGGCCGCCGAGATCCCGCCCAGGGCGTACACCGGCAACGGGCTTCGGCGCGCCCAACGGGCGAAAAGCAGGGGCCCCAGCACCCGCGCACCAGGATGGCTCTCGGTGGGAAACACCGGTGACAGCAGAACGGCGTCGATGCCGGCGCGGGCGGCGCCCATCATCGCGGCCGGTGAATGGGCCGCCGCGGTGACCAGCCAACCGGGTCGCCGCCACAGCCGCCAGGTCCGTAGGGCGTGGGCGATCGACGCTTCAGGCAGGTGCAGTCCACCGGCGGAGACCGCCGCGGCCAACCGACCGTCGCCGGCGATGAGAAGCCGTATTCCGAACCGACGGCACAGCCCCGAAAGGCGATAGGCCAGGGCCGCGCGCTCGGGATCGTCGTAGTGACGGAGGATCACGGCGCTGCCCGGAGGCAGCCGGGAAACCACGGGCTCCGGCTCTGCCAACCGCCGGGAATCGGTCATCAGGATCAGCGACGGCAGAGCCGTGTTTTCATCGGATGGTTTGAGCCGTCGCGCCTGGTCTGCTAGGCTCTGCACCTTTTCAACTTCTCCTCCGACGGTGTAACAATTCGAAGATGGCAGCCCAAGAGATCGATCAACCGGACGTAGCCGCCAATCTGGCGACCGTCAAGGCAGAGATCGCGGCGGAGACCGAGGCTGCCGGCCGTCCCGCCGGCTCGGTTACCCTGGTTGCCGTCGCCAAGACCCAGTCCGCCGAGAGGATACGTCCGACTCTTGAGGCGGGCCACCGCATATTCGGGGAGAACCGGGTCCAGGAAGCGGAGGGCAAGTGGCCAGGCCTAAAGGCAGATTACCCCGATGCCCGTCTGCACCTGATCGGTCCCCTGCAAAGCAACAAGGCCCGCCCCGCGGTACGGCTGTTCGATGTCATCGAAACCGTCGACCGTCCGAAGCTGGCCGGCGCTCTCGCCCAGGCAATGGAAAAGGAAGGGCGTCGTCCCGACGTATTCGTCCAGGTCAACACCGGAGAAGAAGAGCAGAAGCACGGGATACCTCCCGGCGAAGTGGACGCCTTTATCCGCGCCTGCATCGAGGATCTTCTTCTTCCTGTTAAGGGCCTAATGTGTATTCCACCGATCGACGAGGAGCCTTCACTTCATTTCGCCTTGCTGCGCGAAATCGCCCGGCGTAACGGACTCGACGAACTCAGCATGGGCATGACCGCCGACTACCCGATCGCCGTTCGCTTCGGCGCGACGATTGTTCGCGTCGGCACCGCCATCTTCGGCGCGCGGCCTTAGTCGCGGCGCCATTACTCCAACCCGGAGCCAATCACGATGCGGTCGCCCGGGCGGCAGGCCCGCAGCAAAGCCATTAGATCGGGCAAGGCTAGAGCGACACAGCCCTCGGTGGGGCCGTAGTCGGCCCGGGCCACGTGCAGGAAGATGGCGCTGCCGAGACCGGCTTCGATCGGGTCGTCGTTGTAGCCGATGACCGCCAGCAGATCGTAAAGACCGTCGTCCCGCCACAGACGCTCGTGACCGGCGTCGCAAGGCAAGCGGATCAGCTGGTTGTAGCAGGGGTCCCGGGGGTCGTCGCACCAGCCGTCCGCAGGATCGATCGCATGCACCGCAAGGCCGGTTGCGGGCGCCTTCAATCGATCGGGGCGGTACATTACCCGACGGAGCGGAAACGCTCCCGCGGGTGTTCTTCCGTCCCCCTCCCTCTTCGCCGCCCCGATCCCGCTTCGGCCGAGGGCGCAACGCACCTCCGCTCCCGCCCACCTCAAGACTCCCCCTGGTGATACGTCAACATCCATGAGCCGATTATAGAGCGCGGTCACCGCCCCGGCCCAGCGACGATCGCAAATCAAACGTGAATATCGAGGGTCGGGGCGGCTGGGTTGGTATTGGCTGCCGCCGTAATGAACGCGGCTTCGCCTCGCGCCCACTCCGAGACCTCGACGTAGGCGGTGATCGGAGAACGATAGAGCTTGGCGGCTACGGCAGCCGAAAGCGGCTTCCGCTCGCCCCCGGTGGCGGGGGCATTCGGTTCCACGGTCGCCTCGCCTTCGCCCTCGAACAGGGCGAGCACATGCTCTCCGATGTCGCTCCCGGTGAGTTCATCGATGACGACATTGACCAGCGAAGCGACGGCGCCGATGAGACCGCCGAACAAGGCGCCGCCGGCGATGCGCGGCACCGGATCGATCTCGTCGCCGGTGACGGCGCGGTACAGAGTGGAAATGATCGGGATGTGCTGCAGCGGGTTGATGATGTCGAGGATGTCGAAAAAGGTGGGGCCATCCTCGCCGAATGCCTCGAAACCGTGATGATCGGTGTCGGAGACAGGCGCGGCGTCTACATGATGAATTGGATTTGGCGGCGCGGTAGCAAGTGTTTCCATAATCGCATCAGTTTCGATTCCCGGCGGAGCTCATGCAATTGGTGTGCCTCTTGGCGCTGACCCTTAACCCACTGAAACTGAGCCCAATTTCTAAAGGAACTTACTGTGGTGAGAGGGAAAAACCGTCACTGCCAGGAAGATATTGCCGGGTCGGCGCGCGGCGACGACGCCGTTGATCTAGAAAAGGTGGCCGCCGCGTCCGGCCTTCGTGCGGATATAGGTCTCGTTGTGCTGGTTGGAGGGAAAAGCGTGGGGAACCCGCTCTTCCACGGTAATGCCGCAGCGGCCGAGACCGGCAACTTTGGCCGGATTGTTGGTGAGAAGGCAGACGCGCTTGAAGCCGAGTTGGCGCAGCATCTGGGCCGCCGGCAGATAGACCCGTTCGTCGGCGTCGAACCCCAGTTGCTCGTTGGCGTCCATGGTGTCGAATCCGCGATCCTGCAGTTCGTAGGCCCGCAGCTTGTTGACGAGGCCGATGCCGCGACCTTCCTGGGCAAGGTAGAGCAACAACCCGCCTCCGGCCGACGAGATTTCGCTGATCGCACCCCGCAGCTGGTCGCCGCAGTCGCACCGCAGACTGCCGAGAAGATCACCGGTGAAGCATTCCGAATGCAGCCGGGTCAATACCGGGTCCTCGGGTTTCGGATTGCCGAACATGACTGCAAGGTGTTCCAGTCCACCGTCAAGGGGACGAAATGCGATGATCCGTGCGTCTTCGGCACCGAGCAGGGGAACGCGGGCCTCGCTGACGATGCGTAGTGTTCGTGCCGCGGTATGCTCGTACTGGAACATGTCTCCGGCATCGACCAGCAACAGCCCGTGGCGAACGGCCCATGCGTCGAGATCCTCGGCCGCCGGATCCTGTATTGTCGCGGTCACCGCTGCCGGCAACAGGCGGGCGGTCTTGGCCAGCAATACCGCAGCGCTGTCACAGCCGAACGCCGGAACCTCGTTGACGGTAAGGTCAAAAGGCGGCGGAACCGCCAACCCGGACAGGGGATTGGAGAGGTCACGGACCATCCCCGCGGTTAGCCCGCCCTCGGCCGCGACGGTTACCACCTTGAAACCACCGGGCGTGAGCCCGAGGACGGCGGCGCGTCGAGCGGTTATGGCAAGAAGCGGTTCGGCCCGGCTCATTTTCGCCATGGTCGAGAGGCTTTGCGGTGTTACCGCTTCCGCCGCCTCTACCAGACTCGCTGTTCCGTTGCTTCCACGGACCGCCACCGGACAGCCTCTCCGGAGATCGGAAAGGGCCCGATCCACCGCCAGAAGCGAGATAGGCTCGCGGGTGGCGGGAAAGGGGATCAGGTGAGGATTTTTCGTCACGGTGGTGCGGGCCTCCGGCATTATCGTGGCCAAAGTGACGATACCCTCGAACATACGGCGGTGGAAGCGCTTTGTATCTTGCCGCGAGGATTGGCTTTGTCCGTGCCATCGCCGTTGTATATTGTGATAGCAGCATTATTGTTGGCGGTATCGGCTCCGTTGACGCTTGCGGAAGTGGGTTGGAAGTGACGATCGGCAAACGCGTTCTTCTTGTTGAAGACGACGATGCACTGCGAGAGATGCTCGCCGAGCAGCTTCAGTTGCACGAAGAGTTCGCCATGGTGACCGCCGCTGCAGGAGCGAAAGCACTGGAGCTGGCGAAGGCCGATCATTTCGACGTGATCATTCTCGACATCGGTTTGCCCGACATGGATGGCCGCGAGGTCTGTCGGTTGATGCGCCGAAACGGCATCAAGTCCCCGATCATCATGCTGACCGGAGCGGACACCGACGCCGATACCATTCTCGGACTGGACTCCGGTGCCAACGACTACGTGACCAAGCCGTTTCGGTTGGGGATCCTCCTGGCTCGGCTGCGCGCCCATATCCGCCAACATGAACGCAGCGACGACGCCGTGTTCGGCATCGGCCCCTATACGTTTCAGCCGAGCGCCAAACTCCTGCTTAACAACGATACCAACAAGAAAATCCGCCTGACCGACAAGGAAGCGGCCATCCTGAAGTACCTTTATCGTACCGGTAGCCGGGTCATCAGTCGGGAGGTGTTGTTGGACGAGGTTTGGGGTTACAACGCCGGAGTTACCACCCATACGCTGGAAACGCATGTCTACCGCCTGCGCCAGAAGATCGAACCGGATCCTTCCAGTGCGCGCATTCTGGTAACCGAAGCCGGCGGTTACCGCTTGATCCCTTGAGCTTGCCGCATTTGCTTCGAGCCGCACAAAAAAAAGCGTCCGGCCAGGGGGGTTAACCGGACGCTTTATGCTTCCTTAGCGGAAGCAATCGGATGGCAGGGGAACCATCCGGGACGGTCCATTCCATGCGGAATGGCACGTTCCATACCTTCTAATTGGTTTGACAATCTTAATTTGACCAATGCAGCCAGCGCAACCCACATATGCAAAAAACGCATGCCAAAGCCTCGCGATTTCGGCGCCTGCGCTCGGTTACGGTCTTTCATTGAAAATTTTTGGATTTTTGAACCGGAACAGGTCCGGATCCACGGGGACGTCGTAGCTGGCGTCGATCAGCGAGACGTTGGTCACAACTCCTTGTGCATCGACGACGGTCCATTTTCTGAGGGCCAGCGGTTTATCGCTGAAAACCAGGGTGAGACTGCCCTCTTCGGGGCTCTCGGTCCGGACCAGGGTGACCCGCACGGTGTCGGAATCGCGCTCGAAGCCGGTCACCGTCACGGCATCGTCGCGCAGTGAAATCTTGTCAGCAACCAGAATGCCCGCGGGTGTCGAGCCCAGCGGAATATAACTGACCTGTCCCAACTCGCGCTCATAATAGATCAGCCACGTGCCGTCGGCGACGATCAGGACAGGAACCGGTGGCCGGTACTCGATTCGCATCTTTCCCGGCCGGAGCAGATAGAAATCGCCTTCGGCGAACTCTCCAGTCGAGGAAATTTGCATGAAGCGCGCGCGGATGCTTTTCACCCCGTTCAGGTAGGACTCGACGCGGGCCAAATCGGCGCGTTCCGCCTTACCCAAATCGATTGCCACCGGCGTGGTGGCGGCGGCCCCCGTTGGCGACAACGTAGCGACAAACGCAGCCGTTACCACGGCGAACATAAGGCGCCGTACATTTCTGACAAGAACGCCATCCAACCCGCCGAAGCCGATCGAAAGTTTAATGTGCGTGTTCACCGAACAGGACTTCGCGGCGACCGACGCGGTCCGGCTTACTGACCAGACCCTCCGCTTCCATTCGCTCGATAATACGCGCCGCACGGTTGTAGCCGATCTGGAGGCGCCGCTGGACATAGCTGGTGGAGGCCTTTCCCTCGTTTGCGACCACTGAGACCGCTTCATCGTATAGGTCGTCACCGGGTCCGTCGCCGCCGCCGAAGTCGGCGGAAATCAGCCCGTCATCGTCACCTTCGGTCACCGCCGGTACATATCGTGGCTCACCTTGGGCTTTCAAGAATTTCACCACTTCCTCGACCTCTTCGTCGGAGACGAACGGCCCATGGACCCGGGTTATCCGCCCGCCCGTGGCCATATAAAGCATATCGCCCTGTCCGAGAAGCTGTTCGGCCCCCTGTTCTCCGAGGATGGTGCGGCTGTCGATCTTCGAGGTGACGTGAAAGCTCATCCGGGTCGGAAAATTTGCCTTGATCGTGCCGGTGATGACGTCCACCGACGGTCGCTGAGTCGCCATGATCAGGTGAATACCGGCCGCCCGGGCCATCTGGGCGAGGCGCTGCACCGCCGCCTCAATGTCCTTGCCGGCGACAAGCATCAAGTCCGCCATCTCATCGACGACCACAACAATGAGCGGCAACGGCTCCAGGTTTAGCGGCTGCTCTTCGAACGTGGGCTGACCGTCCTCGCAAAAGCCGGTCTGCACCCGACGGACAAGGCCTTCTTCCTTAAGCTTTGCCTCCGCAATCCGGGCGTTATATCCGGCGATGTTGCGCACCCCGAGTTGCGACATCGCCCGATAGCGTTCCTCCATCTCGCGGACGGTCCATTTCAGGGCGATGACCGCTTTCCCGGGGTCGGTGACTACCGGCGACAGAAGATGGGGAATGCCGTCGTAAACCGACAGCTCTAGCATCTTGGGGTCGATCAGGATGAACTTGCAGGTCTCCGGCGATAGTTGATAGAGCAAGGACAGGATCATGGCGTTGATGCCAACGGACTTGCCCGATCCCGTCGTGCCTGCAATCAGCAGGTGCGGCATCCGCGCAAGGTCGGCCAGAACCGGCGTGCCGCCGATATCCTTGCCGAGCGCCAATGTCAGTTTTCCCGCGTACCGCTCGAAAGCCTGAGAGGCGAGCAGCTCTTTGAGGCAAACCGCTTCGCGCCGGAGATTGGGCAGCTCGATGCCGATGACGTTTCGTCCCGGAATGACTGCGACGCGGACCGAGACCGCGCTCATCGAGCGGGCAATGTCGTCGGCGAGGCCGATCACGCGCGAGCTCTTGGTTCCCGGGGCAGGCTCCAACTCGTAGAGGGTGACGACCGGCCCCGGCCTTACCTTGACGATTTCACCCCGGACGCCGAAGTCCTCGAGCACCGTCGACAACAACTTGGCGTTCTGCTCGAGGGCATCCCGGTTCAGGGTGTGGCTGCCTGAGGTGTCTGGCGGCGGATGCAACAGGTCGAGAGGCGGAAACCGGTAGTCGTCGTCCTGTCCGAAATCCAGATTTCCCTGGTTTGCCAGCTCGGCCTTTCGGCCGGTTCTCACCCTCGGCACCTTGGGCGCCACGAGGTCGCTCTTCGTTGCCGCAGAGCTCTGCGGCCCCGTGCCATCCCGAGGCGCGCGATGCTCTTTCGCGGCGGCGGCATCGAACGTCGGTTCCGCCCTGGCGCGGGCTCCTTTCAACGGAGCGAAAAAACCGACAACGTTACCGATGATCCGCCTACTCTCCTTTGCGGCCCCAACAAGGTCTCGTCCGATTCCGCCCCAATCGGACCAAGACAGTCCCAGACTGGCGGCCCACGCCGCCGTTCCGATTACAATGAAGATACCGGCCAGTAAGGGGGAACTCACAAACAGGCCATAGCTTTCCGCGTAGGAAGCGGCATTGGCCAGTACCACGCTGCCGGCGGCTCCTCCGGGGCCGATCGCCAGTGGCCAGTCTGGAGGGGCCGGCAACGCGGCCATACCGGTGCTCAGCAAGACCGTGGCGGTAGCCAACATCAGGATTTGCAACCATGGCCGCACCACCGGCCGCTTACGGATCATCCGCCAGCCCCAAACCGCCAGCGCGATCACGGGTATCGCGCCGGCCCATCCGAATGTATGCAACAACAGATCGGCGGTGTAGGATCCCGGCCGGCCCAGCAAGTTGCCGGGAACGGCATCGGTGGCGTGATTGAACGACGGATCGGCTGGCGTGAAACTCAGCAACGCGGTCAACAGGCTCAACGCGCAACCAATCAGAACGATTCCGGTAATCTCTGCCGCCCGGCGTTTGAAGAAATCCGCAGTACCCTCGGGCAGGACGGCGCCGCTGGCGAATTGGGTCATCTTTCAGAGCACCATTGCAAAACTAGGAGACCCTTCTTTTATAAGACTTTAAGAAGGCGTCTTAAAGCTTCTTCTGTAGACGCCAGGTCCTCGATCAACGCAACCCGGACAAAAGGGGCGCCAGGATTGACGCCGGAGGCGTCTGGCTGCGCCAAACAGGCCCCAGGGAGCACGCGAAGCGCGGACTCCGCCCACAGAGTTCGGGCGGCTTTCTCCCCGTCTCCCACCTCCAGCCAGAGAAAGAAGGCGCCTTCGGGGCGGAAAAAACCGAATCGGCTGCCTAGTGAGCGTTCCGCCAGATCGAACTTGGCCCGGTAAAGGGCGCGATTTTGTTCGACGTGATCGTCGTCTTGCCAAAGTGCGGTCGCCGCCGCCAACACCGGCAGCGGCACGGTGGCGCCGGCAAAGCTGCGCAACCTTCGAAATGCCTCGATCAACCGCGAATCGCCGGCGACGAAACCGGACCGCAACCCCGGCACACTGGACCGCTTTGAAAGCGAATGGAAGACGACCACGTTGTCGATGCCGCTGCCGAGCGCGACGCACGCTTCCAGCGCCCCGCACGGCGGCCGCCGATCGTAGATCTCGGTGTAGCACTCATCGACGGCAAGGACGAAATCGTGGTGGCGGGCGAGGCGGATAACGTCCTTCAGGTAAGCGAGATCGGCAACCGCGCCCTGAGGGTTCGCGGGCGAGCACAGGTACATCATCGCCGTGCGTTCCAGGGTCGCGGAGTCGATGGCGGAGAGGTCGGGCAGGAACCCGGTGTCCCGGGTTGCTGGCAGGTAGACGGGTTCGGCGCCGCTCATCAGCGTTGCGCCGAAGTAGACGTGGTAGAAAGGGTTCGGCATCGACACGACCGGCTGCCGGCCGACCTTGGATCGCGGCACCGCGACTGCCGCGATCAGGAACAATGCCTCGCGGGTGCCCGCCACGGGGAGGACATGCCGGTCGGAATCGAGCAGATCATCCGGAAGACCATAGCGACGGTTGAGCCAGCCGACGACGGCGGAACGAAACTCGGCCGTTCCCTCGACCGGCGGATAACGGTTCCACAGGTCTCCGCAGTTGCCGACAACTTCGTGGACCAGCGGAGGCGTGGGATGTCGCGGTTCGCCCACCGAGAGCACCATCGGCGCAATTCCGGACGGTGGGTCGATGCCACCGAGCAATGCCCGCAATCGATCAAACGGGTATTCGGACAGCAGCTGAAGACGGGGGTTCAACATTGCCGGCCGATACTAACGGTCGCTCCGACGGGTCTCAAGCGGGCTTCCAGCCTTGATTGCGTCGGCATTGGCGAAGACGAAAAAGAAAGGCCGGAAGGATGTACCTTCCGGCCCAGGTTCCCGGGTTTGGGCGAAGGGAGGAGAGCGAAGCCGCTAGATTGCCCCACCCGGATTTGAGCTATTGGACGGTCTCTCCGTGCAAGTTCAGGTCGAGGCCGATAACTTCCGTCTCCTGATCCACCCTGAGGCCGATGATCAGATCGATGACTTTGAGCAGGATGAACGAAACGACCCCGCAATAGACGATGGTGGCGACGATGCCCTTGATCTGGATCCATACCTGTATGGGATTGCCCTCGAGCAAGCCGGGCGTGCCGCCAATGGCTTCGGACGCGAACACGCCGGTGAGAATCGCCCCGACGATGCCGCCGACGCCGTGCACACCGAAGGCATCCAGAGAGTCGTCGTAACCTCCGGCGTGCTTCAACCAAACCGCGCCCCAGTAGCAGGCGACTCCGGCGACGAGGCCGATGACCAGTGCGCCCGTCGGTGTCACGTAACCGGATGCAGGGGTGATCGCAACCAAGCCGCCGACGGCGCCGGAAATAATCCCGAGAACACTCGGCTTCTTGCGCAGGATCCACTCGAGGAACATCCATGAAAGGGCCGCGGCGGCGCTCGCGATCTGGGTCACCGCCATCGCCATGCCGGCAGATCCGTTGGCTCCCACCGCCGATCCGGCATTGAAACCGAACCAGCCGACCCACAGCAGCGAAGCGCCGATCAAGCTCAGCGTCAAATTGTGCGGCGCCATGTTTTCTGTGCCGTAGCCCCGCCGCTTGCCGATCACGATCGCGGCAACCAGGCCGGCGATACCCGCGTTGATGTGGACCACGGTCCCGCCGGCGAAATCGAGAACCCCTTCTTCGCCGAGGAAACCGCCGCCCCACACCCAATGGCAGATCGGAGCGTAAACCAGCAGCATCCATAGGCCGAGGAAGATCAGCATCGCGGAAAACTTCATCCGATCGGCGAAGGCGCCGGTAATCAGCGCCGGGGTGATGATGGCGAACGTCATCTGAAAGGTCATGAACACCGATTCCGGAATGGTGCCGCTTAACGACTCCAAGCCGAGTCCGTTGAGGAACAAGTTGCCGAACCCGCCGAAAAAGGCGTTGAGGCTGCCACCGTCGCCGAACGCAAACGAATATCCGGCGATCATCCAAAGCACCGTCATCAGGCAGCAGGTGGCAAAGCTCTGCATCGCCGTCGCCAGTACGTTCTTCTTACGCACCATGCCGGCGTAGAACATGGCCAAGCCGGGAACGGTCATCATCAGGACCAGTGCGGTCGAGGTGAGCATCCAGGCGGTATCACCTGTATCCAGGGCGGCCTCTTGGGCAAGGGCGCCGCCGGTGCCGGCGAAAAGTATCGTTAACGCCAGTCCCAGGGGACCGGAAAAATTTGCAAGACGTCTCATTACTCGGCTCTCCTAGATATCGCTGATGTTCACTGCGCCGATCGGGATGCGAACGGCTTTGCCAATGTCGGCGACCGACGGTCTCGACTGCCTTCTCAACTTCCGTGCCAGCTTTTGTGAAAAACGGACAACACTATGAAATATCTC
>Ga0210096_1000553_pt1 | contig 12755 bp, 12 predicted proteins | sample China_Galinas_PW_4_FD_184864 | JGI IMG/M metagenome (GOLD analysis project Ga0210096, IMG submission 184864) | Wetland microbial communities from San Francisco Bay, California, USA, that impact long-term carbon sequestration - China_Galinas_PWA_D2... | ecosystem: Environmental > Aquatic > Marine... | reverse complement strand
TCGGGGTCTTGGGCTCTAGATCGGGGGACGCATCGGGCGATCGGCGTGGTAAGATCCCGAGGTCAATAGGAAAAACAGGAGGCTTACGATCGGGAGGCGTCGGGATCCCTTGTTGCCACAAGGGGGACAACCGCGCTCTCTTCGAGGGCTCAACAGATCCACGGTGCCCTCGACCCCATAGCCCAATCGCGGCGAACGACCGCCGTCCTGCGAACCAGCACCGGGGACATCGTGGCGGGTGGGGCTCGAGATCTCACGCCAGCACAGCGGGCACTCCTTGGGCCTGGGGAAACCGCAGCTCGGCTGCCGGGTGCTCACGCGGAGGTCACCGCACTGCAAGCAGCTCAGAAGGCGGGCAGTACGCCACAGTCGTTGGGAGTAACTCGAGCGATCTGCCCGCAGTGTGCGGAAGCGATCGAGGCGAGCGGGGGCGTATTGACCAGCCCGACAACGGCGGTTTTCCCGTGAACGACACCGTGCGAACCTACGACGAGACGAGGAACATCGAACTCTTGGAGCGGCTGCCCTCCCGCCTCCGCGTTGTCTTTGCTCTCCTCTGTGCTCTTCGGCTCCTGCCCGCCTACAAGCGATTCAACTCTCACACAGGGCGAGGCGATCCGGCAGCACTGGATGTCATGGTCCAAAAGCTGTGGTCGGATTGCCTTGAGGGAACCATGGAGGACGACGAGGTGAAGGCCGGTGCGGAGCGGTGCCTGGAGCTGGTTCCTTCCGAGGATGAGGGCTGGGATGAAGAGACCCAACCCTACGCGGAGGATGCAGCCGCAGCGGTCGCGTATGCCTATCGGTCGCGGCTGACCGCGAATCCGCAGGAGGCAGCATGGGCGGCCCGGCGGGCCTACGAATCGCTCGATCGCTACGTGCAGAGAATCTCGGGGATCGCCCCCGGCGACCCGGAGGACGAGCTGGCAATCCTGTCGCACCCGGCAATGCAAGCCGAGCTAGCACGACAGGAGCGAGACCTTGCTGACCTGGCAACATCGGCGAAGCAGGAGGACTCGATCAAGCCGCTGGAGGAACTCCGGAAACGGAGCGAACGGGAAGCAAGCATCGTCTTCGATGCAACTGGCGGAGAACGAACCAGTTGAGGAGGTATGGCGAAGGGCAGTCGGTGAGTTGCCACATGGGGAGCAGGCGGCGGCAGCCGAGTCTTCGAGCGAGTTGTCTCGCGCGCAGAGCTTGAGGCGACACAAAGCTCCGGGCTGTTGAGAGGTGGCCGTTCCGGCCGGAACTTCTTCACGAACAACGCCAGCCTCGACGCCAAGCGGGCGCAACAACGCTTGGGCCTCGATGGGCCATTGCGGGACGTCCGAATCCGATTCAGCGTCGCCGACGACGTGAAGGTGAGCGGACCCGGCCGAGTGCCAGGTGGGCAGAGCGGCACGCCGGGAGGTGGCCGCGAGTTCTTCACCGACGACCTGACGCCGATCGAGATCCTGAGGGTCGATCCGCTGAGGAGGTAGCGGTGTTGGACGAAGCAGCTGCATGGCTACGGGACCGGGTGATCGAGTTCGTGGGTGCGCTCGAGGACTGCTACCGGGAGACCACGTTCGCCCAGGACCGCCCGATCTTCGCCAAGGACATCGCCGCAGCGGCGAGCTGGATCGTCGAGCTGCAACGTGGAGAAGAGCCCGAGGTGGTCATCGAGAAGATCCTGAGCACGGAGACGGATAAGCAGTTCGGCGACTACTGGCGCAACGGCGAGTGGGGCGACCGCTCGGCGAACGCGCTGCAGGAGCTCCGGGCCGCGATCCGAGGCCGCTTCTGATCACCCGCCGAGGATCTCGCCGATCACCTTGCGGAGCGCTTGAAGATCCTCGCCTTCGAGTCGCCCGAGCTTGCGCAGGACGAGGCCGCGCTCGAGGGTGGCGACGACGGGCTTGAGCACCGAGGGCCGCAGGAGCCCCGCCTCCTTCCACCGAGCGACCGCGGCCTCGCCGAGGGCGGCCTGGGGCCGCGCCTGGCTGGTGACGGCGAGGATGATGAGGTCCGGCCGCTCGCGATGGTAGGCGTCGGAGCTGACGACGACGGCGGGACGGCGCTTGGTGGCGGACTGGTCGGTGAAGGGGAACGGGACGAGGAGGACGTCCCCGAACTCATAGCCGGTCATAGTCGGCGTCGTCGGGGTTCTCCCAGACCCGGGCGAAGGCGGCCTCGGAGAGCCGACTCGCTGCCTCCGTGAGGCCTCGCTCCTCGTCGCGCTGGCGCAGGAAGTCCACGAAGTCCTCGACCTCGGCCACGCGCTCGGGCGGGAGACGGCGGATCTTCTCGAGGAGCTCCTGCTCCGACGGCTTCGGCTGGGCCATGGTGGGTCTCCTCAGCGGGCGGCGAGCTCTTGGAGCTGCTTCTTCGTCAGGAAGGCGTCCAGGAAGCGCTTGACGACGACTTTGTCCTCTTCGGGCAGCTTCTCGATCTCCTGGAACTGCTGCAGTAGCTCGCGGTCCTCGAAGCGAGCCCGTGCGGCCTCCTCGACGGCTCCCTCGAGCAGGTAGTCCCCGGAGACGCCCAGAGCGTCGGCCAGGCGCTTGAGCGTGTCGGCGGCCGGCCGGGAGACGCCGCGCTCGTAGCGCCCGATGTGGGTGTAGTGGACCTCGACCCGTTCCCCGAGCTCGCTCTGGGAGAGGCCCTTCTGCTTGCGGAGCTCGCGCAGGCGTTCGGCGAAGCCGTCCGGCGGGGGTGTCTTGGCAGCGTTGGCGTTGGCCATGAGAGCGGATTGTAGCTCTGCTGCTGCACTCAACGGCGAATCTCCGGGCTTCCATGCTGGATCCGGGGCATTCTACGCTTGATCCGAGGCAGCCGCCATGCTAGATCACACAGCATCGGTGCTCGACCGCAACTTTTTTGCAGGGAGGCCCAGAAAAGCGATGGCGAGGATCCCGAAATCGGAGCTCGAGCGACTGAAGCGCGAGGTGGCGGTGGAGCGCCTGGCCGAGGCCCGGGGGATCCGGCTGGAGAGGAAGGGCGAGAACCTCGTTGGTCTGTGCCCCTTCCACGACGACCGCGAGCCCTCCCTGGTCATCACGCCGGCGAAGAACCTCTGGCACTGCCTCGGGGCCTGTCAGGCCGGGGGCTCGGTGATCGACTGGGTGATGCGAGCGGAGGGCGTCTCGTTCCGGCACGCCGCGGAGTTGCTGCGGGCCGACCTCCCGCCGACGGCCACGGGCAAGCCGGCGAGGACCTCGACGACACAGAAGCTGCCGGGGCTGCTCGATGCCGACGAAGACGACCAGGTCCTGCTCCGCCGCGTCGTCGACTACTACCACGCGAGCCTGAAGCAGAGCCCGGAGGCGATGCAGTACCTCGCCGGCCGCGGGCTGCGAAGCGCGGAGATGGTGGACCGCTTCCAGCTCGGCTTCGCGAATAGAACCCTCGGCTACCGACTCCCCGCGAAGAACCGCAAGGAGGGAGCCGCGATCCGCGAGCGACTCCAGGCCCTGGGCGTGCTGCGCCAGAGCGGCCACGAGCATCTCAACGGCTCGATCGTCGTACCGGTCTTCGACGAAGGAGGCCGCGTCGCCGAGCTCTACGGGCGAAAGATCACGGCGGGCCTTCGCAAGGGCACGCCGCTTCATCTCTACTTGCCCGGCCCGCACCGCGGTGTCTGGAACGTGGAAGCCCTGCAAGCCAGCCGCGAGGTGATCCTGTGCGAGTCGCTGATCGACGCGCTGTCCTTCTGGTGTGCAGGCTTCCGCAACGTGACGGCGGCCTACGGCGTGGAAGGCGTGACGCCCGACCACTGGAAGGCCTTCGAGCGCTACGAGACCGAGCGCGTGCTCATCGCCTACGACCGCGACGAAGGCGGGGAGCGCGCGACGGAGAAGCTCGTGAAGGAGCTCTCGGCTCGTGGCATCGGGGCCTACCGCATCCACTTCCCGAAAGGCATGGATGCGAACGACTACGTGCAGAAGGTGCAGCCGGCAGCGAAGGGTCTCGAGCTCGTGATCCGCAAGGCCATCTGGCTGGGGAAGGGAAAGGCCACGGCACCGAATACGAAGGCGGAGCCGACACCGACCGTCGAAAAAGAGGCTGCTAAAGGGGAGAACCCTCAGCCTGCCGAGATCGTCGCCGACGCCGAGCCGATCCTTCCTTTAGCTGCTGACTCTGAGCCCGACGAGGCACCGCCTATCGTCGCGACCCCGGAGCCCGCGCCGCCTCCGCCGGAGCCGCCCACGGAAGACCACGGCGAGGAGATCGTGCTGCGCCTGGGCGACCGTCGCTGGCGGATCCGCGGGCTGGCCAAGAACACGAGCTACGAGGCCATGCGCGTGAACGTGCTCGTCGCAAGCGAGGGCGACGGCGAGGCGAGCTTCCACGTCGACACCCTCGACCTCTACTCGGCGCGTCATCGCCAGGGCTACATCAAGCAAGCGGCGGAGGATCTGGGGCTCGAAGAGCGAGCCGTCAAGAAGGATCTCGGCCAGGTGCTCCTCAAGCTCGAAGCCATGCAGGAGGACCAGATCCGCAAGGCGCTGGAGCCGGAGAAGAAGGCCGTCGAGCTGTCGGATGGTGAACGAGACACTGCGCTCGAGCTGCTGAAGGATCCGAACTTGATGCAGCGGATCCTCGCTGACTTCGAGCGCTGCGGGGTCGTCGGTGAAGAGACGAACAAGCTCGTGGGCTACCTGGCTGCCGTCTCGCGGAAGCTTGAGGAACCGCTCGCCGTGGTGATCCAGTCGAGCTCGGCCGCGGGTAAGAGCGCGCTCATGGAGGCCGTGCTCGCCTTCGTGCCCGAAGAGGAGCGCGTGCAGTACTCGGCCATGACGGGCCAGTCGCTCTTCTACATGGGCGAGACGGATCTGCGCCACAAGATCCTCGCCATCGTGGAGGAGGAAGGTGCGGAACGAGCCAGCTACGCCCTGAAGCTCCTGCAGAGCGAAGGCCAGCTCACGATCGCGAGCACGGGCAAGGATGCTTCGACGGGCAAGCTCGTGACCCACGAGTACCGCGTGGAAGGCCCGGTGATGATCTTCCTCACGACGACGGCGATCGAGGTGGACGAGGAGCTCTTGAACCGCTGCCTCGTGCTCAGCGTCGACGAGGGCCGTGACCAGACCCGTGCCATCCACCAGCTGCAACGCGAACGGCAGACGCTCGAAGGCCTGCTCGTGCGCCAGGACCGCGAGCGGATCCTGAAGACGCACCGCGACGCCCAGCGACTCTTGCGGCCTCTCCTCGTCGCGAATCCCTTCGCCAAGGCGCTGACCTTCCCCGGCCACCAGACGAGAACGCGACGCGACCACATGAAGTACCTGACGCTCATCCGTGCCATCGCACTGCTGCATCAGTACCAGCGCGAGGTGAAGACGGCCGAGCACGAGGGGAAGGCGGTCCGCTACATCGAGGTGACGAAGCAGGACATCGCGCTCGCCAACGGCCTGGCCCACGAGGTGCTGGGCCGCTCGCTCGACGAGCTGCCGCCGCAGACGCGGCGGCTTCTGTCGCTCGTCTCGGAGATGGTGGCGAAGCAGAGCACCGAGAAGGGCCTCGACGCCTGCGATCTGCGCTTCACGCGCCGTCACGTGCGCGAGACCACCGGCTGGGGAAACACGCAGCTCAAGATCCACCTTCACCGCCTGGAAGAGCTCGAGTACCTGGTCGTGCACGCGGGAGGCCGCGGCCAGAGCTTCGTCTACGAGCTCGCCTACGAGGGCGATGCGAAGGCCGATGCCCCGTTCCTCGCGGGCCTGATCGACATCGAAGCGCTTGAAACCCATGACTACGATCCGAACCGGTCGGGGTCTGGAGGGCCGTGGTCGGGGTCAAGTCGGGCCCAGGTCGGCCCCAAGCCGGGGGGAGGTCGGGGGGCCGAAAGTGCCGAGAACGATCGCTGTGACGAGGACTTGCAGCGGCTGAACGGCGAACGCGTCGAAAACGCACTTCCCGGGAAGACTGGCGAATCTCGATCGTACGTACCCGAACCCCCTCCCTCTTTAGTCGCTGGCCGCGACGCCCGCTGATGCCCCGCCGCGGTGCGAAGAAGCCGAAGCCGCCCGTCGGTGACCCGTCGGATCCGCAGGGCATGACGGCCTGGATGACGCGCTACCTCGAGTGGATGCGCGTGCAGAACTACAGCGAGCGGACCGTGGAGAACCGCGAGGTGTACCTGGGCTTCTTCATCGCGTGGGCCGAGGAGCGCGGACTCTCGCGGCCCAGCGAGATCACGAAGCCGATCCTCGAGCGCTACCAGCGCCACCTCTATCACCTGCGAAAGCGCGACGGAAAGCCGCTGAGCTTCCGCAGCCAGTACAGCCGGCTGGTGCCGATCCGCGCCTACTTCAAGTGGCTGACGCGCCAGAACGTCTTGCTCTACAACCCGGCGAGCGAGCTCGAGCTGCCCAGGCTCGAGCGGAGACTCCCCAAGCACGTGCTCTCGATGCAGGAAGCGGAGGCCGTGCTCGCCCAGGCCGACACCACCGACGCCCTCGGCATCCGAGACCGGGCCATCCTCGAGACGCTCTACTCGACGGGCATGCGACGCATGGAAGTCGTCGGGCTCTCGCTCTTCGACCTCGACGAAGACCGCGGCACGCTGATGGTGCGCCAGGGCAAGGGCAAGAAGGACCGGATGATCCCCATCGGCGACCGGGCCGTCGCCTGGATCACGAAGTACGCGAGCGACGTAAGGCCCCAGCTCGTGATGGAGCCCGACGACGGCCGACTCTTCCTCACCACCGACGGCGAGCCCTTCACGCCGAACCGCCTCTCGCAGCTGATCCGCGGCTACGTGGATGCGGCCGACCTCGGCAAGCGTGGGTCGTGCCATCTCTTCCGCCACACGATGGCGACGATCATGCTGGAGAACGGCGCCGACATCCGCTTCATCCAGCAGATGCTCGGCCACGCGGACCTCTCGACGACGCAGATCTACACGCAGGTCTCGATCCGCAAGCTGAAGGAGATCCACTCGGCGACGCATCCGACCTCGAAGCTCGAACGGCGAAGCGATCGAGCCCGAAACGATGATGAGCCGGAGCCGACCGCGGAAGAGCTGCTCGCCCGACTCGCCGAGGAAGCGCGCGACGAAGACCCAGAGGCCCGCCCACCCCCGGCCGGCGGCCCTCGAACGGAAGGCTGACAAGGCGCGGAGAGCGGCCCAGAGGCGGGCTCTTGCAAGCGCAAACTGGGTTGCCCGCTGCGACGCCCGGCCCAAGCGGCGGAGGGGGCCTCCCCTCGTCGCTTCGCTCCTCACCGGGGCAGCCGGGCGGGCAAGCGCCGCGCCCGGCCCGACGATGCGTCAAGGTGAAACGAACGTGTGTGCCGCGGGCCGGTCACGTCGCTTGCTTGCCCTGTCCGATAACGCGCGTTATCCGACCTGCCCCTGTCCGGCCCCCTCCTTGGGCTCCGCTTCGCTCCGCCTTGACAGAACCAAGTTCTGTCAACTTGGGCCGGGCTCGGCTGTGCCGGTGCGCACGCTGTACTTCCGGCGCACACCGCCCGCCTCCGGACCTTGTGCCTCGAACGACCTTGGTTGCTGTGCGAGCGCCGCCGCCGGCCTTCCCCCACCACCGACCGGAAGGAAGAGCGGAAGAAGAGGGGGCGGCTGCGCCGCCCCCTCCGCGGCTCCTCCTTCGGGTCGCTGCCTTCTGCATCGGTCGCGACGGATCGCGTCTACGACGCGGGCAGCTAAAGGGAAAAGGCTCTCGGCGAAGACTTCGCGTAGTGGAGAACTCGCGTCGGGGTCTTGGGCTCTAGATCGGGGGACGCATCGGGCGATCGGCGTGGTAAGATCCCGAGGTCAATAGGAAAAACAGGAGGCTTACGATCGGGAGGCGTCGGGATCCCTTGTTGCCACAAGGGGGAATCTCTACCGGCACTACGGGTATGCCAAAGACGCGGAGAAGTTCTCAGGTGGTCTGAGGCCCGGCAGCTACGCGACTCACGGTCGCGGTCGACCCATGCACGGCTCCACTGCTCAGGATCGGTTGGCGTTGCCGCATGAAGCGCCCCCGGACGCGTACTACAAGGTTCGAGTGCCTGAGGGCCACCCCGCTCGAGGACCAACTCCCGTGGATGCCACGGACGTGCCTCCACGTCGCGGTGGGGGAATCGAGTACTACTTCCCGGAGGGCACGCCGCCGGGAAGCGTTGAGGGGCCGTTCCCTATCCCGCGCGGGAGGCCTCGATGAAGCGGCGAACGTGCCCCTTCTCGGTTGGGGATACAGTTTGCTTCACGCCCTCGGAGCGCACGTTGGGGCAGTACCAGGACCCCGGGCGATTCGGGGTCGAGCCGGGAGACGAAGTCGTCATCAGGGAGATTCGCGACGACACCTATCTCTACTTTGACGACGGTGCTGGAGGTTGGCCATGGACCGAGTTCTCGCTTGTCCGAGGTCGTGATGAATAGCCACAAGGGGAGCATCTGAGCGGCTCTTTCACTTCACGCGAGCAGAGAGCGCCGAGGCTATTGCGAAGCAAGGTCTGCGACCAGGAGGAAGTGGGAAGGTCTTCCTGACGCCGCAGGGCAATCTCAGTCCGCTCCAGGCTCAGATCGACCTTGCTCTGCCCCCGAACCGCGGTCTCCCCAACGCGCTCTTCGAGGTTGATGTCGGGAAGCTGCGCCAGCTCGGGATCGATGTCCCTGCACCCTCGCAGGTTGGGCGGTCTTTCAACATGCCTGGAGGAGGCTTAGAGGTCCCGATCGACAGCCGCATCCCGGCCGAGGCGCTGCGGAGGCTCCGATGACCGGCGAAGAGATCCGGGCGTGGCTCGACGACGAGATCGCCAATTTTCCCGAACGAGCATCGGGGGAGGAACTCTACGCCTACCTGACTCGCCGAACCCTCGGGGTGGCTCAGACGGATCGGGCAGCTTTCGCGGAGGCGTTGTCGGCCTGGCTTCAGCTTCGATCGGAGCCGAGGACCATGCTCGCTGTCGATCTCGCGGCCAAACACCGGCTGACCGAGCTGAGATCCGAAATCGCCGACCTCCTCGACGACGTTCGAGACGGCGAGGCCTTCAAGCCCTTCTACGATCGGCCCATCCAGGAGGCGCTGGAACAGCTGTGAGGCTCACGAAGCGACATCTCGCCGGTACGATGGGCCAGCTGCCCCTGCGATGGCTCTTGCTTCCCTTTGCACTGGCCCTTCTTGCGACACCAGCAACCGCTCTGGTCATGCCCGCTCCAGATCTCAGCGACTGCCCCATCGCCACAAGGGGAACGCAGCGGCTTCTACCGGCCAACGCGACACCGCCACGCGTCCGCGGAGCACCGAATCGAGCGCCGCAGCAGGGTACGATCTATGTCGACGAAGCTGGCAACGCAATCCCGACCCCACCGGGCGGTCGAATCACGGGGTCCCCGGATGGCCGATGGGTCCAGGTGTCGCAGGACGTGATATCTCGCCCCTAAAAGGACACGTAGTTTTCCGCACCTCCTCCGGACGGAGGCCGGTGCAAGATCCCCACAGGGGGGATCGTGCATGGGCCGCCGGCTACGCGAGGAGGAAGTGATGACGATCCAGGTCCTGCACGAGCGAGGGTGCTCGAACCGGGAGATCGCCCGGAAGCTGGGCATCGACGAGAAGGCCGTGCGGTATCGGCTGGCCCGGCTGGCGAGCGAGACGACGGACGGCCGCGGCGACAAGCCGTTCCGCGCCGAGGCCCTGCACGCCGTGATCGCCCACTGGCTCGAGCACATGGGAAGCCGCCGCGGGGTGAATCTCCAGGCGCTCCACGAGCACCTGGTGGCCGAGCACGGCTACGCGGGAAGCTACAAGTCGGTGCAGCGCTACGTGCGGGCGAAGTTCCCGCGGCCCAAGGTGCGCACGCGGCGGCGGGTGGAGACGCCGCCGGGCGCCCAGGGCCAGGTGGACTGGGGCGAGTTCCCGGGGGTCGTGGTGCGCGGCGAGCCGGTGGATCTCCACGCCTTCCACCTGGTGCTCTCCCACTCGCGGATGGAGGCGATCGTGTGGTCGGAGCGGGCGGACCAGCTGGCCTGGCTCCACGTCCACAACGAGGCGCTGCGGAGGCTCGGCGGGGTGCCGGCGGTGCTGCGGGTCGACAACGTGAAGACGGCGGTGGCGAAGGGAGCCGGGCCGTGGGGCACGCTGAACGAGACCTACCGCCGCTACGCGAAGGGGGTGCGCTTCCACATCGACGCCGCCCGCCCGCGGACGCCCCAGGACAAGGGCAAGGTCGAGCGCCGGATCGGGGTGCACAAGCAGGGCTTCGATCCCCGGCCGCGGGCATGGGACGACGTCGAGGAGCTCCAGGCCTGGACGGACGACCAGGTTTTACGCCGCGCCGAGCGGCGGATCTGTCCCGTCACCGGGGAGAGCGTGCGGGCGAGCTACGAGGCCGAGAAGCCGCACCTCGGGCCCCTGCCCGACTTCCTGCCCGAGCCCTTCGACCTGGTGCAGCGAAGGCGGGTCGGCCTCGATGCCACGGTGCGCTTCGAGGGACGCACCTACAGCGCGCCCTTCGCCTACGCCCAGCAGGAGGTGGAGGTGCGGGGCTGTGCCCGGGTCGTGCAGCTGTGGGCCGACGGGAAGGTGCTGGCCGAGCACCCGCGAGGGACGCGGAGCCGGCTGCTCATCGACCCGGCGCACTACGAGGGGCCGAGCACGGACACGGTGCAGGCCCCGGTGCCGCTCGGGAAGATGAGCCGGAGGCTCGCGGAGATCACGGCGATGGTGCCCGAGCGCCGTCCGCTGGACCTCTACGTCGCCGTGGCCGGGGTGGCGCGATGAGCGCGAGCAACCCCGTGGCACGCAAGAACGCCCCGAAGGTCGACCTCGACGCCACCCGCGAGAGGCTCACCCGACTCGGGCTGGCGCATGCGAGCGAGCACGTGGGCGAGACCCTGGCCGAGGCGTCGAAGGAGAGCTGGCCCGCGCACCGCTTTCTCGATCGGCTGCTCGAGGCCGAGCTCTCGGTGCGGGAGGAGCGGCGGATGAAGACCTCGCTCCGGCTCTCGGGCCTACCCACCGGGCAGACGCTCGGCAACTTCGACTTCGCCTTCCAGCCCGGGGTGGAGCGCAGCCGGATCGAGACGCTGGCCACCTGCGCCTGGATCCGGGCGAAGGAGAATCTCCTGATCCAGGGCCCGCCGGGCGTGGGCAAGACCCACCTGGCCATCGGCCTCGCCATCCGGGCCATCGAGAACGGCTTCTCGGTGGCCTTCCACCGGCTCGAGGACCTGCTGGCCGCGCTCAAGCGCGACGCCGAGGTGAGCCCGCAGCGGCTGCGCCGGCGCAAGCACATGAACGTGGCGCTGCTGGTGATCGACGAGATGGGCTTCGAGGTGATGACGCGCGAGGAGGCGAGCCTCTTCTTCCGGCTCGTGTCGTACCGCTACGGCCGCGGGGCGATCGCCATCACCACGAACAAGGGCATCGCGGAGTGGCCGGAGATGCTGGCCGGCGACGAGGTGCTGGCGACGGCGATCCTCGACCGGCTGCTGCATCGCAGCCACGTGCTCAACATCAGCGGCCGGAGCTACCGGCTGCGCGAGCTCGAGAGCGTCGCCACGAAGGCGCGCGCGGGAGGCTGAGGCGGAGACCGGGGGCTCCGCCCCCGAACCCCCGGTTTCATTGAGGAATCAGACAACCCAGAACCCGGAGGTGCGGAAAAGTAGCCGTCCTCTTAGTGCGGAAGAGATGACGTCCCTGGACATCCAGGCGAGAGACTCGGCAGGCAATCCGACGGGAGTGCGCATCGATGGGCCGCACAAGCCGGCCTCCCACCCGGATCCGCGCGCCCAGGCGCCTCATGGCCACGTCCCGGGCACCACGAATCCTGATGGAACGCCCTGGCTGCCAATCCGGCAGAGGCCGTAGGAATGGCGATGGTCGACTTCACGTGGGGAGATTCGGTCCGGATTAAGGCGGACGCACCGCCCCAGTTCCGTCCCGACGAAGCGGCCTCAGTCTGCGGGATCCGGGAGATCGAGACGGCAGACCAGGCGGAGCATTTCGGGGCTCCAATCGGCAGCCGACTGTATCTGGTTGAACTCGAGGAAGGAGAAGCGATCGAGGTTCCGGGGACGTGGCTTGATCACGCTTAGACCCCTGCCACAAGGGAATTGTCTTCGAGCGCAAACTCTGCTGAGAGGACGTTCGGAGAGGGGTTCAGTGCAGCGGGTCGGCGCGGGCCGATTGCAATCGCAGGCCCGCCGATTCGAACAGTGGACGATCGCGCAGCTGGGTCCGAGGACCGCGTTCTCCTCACGCCCTGATTCTACGCTCCACCCAACGAGCTCAAGGAGTGCGGTGATGGAGGTCCCGTAGATCCCGGGATCCGCAGCGACCTCAGCTGCCGCCGCGCGGCCGGCTCGCACCGTCGAGGACGCGGACCGCGGCGCGGGCCCGGCGCCGGGTCCCGGGGTCCGGATGCGAGGCGGCGGCCTTCGCGAGCACGTCGTGGGCTTCCGGGGTTCCGATGCGCTCCAGTCCGCGGATCGAGGCGCGGCGCAGGTTCGCGTCGTCGCCGGCGAGGGCGGCGGCAAGCGGCGCCACCGCGGCCTGGTTCCCCGGGTGGCCGAGGGCCACGGCGGCCATGCTGGCCGCCTCGGGATCGTCGCCGTTCATGAGCTCGACGAGCACCGCGGTCACCTCGGGACCCGGCCGCATCCCGGCGGCGCGGATCGCCGCGCGCCGGTCCCTGCCGCGGGCGCTGCGCAGCAGCGCGACCCAGCGCGGCGGCGCGTCCACCAGGCCGCGGCGCTCGAGCTCCGAGAGCACCCCGATGCGCACGCCGATGGGGGCCTGGGGATTCGCGAGGAGCGCCTCGACGGCGGG
>Ga0210096_1000552_pt1 | contig 12819 bp, 15 predicted proteins | sample China_Galinas_PW_4_FD_184864 | JGI IMG/M metagenome (GOLD analysis project Ga0210096, IMG submission 184864) | Wetland microbial communities from San Francisco Bay, California, USA, that impact long-term carbon sequestration - China_Galinas_PWA_D2... | ecosystem: Environmental > Aquatic > Marine... | reverse complement strand
GGCATCCACGCCGAGCCCATCACCTTCGGCCTGAAGCTCGCCCTGTGGTATGCGGAGTTCGTGCGCAACCGCGAGCGGTTCCAGGAGGCGCGGCGCCAGATCGAGGTGGGGATGCTCTCCGGCGCGGTGGGCACCTTCGCCCACGTCGATCCGTTCGTGGAGGAGTACGTGTGCGAGCGGCTCGGCTTCACACCCGCGCCGATCTCGACCCAGATCATTCAGCGCGACCGCCACGCCCACTACCTCTCGACCCTCGCCTTGATTGCGGCCTCGGTGGAGCGCATCGCCGTGGAGTTGCGCCACCTGCAGCGCACCGAGGTGCTGGAGGTGGAGGAGGCGTTCGGCAAAGGGCAGAAGGGCTCGTCGGCCATGCCCCATAAGAAGAATCCGATCTCCGGCGAGAACCTCACCGGCCTGGCGCGCCTGGTGCGCCACAACGCCGGCGCCGCCCTGGAGAACGTCCCCCTGTGGCACGAGCGGGATATCTCCCACTCATCGGTGGAGCGGGTGATCTTCCCCGACTCGACGATCCTGGTGGACTACATGCTCGCCCGCCTCACCCGCGTGCTAGATAACCTGGTCGTCCACCCGGAGCGGATGCAGGCCAACCTCGACGCCACCCACGGCCTGATTCACTCCCAACAGGTGTTGCTGGCCCTCACCGAGGCAGGCGTGGCGCGGGAGGAGGCCTACCGCTGGGTGCAGCGCAACGCCATGCGCTCCTGGGAGGAGGGGGCGCCGCTACGCAAGCTACTCGCCGCGGACGCAGATGTGGCGCGTGCCCTGGACGCCGCGACCCTCGACCGCTGCTTCGACCTCCAGGTTCACCTGCGCCACGTGGACACGATCTTTGCACGCGTGTTCGGCGACGGCTGAACCTGGCCATCGAGCCGTTCCGGTAGACTGTGAGCCGGCTCCCAGACAAGAGGTAAGGTGAAATGAAAAAGCCCAGCAAGTCGGCGGCGGCCCTGAAACAGCTCATCCACCACGCGATTGAAGACCTCGAGGTGACGCCGGAGGAATATCGCCAGATCATGGCGTGTGCGGATGAGGACGGCCACCTCGACGACGAGGAGCGTGCCCTGCTCTCCCAATTCCATGAACTGCTCAGCAACGGGACGATCCAACGCGTCCGCGGCTGACTGTGTGGCGGCGTCGAGGTGGCGTCTCCTCGCGCAGCCGGCCTGGTGCGGTGTCGGGGCCAGGCTGGAGATGGGTTCGCGGGTCGGCCCCTTTCCCGGGAGCGGGTACCGCACCCGATTTACCGCCGGACCGCCTTGCGGCGCATCCTCGGCATCGGGCCCTTCGGCATCTGGCCCTGGACCATGCCGGGTGGCCGCTCCAGGTGGAATTGGTACCAGACGTCACCGTAGGCCTTCATCTTGATCGGCTTCTTGTTCTGGACGGCGTTGATGTTGGCGGTCAGGCGGGCGTCACCTTCGAGTTTTTTCAGGGCGCGATTCAGAACTTCGAGGGCGCGGTCGGGTTGCCCGTGCTTCGCCAGGCAGTATGCATAGAGGCTCGCCAGCATGCTTTCCTTGCGGTTGGCGGCGATGGCCTTCTGGAAGACCTTGTCCATCTCCGTGAAGCGGCTGCGCTTGAAGTAGGTGACGCCGAGCATGGCGCGAGCCATCCAGTGGCGATTGGAGGCCGTTTCCAGGTAAGGGAGCGCCTCGTCGAACTTACGCTGGGCGTAGAGGATGACGCCGATCTGGCCGTCGACCTGCCCGCGTAGCATGAATTGCCAGCGGGTCAGGGGATAGGCCGCCTTGAGGATCTCGATCGCCCGTTCCGGCCGCCCCTTGGCGAGGGCCTGGCTGACCTCCTGCATCCGCGTCTCGACCTTCTTGCCGATGGTTCGACTGAGGATGAAATTCGACACGAAAAAGGCGATTGCGCCGAGGGCGATCCCGTATCCCCAGTACCAGTGCAGGGCGATGATGGCGCCTGAGACGAGGCCGAAGAGGGCGAGGGAGATGACGAGGCTGATCATGGCGCGCGCGGGTGGCTGGGATGAAAACGGGGGGTGAACATACCATGCGGGGGAAGTGGCTTCCATCGCCGCCCCCTTGGGTTACACGGCGCCGGTCCGTCGTGGTCCTGCGGCAACACGGCTCAAGGAACGGCGCCATGCCGCACCGCGGCTCGCCGATGATGCGTCGCCAACCGTCGGGGGCGACGCTTGACACTCCGGGGGAGATACGAGATAACGCCCACCCTTCCGGCGCCGGCCCGCGCACAGCGGGTGGGCGCCCCTCCGGTTTGGATAATGGGGCTGTGGCGCAGTTGGGAGCGCGCTTGAATGGCATTCAAGAGGTCAGGGGTTCGACTCCCCTCAGCTCCACCAAACCCTCTCTCCCTCGGGTCCATGGGCGGACCTGATCCGGGGCCGCCGGGCCGGTCCCATTCCCTTCCGCATCTTTACCTGGAGGCGCCCCTATGAGCATTCGTGTTGGGATTAATGGTTTTGGCCGCATCGGGCGGAATTTCTTTCGCGCGAATCTGAAGAGCCGATTGGTCGAGGTGGTGGCGATCAACGACCTCACCGATGCGGCGACCCTGGCCCACCTCCTCAAGTACGACTCCGTCCACGGCACCCTCGATGCCGACGTGAAGGCGGAGGGCGACGAGCTGGTCGTCAACGGCCAGCGGGTGAAGGTCCTGGCGGAGCGCGACCCCGCCAAGCTGCCGTGGAAGGAGCTGGGAGTGACGGTGGTGGCCGAGTGCACGGGGTTGTTCCGCAAGCGGGACCAGGCCAAGGCGCACCTCGACGCGGGGGCGAAGAAGGTGTTGATCTCCGCACCGGCGCCCGATCCGGATGCGACCTTCGTCATCGGGGTAAACGACGATACCTACGATCCGACCAGCCACCACATCATCTCCAACGCCTCGTGCACGACCAATTGTCTGGCGCCGGTGGCGAAGGTGCTCAAGGAGTCGTTTGGCTTCAAGAAGGGGTTGATGACCACGATCCACTCGTTCACCAACGATCAACGGATCCTCGACCTGCCGCACAAGGACCTGCGCCGCGCGCGTGCCGCGAGCATGAGCATGATCCCGACGACCACGGGTGCTGCGCGAGCCGTCGCCTTGGTGTTGCCCGACCTCAAGGGCAAGCTCGACGGGATGGCGATGCGTGTGCCGACGCCGAACGTGTCGGTCGTCGATCTCACCTGCGAGCTCGAGCGCGACGTGACCAAGGAGGAGGTGAACGCCGCGTTGCGTGCGGCGGCCGAGGGGCCGTTGAAGGGGATCCTCGGGTACACGGAGGCGCCGCTGGTATCGACTGATTTCAACGGCGACTCCCACTCGTCGATCGTCGACGGACTGTGCACCAGTGTTACCGGCGGCAACATGGTGAAGGTGCTCTCCTGGTACGACAATGAGTGGGGCTACTCGGTGCGCCTACTCGATCTGGCCAAGCAGGTGGGCGAAGGGCTGTAACGCCGGCGCGGTCACCTCCTTCGATGAGGGGTAAGGATGCAGCAGCGCACCGTCGATCAAGTTGAGCTCTCCGGCAAACGAGTCTTCATCCGCTGTGACTTCAACGTGCCGCTCGGCACGGATGGGACGATCGCCGATGACTCCCGGATCCAAAGGGCGTTGCCGACCATCAAGCATGCCTTGCAGCACGGGGCCAAGGTCATCCTCGCTTCCCACCTGGGAAGCCCCAAGGTCGAACGCGATCCGACCAAGAGCCTGGCACCGGTGGCGCGGCGCCTAACCAAGTTACTGGGCACAGATGTACCCCTGGCGCCGGATTGCATCGGCCCCGAGGTCGAGGCGATGATTGATGCGCTGCGACCGGGTCAGGCGGTGTTGCTGGAAAACCTCCGGTATCACGCGGGTGAGAAGAAGAACGATGCGGAGTTCGCGCGCGGCCTGGCGCGCGGGGTCGACGTCTACGTCAACAACGCATTCGGTACCTCGCACCGGCGCCACGCCTCGATGCACGGGATCGCGGAGTACTGCCCGGTCCGGGTCGCCGGCTTCTTGGTGCGCGATGAGGTCGACTACTTCCACGGGGTCGTGGACGCGCCCCGACACCCATTTGTCGCCATCGTCGGCGGCGCCAAGGTCTCCTCGAAGATCGGTGTTCTGGAGCACCTGGTGGAGAAGGTGGACGCCTTCCTGATCGGTGGCGGCATGATGTTCACCTTCCTGGCAGCCCAGGGGATCGAGGTCGGGAAGTCGCTGCTCGAAGCAGAGATGGTGGACACGGCCAGGGCGATCATGGCCAAGGCGAAGGAGCGCGGCGTGGGATTTCACCTGCCGGTCGACTGTGTAATCGCCGACCGTCTGGCGGACGATGCCGACGTGGCGATCGTCGAGGTCGGGGCGATCCCCGCCGACCGCATGGGACTCGACATCGGGCCGGCCACGGTTCAGGCCTTCGACGCGGTGCTGAAGGATGCAGCTCTGGTCGTGTGGAACGGGCCCCTGGGTGCCTACGAATACTTCGCCTTTCGCTCGGGCACGGCCCACATTGCCCACATCCTCGGGGCGTCGTCGGCGACGACGATCATCGGCGGCGGGGACACGGCCGACGCGGTAAAGCGGGTGGACGAGGCAGACAAGATGTCCTTTATCTCCACGGGGGGCGGCGCATCGTTGGAACTCCTCGAGGGGAAGGTGTTGCCAGCGCTGGAGGTATTGGACATCGCGTCGGCATGACGGTGGCCACAGGTCGGGGGGCGCGGCGGCTCCGGGTTGTGTGACACCCCGCCCCATGCCGGTCGAAAACCGCGCGTAATGGCTAGCGAGGCTTTCTGGAGGATTGTTTGATGCGTCCCACGATCATAGCTGGTAACTGGAAGCTGCACTGTACCCTCGTGGAAGCCGAGGCTCTGGCGCGGGGAGTACTGCCTGCCGCGGCGCGCGCGGCCGGGCGGCAGGTGCTGCTGTGCCCGCCGTTCACCGCTCTGGACCGGGTGGCGCGGATCGTCGTGGAAGGGGCGCCCAATCTCCGCCTTGGGGGCCAGAACCTCTACTGGGAGGAGCGTGGGGCATTTACCGGCGAGATCTCTGCCGGCCTCCTGGTCGACTGCGGCTGCAGCCACGTGCTGGTGGGTCATTCGGAACGCCGCCACGTGTTCGGCGAACTAGATGAAGAGAGCGGCCACAAGGTAGCGGCGGCACTGGGCTCCGGCCTTACACCGATGCTGTGCGTCGGCGAAAAGATCGCGCAGCGCCGCGCGGGTGAGACACAAGAAGTGGTTGAGCGTCAGCTCGCCGCAGGGCTCGGTAACTGGCGTCCGGGGGCGGATCGTGGGGTGGTGATCGCCTACGAGCCGGTGTGGGCGATCGGCACAGGCGAAACCGCTACCGTTGCCCAGGCCCAGGAGACCCACACCGTCATTCGGTCCTGGCTTGCCGGGCGATTTGGTGGTGCGATCGCCGATGAGACGCCTATCCTCTACGGCGGGTCCGTGAAGGACACGAACGCCGCCGAGTTGCTCATCGCAGCCGACATCGACGGCGTCTTGGTCGGAGGCGCCTCGTTGGACGCCGCCGTCTTTTCGCGGATCATCACCGCGGGGCTGTAAGCACCCCAAGGCCGCCGCATCGGCGGCCACGGGGGTTGCGCCGGTAAAGCTATTTCCGTCGCATCTCTTTCATCTCGTCGACAATCTTCTCGGCCACCGCGTCGCTGGCTCGATGATAGGAGCCGTCTTCGACGGCTGCCTTGAGGGGCGCGACCTTTTCCGTGCGGATCTCGGGGGCGGAGGCGGCTAGGTCCAAGGCCTCCTGCACCTCTCGGGCGTGGACCGAAATCTCCACGTGGTCCGACGCGGCATGGCCCTTCGCGCGGGTTTGCCCGGTGCTCGCCTTTCCTGCCTTACCGCTCTTTCCTGAGCCCGCGGTTTGCCCGGTGCGGATCTTTTTGTTGTTTCCCGGTCCGATCTTCATCGTTGCTCTCCGTGAGTCCTCTCCTCCCCATTTCGGTCACTACGGACCGCAGCTTGAGAGGCGAATCATCATTCAGTCATGGGACCGCATTCGGGGCGCAAACCTTACCCGGAGAAGGGCATAAATAAGCAACAAAACTAACGGGTTCTATGGCCTCCGAGGAGCGCTCCGGTGACCTAAAGCTTCTTCCAGGCGGCGCCGATAACGCCGCTACCGGTATCCGCCGGAAGCCCTACACAAGGGTGGGCAGGAAGCCCGCTCCAATCAACCGGGTCGGATGGACCCTCACTTTCCAAGGAGGAAAGCGAAATGGCATTGACTGTCAACACCAACCTGCTGGCTCTGAACGGCCAGCGCAACCTCAACCGGTCCGCGGGTGGCGTTAGTACCGCCCTGCAGCGGTTGTCGTCTGGCTTGCGGATCAACTCCGCGAAGGATGACGCCGCAGGTCTCGCGATCTCCTCGCGTATGACCTCCCAGATCCGCGGCCTCAATCAGGCGGTCCGGAACGCCAACGACGGTATCTCCGTCGCGCAGGTCGCGGAAGGGGCGTTGCAGGAGGTGACCAACGCCCTGCAGCGGATTCGCGAGCTGTCGGTGCAGTCGGCCAACGACACCAACTCCACTTCAGACCGTGCCTCCCTGCAGGCCGAGGTCTCCCAGCTACAGAGTGAGATCACGCGCATCTCCTCCACCACGGAGTTCAACGGCACCAAGGTCCTGAACGGCTCCTTCACCAATGCCAAGTTCCAGGTCGGATTCCGTGCCAATCAGACGATCAACATCTCGATCGGCGACACGGCGACCAACAAGATCGGGAACAATACCGTTACCGGCGACTCCAACGATGCCACCGGCATGAACTCGGTCACCGCCGCGGCTGCCGATGTCGACGGCGGTACTGGTACGGTCACTACGGCGAACCGTGCGGCGGGTCAGACCCTGACCGTGTCGGGTAGCATCGGACAGGACTCGGTGACCGTCAGCGCCGGCGACACGGCGGCGGAGATTGCCTCGGCGGTCAACGACAAGACGTCCACCACGGGTGTGACGGCAAGCGCCCGGACCACGGCCACCTTGAGCACGATCAGCACCGGCGCTACCACATTGTCCCTCGCCGGCGACGGTGGCACCCTCGTCGCGATCTCTGCCGCGACCACCGGCACCGGCTCCGGGCTTGATCCGCTGGTGCAGGCGATCAATGACGTCAGCTCGACGACCGGTATCGTGGCGGAGCGGAGCGGTGACACGATCACCCTCACCAACGGCTCGGGTAGTGACATTGCCATCCAGGATGTGACGATCGCCGGTACCGGTACCCTGGTCTTCACCGGCGCCAACTCGGGCGACGCTACCCAAACCCTCGGTGGCGCCACGAGCACCGACAGCGCCGTGGTCGGCGGTACGGTCACCTTCGCATCCGAGAAGTCCTTCTCAGTGAGTTCCAGTGTGGCCAAGGGCGCGGGCAGTGTGGTCGATGCCGCCGCCACCACCGCCGTCGGATCGAGCCTGGCGGCCGTGTCCAGCATTAACATCGGGACGCAGACGGGCGCCAACGATGCTCTCAATATCCTCGACGGCGCGTTGGCCTTCGTGAACTCCGTGCGAGGCGATCTCGGCGCCGTGCAGAACCGTTTCACGTCGACGATCGCGAACCTCCAGAACGTGTCGGAGAACGTCTCCGCCGCCCGGTCCCGAATCCTGGATGCGGACTTCGCGTCAGAGACCTCGAACCTTACGAAGAACCAGATCCTGCAGCAGGCGGGTATCTCCGTGTTGGCTCAGGCCAACCAGCTGCCCTCTTCCGTCCTGTCGCTCCTCCAGTAAAGAGGATTTCACCGGCGAGTGGCTGAGGGAAGATTCCCTCAGCCACTCAGGGGTATGAGCCATGACTGATGTCACGAACATCGGCCCGGCCGCAGTCGCGCAGGTCATGCGTGCATCGGCAGGGCGTTCGCCAGGCTCGGCCACCCCAAGACAATCCCCCGCCGCAGCCCAGGGACAGACCCGGACTCGGCAGGAATTGCATGCGTTAGTAGAGGAGGTTCAGCGGGAGCCGCTGAAAGCGGTCGAGCCCAAACCCAGAAACAACACACAGACCATTAGGCCGCGGGATGAACGACTTCAAGCGGCGATAGACAAATTCAACCGCTCCGTCAACTTCCACATCGATCGAGAAACCGGGATAAATGTCATCACGATCCGGGATAGGGCGACGCACGAGGTTATTCGCCAATTTCCCCCGGAGGAGTTCCTGACATTGGTTTCTCGGATGGAAGAGATGCGTGGCCTGTTCTTTGAGGAGGTCGCGTAGCCGTGTTCACCGTTGGCGGGATCGTAACGGGGCTTGATACGCAGAGCATCGTGGATGCTCTCGTCCAGGTGGAGCGGCTGCCGATCGATCGGTTACAAAATCGTCAGAGTGGATTCCAGAACAAGATCTCCGCACTGCAGGAGCTCAACACCCTGCTAAGTAGCCTGCAAACGGATGTGCAGTCGTTGAAAGACACGACGAATCCATTTCTTGGGCGGGTGGCAACCTCCCTCAACGCGGAGGTTGCCACAGTCAGTGTTACCGATGAATCGCCGGTGGGGAGCTACTCCTTGGAGGTGACCTCGCTCTCCAAGGCCCAGACGCTGGCCACGGTAGCGGGGCGTATCGCAGACACTGACACGACGGCGATCGGTACCGGGACGTTGAGTATCGGCATCGGCGTGGATACGCCTGTCGAGATCGTTGTCGATAGCAGCAACAACACTCTGGCCGGCATCCGTGATGCTATCAACTCCGCCGACGCTGGCGTGACGGCATCCATCGTGAATGACGGGACAGCCAACCCGTATCGACTAGTGATCACCTCCGATAGCCCTGGAACGGCCAATGCTATGACGTTGGCCGTGACCGGCGATGGCGATGGAAACAATACAGACGATGCCGGCTTATCGCAGCTAAGCAACGCCCACCTTGCCGAGGTTCAGGCAGCCAGTGACGCGCAGCTCTCCGTAAATGGGATCGCCGTAGTCAGTTCCAGCAACACGGTAACGGATGCCATCCCGGGAGCCACGTTGGAACTGACCGGAACAACCTCGGGAAGCCCGGTCGAGATCACCGTAAAAGAGAGCAGCAGTCAGGTCGAGGCGGCCCTGTCAAGCTTCGTCGACAACTACAATAAGCTAGCCAGCTTCGCCGCAAAGCAAAACGACTTAAATTCTCCTGGCCCTCTTGCTGGGGACTTCACGTTGCGCTCGGTGTCATCTCGTCTCAGCTCGCTTGTGCTTAGCTTCGGAGCTCACGGGAAGACCGCAATCCGGGCCCTATCGGATGTCGGCGTCCGCATGGGAGATAGCGGAAAGCTACAATTCGACGCCAGCGTCTTTCACAACGCCATCCAAGGCGATGCGAATGCTGTCGAGCATTTCCTGCGGGGCGACGGCGACGAGATAGGAGGAGTCTTCGGAGACCTCTTTACCGCGGTCGAGGGATTTACAGACCCGGTATCTGGCGCCATACACGGCCGTACCGACGGTCTTAATGCAAACATCAAGCGTATCAATCAACAAATCGACCTTGCAGAGGTTCGGATCAGCGCGTTCGAGAAGCGCATTACGACGCAGTTTACCAATCTCGAATTATTGATGAACGATCTCCAAACCCAAGGAACGGCACTCACGGACGCCCTGAGTAGCCTACCCGCAATCCGCACTACACAGGGACGCTAACCACTAGGGATGGAAAGGAATCCGCCCATGCACCGTGGATACAGTGACTACAAAGTGACGCAGGCCTCCACCGCGAACCAGGGTGAACTCCTCATCATGCTTTTTGATGGCGCAATCCGGTTTACCAGAAAGGCCATCGAAAGTATTGAAGAGGGCGATGTGACGGCTAAGTGTGAGTCCATCTCACGCGCATTTTCAATCGTCGCAGAGCTACACGGAACATTGGACTTCGAGGTTAGTGAGGAAATTTCAGGGAACCTTGCGTCTCTCTACGTCTTTGTCCTGGAGAGCTACACCAATGCCAATATGCATAGTGATGCGACGCCACTCAGTGGCGTGTTGGCCGTGCTCGAGACGCTAAGGGAGGGATGGGTAGGGGCGTTAAAGGCCACGCAACTACATGGCGTGGCTGAAGGAAGGCCATCGGCAAGTGTTTCCGAGCGACCCGGCCTTTCGATGCTGGTGGGCTGAATCGTGAGCCGGATTGACTGGACCGACTGCAGGTCGTCACTGGAGCGAATTCTGGCGCTCGCGAACCAAGAGGGCCTGTTCATCGATCGCGAAGAGATTGACGAGATCTGGCGTCTCCGCGAAGACCGAAGAAAATTGACGAAACTCGTCGTCGCACAGTGCGAAATGGCGGTTACGGCCGATGACGTGGGGGTCCATGAAGTGGCCCGATTATCCTGCCTACTCGCGTCGATCGGTGAAGCGGATCACCGCAACATGGAACGCCTAGCAAAATTTAGGAGTGGCGCGGCGAAACAGTTGATCCACCTCTACGAGGGTAAGCAAGCCGTAGGCGGTTACCGCGTTGCCAGCGGTCTGACGCCGGTTTACATAGATCGGCGCGGGTAGCCAGTCGGGGATGGAATCCATGGAACACGCCTTCCATCCAGGTTATCGAACCACTCGCGTGGTAAACCTAGATACGCGTCGGCAGATTCTCGCTCTCTACGAGCGATCGATCAGACTTTCGCGGCAGGCAGTAATGCAATTCGGGCTCAGAAACGTACAGGGCGCGTTGGAGCAGCTATGGCACTGCGAACGGTGTCTCGCGGAGTTACAGTCGGCACTGAATTTTCCGCAGGGCGAGGAGATCGCGGTGAACCTCTGGCATCTTTACGAGTATGTGCGCGTAAACGTCGGACTTGCCGGTGAGTATCTGGATTCGAGGCCTCTGGAGGATGTTCTATTCGTTCTTGAAGCATTGAGAGATGGCTGGATCCAGCTTCTCGGTCGTCAGCGTCGGAAACGGAATCTAGTGGTTCGCACCTATCGTGAACCGGTTCAACCCGGTCGCGTCTGCTGAGTGCGTCGGCGCACTCTAGTCTAGGAAGAAAACGCGATGGCTCTGGAAGAGAAAAGTGGCGTGGAATCGGTGAAAATCCTGGTCATAGACGACAATCAGGATAATCTCGCTTTGATAGAGGGAATTCTGGAGGCGGAGGGCTACGAGGTATCTTGTGCAAAGGATGGCGTGACGGGTATGAATATTGCTAAAGAAATACTACCAGACTGCGTTATTCTCGACATACAGATGCCTGGATGCGACGGCTTTGAAATATGTCAACGATTGAAGCGAGGGGCAAGAACAAAAGATAGTCCGGTCTTATTCCTTAGCGCGAAATATCTAGATGAGGAGAGTGTAGTTCGCGGGCTTGATATTGGGGGTCAGGACTATCTATTAAAGCCCTTTAACTGTGCCGAATTGATTGCGCGAGTACGTGTGTTGGTCAGAATAAAAAAGACGGATGATACCTTGCGTAGGGCCTATGACGAGTTGCGGATCGCTCAGGATGCCCTTCTCAGCTCCCAGCGGCTCGAGACTGTTCGTCAGGTGGTCGCGACACTTACCCACGAACTGAACCAGCCGCTGACCGCCGTCGTGGGGAATGCAGAAATCCTGCAGTTAGACCTTCAGGACCCCGAGCAAATAGAGTCCGTCGGAGTCATTGTTCGAGAGGCAAGTCGCATGTCGAATATTGTGCAGAAATTGGCAGATGCTACTCGGCTTGAGGTTGTTGCGTACGTACCCGGTTTGTCAATGTTGTCAATTCCAGAATGATTGGGCGCTTAGCGTGATGATAGAGATGCGGGTACAAGGCAGATAGAGAGATATGTGGAGTCAATGACTGTCGGTATATGCCCACTCACGGTGCTTATCGCGGACGACGAGAGAGCGTCTCGTGACGTGCTTCAGAAAGCCGTGTCGGCGGCGGGACGGAGTGTGGAGATCGCAAAGGACGGCGATGAAGCGGTGGCACTCCTGGAGCGAGACGCGTTTGATGTGGTGATTACGGATCTAAACATGCCCGGCGTCGGTGGCTTGGAGGTTTTCCGGCATGCGATACGGGTAAATCCGCTTGCGCAGGTGGTCTTTATCACTGGGTACGGGTCTATAGAGATGGTTATGGGGGCGATTCAAGACGGTGCCTATGATTTCGTAGCTAAGCCATTCAAATTGGCGGAGATTCAACTCGTTGTAAGGAATGCTTGTGAAAAGGTTATGTTGTTGCGGGAGGTGCAGGCGCTACGTGGAGAGAAATCCGGGGCTGACGGGAAAGATAGCGGGGCGCGCGACTCAATAGTGTCCGCGTCTACAGTGGCTCGCGCGGTGGGAAATGCGGCGCTAGTAAGAGAATATGCGCGTGCCGCGCGAAGAGGTTCGGCGGATGCGATGGGGGTGGGCGGGGAGCAGGTCGGATCGGGCGAAGCTGAATCGTGAGGGGACGTCTGCGGTCGGCGCGCGGGATAGGGATCTCGTCGGGCGACTTTGTGCAAGTCGTCGCGTCGCACCGTGAGTTCAGACTCGGATTGGGGCACAGCATTGGCTGCCGTAGCGGCTGTTAGAGACGAGGTAAAGTGTCTCGAGCGGGATTGGGGTAGTGGCCGGCATCGAGGGGTCGGGGGAACAGCGGGGAGCGAAGGAATGGGTTTGGGCACTGGCAGGGTAGCTGCCGGGCGCGGGGGTAGGGCATCAGGGGTTGGAGGGGGCGAAGACCTTGGCTCAAGGATTATCCAAAGGTGGCCGATGAGGGGGGCACGCAAAGAGCTGGCCCTAACAGGCTGTTGAAAAACAGACAGCGGGGTACGTGAAAAAAAATGTCGACCTCCTCAGATGCTCCAGAATCGACGAACTCCTGTAAGGCAAGGGTCAAGCCACCCCTGTAAATGAAGAAAATGGCC
>Ga0210096_1000551_pt1 | contig 12821 bp, 10 predicted proteins | sample China_Galinas_PW_4_FD_184864 | JGI IMG/M metagenome (GOLD analysis project Ga0210096, IMG submission 184864) | Wetland microbial communities from San Francisco Bay, California, USA, that impact long-term carbon sequestration - China_Galinas_PWA_D2... | ecosystem: Environmental > Aquatic > Marine... | reverse complement strand
GATTCATTCCGCAGGTATACGAGATCTTTACCGTCATCAGTCAGACGCCATCGATTTTATCCGGTCCGGTCGTCATCTGGTGGTTGCCACTCCCACGGCCAGCGGCAAGACGATGATTTACAATCTTCCTGTAGTGGAAAATATATTAAAAAATCCGGATTCCAAGGCGCTGTACATTTTCCCCTTAAAAGCCCTTGCCCAGGATCAGCTTCGTACATTTGAAGCCTTAATGAAGCACAGCAAAGACGTAAATCCTAAAATTGCCATTTACGACGGAGACACGTCTGCCTGGCATCGAAAACGGATAAGGGAGGCCCTGCCCAATATTCTTTTGACCAACCCTGAAATGATCCACCTTTCACTGTTGCCCCATCATCAAAAATGGGCTGATTTTTTTAGTAACCTGAACATGGTGGTGGTGGATGAAGTGCATACGTATCGGGGCATCATGGGATCGCACATGGCCCAGGTTTTTAGACGGTTTCAAAGGATTTGTTCGTTTTACGGTGCAGATCCGACATTTGTTTTTTGTTCGGCCACCGTGTCTAACCCTGCCCAACTAACTGAGCAGCTCACAGGTTTGAAGGTCGAAACCATCACAAAAAGCAGTGCTCCTTTAGGGAAAAAACATGTTGTTTTTATCAACCCGGTTCAGGGTCCGGCACAGACTGCCATACTTTTGCTTAAAGCTGCACTTCACCGGGGATTGCGCACCATTGTTTATGCTCAATCGAGAAAACTCACCGAGTTAATCGCCATCTGGGCCGGGAGTCAATCCGGGCCTTATGCACAACGGATCAGTGCATATCGGGCAGGGTTTCTTCCTGAAGAGCGAAGGGAAATCGAAGCCAAACTTGCCAATGGTGATTTGTTGGCGGTGATATCCACCAGTGCTCTTGAACTCGGAATCGATATCGGCGATCTGGATCTTTGTTTGCTGGTGGGATATCCCGGAACGGTGGTGGCAACATGGCAACGAGGCGGCCGGGTAGGGCGCAACGGGCAGGATTCCACCCTGGTGCTTATCGCCGGAGAAGATGCCCTGGATCAGTATTTTATGCGTCATCCGGAGGATTTTTTAAATCGGGAACCCGAAGCCGCGGTAATCAATCCTAACAATACCGAGATTATGTCCAGACACCTCATCTGTGCAGCAGCCGAACTGCCGCTAAAATCCAACGAATTGTTCCTGCTGGACGAACATGTTGAAAAGGCCGTCATTAACCTCGAGGAAAGCGGTGCACTTTTAAAAAGTGGAGATGGGACTGAATTCTATTCCAGCCGACTGGCACCCCACAGGCATGTGGATCTCAGGGGTACGGGAAACCGGTTTCATATTGTCAGCAACAACACCGGGAAAAGCAAAGGAGAGATCGATGAATTCAGGGCCTTTAAAGAAACCCATCCCGGAGCCATTTATCTTCATAAAGGCTACACGTTCTTGGTCAATACCCTGGATCTGGATACAAAGACCGTAAAGGTGTCCAGGGCCAAGGTCGATTACTATACCCGGGTTCGGTCTGAGAAAAATACGGAAATACTCGAAATATACGAAACAAAAGTCGTATTGAATACGAACTGTTATTTCGGACGGCTTAAAGTTACAGATCAAGTTACGGGATATGAAAAATGGCGGATACATGCCAAAAAAAAGTTGAGCATCACGCCGTTGGTTCTCCCGCCGCTGATTTTTGAGACCGAAGGCCTGTGGGTTAAAATTCCTGTTCAGATTCAAAGACAAGCTGAAGCACAGTATTTTCATTTTATGGGAGGGATTCACGCCATTGAACATGCGGCCATCGGTATTTTTCCCCTTTTGGTGATGGCGGACCGAAATGACCTTGGAGGTATTTCCACCGTGCTTCATCCCCAGGTGGGAAGTGCTTCGGTATTTATTTACGATGGGGTTCCCGGGGGAGCCGGCCTGAGCAGACAGGCCTTTAAAAAAGCAACTGAACTTATTGAAAATACGTATAAAATAATCCGAGCATGCCCGTGTGAAACCGGTTGTCCGTCATGTGTGCATTCCCCAAAATGCGGTTCCGGAAACCGGCCCATTGACAAGGCTTCTGCGATATTTTTGTTGGACAAACTCATATCAGCGCAAGATGCTGCAACGCCGATAACATCTATACCAGATACATGGCCTAAAGAAAAAGGATTTCGTCCCCCTGAAAAGATCTCATTGTTTCAGAAGAATAAAACGGTAATGGATCGGGACAAGAGATCTGCCGGTCGCAAGAGGAGGCTGCGAAAAAGAATGCTCGCCAGGCGCAGGGCATTCAAAGAAGCATGTAAAACCCCTCTAACAGCCGGGGCTACAGTTAACTCATCTGATACTCGGTTTTGTATCTTTGATGTCGAGACCCAGCGATCTGCCCAGGAAGTGGGCGGATGGCATCGGGCAGATTTGATGAAAATTAGCTGCGCCGTTTTGTATGACTCAAAAACAGATCAATATTTCGAATTCTTAGATAATCAAGTGGATCAGCTCATTCAACACTTTAAAAGATACGATCTGGTGGTGGGGTTCAATATCAAACGATTTGATTACAGGGTGCTTGGCGGGTATTCGGATTTTAATTTTGAAGAACTTCCCACCTTAGATATCCTCGAAGACGTCCACAATCGACTCGGTTACAGACTCTCTCTGGATCATCTTGCCAAAGTGACACTGGGTCGGAAAAAGACGGCAGACGGTCTCCAGGCCCTTCAATGGTGGAAACAGGGACGGATACGGGAAATCATCGATTACTGCAAAAAAGATGTGGAGATCACGAGGGATCTCTTTCTGTATGGTCAAAAAAACGGGTATCTGCTTTTTCAAAACAAGGCCAAGAAAACGGTTCGGATACCTGTAAAATGGTAGTTAGTGTCCATCCAAAAATGGTCTTTTTCCTCAATCTCTACGTTATGCTCAAAAAATAATCCTCAGAATATCAATTATATGCCTGTGGTTATTTTTTTCGCATGCCTTGATCTTGAAAAAAAATCCTCATTTGTGGATGGACACTAGGTTATATTTGACGGATTCGACTTTTTCGAGCCCGTCAAATGCGGAATGGATGATTTTTTTTTAAAGCGGATGCTGTTTGAGTGGCTTAGGGATAGTTAGGAAAAACAGGCGCATACCGAAATTGTATCTTTAAAAGAATTTTAAATTATGCAGAGAACCGATGGATATTTCAAAGATCGTTTCCTGTTTTTCTTTACGATCCCTTGCCGCGAGTTCATGCGGTTTATAAAAAGATTATCCATGTAGCGATTGTTTAGAAAAACTCCCCGACCTCTGAACCATTTAACCATTTAACATAAGCTGAGCCTTAGTCCATCTTTTTGTTCGGATAAATAATCAGCCGATCTCCCGGATGGATCGCCTTGTTCATGTCAAGACGGTTCCAGATAATAAGGGCCGCCAGAGGCACATCGAATTTATCGGCAATGGATGACAGATTGTCCCCCTCTTTAATGATGTAGACCCGGTCCGTCCGATTTCCCTCATATGCCTTAACCAGTTCCTTATAACGCGCGTTAAATCCCTTGTTCGCCCCTTTGGGAATCAGAATTGAATGAGTTCCTTCGGTGAGATAGTGTCCCCGAATTTCGGGATTAAGATCTTTGATGGCTTTAAAGTCCGTTTTAGATGCCTTTGCAACAAGGCTCAGCGGAATTTCTTGAAAACAGTCGATGCTGATCCGGTCGAATTCAAGGGGCGGATAATAATCTGCATCCGTGAGATAAAAGCCGAATCGATCAGGTTCCGAAAGAATCAGTTTTGCCGATAGAATGCGGAAAATGAATCGCTGGGTTTCAAGAGGCAAATAGAGGCGGTAATAATCTCTGACGTGTTGTACCATGATTTCAGCCTCCAGTCCTTCCTCACCCATATTGTAGGCAGCGGCTGAAAGGGTCCAGGAACCCATCAATTCATAAAGTGCATTTAAATGAGCTATTGCAGCCCGGGTAGAGGCAAATATATTTCGTCTCTCATCTATTGTGTCATCAATAATCAGCCCGTACCTGCGGCCTGTATCGGGAAGAATCTGCCAGAATCCAATGGCGCCCTTTTTAGAGCCGGCATGGGGGAGAAGCGCGCTTTCGGCAATGGCCATATATTTGAGATCTTCCGGCATGTTGTTTTTCTTCAACATTTTTTCAATATACGGCAGATATCGGCGGGAGCGCTTCAACCAGAGAATCACCTGGGGTCGATCTCCAAGGGTCAGCAAAAGTTCCTTTTCCAGCCGTTCCAGAACCTCCTGGTTTTTAATGGGAACCTGTTCCCCACAAAAGGAGAGGGCATCCATTTTTTTAACGGATGTCAGCAAAGAAGGAAGATTCAGGGGATTGGGCGAAGCAGCAAAAGCCTCAAATGTAAAAATTAGTACTATTGGCAAAATAAGAAACATCGGTTTTTTCATAAAAATTTATTTCTTTCTTACAACATAGTCTTTCAATTAGAAGCTATCTCAAAACAATCTTTTGGCCCAACCTCGGCGTTGGGGCCTCGTTTTAAGTCCTCGACATACTTCAGTATGCCTGCGGGTTAAAACTCGGCACCGCCTTGATCTTGAACCAAAATCTTTATTTTGAGATGGCTTCTAATAATTACGGTTATTCTCCAATTTAGTTGGAGAAGGGGGTCAAAGGATTCACATACGATTTTATAAGCAAATCATTTTAGGTCTCTAAAGTCAAATCGACCACCAAAATTTTCGTATATATATCGTTTTTATTAATACAGGCTGTTATGTAACTATCTATTTTTAATATGAATAAAACGCTTTCGCTCTGGTGTCGATCGCTATACTTCTTGACTTCCTCTTCGAAGTGTTCTATCATACTTCACAATAATATTATACAACGAAAGGGCAAAGCTGTCGAAAGGCAGTGACGCAAAGCCACGGGTCTAAAGCTCCAAAGGCCATGTGATAGCCGGGCTACCGAATGTACCAGCAAACGCCTTCATGCAATTGGGTACAAAGGCGTTTTCTGTTTTCAGAAGTTCATTGAAGACCTTTGAAAATGTTCATTATTTAAGGGTTTTCATCGGTAAGTGAGCTGACCTCCCGTGGTGTATAACTCAAATAAAGGGAGGTGTCCAATGATAACCGCCGGATTTTTACCAACAATTACCGCCAGCCCTTTTCTTTCCACGTTTATATGGATCATTTTAATCCTTGTGGCGATGTATTTGGCGCGTAAACCAAGTCATCGCTGTTTGATATCTTTTAGCCTGATTATTCGAAATAGCATGCGGCTATTTGCTACTTCGATCAAACTTGCTGAAAAGCGCCTGAACGAACGAAATCGGGATGTATTGCTCAGCGCCGGCAGGCAACATGCCGAACGTTGTGTGGAAAGAGAGTTTGAACGTATCAGCAATTCGGTACAACGAGAACTGGAGGGGTATCCTCAGGTTCAACGCGAGCTAAATGAAAGTATCGTCAAACTGAACGAAGATCACAACAAAAGTTCTGAAATTCCTCAGGCGCTGCCTGACTGGATTAAGGTCATAAAAGCCATTGCGAGTATTCGACCGGCCAGTGACCCAATTGTGGGCAATATGCTGGAAGATATTCATCAGACTTTATCTGAACAGCACGTAAAAGCGCTCGAGCAGCAGCGCATGGATGCTTCCAATCGTCATGCGATCCTCAATCGAATGCTGCCCCTATTGCGCGGCATGAAAAAGATCCTCGGTAGTTTAAATAAGTCCTTGTCTGAATTGAATTTTCGGGCCAAACGGATCGATCGTTACATGGACAACTATGAACAGATCCGCGAACAGAGCGATGCGGCCATGGGAACGCTTTCTTCCTCTTCGCTGACCCAGTTTTTTATTTCGGGTGCGGTTCTTTTGATCGCTCTTGGCGGCGCCATAATTAATTTTAATCTAATCGCTTTGCCGATGTCTGAAATGGTGGGCGGTGCCAGCTATCTCGGCCCGTACAAGACTTCAGATATAGCCGGTTTGGTAATTATCTGCCTCGAAATCTGTACCGGCATTTTTTTGATGGAGTCTCTACGTATCACGCAACTTTTTCCAATCATTGGCAGTATGGACGATCGCTTGCGTATGATGTTGTTCTGGATCGCTTTGAGCCTGCTGGCCATTTTAGCCGGTGTAGAATCGTCGCTGGCCTTTATGCGTGACCGGATTGCAGGTGATATGGAGGCATTGCGTCAGAGCCTGGCAGGTGTAAAGCCCAGTTCCGTCGCCGACAGTGTAATCCCAACTGTCGGACAGATGGTAATGGGCTTTATCTTGCCTTTTATTCTCACTTTTGTGGCCATACCTTTGGAATCTTTTGTGGCATCTGCCCGAACCATTTTGGGCATCATCGCTGCATGGATACTTCGTTCTTTGGCCTTTGTATTGCGACTGATCGGCCAACTCGGGTACTACACAGGACGGCTGATGATAAATCTCTATGATCTTTTTATTTTTCCGGCGCTTTGGCTGGAGGGGGTTGTGACCCAAAGCTTTTCCCGGACTCAAACCAAAGACAACGAAACAGATAAAGAGAAGACCATCGGCCCGGGGACCATGCCACATGCGGAACCACTGGCTGAGAACAAGGAGATGGCAAAATGAAATCATTTCGATTTTGGCTCATCGGTTTATTAATCCTTTTGACCGGATGCTCACAACAATCTAACCATGCAAAAGGAGTATACATGCTGCTGGATACATCGGGCACCTATGCTGTAGAGTTAAGTAAAGCCCGTTTGATCATCAACTACCTTTTGGGAACGTTACAGCCCGGAGACACTATGGCTGTGGGGTGCATCGATACCGGCAGTTTCAGTGAAAAAGACATTGTCGCCAAGGTCACATTTGATGCCCGACCATCGGTGGCCAATAACCAGAAACGCGCTTTTAAAAACAAAGTCAGTTCGTTTGTAACAGGTGTTCGACAAAGCAGATATACCGATATCTCCGGTGGCTTGCTTCAGGCCATTGAGTATCTGAATGAATCCGGAGCTGCCAATAAATACATTCTGGTATTTTCAGACCTTCAGGAAGAACTGGCCCAGGGGTATGTAAGGGATGTCCCGTTTGAACTGTCCGGATTCCATATCATAGCACTTAACGTGACCAAACTGCGTGCTGACAATCAGGATCCAAAGATCTACATGGCCCGCGTCGAGCAGTGGCGGAAAAAGGCTGAAAAGGGTGGTGGCACGTGGCGGGTAATAAATGACCTGGAGCGCCTCGATAACATCTTAGCAAAGGGTTAGGGTGCCTTTAGATATTGGCATGCCGACAATATAACCTCAATGAATATATTTTTTCACCATTTTGTTTACGATCAATTGAGGTATAGGCGGGCGATGATGAGCGTTAATCAGCAGGCTATAGTGACTATTTGCCGAACGCTTTCATCCCCGCCTTTTTTCGGAACAGCTCCCAAATTACATTAATCTTTATATCAATAAACCATATGGATATTTGAACGTTAAATCTTATTTTTGCCTTATCCGGGAACCTGCTGCTTTTTCCTGTTTAACCACTGTTATCCATCACAACTATCATTCATAACCAAAATCTGGATTATTTTACGGTCAAAGTATTGACTTATTATTAGGAATGGATTAATTTATGGCTAACTGAATCTACCACTCACTACTTGTGTATATTTCTGATCTTTATTTTGGAGCTTGTCCAAAGAACCTATCTTTTTTGGGCCTTCCTTCAAAGTGGCCTCCTGAGCATTTGCACAAGATATAAGGAAAGGAAGAAAATTAGATGGAAGGTTATGTCAAATCGTACAGTGAAAAAAAAGGTTATGGTTTTATACACACTGAAGAATATGGGGTTGTTTTTGTTCATAAATCGGGCATCAAGGAATTTGGACATTTCGGTTTACAGAAGGGTGACCATGTATCTTTTGAATTAAAAGAAACCTCTAAAGGCAAACAAGCCATCAACTTACAGCCTCTCAAATCCTATTAATTTGGAAACGCATAATACTTTTCTATTTTAATACTTACCATTTAATAACGTAATTTGCATTGATATTCAATTGATAGCGATCTTAAATGTCAGAAAAATTAACCTTTAAAATTACTTTTATTAGAAGGAGATCAGAATGAATATTTACGTAGGGAACTTATCGTATGAGGTGACTGAGGAGGATTTGAAAGAGGCCTTTGGGGTTTTTGGAGGGGTCGATACCGTCAAAATTATAAAGGACAATTACACTGGCAGATCAAAAGGCTTTGGATTTGTGGAGATGCCTGCTAAATCAGAAGCACAGTCTGCAATCGAAGGCTTGAATGGAAAGGATTTGAAAGGCCGAAACCTTAATGTCAATGAAGCCCGCCCTCGTGCTGAAGGCCATCGAGGTGGTTCACGGCCTGGAGGACCACCAAGACGTGGCGGAGGAGGACGTAGTGGCGGAGGACGTGGCGGCGGAGGACGTGGTGGAGAAGGACGCGGCGGCGGGGGGCGACGCTTTTAGTAATCGGAACTCGGACCTAAGAAAAATGATGGTCATCAGTCGTATATAAATAACACCTAACATTGGATAAAAAATCTGGAAATGACATACTGAATCTTTAAAAAGGGAATCGATATAATTTTTAAAACATGTTGTAATACTTTAAAAAAGGAGAAAAACATGAACAAAGGAGATCTAATCAGTGAGGTTTCAAAGGTCTTAAACAGCAAAAAAAATGCTCAGGAGGCTGTGGATTGTGTTCTTTCAAGCATTACCAAGGCGTTGGGAAAAGGAGACGCTGTATCATTGATTGGATTCGGCACATTTAAAGTGGCTGAAAGAAAGGCTCGTAAAGGCAGAAATCCACAGACAGGGGAAGAGATATATATTGCGGCAAGCAAAGTTCCAAAGTTTGCTGCAGCAAAGGCTTTGAAGGATGCTGTGAAATAATTGTTATATAATCTGAGCGTTTCAACTTATTGAAATGATTAATTTAGGTGTTGGTTTGTAGATATATGTTACACAGGCAGGGTCATTAATGACCCTGCATTTTTATTATGCATCTTAAAAAGTCGGACCTTGAAAAGATTTGCAGAGAATTGTTAAGCGCTTCATGGGGAGCTTTATCGTGGAAGTGGGACCACCGTTTTGAAGCTTTTCTGGCAGAATTTTCTATAGATAAAAGAGAAGAATTTCGCGCGATATTGGGGCGCGATTTCAGCAATATCTGGGACAGTTCAAACATCGGTGAAGCACCTGCTATTGTAAAGATGTGCAACAATAACTTTGGCGGCCTAAGGTCAGACCAACTGCTTTTTACCACAAACCCGAGCCAAGATATTTTTATCTTTGGTGCCTGGTGGCCGTGGGGCGATGGAAGAACTATCTCTTTTCGTATCGCATCACCTGTGCCATAAAGACTTGATGACTTTTATCGTTTCCACAGTGTATTCGAGAAACCAGGCGTTTCTGTGCATTCACGAAAATGATCAGGTTTTAAATAAATCGTTTGATGGTTGCCGATTTTTTGAGGTTTTCGATGTAACCTTGGATTTCAGTTTTCTCCTTTTCATTCTTTAAGTGTTGTTCGAGCTTCTGTTGAACTTCTTTATAGGGGATGGTTCTGGCTGGCTTTTTATCGGTTACCTTGATCAGATGGTAACCGAATTGGGTCTCGACAATTTCGCTGACCTCACCGACGTTCAACGCAAAGGCTGCATCTTCAAAGGGCTTCACCATCTGGCCTCGACTGAAATAACCCAGATCACCGCTGCGTTGGGCTGTGGGCCCTTCGGAATTGGCCTTGGCCAATAGACCAAAGTCCTCACCTTGGCGGACTTTTTTTTGAACGGTTTCAATTTTCTTTCGGGCTTGAATTTTTTTGGATTCTTCGGTGCCGGGTGCCACTTTTATCAGAATGTGGCTGGCCTTTACTTGCTCCGGCTGCTTAAACAAATTCGGGTTGTTGTTATAAAATTTATTGCTTTCTTCCTCGGTTACCGTGACCTTTTGACGTATTTTGGTATCGAGCAGCTGGTTTATGGCCAGGCCGCGTTGAATCTGGGCTCGAATTTCTTTTTCAGAAACACCCATCCCTTCCAGTGCTTTTTTATAAGCTGCTTCATCAGGAAAGCGTTTTTTAATCGTCTCAATTTGCTCGTTGACGGCCTGATCCTCAACTTTAACTTTTTCCTTTTGACTCTGTTGATACAACACTTCAGCTTCAATCAAATTTTCTAAAATTCGATTTTTAACGGTTGTCAGATCTGCATCGCTCAAAGGCTGGCCTCTCTGTGCTGCCCGTTTTTGAAACATAGACAGCTCGCGTTCATACTGGATCTTGGAAATGGGTTTGCCATTGACGGTAGCTGCCTCTTTACTGGAAGATGCTGCTTTATCTGCTGACCATGCCGGCCCTGCAAAAAGGCAAATGGCCACGACGGCAATGATCAATCGGTTAATCCCTCGGGAACATAATCGCATTCTGATACTCCTTTCAAAAATACTCGGTTTACAAAAAAAGGGTTCTTCTCCAAGCCTTTAACATTCTTTCGATTCCGGCGATACGATAGATCTGATGCAGCTGGAAATGCTCTTTAAGAAGGTAGTGTCAATGGAACCATCGACCTAAAGAGGGAAAAAAGTTTTAGATGTGCGGATCCCGCTGCCGACAGATGGTCTTTAAAATTTATTGTATGGATTTGAATACTAAATGAAGATTCTATTGTCAATACGGCATTTAACTGTAAATTGGCTGAAAATCGAACTGGCAAGTATAGGTTGGGTCAAAACCCCACCCAAGCGTCCAAGCCATGAAAAAATGGATAAAAGAAATTGATATCTTCGAAGTAAAAATTGCTTGATATTTACAGTACGAATTTGATATTTATCAAATTGTCGAAGTGGATGATTATAGCCATCCTAATATTTCATAAAAAAGTTAGAGAGACCTTTTTAATTAGCAATGAAAATTGTTTGTTATTTACAATTTGCCTGATAGTTGTAAAGTGATCGTTTGTGCCAAATAGTTCCCCGTTCAATTTCTCAAAAAATTTACCCTACGGGCGAGTCCGATACCCCCATTTGCTTCGTTATCAAAGGCTTGCGCTATACTACTACAGTTGTGTCCCCGAATGCCTTTCAAATGAACGCCTCGCATACGTGAATTTTACAAGATAGGAATCTGGTGTGATTCAAAATTAAGAGTAACAAAAAGGTGAGGGTATGCAGAAAAAAGTCGTCTACTATCTAATTTTTCTTATGGTGTCAGCTATTTCTGTTTATGCTGAAAATGCAACGGACTACTTTGTCCTCGGTCTTAAAAGTACGTCAACCCGCACGAAAATCAAATACTTTTCCAAGGCATTGGAGTTGGCTCCAAACCTGGCAGAGGCTTATGAAAAACGAGGCGTGCTCTATTTTTTTCAAGGAAAATTTGACAATGTTATTGAGGATTTTCAGACTTTTATTGAACTTTCGCCTCCGAAATCCGAAGCTTATCGGATGTTGGGAATGGGTTATCTTAAAAAAGGAGACTACCCATCAGCCATTAAGAATTTTACACGTGCAATCGAAATAGATTCCAAAAATGCAAGTGCCTATGCCGATAGAGCAGAAGCTCATTTTCTCAGTGGCAATTATGACTTAACTGTTTTGGATTCAACTAGGGCCATTGAGATTGGTGGAAACCCCCGGGACATTGCAGATGCGTATCGAACAAGAGCCAAGGCTTTCCGGAAGACCGACAGGAACGAGGAGTCGGCCGAGGACATTAGATCTTCCTGGAAGGTAGATCCTCGTTACTCATACTATTATAAGGCTCTTTATGGATATGCAAGTCCGCAAGGAATGAGAAAAGCAGGGCTTATTGCTGTCATTGGGATTGCCTTTTTGCTGCTTTTTAAATTTAAACTCAAGCCTCCTGAAAAAGACGAATAAAAAAAATTAGAATTCGAGGATAAAATTAGGATTCAAGGGTAGGTTTTATATAATGCAGCCTAATGCAATACAAAGTTTGCTTTTTCCCTTTGCCTTTTACCAGACTTTCAAATCTTTGTAATTCTTTAGCCTTTCACTCGAACCCCTGGCCCAGACCGATTAACCTTACTATATTATCAATAAACGACCATTATTATGAAGCTTAGCCTATACTTTAAGTGATCACCGCGTCGCGACAGGGCGGGCCTTGAATCCTTGACCCCTTGAATCCTTTTTATTAGTGATGCCCACCACGACGATGCGCGTAAGGACGATGTCCGTAGTGATGAGGCCGATAATAACCATGGTAGTATGGCCGTCCGAAGTTAAAGGAAAGGTAGGGGACAAACGGCCATCCCCACCATCCGTAGTAGTAAGAAGGAGGAGGTGGTGGTGGATAATACTGGACCACCGGAGGCGGAGACGTACAGACTTCTTCAACAGTTTCCTTTACCATCTTTCCGTTTTCCCAAACCCGTTCCCGAACTTGTCGGCAATTGGCATTGTTCGATTCCTCGGGTATGGCTTCAACGGCATGTCCGTCTTTATCATAATAAATGACACGTTTGCCATACTGGGCTGCGTCTCTGGCTGCCTGATAATCCTGATCGGTTGCATTGCCGACCAGGGCGCCAAGAATGGTTCCTGCGGCCAGTCCGATAAGGGTACCCTGAGTATTGCCTCCAATCGCCTGGCCTATTAAAGCACCCATGCCGGCACCTGTTACAGCTCCTGCCTGGGTATTGTATCGGTCAGGAGGGTAGTGGGCGCATGAGACAAGGAAAACAGATAAAATAAGAGTTAATATAACTATATGAAATTTCATCAGTAAATCCTTATTTTGTGTTAAAGTAATGATCATTCTCCGATGCAAAATCCTTTCTATCTCGCATCTTT
>Ga0210096_1000543_pt1 | contig 12909 bp, 14 predicted proteins | sample China_Galinas_PW_4_FD_184864 | JGI IMG/M metagenome (GOLD analysis project Ga0210096, IMG submission 184864) | Wetland microbial communities from San Francisco Bay, California, USA, that impact long-term carbon sequestration - China_Galinas_PWA_D2... | ecosystem: Environmental > Aquatic > Marine... | reverse complement strand
GATCCCATTGGGCCAATCGAGACCGGTGCGCTGCGTGTCCTGCGCGGGGGCTCCTGGAACGACGAGGCGCGCTACGTCCGTTGCGCCTTCCGCCTCCAGTCCCTCCCCGGCTTCCGCTTCGACGACATTGGCTTCCGCCCGGCCCGGGTTCAGTCGTGAGCCCAGCCAGCGCGTAGCGGGCACGACCCTGGGTGGCTCCGGCTGCGGAGCGCGGGCGACCCCTGGGCCGTGCCGGCGGAGCGCCAGCCTGCTGCCCGCCGGCGCAGGTGCACGCCGGTGGCGACAGGCTCGCGGTGGGAACTGCTCCTCCGGCGGGCGGTCCCACAACAAGAACCCGATTCATCACGAAGGACAACTCGAATGAAACGCTCTTACCGTGAGCTGTGGCTCGAATGGCGCGGCCTGCTGGTCTTTGCGCTCCTGCTGGTGGTGTTCCGCTCCGGGGTGGCGGACTGGTACCAGGTGCCCAGCGGCTCCATGAAGCCCACGCTGCTGGAGGGCGACCGCATCCTGGTCAACCGTCTGGCCTATGACGTGAAGGTGCCCTTCACCGACATCTCGCTGCGCCACACCCACGAGCCCAAGCGCGGCGACGTGGTGGTCTTCTCCTCGCCCCGGGACGGGATGCGGCTGGTGAAGCGGCTGGTGGGTCTTCCCGGCGATGTGATCTCCATGCGGTCCAATCGGCTGTTCGTCAACGGCGAGGAGGCGGTCTACGAGCCGCTACGCGAGGCGAAGCTCTACGAGAATCTCAAGGACGGCCAGCTGGTGGTCGAGGAGTCGGTGCTGGCCATGGCCCATCCTGCGGCGGTGTCGGTGGTGGGGCGCTCGCCTTTGAGCAACTTCGGTCCCATCGCCGTCCCCGAAGGCCAGTATTTCATGATGGGGGACAACCGGGACTACAGTGCCGATTCCCGCGTGATCGGCCCGGTTCCCCGGGCCCTGCTCAACGGGCGGGTCGAGCGGATCCTCGTGTCGCTGAACAGCGACGACTACTACCTGCCGCGCAGCGGAAGGTTCTGGAGCCAGCCGCTGTAGGTTGGGCTGCTCGTCGTTTGGGCAACCCAACAAAAAGCCCGCGGGATCCCCGATGTCTCGCTGGGGCGTCGCGTCGCGGCGTGGTAGTTCGTTGGGTTGCCAAACGGCGGCAACCCAACCTACGGCTACGCATGATGGTCGATAACCCTGGAAATCACATTTGAACCGACAAGGCGCCAAGATCGCCAAGTTGTTCAAGGAAATATGTTGGAAACGACAAACGACGGTCACCCTTTGGGTGAAGCAGGCGCCTTCCCTTTCGGTGCCTGTCTTCCTTGGCGTCCTTGGCGTCCTTGGCGCCTTGTCGGTTCCAACTGGGGTTCTGTTGGGATGACGCCGGTTTGGAGCTGACTCGGCTTCGCGGTAAAATACCCAACCGTTTTCTTTCGGTTTCTCGCCCTTCCGCCCATGGCCGGCAAGCTGTACGTCAAGACCTTCGGGTGCCAGATGAACGAGTACGACTCGGCCAAGATGGTCGAGGTGCTGCGGGCATCCCATGGGCTGGAGCCGACCGAGCGGGCCGAAGAGGCGGACGTGCTGCTGCTCAACACCTGCTCCATCCGCGAGAAGGCGCAGGAGAAGGTGTTCTCTCAGCTGGGGCGGTGGCGGCCCTGGAAGCGGCGCCGGCCGGGCCTGATCATCGGGGTGGGCGGCTGTGTGGCCAGCCAGGAGGGGGATGCGATCCGCGAGCGGGCGCCCTTCGTGGACCTGGTCTTCGGTCCCCAGACCCTGCACCGGTTGCCCGAGATGCTGGACCAGGCGCGTGTGGCCGGGCGCGCGGTGGTGGATGTCTCCTTCCCCGAGATCGAGAAGTTCGACCGGCTGCCTGAGCCCCGGGCCGAGGGCCCTTCGGCCTTCGTCTCGATCATGGAGGGCTGCTCCAAGTACTGCACCTACTGCGTGGTGCCCTACACCCGGGGCGAGGAGATCAGCCGGCCCTTCGACGACGTGATCGCCGAGGTGGCGGCCCTGGCGGTCCAGGGCGTGCGCGAGGTCAATCTGCTGGGCCAGAACGTCAATGCCTATCGCGGGGCGCTGCATGAGGGCGAGACCGCGGACCTGGCCCTGCTGATCCAGTATGTGGCGGCCATCGACGGGATCGATCGCATCCGCTTCACCACCTCTCACCCGGTGGAGCTCTCGGATCGGCTGATCGATGTCTACGGCGAGGTGCCGGAGCTGGTGAGCTTCCTGCATCTGCCGGTGCAGAGCGGGTCCGACCACATCCTGGCGCAGATGAAGCGGGGCCATACCGCCTTCGACTACAAGTCCAAGATCCGCCGGCTGCGGCGTGTCCGATCCGGGATCAGCATCTCGTCGGACTTCATCGTCGGCTTTCCCGGGGAGACCGAGGCGGACTTCGAGGCCACCCTGCGCTTGATCGAGGAGCTGGAGCTGGATCATTCGTTCAGCTTCATCTACAGCCGCAGGCCGGGCACCCCGGCGGCCGACCTGCCGGACGATGTGCCCCACTCGGTCAAGCAGACGCGTTTGGAGCGGCTGCAGCAGCTGGTCAACACCCAGGGCCAGCGCATCAGCCGCCAGATGGTGGGCACGGTGCAGCGCATCCTGGTGGAGCGGCCGGCGCGCAAGGACCCCGGCCAGATCGCCGGGCGCACCGAGAGCAACCGGGTGGTGAATCTCGACGGGCCCACCGAGCTGATCGGGCGGTTCGTTGACGTGCGCATCACCGAGGCCCTGCCCAACTCCTTGCGCGGCGAGCGGGTGTCCGTGCCCGCCGAGGCCCGCGTCGCCTGACAGCCCGTTTTCAATTCGAAAAGCAATCGGAACAAGGCGCCAAGGACGCCGCGGCTGACAAACAAGAATGCCAAAGCACCTGCCTCGCTTAAAGGGCGACTCCTCCCACACCAAGGTTCCCCGTTCGATCGAAACCTCCCTGAAATTCTTGGCGACCTTGGCGCCTTAGCGGTTCAATTGTAATTTCCAGGTTTATACTCTCCCCGATGGCCACAGTCTCCGACCACCCCGACACCCTCGACCTCGTCCTCGAGCCCGCGAATAACGAACGTCTGGCGAACCTCTGCGGCCAGCTCAACGGGCACCTGCGCCAGGTCGAGCATCGGCTCGGCATCGAGATCTCCAATCGAGGCAATCTCTTCCGGCTGTTCGGCACCCCTGGGGCCATTGCCGCGGGTCGGGGCGTGCTGCAGGCCCTCTATCGGGCGAGCGAGGACGAGCCCTTGAGCCCCGAGCGGGTGCACCTGTTTCTACAGGAGTCGGGTGTGGAGGCGTTACTGGAGGATCCGGACGGCGACGACATGCCCGAGCTGGTCATCAAGACCCGGCGCGGCCTGGTGCGTCCCCGCGGACCCAACCAGCGCGACTATATGCACAAGATCCTGACCCACGACCTGAGCTTCGGTGTGGGCCCGGCAGGTACCGGAAAGACCTACCTGGCCGTGGCCTGTGCGGTGGAGGCCCTGGAGCGCGACGAGGTGCGCCGCATCCTGCTGGTGCGTCCCGCGGTGGAGGCGGGCGAGCGCCTCGGCTTCCTGCCCGGGGATCTGGCCCAGAAGATAGATCCCTACCTGCGGCCGCTGTACGACGCCCTTTACCAGATGCTGGGCTTCGAGCGGGTGGCCAAGCTGATCGAGCGCAACGTGATCGAGGTGGCCCCCCTGGCCTATATGCGCGGGCGTACCCTGAACGAGTCCTTCATCATTCTGGACGAGGCCCAGAACACTACTCCCGAGCAGATGAAGATGTTTCTCACCCGCCTGGGCTTCGGCTCCACGGCGGTGGTCACAGGGGACGTGACCCAGGTCGACCTGCCCCGGGGTCAGGCCTCGGGGCTGCGCCAAGCCATCGAGGTGCTGGCCAAGGTGGAAGGGGCGAGCTTCACCTTCTTCAACCCCAGGGACGTGGTGCGCCATCCGCTGGTGCAGCGGATTGTCCATGCCTACGAGGAATTCTCGGCATCCGGCAGCAAGCGCTCGTGAGCCGTTTGCCTGCTCCTGCCTGTGCCGGCTGACCGGAGATGGACCTATGATCCTCGATCTGGAGTGCCAGCGGGTCTCCTACGCCCCTGGCATCCCGCCGGACGCCGATTTCGAGCGCTGGGCCCTGGCGGCCTGCTCGGTCGGGGAGGGCGCGGGTGGGCTGGTGATCCGGATGGTCGACGAGGAGGAGAGCCGCACCTTGAACCGGGACTACCGCGGTATAGACCGCCCGACCAACGTCCTGTCCTTTCCCTTCGAGAGCCCGCCCGGCGTGGTCTTGGACCACTTGGGGGATCTGGTGATCTGCGCCCAGGTGGTGGCGCGCGAGGCGGCCGAGCAGGGCAAGCCCCCCGAGCACCATTGGGCGCACATGGTGGTGCACGGGGTGCTGCATCTGCTGGACTACGACCATCACAGCGACGAGGAGGCCGAACAGATGGAGTTACTGGAGAGGGAGATACTTGGGGAGCTCGGCATTCCCGATCCCTATGCGGTGACCGAGCATGATGTCTAGCCTCAAGGCCTGGGTCCAGCGCCTGCTTCAGGGCCTGGGCGGTGGCCCCGAGGACAAGCAGCAGCTGATCGATCTGCTGCATCTGGCCCGAGACAAGGCGCTGCTGAACAACGACGCCCTGAGCATGATCGAGGGGGTGCTGCAGGTGTCCGATCTGCAGGTGCGAGACATCATGATCCCCCGGGCGCACATGACGGTGATCGGCCGGGACGACCCTCTAGAAAAGATCCTGCCCGTGGTAATCGACTCCGCCCACTCGCGCTTTCCCGTGATTGGCGAGGACCGCAGTGAGGTCATAGGCATCATGCTGGCCAAGGACGTTCTGCCCTACTGGGGGTTGGAGGGGGCGCGGCGCTTCGACATGCGAGAGGTGCTCCGCTCGGCGGTGGTGGTGCCCGAGAGCAAGCGGCTAGACGTGCTGCTCAAGGAGTTTCGGTCCTGCCGTCACCACATGGCCATAGTGGTGGATGAATATGGCTCCGCTGCCGGTCTGGTGACCATCGAGGATGTGCTGGAGCAGATCGTGGGCGAGATCGAGGACGAGTTCGATTTCGACGAGGGTGCGGGCATCCTCAAGCGTAGCGAGCGAGAGTTCACGGTCAAGGCCCAGACGGCTATCGAGGACTTCAACGAGTTCTTCGGCCTCGAGCTGGACGACGAAGCCTTCGATACCATCGGCGGGCTGGTGGTCAATGCCCTGGGACACATGCCCAAGCGGGGCGAGAAGGTGAACCTGGCCGGCTTCCAGTTCCAAGTGATGCGAGCGGATAGTCGGCGCATCCACCTGCTCTATGCCCGGCGCCTGTCCGACTCGCCGCTGGATACGGGTAGCCCTTGACGCCTGGCCGTATGCGGGTCCGTTTCGGCAATTGGCTCTCGGGTGACGGCCTGCTGGCCCTCGGCGCCGGGGCTGCGGCGGTGCTCGGCTTTGCCCCCTTCTCCCTGGCCTTCGTCCCCCTGCTCAGCCTGATCCTGCTGTTCCATCTGTGGCGCGATGCCACCCCCGCCACGGCCTTTCGTCTCGGCTATCTGTTCGGCCTCGGGCTGCTCGGGGTGGGCGTGTCCTGGGTGCGGCTGAGCATCGAGCAGTTCACCGAGGGTGGTGCGGTGCTGGCCTGGCTGATTGCAGGTGCCCTGGTCGCCTTCATGGCCCTTTTCTACGCACTCGCCGGCTGGATCGGGGTCCGGGTCTCGCGAGGGCCTGGGCCACGCCTGCTGCTCGCCTTCCCTGGGGCCTGGCTGCTGGCCGAATGGGTACGCAGCTGGTTTCTCACCGGATTTCCCTGGCTGTCGATGGGCTACTCCCAGGTGGATTCGCCGCTGGCGGGCTATGCGCCGGTGATCGGTGTCTTGGGGGTCGGAGGGGTTCTGGCCCTGTCCGCCGGGGTGACCGCCTGGATGCTGCGATGCGACCGCCCGGGCCGTCTGGTCGCCCTGGCCTCGCTGCTGGCACTTTGGATCAGTGGGCAGGGCCTGCGCTGGGTGGACTGGACCCGGCCGGTGGGCGAGCCCTTCCGGGTGAGCCTGGTGCAGGGCAATGTCACCCCCGATCTCAAGTGGAGCCCGGGTCAACGGCGACCCACCATCGACCTCTACCTGAAGGCGACCCGCGCCCACTGGGACAGCCGGCTGGTCATCTGGCCCGAGACGGCGGTGCCCGCCTTTGCGTACCAGGTGCAGACGAGCCTGATCGATCCTCTGTGGCGGGAAGCCCGTGGACAGGGCACCGACCTGCTGCTCGGGATTCCCATGGCCGATAGGAAGATCGGGCATTATTACAACGCCATGCTGGCCCTGGGCCGCGAGCAGCTGAGCTACCGCAAGCGCCACCTGGTGCCCTTCGGCGAGTTCACGCCTCTGCCCATGCTGGTCAAGCCCATCGCCGAGGCGCTCGCCATCCCCATGTCCGACTTCTCCACGGGCGACACGGCACGCCCGCTGCTGCCGTTGGCGGGCTATTCGGCGGCCATCTCTATCTGCTACGAGGACGCCTTCGGCGAGGAGACCCGCGAGGCCCTTCCCGAGGCCGCGTTTCTGGTCAACGCCAGCAACGATGCCTGGTTCGGCGACTCGCTGGCCCCGCATCAGCATCTGGAGATCGCGCGCATGCGTGCCTTGGAGACGGGCCGCTACATGCTGCGGGCGACCAACACCGGGATCACGGCGCTGGTCGACGACAAGGGCAGGGTGCTGGAGCGTGCGCCCCTGTTCGAGCGCGCCGTGCTGACAGGGCAGGTGGTCCCCATGGCCGGCTCCACTCCGTATGTGAGGCTGGGTAGCCTCGCGGGGGTGCTGGTGGCGCTGGGAGCCTTGATCGCGGCCTTCCGCCTGGGACGCAATGAGCCTTGAAAGAGCATGTTGAACGGCCAACGGCTCGCTGGCGGTGCCGATACTTAGGCGCAGCAGTACTAGGTTCAAGTGCCTGTCTGCCTTGGCGTCTTGGCGGTCCCGACCGTGGTTCTCGGGATTAACGATTCTCCCGGAGCTGGTCGGGAGCGACGCCCAGGTTGCGCATGGCCTCTTCGGTGATCGTCTGCTGCTCCTCGGCGAACTTGCCCACTTCCTGAGCCTGTTTCAAGGCCTGGACCTGGGGCCCCCAGACAGGGTTGTCCGTTACGTCGGGCTCCTTGTCCCGGGAGCAGCCTGCCAAGGCCAGTATCGGCAGAATCCAGATCAGTGGTCTCATCGGGCGCATCCTCGGTGCGGTTGACGTCTCGCGATACGGAACAGAGGTCTGCTACTTGTGGTAGCACCCGCCGAGCGCTTTGTCCAGGAGATTCCGCCGAGGATCTCAGGAAATCGGATTGTTGGAGGCCTGGCAGGATACGCCCAGCACCGGCCGGCCGCCGGCAACGGACAGGGACAGACGACCCTGAGCCAGTGCGAGCAGTTGCTCACCGGCCAGTGCGTAGCGCCAGCCGTGCAGCAGGGGGCCGGATCTATCTCCGGTGGCCAGCCGCTCCAAGTCGGTCCGGCTGGCGACGGCTGCGGGACTCACCGTCTGATCGGCGCCGATCAGGCGCAGGGCCGCAGAGAGCATGTCTGCCAGCGCTTCCTGCTCGGGTGTGGGAGCAGGTCGTCGGGCGCCCTCGCTGGGCCACCGCTCCTGCGGGGTGTCGCGGGCTTCGGCGATCATCCCGATCAGCTGCCCACCCCAGCGCTTGATGGTCCCTTCAGTCAGCCCACGGATGCGCCCTATGCCGGGCCCGTCCTTGGGCATCCGCTTGGCCAGATCGACCAGCACCTCGTCGCCCATCACCCAGCGCCGCGGGCGGTTGGATTCGCGAGCCCGCTGCTCCCGCCAGGCGGCGAGCCGCTGCAGAACCGCCAGCTGCACTCCCCGCAGGGTCTGACGGCCCTTGACCCGCTGCCAGGCCTCATCGGGGTCCACCCTGTAGGTATTCGGGTCGGCGAGGCTGTCGAAGTCCGCATCCAGCCAAACGGTGCGCCCGAGCCTGTCCAGGTCGCCGCGGAGGCCGAGATAGACCTGCCCGAGGTGGATCACATCGTCATAGGCGTAGTCGAGCTGGCCCGGATCCAGCGGGCGGCGGCACCAGTCGGTACGGGTGTGCCCCTTCTCCAGCTCGGTGCCCAGAAGCCGTTGGACCAGCGCCGCATAGCCGATCTGCTCGCCGTGGCCGCCCAGCATGGCCGCGATCTGGGTGTCGAACACCGGCTCGGGGAGGCGGTTCCACTCCTGCAGGAAGATCTCCAGGTCCTGGCGGGCCGCATGCAGCACTTTGACCCGGGCGGGGTCGTAGAGCAGCTCCAGCAAGGGGCGCAGGTCGTCCACGGCCAGCGGGTCTACGCAGCCCGCAGTGTGCTCGTTCGCCACCTGCAGCAGGCAAAGCCGCGGGAAATAGGTCTTCTCCCGCATGAACTCCGTGTCCACTGCCAGCCAATCGCTGTCTTTGATGCGCTCGCACAGCTCGGCGAGGGCGGTGGGGTTGTCTGCGTAGATCTTGTGCATGGTGGGCTCGGTGGGCGAAAAGGGCGCCAAGCTTAGCACCTGTGCCGGTGGGATGGACCGCCCGTGCTGACACGGCACAGATTCATTCCGCGGGGCTTCATCCCGGGATTTCGCTGCGCTCCATCCAGGCTACGGGTCTGGGGGCTCGTAGTGCGTACCGGGATACGGGAGCCCCTTTCGATGAACGAGCTGGCGAAGGGCTCGCCCGCGCCGCAGCCGAGATCGAGGACCCGTCCCTGCGATTTTCCGAGGCGTCGGTAGAAGCTCTCGAGCACCTCGGTCATGTCGAACAGGCCGCGGTTGTGCTCGTAGGTGTCGGCGAATTCGTCGTAGATGAGTGCGAGCGGTTTGTTCATGGGCTCTTTGGCTCAGGCCTGGACCGGCCGAATGCGGCCCTTGCGCTTGGCCGAATAATCCTAATGTCTGTTACTTACAAGCGATCGGACGCGGTCAACTGCCGTTTCTAGGATAGCGGGCGGCGTCGCAGCGGTCAGGGTGATCGCGAAATAGGCCTTCTTGTCCATATCTCCCTTTGCGCCTCTGCCCTGTCTACAGTTCGGCCACGAAATGGAGCCCGGCCTTCTTCATGCCCGCGCGCTCATAGAAGCGATGGGCCGCCAACCTCTCGGCGGCCGAGTCCAGGTGCATCTGCTGGCAGCCGTGGCTCCGGGCGTGGTCTTTGAGCCAGGAGAGCAAAGCGGTCCCGAAACCGCGAGAGCGATGTGCCGACAGGGTGACCAGATCGTCCACATAGAGGAAACGGCCCCAGGCCAGATTCTCGCCGAGCCGGAACCCCGCGACGGCGACCGGCTCTTGCCGGGCCCTCGCGAACACCAGTCGATAGCCGCTGTGTGCCTGACGTCTGATTCGAGCGAGAAATGCCGTTTCGATAATGTGGGGCCGCAGCTCGTGCATCGCGGGATAGCAGGCGCGGACCTCCTCATCGGTCCTGGCGACCTCGATGGTGACGCTCATTCTGCCTTCCGAGGTGGCTGTGATCTCATAGGTGACCTTGGCGCACAGGCAGCTGCCGGTGATCGAATGCTCGGGCATGGTAGTGACTCTCAATCTGTAGCAGGCGGGTCCTGAGCCGAAACACTAACCCATTTACTATTGAGCCGTCCCAGATCGATCGGCTCGCTTCTCATCCCGCTGGATCAATCTTACGGCAGCGGCGCGAGACGATGTATTCCAAGTATTGCTTCGACGCTCGGCGGGGTGCGGACACCGGCCGGAAAGGCGCCACGCTCGCCCGGTTTCGCTGAGCCCACACGGTGTCGTGATAGCATGTGCCGCCATGCTGACCTATCCCAACATCGACCCCATCGCCGTGTCCCTGGGACCGCTGAAGGTCCATTGGTACGGGCTCATGTATCTGGTGGGCTTCGCCTGTGCCTGGTGGGTGGGTCGGGCGCGTGCGCGTCGCCCCGGCTCCGACTGGCAGGAGCGTGAGGTCGACGATCTGATCTTCTACGGGATGATGGGGCTGCTCCTGGGTGCGCGTATCGGCTATGTGATCTTCTACAACCTGCCTCCCCTGATCGAAGACCCCTTGACGCTGTTCCGCGTCTGGGAGGGGGGGATGTCTTTCCACGGCGGGCTGCTGGGGGTGTTGATCGCGATGTGGCTGTTCGGCCGCAGCAGGGGCAAGGGCTTCTTCCGGGTGACGGACTTCCTGGTGCCCCTGGCCCCCCTGGGTCTGTGCGCCGGGCGCATCGGCAATTTCATCAATGGGGAGCTCTGGGGCGGTCCCTCCGGCCTGCCCTGGGCTATGCGGGTGCCCTGTCTGAGGGTCCCCGAGCTGTGCGAGCGGGTCGGAGCGGACCCCGCCTCCGTCTACTCGGTCCCCGTGCACCCCAGTCAGCTCTACGAGGCCTGCCTTGAAGGGCTGGTGCTGTTTAGCATCCTCTGGCTGTTCACGTCCCGGCCCCGGCCGACCATGGCGGCCTCCGGCGTCTTCCTGCTCTGCTACGGGGTGTTCCGGGTCTGCGTGGAGCTGGTGCGCATGCCCGATATCCAGCTTGGCTATTTGGCGTTCGACTGGGTAACCATGGGGCAGCTGCTCTCGCTGCCGATGATCCTGTTCGGCGCGGGCCTGCTGGGTTTTGCCTACCGCGAGGCAGGCAAGGGGGGCTGAGCCATGCAGCAATACTTGGCGTTGATGCGGGAGGTCCGCGACCACGGCGTGCGCAAGGGCGATCGCACGGGCACGGGTACCCTCAGCCTGTTCGGTTATCAGATGCGCTTCGATCTCGCCGACGGCTTCCCTCTGGTGACCACCAAGAAGCTGCACCTGCGCTCCATCATCCACGAGCTGCTGTGGTTCCTGCGTGGGGAGACCCACCTGGCTTACCTGCACGAGCAGGGGGTGACCATCTGGGACGAGTGGGCGACCGAAGAGGGGGCCCTGGGCCCCATCTACGGCCACCAGTGGCGCTCCTGGCCCATCCCCGACGGGCGGGCGATCGACCAGATCACCGAGGTGATGGAGCAGATCCGTACCAACCCGAATTCCCGCCGGCTCATCGTCTCCGCCTGGAATCCGGCCGACCTGCCCGACGAGCGTGTCTCTCCCCAGGCGAACGTGGCCCGGGGCAAGATGGCACTGGCACCCTGCCATGCCCTGTTCCAGTTCTACGTGGCCGAAGGCCGGCTGTCCTGCCAGCTCTACCAGCGCAGCGCCGACATCTTCCTCGGCGTGCCCTTCAACATCGCCAGCTATGCCCTCCTGACCATGATGGCGGCCCAGGTCGCCGGACTGCAGCCTGGCCATTTCGTTCACACCTTCGGCGACGCCCATCTCTACCTCAACCATCTGGAGCAGGTCGAGACCCAGCTCTCACGCCAGCCCTACTCCCTGCCCAAGATGCGGCTCAACCCGGATGTGAGATCGATCTTCGACTTTCGCTTCGACGACTTCGAGCTGATCGGCTACCAATCCCATCCGGGCATCAAGGCGCCGATCGCGATCTAGAGAAGCCTCGCCTGGTCCCTCTTGGGCGGGGGCGAGAGGACGCGATCGAGTCGTTTTCTCGCTCCCCCCACCGGCCCTTGGCCCTTCCGCGTCGAATCGATCCTTGAACCTAGAAACCGCAGTTGACCGCTTCGAGTGGCTAGCAAGTGATTGTTTTTCTGATGGCTATTGAGAAATCTGGGACTCACCCGCGAGGTGAAGGGCGCTACGACCACCAGGGCACGCACGGCGCGGCGCCTGGCGGCGTTACAACTCGTTGGAATAGATGAACTATTCCGCCTCGCTGTGCCTTGCCAGGCACCACGCCGCACGCACCCTGGCGGCCGTCCAACTGCGGTTTCTAGGTTGAAGTCAAGCGGATCTGCCATGTGCGAAGAGCTGTTTGACGCTGTATTGATGTGGGTCACGAAATTCTCTTGAATCCTCTTGCGATTTATTTGAAATTAAGTATATTAGCATTTTAGAAATTTCTTATTAACCGCAGAGGTAGTCCCCATGAACAGCCAAGCCTTGAAGATCAGCTGCGAAGATCTGCGTGAGGCCTCGGACGACAATCCGGAAGAGATGGATGTGATCATGGACATGATGATGGAAGCCGAGGAAGAGATCGATGACGATCTGGAGCTAACCACCGAGTAGCTCCCATCGCCCAAGCGATCGCACGAGCACGCCGGCCCTCGGGCCGGCTATTTTCAACCTAGATACGGCGGTTGACCGCTTCGAGGCTCATGGGCGTGATAGCATCCCGCCGCATGGCCCCTCGCATCTCCATCATCGCCGCCCTGGCCGAGAATCGCGTGATTGGCCGAGACAATCGGCTGCCCTGGCACTTGCCTGCGGATCTCGGTCGCTTCAAGGCGCTGACTATGGGCAAGCCGATGCTCATGGGGCGCAGGACCTGGGAGTCGCTGCCGGGCCCGCTGCCGGGCCGGCCCCATCTGGTGCTCACCCGGGACCCTGATTATCGAGCCGACGGCTGCCGAATCGTCCACAGCCTGAAAGAGGCCCTGGAAGCGGCCGATGACGCCCCGGAGCTGATGGTCATAGGCGGGGCTGAGCTCTATGCCCAAGCCCTGCCCCTGGCCGATCGGCTTTATCTGACCCTGATCCAAGCCAGCCCCGACGGTGACGCCTTCTTCCCGGAGTACGACCCGGGCGATTGGCGCGAGATCGGCAGGGAAGACCATCCGCCGGGGGGGCGCAACCCGTACCGCTACAGCTTCCTGACCCTGGAGCGCTGTGCCTTGGCCCGCCAGACCCAGCGAGGTCCTTGTCAGCCGGCGCCGGTCCCGCAACGCCTGGTTGAGAGACCCGGGGTTTAGCGCCCGTCAAGCAGCCTCCCGATCCCTCCGAGCAGTGAGCCTTCGCCCTGATCGCTACCGCCGCTGGACGGCGCGCTGGCGATGATGCGGTCGGCCATTCGCGAGAAGGGCAGGCTCTGCAGCCACACCCC
>Ga0210096_1000541_pt1 | contig 12941 bp, 13 predicted proteins | sample China_Galinas_PW_4_FD_184864 | JGI IMG/M metagenome (GOLD analysis project Ga0210096, IMG submission 184864) | Wetland microbial communities from San Francisco Bay, California, USA, that impact long-term carbon sequestration - China_Galinas_PWA_D2... | ecosystem: Environmental > Aquatic > Marine... | reverse complement strand
CCGCCCAGGAAACGCGTCCTCCCTGCTCGTTCGCTGGAAGTGGACGCAGCGCGCCTGTCTCTGCACCAAGTGGCAGCCCGTCTTGGCGTGCGGTAACGTACAGACCTGCTCCGTCATTTGAGTGATACTTCTGCAGAATGGTGAAGAAATGGCCTACGGAGGCGACACTGGCCAACATCCACTCTGACAGGATGTCGTCGCGGCTCGGCGATCGGAGCGGGCCTATGGACGGGTACCCGCTGCATACCGAGCAACAATCTAGGAAAAGACATGCTCTACTATGCAGCGGCATTTTTCGTCATCGCGCTGGTCGCCGGAGTCCTCGGTTTCTCCGGCATCGCAGCTGGAACCGAAGAAATATCCAAGATCCTGTTTTCGATTTTTCTCGTCCTGTCTTTGTTAATGCTTGCCGTGGGGCTGATTCCGCGCAAGCGGCGGTAATGTCCGCACGATATCTGATGAAATTCAGCTTCGGTCTGGCAGGACAGCCGTCGTTGGGCCAACGAAGACTGTCCGGCTCTCGTCAGACATGTCCTGAGGCGATTGCCGAAAAACGAAGCGTTTGGGGTTTGCCGGTCGCGTGAGGCACAACCATAGGAACTCCCACCCAACAAGCGGGCGGCTCACACCGCGCAGGGCGGGAGCGCAGCGCTGCCCGACCAAACCGAGTTAGATTGCCCCCGGCAGAGCCGGGAGGTTTATCTCACTGAATTATCGAGGGACAACGCCAATTCATTCACAACCTTGCAGCCTTGTCGACGTCGCGCTCACTCCGAGTCCCACGAGTCCGAGGCACAGCAGCGCCAGCGTGGTCGGGCACGGGCACGATGGCATCGCCGGGGTTGCCGATGTAGCCGCTGGTGCCGTAGTCGGTGGGGCTCGTGATGTCGTCGGCGATGCAATCGTTGGAGATGGTGACGGCTGAATTCAACGAAATCGGCCGGACATGGAGTCCGGCAGCGATCAACCTTTGCGCACCTTTCAGAGTGATTGGCCCCGTATATTCATGGAGTTGGGCATCATGCCCATAGGGTTCGAGCCGCCCGAATCCCGCCCGCTCCAGCCGCCTTAGTTGCCGGGCCCGGGGACGTTCGCGGGGGCACCGCCGTAACCGGGACCGCCGCCGTAACCGGGACCGCCGCCGTAGCCGGGACCGCCGCCGTAGCCGGGGGCACCGCCGTAGCCGGGGGCACCGCCGTAGCCGGGACCGCCGCCGTAGCCGGGACCGCCGCCGTAGCCGGGGGCACCGCCGAAGCCGGGACCACCACCGTAGCCGGGTCCGCCACCGTAGCCGGGGGCACCGCCGTAACCGGGACCGCCGCCGTAGCCGGGACCGCCGCCGTAACCGGGACCGCCGCCGTAACCGGGACCGCCGCCGTAACCGGGGGCACCGCCGAAGCCGGGTCCGCCGCCGTAGCCGGGTCCGCCGCCGTAGTACTCTCCCCCACGGTCCTGGTCATTGTTCCCGCCCATCCACTTGGAAGGGTTCATCATGTTGCCCATGTTGAAGGCCTGGGCGCTGCCCACAAGCAGCAAGCCAGCCGCCGCAACGATTCCACAATGTTTGGCGAATCTCGTAATCATGATTTGACTCCTCTGGTTGCAGGGCCTGAATCCCTGCCGTTGATTCATTGGAGCTGCTGCCACACAGCGTTTGTCTTGTCTGAGCCTCATGGCGAATCTTCCGCCTGGGCTCTCATCCAGCAAACAGGAACTCCCGCTACTCATTTACGCTTTGTACGCTACCTCGGTTGACTTTCGCCGTCCGTACGCTGGCGAACACATGCGGTACTCGTTTTTGCCAGCCACGCGGAGGGTGCTCGGGAGCCGGCTGGCCGGGGCCCGTGGCAGCGCTGGGGTCCGGACGTGCCTTGATCCTGAAAAACGCAGTTGATCCGGGTCCGGCCGCCGGGGCGCCTGCAAGGTCAACCGCTGCGCACCTGAATGCGGTGCGGTTTGGCCGTCTCCGCCTTCGGGATGGTTATGGTCAGCACGCCGTCCTTGAGCTCGGCATCGATGCGCGCCGTGTCGAGCTCCCTGCTCAAGGCGAAGCTGCGCCGGAAGTGCGGCGTGCGCAGCTCGGTATACACCGCCTCCATACCCTCCGGAATGTCCAGGCTCACATCGCCATCTATCAGCAGAGTGTCATTGTCCACCCGCACGTTGAGGCCCTGATTGGAAACGCCTGGCAGGTCGGCGATGAGGGTAATGACGGCGGCGTCCTCCCACACATCCACGTCGGCCAGTATCGTTGCGACCGGCGTGGTCGGCTGCTGCTGTTGCTGTTCCTGTTCCTGTTCCTGTTTTGTCACATTCGTGTCGCTCATGTTCTGTCCCTCCGTATCGGGTTTCCGTCTCACTTGACCTCGATCCGCTGCGGCTGGGCCTTTTCACGCCGGGGTGCGGTGATGCGCAGCACGCCGTCACGATAGTCGGCGTTCACGTGGGTCGGATCCACGTCCTCGCTGAGGCTGATGACGCGTTTGAAGGCGCCGTGAAAACGCTCGCGTTTATAGACGTCAAGCCGCTCGGCTTCCTCCGGAATACCGTTGTGGCGTGTGCCGGCAATGGTGAGTACGCCCTTGTCCAGGGTAATCTCCAGGCCGGAGAGATCGGCGCCGGGCACGAAAACGAATACCTCCATCGCCTCCGGGGTGGCGCCGACGTTCAGCGGCGGAAAGCCGCGGCCGGCTGCGGCACGGATGCTTGGCGGCTGACCGCGCTCGCCGAACGACATGTCCATCTCGCGGTGTATACGATCAAGCTCATCGAACAGACTTCCGGGAAAACCAGTGAGTGTGGTGAACATTTGGGGACCCTCCTTATCGGTTGGGCTGCTACCGGCAGCCATTGCACGCCTTTCGGTGCTCCGCGCACTTTAAAATACAGCGACCAGACCCCGCCGTCTGTTCGCTGTCGAACACAGGGGGCACTCTGTTTCGCGAGCCACTGGAAAGGTGCTCAGGCCGGCTCTAACGAGCACGGTTTTTCCGCAAGGCTCGCGAACTGAGTCTGAAATCAGCGGAACCGGTCACAAGATCACGTCCGAGGAGCCGAGCGCCAACCGATTCTCGACCGAGCCCGATCATGTGTCCCACATGACAGTCTCACGCTCCGCGGCGGCGGCCGTGAGCATCTGAATCAGGGGCAATGCCCGATGCGCGAGGCTGACGCTTTGGCTTTCGTCACCGTCCCCGGACGGGCCTCCCTGGGGGTCCAGCGGTTCGTTCGCGTGCACCGCGACGGCTGCCTTCAGGCTCGCCAGGGCGGCCGGCACGTCATCCGCCAGCAGGGCGCTGGGCACGGTACCGCTGTGCCCCATCATCTTGATCAGCGTCACGGCCACGTCGCCGAACATCGTGATGGAGGCATGGGACTTGGTTGTGAATGTGACCAACATGGGTGTCTCACTCCTGGTGCCTCGTAGCATTCGCGCACCCGCGCCTCCAGTGGGATCAGGAGCGCGAAAAACGCTCGAAATCGCGTAGGGAGCGCGACTCCGAGATTTCGTCATGGGGTATCAGAAGGAATTGCCACGGCTTACCGCCGTTGCCGACCGTGTACTCGGTTGCATGCCGGCACCACTTGGTTGCCGCCTCGACCTTGGCCAGGACCTCCAGGTCCTTCATGTCGTTTCTCGCCTTGGTTTCAACCATGTAGATCTTGTTGGCCGCTTCAACGACGAAGTCCGGCACGTATTCGGGTTGCTCGGCGCCAAGCCTGTAGTAGATCTGGAACTGGCCCTTCGCCGGACGAAACCATTTTTCCGCATCCCGTTCGAGGATCACGGCATAGCGCCGCTCGCTGTCCGAATCGAATTTGACCAGCGGATACAGGCATTTCTGAAAGTTCCCGAACAACAGCTGCTTGATGCGCCCCTTGTCCTGCAGCGTCTCACGGTAATTCCTGATCGGCTGTGCTGCCGACGCCGTGTAGTTGCTGGGCTTCAACTGGGTGAAGCCGCGGCTGACCTTGACCTCGTAGCCGGCCGCCTTCTCCCAGTAGTGCTCCATCATCTGGGTGTGGATGCCCTTGGCGATCAGCCTGCGATCACGGTCCAGCACGGCCCGCGCCTCGTCCTCGGACAGATAGCCCAACAGGTGACGAACCATCTGCCCCGCCAGGTCGTAGAGCAGCTCGGCATGGGCGTCATAATCGATATCGTCGTAATCGACCAGGCTGTAGACCACGTAGTCCTCCAGGCGCCGCTCGACGATGCCCGCCCCCGAGGTCAGGGTCTCCTGGGCGTTGCTCTGCAGATGGTGAATCACCAGCTCCCGGTCGGCCGGCTGGAGATGCAGGCCGCTCAAGTCCAGGGTAAAGGGATGGAACCCGACCGTCACCTCGCCGGTGGGCACCACCGCGATCCGCGGAATGTCGATGATGCCGCGGGTGACGATCTCGGTGGTCTTGGCGACCACGGACGCCAGGTCGATCGGCTCCGGCTCCAACAGCTCGCCCTGGACCGGGGTCAAGCGCTGCCTGACCTTCTCGAGGATCGCCTGCTGTACCTCGGGCCGATTCAGGGCCGCACTGGTCGGCACATCCTGTTGCTGCTTCTCCATCTCCGAGATCACGTCCATCACGGCCCGTGCGGTGCGCCGCTCCGCCTCGCTCGCGAAAGCCGGCGTGGACAGGCCCTCAGGCTTCAAGAAGTAGTGCTCCCCCGCGCCCCCGTCGACCACCGGCTCCGTCAGTCCGAGCGCCATCTCGGCGGTGGAGCCGACGCGCACACTGACCATGCCGTCGTCCTGCCCCGGCGCTTCGAGGATGACCTGTTGCATGCGGATGGGCGAGTCCCCTCGGTTGGCCTCGTCGATGATCTCCTGGAAGCGATCATGGGCGACGATATTGAGCCGATCCACGGCGCTGACTCCGGTCCGTTTGCCGAACGGCAGGCGCAGTCCGCGACCGATGGATTGCTCTATCAGGGTGCGCGCATTGGCGGCACGCAGCGGGACGATGGTGTACAGGTTGGTGACGTCCCAGCCTTCCTTGAGCATATTGACGTGGATGACAATTTCCGTGGGCTCCGTCTCGCTCTCTACCTTGAGCAATCGTTCGATCGTTAGCTCCTCATCCTTGCCGGTCTTGCTGCTATCCACCTGAATGACCTTGTCCTTGTAGCGACCCTCGAAGAAGGCATCGGACTGGACCAGGGCCAGTAGCTGCGAGGCGTGGGTGGTATCGCGGGCGATGACCAGGATGAAAGGCTTGACCCGTTTCGCGGCCTCCTGGCGGGAGTAGGTCATCAGCTCCACCTTGGTGGCCTCGTGAAGCCGGATGCCGTCCTCCAGCTTGATCTTCTCGATCTCGTCGGGCGTGTGCCGGCTGGCGTCGAACCCGCGTTGGGTGACCACTGCCGGTTCTTTGACGTACCCGTCGGTCATGGCGCGCGCCAACGGATAGTCCATGACCACGTTTTTGAAGGGGATCGGCCTGGGCGCCGCCTCGACGAAGGGCGTCGCCGTCAGCTCCAGGCCAAACAGGGGCTTGAGTTCATTGATGGCGCGAACCCCGGCGCTGGCCCGGTACCGGTGCGACTCGTCCATCAGCAGCACCAGATCGGGCAGCCCCGCCAGGTAGTTGAAATAGCTGTCGCCGAGATATTCGGACAGGCGTTTGATGCGCGGGCTCTTGCCCCCGCGCACCTCGGAGTTGATCTTGGAGATGTTGAAGATATTCACCGTCACCGGCGACAGGAGGCTCAGGTTCGCCCCGCGCTGCTCGTAGTTGTCCCCAGTGATCAGCTCGGGCGGATAGGCCGAGAATTCCGCGATGCCATTGAAGACGTACTTGGGAGTGTTCGGCGTGAAGTCGCCGATCAGCTTGTTGTAGATGGTCAGGTTCGGCGCCAGCACGAAAAAGTGCTTGAGCCCGTGGGCCAGGTGCAGATAGCCGATGAAGGCGCCCATCAGGCGGGTCTTGCCGACACCGGTCGCCAGTGCGAAGCACAGGGAGGGAAAGTCGCGCTCGAATGCCTCCAGCGTCGGGAATTCGGCCTTCAGTGCCGCCAGCACGGCGTCGAGATCCCGCTCGTGGGCCAGCATGTCCGGTGCCGCCTCGATGGCCCGTGCCAGTCGCTCCAAGGACTCGGACTGGGGAGGGCGCAACGAAAGGCGCCCGTTGATCGCGTTGAAGATGCGCCGGTTCATTGGTCCGAGTGACCTTCCGGGGCATCGGTTGCGCCGGGTTGGCCAGCGGCCTCACCGGTCAACCGCCAATCCGCCAGCCACTCCAGACGCCCGTCATGCGAAACGACGATTGCCGTTTTCGTTGCGAGGGCTTCGCGACGGGCGCGTTTCGCCGCGCGATTGATGGCGGCGATAGCCCCTCGCGCGAGGGGATCGTTGATTCGTGAGAGCTCATCGGCGTTCATCTTTGTCGCCTCGTTCAAGTAGCCGCGGGGACTCGCCGCTGTTGTCGAACAGCATCCAGTCGTCCGCAAGCGGTCGATATAACCCGAAGAAATTGTCCAATCCCGCTTGGAATCGGCGCCGTATGATTGGCTCGGGGACGTGATGCCCGCCTTGTGCGACCCGTTGGGCAACCCGTGCGATGGCAAGCGCCGGACTTGCCAACGTCAAGAAATACAGAGAGATGCGATATCCAGCACCCTGTAATTCGAGCAAGCGTCTTCGGTAACCCCGGCCTGCGAGGGTCGTCTCGAATGCGAAGCTTTCACCCCTCGCCGCGTAGCCATCCATGGCCCCAAGCATCAATCGCGCGGCCTGCACCGCAGCCAAGTCGGGAGAGAAGGGCGACAAGCCGGCCGCAATCAGGTCGGCGTTGACAAAGGCTTGGCAATTTGCCTCATTCGGCAGGAACTCACGCGCAAAGGTGGTCTTGCCTGCGCCGTTTGGCCCTGCGATGACCAGTACGCGCGGTTCGGTCATCGGTGCTGACCCGATGCCCGATCCTGGCCAGGCGTGGTCCGCGAGTCGGATCCAGTGCGCTGCGGCGGTGGAGTGGCATAGATGGTCAGCAGCAGCTCCATGTCGTCCAGGTTCTCGTACACCGGTCGCTTGCCGGCGAGGGACTCGCTGCGCTCCAGGATCATGCGCACGCCGGACCCCCGCCGATCCATGAGCTGGCCCTTGCCGAACAAGGGCTCGTCCACCGGATAGTAGCGGGCGAAGAGACTGGCGATCACCTCATTGCGTGGGGCCGAGATGGCCGTCATCGAGTCGATGGTCATGGAGTTGGGCAGCGCGCCCGGGGTGTAGAGCTCCATCCGGTCGGCGAACAGGAACAGCCGAATGCGCTGGGCATCCCGTGAGTAGTCCCGATGAGCGACGGCATTGACGATAGCCTCGAAGACCGCGGCCAGGTCGTATTGCGGATAGTCCACCCGGCCCAGGGCCTTGCGGGCCGGAGTGCGCATGTTTCGGCGCACGAAGTGGATCGCGTCCCACACCTGCCGGTCGAGCGGACCCTGGATCTCCTGGGCGTCGATCTGATCGTTGGGGTCGTTGACGAGGCCCTGATGCGCCACCGCGACGATTTCCGCGTTGCGCAGCCAGCGCTGAGGACTCAAGGAGCAGAGCAGCACGCCGGCCACCGTGGGCACGGGTCCGTCGTCCGATTCCTTCAACAGGTGAAGCCGCTGCAATTGGGTAGTGGCATCCCCTTGGCCGTCCAGCGTGAAGCGATTGACCAGCAGCGGATCGAGGTCCTTGAAGCCCGCGCCTGGCACCTCCTGCTCCTCGAAGCGGATCAGGCGCGCCTGACTGCGCTGCTGGAACAATCTCGCCAGGGCGTCAGGCGTGAGCTTGCGCTTGGCGTGCCCGACGCGGCGGAAATAGCCGTTGGCGCTCTCGTGCACCCACAGGCTGCGCGGCACCTCGGCGACGATTACCGCGCGCGGCTGTCCATCGGGGCCCGGCAGCTCCAGATGCCGGGTGACGACATCAAGCGGCGGGCGGATGCGATCGGTACAGATCGCCGTCAGCCAGGCCTCGACCGCATCCAGATGTTCCAGCGGAATGCCGCTGACGGCCTTGGTCTTGTCGTCGATGCCAAGGATCAGCGTGCCGCCGCTCGCATTGCCCAGCGCAGCCAGCTCGTCCGACAGCCCATCGGCATGGGGCTCGATCGATTTGCCAGCCGCGCGGACCCGGACCTGCTTCAGCTCCAGGGTGGAGTCCTCGCCCAGACGAATCCGCTGCAACAGACGCTCGACGTTCATGGCTCCTCGTCTCCGAACAGAGAACCCTGGCCGGGCGGCGCGGCCCTCTTGGCGGACCGACGCGGTTGCGCCTGGGGGGCTGATTGCTGCGCCTCGGGCTGCGCCATCGGCAGGTTCGCGACGTTGAGGCTGTAGTCGTCCCGGCCCCACTCGCAGCGTGCCAGCACCACCTTGGGAATCTTTTTGACGGTCAGGTTCGGCCAACGCTCGGCGGCCGCATCGGCGCTGACCCCGCGGAAGGCCGCGCAGAGCACCAGCAGCGAGCGGGCCGGCCCGACCTCCTCGGACAGCACCTGCAACTGCTCGACGGCCAGGTTCTGCGTGGTCACCCAGATGAAGTCTCGCTCCGTGGACCGGCCATGCTGCCACCACAGGGTCTCGGACGGGGCATAGGTGAAGCCCTCCAGCTTGCACAGGGCCTCCGCCAGCATCGCCGCGTTGTACTCGCGATTGACGACCCAGTTGCCCCAGCGATCCTTCTCCAGCAGCGAAGGCGCGAGGCGGCAATAGCGGAAGCCCCCGCCGCCCTTCCAATCGACCGCCTTCGTGATGCCGCTCGGATCCTCGCCGTCGATGACCTTCTTCATCCGCGGGATGATATGGGTATGGCAGTGCTCGCCCAGCTCCACCATGATCCAGCGCCGGCCCATCTTGTGCGCGACCGCGCCGGTGGTGCCGGAGCCGGCGAAGGAGTCGAGGACGAGGTCGCCTGGGTTTGTGGCAATGTGAATGATTCGCTGAATGAGGCGTTCCGGCTTCGGCGTCGAGAACATATCCTCGCGGCCAAAAATACGAGCGATTTCCTGCTTTGCCTCTCGGTTGTTGCCGACGTCTGCGTGCAGCCAAACTGTAGTGGGGACCAGGTTGCCCAACTCTGATTGGAACCGCTTTCTGAATGGAAAGGTCCGCCCCGTCTTTCCCCACCAAATTCGATTGTCGCGTTCAAGCTCTCGGAAGGTCTCCCTCGATATGCTCCAGTATCGATTTCCGCGCGGAGAAAATTGGTCACCATGCGGCCCTACCACTACGTAGTGGCCATCGGAATACGGCTTCGCGGCCGTAAGATCCGATCTTCTCCATAGCCCGCGAGGGTCATCGTCGGGATTCCAGAAATCCGCGTCGCTCGCAGATGTTCTGCCAACCTTATTGCGCCGCCAACTCACTTTTTCTCTGGCGTATACAAGCACAAAGTCGTGGTCCGAAGAAAGATACTGAGCCGAATTGTTTCTCGCGTGTAGCTTTTGCCATATAGTCGTAGCGACAAAATTGCTACGACCAAAGACCTCGTCGCAAACCACCTTCAGGTAGTGTGCTTCGTTGTCATCGATGGTAATCCACAGCGACCCATCCTCCGACAACAACCGCCGAATAATCTCCAGCCGATCCCGCATCAGCGACAGCCAGATGGAATGCTCCAGCCCGTCGTCGTAATGGGTGAAGGCGCTGCCGGTGTTGTAGGGCGGATCGATGAAGCAGCACTTGACCTTGCCGGTCAGCTCCTGCTCCAGTGCCTTCAGTGCCAGAAGATTGTCGCCGAATATTAGTCGGTTATCGAACAGGTCGCCCTCGCTCACCCGTTGCTTCGCGTGATAGGACCGCGCCGGGTCTTCCAGCAGGATGCGTGGCTCCAGCTTCGGCCGCTTGTCTTTGCCTATCCAGGTCAACTCCAGCTTCTGCTTTCTGCTCATTGGGCGCCGGACTCCGGCGCTTCCGGTCCCTCGCGGAACTCAAAGCGTACCTTCAAGTCGTTCATCCAGTTCGGTGGAATGATGCGCTCATGCTGAAGGCGCCCCACTACGATACCGGGATGGATGCCGAGCTGTGTCGCAAAGGTCCGAACCGATTCTTTGGTCTTCAATGCAGCCAGTGTGTTGCGATGGGCTTCGGGGATCAGGACATCTGCCGCCCACGCATTGGCCTCGTGCTCTTGGTCGGAATGCATGTCGGCATGATCGGCGTCGTCCAGAAAGACCGCCTTCTTTTCCTGCGCATGGAACAAGAGATGCGCAGCCTCGTGAAACAGGGTGAACCAGAATCGGTCGTTCGACTTGCCGTAAAGTGACAACTGAATCATGGGCCGGTTGGCATTGAGCCAGCGTGCGGCGCCGCTCACATGGGCACCGCGAATAGCCGGCACCAGAACGAAGGTGACTCCGCAATCTGCGAATAAGTGCCGCAAGGCAACCTCGAAGGATTCCGGCGGCTGCGTTGTCAGGGCGCGTATCCCGGCGATGGAGTCGAGAAACCGCTGGCGATCGTACTTGGTCGGCTGCTCCCGCTCGGCGAGCCGTTCGCCCATCCGCAGCCAGGCGGAGATGGCCCCCAGGTCGCCTTGGTCGGCGCGGCTGCGCCGGAAGCTGACCTGCATGCCTCCGTACCGGGCTCGCCAATCCTTGGGGGAGGCGACACCAAAGAAGTGCAACAGCTCCTCGACCAGCGCCGGCCTGGCCTTGGCATCGATGCGGCACTTCCGAGTGGCACCGGAATTCATCAGCGCCTTGACTGGCAGCTCGTCGAGCCAGTCGGTCCATTCGGCCAGGCGCGCCTGTGCATCGAGACGGGCCAGGCGCTCCCGGTAGCGCGCCTCGCGGGACAACCAAAAGGCGGCGCTGCCGCCGAGAACCCGCTCCAGTCGCAGGGCGGCGTCCTCACTCAGGGGCACCTTGCCCTTGATGAGCTGGTTCAGGTGCTTGGCGGTATAGCCGAGGCGCTCGGACAGCTCGGCCTGGGTCCAGCCATGCTCTTCGAGCAGGTCGGCGATGCTCTCGCCCGGCGGGGATACCCAGTCCGGGCTGAAGCCCTGGGGGGTATCAGTCATGATAATCTCCAATAAAAACAATGCGAATATGCGAAACACGGTGCCAGTCGACTGCCCCGTCGCCAAGGCGCGGGCAGGGGTCTTGATTCGGTTCGAACACCAGTCGAGAGCCGCCGGCCAAGGCCAGGGCGAACTGCCCCCCGCGGTCGCCCTTCAACGGATGTGGCCGTCCCGCGACGAGGTCGCCCACGGTCGCCGCTGCATCCAGATCGGAAAGGCGAGTGCGGAGCTTGCGGGCGCAGTCAGGGCCTAGCCGGCGCTCAGCCTCGGCGCGCACCTCACACAGTTTGCGGAGTTTTTCGGTGGAGAATGCAATGTCCATATACGCCGCAGAGCTTACCAGTCTTTACCTGATGGGTAAATCTCGATAGTCAAGGCAGCACCCAGTCGATGACGAACAGACACAGGCTCTCGGCTTTCTGCCGGAGCCGAGTCTCCAGCTCGTCAATCAATCGGTTGCGCTCGGCGTCCACCTCATCCTGCCGATCAAACAACTCTCGGCGCAGTCGGGTCCGGCGCTGCTCCAGATCGCGCTGCTGCCGCTGCCAGTGAAGCTTCTCGTCCAGGGTCGGCGCCGTGCTCGCCGTGCGGCGGACCTCCTGGATCCGGCGGTCCACTTCCTTGATCTCCTGCTCCAGCCCGACCTTGAGATCGTCGGTCCAGGCGTCGAGCTTGTCCACCTCCTGTTCGAAGTAAGCGAGGTTGCGACGGTTGATCTGCTCGGCGAGCCGGTTGCGTCGTGTCTCCAGGTCGGAGTCGAGGATTTCGTCGGCGGCGGGTGCCGATTCCGGTGGCTTAATCTCGCGCACCGGCAGTCTCAACAGCTTTTCCGGGTCGTCCTCCGACAGCACGCGGCCATCCGTCGTGACGGCGGCAATGACGAGTCGCTGCTCCCGTCCGGCGAGTGAGTCGATGGTGAGAAGCTCGGCGATCAGGGTACCGTGACTTTCCCGCCAGGGCTCCAGGGTGGTCACGCGATGCGGGTAGGCGTCGTAGTCGAAGACCAGTCGGGCGGGGGGCAGGGTACGCGACTTGGCCTGTGCCAGGAGATACTCCCCTACGGGTGACCGAGCCGATACAGATGGGCGTCGCCCGAACGGCGCGGCAGCTCGTAGCGGCCGAGGGGGACCTGACCTTGCAGTTGGGGGTCGGGCAGGGTGTGGAGCGTGAAGCCGTTGTCGGCGTCGAAGTCGGCATGGCCGTCCAGCTCGGCCCGGGTCAGGTCCATGAACAGGCGCTCGAACCGGTCGCGGGTCTCATGGCTCGCGGCGCGTATCCGCTCCAGTACCTGCTCGTCGAAGTGGGTGAGCAGGAGGTCGCGGGTCTTGACCATGGCCTCATCGATCTCGCCGGCCAGATCGAGCTGGAGCTGCTCGAATCCCTCGCGGATGGTCTCCGTGTCACGGCAACGCTGATAGATCTCGGCGATGCGGCGCTCGAAATCGACCCCTGAGCCGATGGCGCCGAGCACCTCGTCGCTGGCGCCGAAGACGCCGTCGAAGAGCCGGAACTTCTGCTCCAGCAGCTCGTAGACACGGCGGTCGGCCTCGTTGCTGCGGTCGACGAAGTTGACCACCACCACGTCGAAGCGCTGGCCGTAGCGGTGGCAGCGGCCGATGCGCTGCTCGATGCGCTGGGGGTTCCAGGGCAGGTCGTAGTTGATGACCAGGGAGCAGAATTGCAGGTTGATGCCCTCGGCGCCGGCCTCGGTGGCGATCATCACCGTGCCTCGATCACGGAAGTGCTCGACCAGGGCGGCACGGGTGTCCGCAGTCCGGGAGCCGGAGACTCGGTCCGTGCCGGCGTGACGGGCAAGCCAGTCCCGGTAGATGCGGGCCGCTTCAGGACCGGTGTTGCTGCCGTTAAACAGCACGATGCCTGCACCGTAGGTCGTGTCGGCAAGCAGGCCCAGGAGGTAATCCTGGGTGCGGCGGG
>Ga0210096_1000540_pt1 | contig 12947 bp, 12 predicted proteins | sample China_Galinas_PW_4_FD_184864 | JGI IMG/M metagenome (GOLD analysis project Ga0210096, IMG submission 184864) | Wetland microbial communities from San Francisco Bay, California, USA, that impact long-term carbon sequestration - China_Galinas_PWA_D2... | ecosystem: Environmental > Aquatic > Marine... | reverse complement strand
GCAGCACACGATCGGGGTCATCGGCGGTATGCTTTCTGCTGCACTTTCCGTGGACTCGCGCCCCCCAGGGATTACCTGGCACCCTGCCCTGCGGAGCCCGGACTTTCCTCCGCACCGCCGTCCCGAGGAACGGTGTGGCACAGCGACTGTTCGGCCGACTCCCGCGAAGAGTCTATCATACCCCCTGATACAGCCCCGGATCAGGGGGCGCTTCCGTTTTCATCCTCCGTTTTCATACGGACTGCGATGGCATACAGCGAATTGCGGGGCAGACCCGTCAGCTCAACCGCAGCCCTGACCGCGTCACGCACCGGCAGATGGCGCAGCAACACGCCGACGATTTCACGCACCTCGATATTTAACGCCTCGCTCGGGGCGACCTCGGCACCCGCCAGGACGATGACGATCTCGCCCCGCTGCTGATCGGCGTCCGCCGTGACCCAGTGGGCGAGCTCGTCGAGCCGGCCGCGCCTCACTGTCTCGAAGGTCTTGGTGAGTTCGCGCGCGATTACTGCCGTCCTCCCGTCTCCGAAGGTGTCGCGCATGTCCTCGATACACTCGCACAGGCGCCGTGGCGATTCGTAGAAGACCATCGTGCGCTCCTCGCGCGCCAGGTGATCGAACCATTTGCGGCGGGCCGCCGTTCGCGGCGGCGGAAAACCTTCGAACGCGAACCGGTCCGTCGGCACACCCGCGACACTCAGGGCGGTGAGGAATGCGCTGGGGCCGGGGATCGGACAGACACGGAGTCCCGCGTCCCAGGCGGCCGCAACTAGGCGGAACCCGGGATCGCTGATCAGGGGAGTACCGGCGTCTGAGATCAACGCCACCGATGCCCCTTCCCGAAGTGCGCCGATCAGGCCGGGGGTCCTTTCGCGTTCGTTGTGATCGTGGAGGCTGATGAGCCGCGCCCGCGCACCGCAACGCCTCAGCAGGGGTTTGCTGTGTCGCGTGTCCTCGGCGGCAACGATATCCACGGTGGCGAGCACCCTCACCGCCCGCTCGGTGATGTCGGACAGGTTTCCGATGGGCGTGGCGACCACATAGAGAATGCCTGTCTGGATTGACACCCGTTTGATCAGTCCCGATACTGCCTGAACCTAGACATCTGCCCTGCACGTCGCACCCACGCGACACGCGATGGAACGTCAAAGATTGAATCCCCTGAAGTTTATCAGCATCATCGCGGCCGCGATCGTTTCGCTCGGATGGCTAGTCTCCTGCGCGCCGCAACCCAGCAAGCCAACCACGCCTCCAGCGCAGTTGCGGGCCGAACAGCTCGCTGCGCAAGGAGAACGCGTCGCCGCGGCCGAAATCTATTGGGGACAGGCAGCACTCGCGAAGGGCCCGGTGGCGCGTGAACTGCAGTTACGTGCGGTGGAAACCTTACTGACCCCCGGAACCCGGGAGGTGGCAGGCTCCTACCTGAATCAGCTCCCCGCTGAAGGTTGGGACGGGGCCCTTCTCGTGCGCCGCAGGATCGCCGAGGCGAAACTGGCGCTGTTGTACGGGAATCCGGACGAGGCACTGGCTATCCTGCCGGAATCGCTCGACACACTAGCGCCAGAATTCGCTGCGAACCTGGCCGGCGTACGTGCCCAAGCCTATCTCCAGAAGGGTATGACACTGGAAGGTGTCTCGCTGCTGGTCGAGCGCCACAGGATGCCTCTCAACGAGGCGCAACAGCGCTCGAACGACGCGATGATCTGGGACGCCCTCACGGACGCTGGCCCGAGCGAGCTGAACCAGTGGTACCTCGGCACCGACAACACCCAGGTCGCGGGCTGGGTCGCGCTGGCGCTGATACACAAGCAGCCGGCACCAGACAAGGAGGCACTCGCGGAGCGCATCGAGCGGTGGAACCAGAGCTACCCGGGGCACCCGGCCGCCCCGGAATACCCCCTGCGTGTCCTCGACGAATGGGGACGCCTCAGCTTCCGGCCGGCCTCGATCGCCGTGCTGCTGCCCTTGAGTGGTCGGTACGCAACGGCGGCTGCCGCGATCATGGCCGGGACGCTGGCCGCCTACTACGACGACGCGGGTGTCGACACCCCGACAAAGGTGTTGAGGATCTACGACACAGGGGACAGGCCTGAAAGGATTCCCGCGATCTATCGTCAGGCGGTGAGCGACGGGGCCGAAGCCGTCATCGGCCCCCTGGACAAAAAAGGGGTATCCGCGATGTCGGATTCGGGCGAGCTTCCGGTCGTTGCACTGAGTCTGAACTACCTGGAAGCGGATCAGGAAGCGCCCTCGAACCTCTATCAGTTCGGGCTTCTCCCCGAGGACGAGGCGCGCCAGACCGCGGAACGCATCTCGATTGACGGCAATCTGAATGCCATCGTCTTCGTCCCGGCGGGGCGCTGGGGAGCGCGGTTGCGCGACAGCTTCCAGTCCCGGTTCGAGGAACTCGGTGGACGCGTCCTGGCGGTGGAAACCTATGCCCCGTCACAGCCGGATTTCGCCACACAGATCCAGCATGCCCTGCTGATCGACCAGGGCAGACAACGCCACCGGACCCTGCAGGCGAACCTGCGCCGCAACGTCGCGTTCGAGCCTCGCCGCAGACAAGACGTGGATTGCATCCTGATTGTCGCATCCCCCCGCCAGGCACGTCTGCTGAATCCCCAGTTTCGATTCCACTTCGCCGGCGACCTGCCCGTCTATGCGACGTCAAACATCTATGGCGCGGCCGCGAACAACGCGGATCTGGATCTGAACGGCATCATGTTCGCCGACATGCCACTCACCATCGGTGATGACGAACAGGCCCGGTCACTGCGCAACGCCCTGGAGGAGACCCGCCCGGACCTAGTGCGCAAGTATCCGCGACTGGTCGGTCTGGGCTTCGATGCCTACAATGTACTGCCTTCCCTACGATGGCTGGCCGACCGGCCCCATGAAAGGTTTCAAGGGGTCACCGGATCGCTGTCCCTGGACGCCCGCCAGCGAATCTACCGGCAACTCAGTTGGGCTCGGTTCGAGGCGGGCGCGCCGGTGTTGATGGCACCGCGGGCCGAGCCTGCGGCTCCCGTCACCCGCGAAACTGAGCATCCGTGAGGCCACATCTCGAGGCAGGTGCGCAGGCCGAACAATGGGCCTGCGCGTATCTGCAGCAACGCGGCCTGAAACTGCTGGAACGGAACTACCGGTGCCGGATGGGCGAGATCGACATCGTCATGCGGGACGTCGAAACAGTGGTCTTCGTCGAGGTGAGATACCGCAGCAATCCCGGTTTCGGGGGCGCCCTGGCCAGTATCGACGCCCGAAAACAATCCCGGATCCTTGCGGCCGCATCTCATTACGTGCAGCGCCATAAACTGGAGTGTCCCACCCGTATCGATGTGGTTGGAGTCCGTGACCGCATCCGGATAGACTGGCTTAGCAATGCAATCGAGTCGGCTTGGTAGCATACGCCGTTCGCGGATTCACGATCGATCTACTTCCCGGACCCGAGCGAGTCCGGCATTCCCGAGGGCCTGTCTACCATGAATGATTCGGCGCGCGTGCTCGAGATATTCGCCGAAAGTATCGAGACCAAGCAGGCGGCGGGATCCGAACTCGCCGCTACCATCGCTGAGGGTGCCGGCATGGTCGTCGAATGCCTACTCGGCGGGCACAAGATTCTGAGCTGTGGCAATGGCGGTTCCGCAGGGGACGCGCAGCACTTTTCCTCCGAGATGCTCAACCGCTTCGAGCGCGATCGTCCTGGACTTCCAGCCGTCGCGCTGACCACGGACTCGTCGACACTCACCTCGATCGCCAACGACTACAGCTGGGAACTGGTGTTTTCCAAACAGGTCGAGGCTCTGGGTCAACCCGGAGACCTGTTGCTCGCCATCACCACGAGCGGCAATTCCGCCAATGTACTGAAGGCGGCGACGGCAGCGCATGGTCGAACTATGCGCGTCATCGCCTTGACCGGTCGCGACGGCGGGGCGCTGCTGGAATTGCTGAGACCTGACGATCTGGAAATCCGGATTCCTGCCGACTCCACCGCCCGCATTCAGGAGGTCCACCTCCTGATCGTTCACTGCCTCTGCGATCTGGTCGACCGGCACCTGCTCGGCGAGTGAACACGCCCCCCCGAACTCAGACCACGAGCGAATCCGTATGGGCGCCCTGACCCCGGACCTCCTGGGCCGCCTTCGGGACGCCGCCGGGATGGAAAACGTCATCACGCGCCCCGAGGACTGCTGGGCCTATGGCTACGACAACAGCCGCCAGCATGCGCTTCCGGAGGCGGTGGCCTTCGCTCGCGATCATGATCAGGTCGCGCGCATCGTCGAATGCTGCCACCGAGACCGGTTGAGCCTGGTCGTCAGAGGCAGGGGTACCGGCACGACGGGGGCAACCGTGCCGGTGACCGGAGGTCTCGTCCTGTCGATGGAACGGATGGAGCGGATCCTGGAACTGGATCCCGCCAACCGGATCGCCCGCGTGGAAACCGGCGCCATCAACCAGGCAGTCCAGGACGAGGCCGCGCGACACGGTTTTTTCTGGCCACCGGATCCTACGAGCGCTGCGTATTGCACGATCGGGGGCAACCTAGGGTACAACTCAGCGGGTCCACGCGCCCTCAAGTACGGCACCCCGAGGGAGAACACATTCGGCCTTCGCGCCGTAATCGGCAACGGCGCGACGATACGCACCGGCGTGCGCACCACCAAGGGTGTGGTCGGCTACGATCTGACACGCCTGCTGATCGGGTCCGAAGGTACCCTTGCCATCATCACTGAGGCGACGCTGAAACTCGTTCCGCTGCCTGAGACGATACAGACCCTGCAGGCCGTCTATACCGACGTCGCGGCCGCAGCCCAGGCCATTTCCAGGATCATGGCACAACCCGCCGTGCCGAGATCCCTTGAATTCATGGATGGAAACGCGCTCGACATGATCCGCGACTCTACCGAGATCGATGTCCCAGACGGCGCCGGTGCGCTGCTCATGATCGAGGTCGACGGCAGCAACGCAGCGGTGGCGCCCGCGGCGGATACAATCATGCGTGCGGGACGGATCGACGGCTGCCTGCGCATGCGGGCGGCCCGAGGTGAGGAAGAGATCCGGGAGCTCTGGGCGGCCAGAAAGGCGCTGTCGCCGGCGCTTCGCACGATCGCCCCCGAAAAGATCAACGAGGATGTCGTGGTTCCGGTCTCGGCAATTCCCGCCCTGATCGGCGGACTCGGCGAACTGAGCGACAGGCACCGGATCCCGATCGTGAACTTCGGTCATGCGGGCAACGGAAATATTCATGTCAATCTGCTCATCGAGCCGGATATCGCCGGCGTCATGGAACGCGCGAAGCGATGCCTTGCCGAGGTTTTTGGTCTGGTGCTGCAGCTCGGCGGAACACTATCCGGTGAACACGGCGTAGGGATCGCCAAACGCGACTACATCGACCGGGAAATTGATTCATCGACACTGGAACTGATGCGACGCATCAAGGCTCAGTTCGACCCGCACGGCATCCTCAATCCCGCCAAGGTATTTCCCGTCGACGAACCGTCCAGGATCGGTGCGGGCACAACCTGAAGCGTCCTGTCTGCGATCAGTCCTCAACCAGTAGCTACCCGTATCCGGGATGGGGCGTCAGCGCAATCCAGGTAGCCTCTTCCAGTCACCGCCGCCACTTACTAGCAAATGTCGGCTGATAGCTGAGCGCTATTTAACAACCTTCAGGTGCGGCCGCGCAGGTGTTTCAGAATCCGGCCCCGATTCGGGCGGCGGCTCGTCACCGTCCTCACCGAACATCATTCCCTTACCGTTCTCGCGTGCATAAACGGCGAGCACACTGGAGACGGGGATCTGCATCCGCACGGGTTTCCCGGAGAATCGTGCACTGAACGTGACTTCCCCGTTGCCCAAGGTCAGGCCCTGGACCGCAATCGGACCGACGTTCAGGACGATCTTTCCGTTTTCCACGTACTCGTGCGGCACGATCACGCCTTCGACTTCCGCATCGACGAGGATATGCGGGGTCATTTCATTGTCCACGATCCACTCGTACATCGCGCGTATCAGATAGGGTCGGCTGGAGGTCATAATCGCTACTGTGGCAGGACGTCGGGATGGCGGGACGACGATACGAGCACCGGCTGAACGTTCCCGACCGCCATCATCAGGGATGCATTTCGAGTTCGGCCTCGGAAAGGCTTTCCCGAAAAGAGGGTCGCGCGAACATCCTGTCGGCATATTGCTTGATGGGCTTGGTCTGGGCCGGCAGGTCCACGCCGAAATGCTCCAACCGCCAGAGTATCGGCGCAACACAGCAGTCCACCAGGGTAAACTCGTCGCTGAGAAAAAACGGTTTCGCCCGGAAGATATCCACGGAGGACAGCAGACTTTCCCGAAGGACCTTTCGCGCCGCGGAGGCCTTTTTATCGGTGCCGCCGGTCAGGTCTGCGATCAGGCTATACCAGTCCCGTTCGACATGATAGAGAGCGAGACGAGACCGCGCCCTTGAAACTGGATCGACCGGCATCAGTGGCGGATGGGGAAACCGCTCGTCGAGATACTCCATGATGACGCGCGAGTCGTAGAGTACCAGGTCCCTGTCGACCAGGGTCGGAACGGAATTGTAGGGATTGAGGTCGGAAAGATCCTCGGGTTTGTCGTCCGGATCGATATGGATCACATCGACCGTGATGTCCTTCTCCGCGATGACGATACGCGTTCGGTGACTGTGCGGACAGGATGGATCGGAAAATAGCGTCATGACCGAACGTCTGTTGGCAACCAGCGCCATTCAACGCCTCCCTGATTGAGATCGATGGATCGAGGGCCGCCGGGGTTTCAGACCGCCTCGCCGCCCCAATGTGAGAGATTTCCTGCCTCGGGCGCCGTCACCGGAGAGGGAGCCTGACAGGCGGGGCACGAAGCCCCCGGAACCACACTCAAGGTGACCCCCGTGCCACCGCCAGTGCGGCTCCCTCGTCTTCAAGCCCGCGGACCGGTCCGGACCCGGATAACCAAGCTCAGTGGATATCTTTCCAGTATTCCTTCTTGAGCAAGTAGGTGACCACGAACAGCAGCAGAAGAAAGCTCAGCACCCAGACACCGATCTGCTTCCTGACGACCTGCGCAGGCTCACTGAGGTACACCATGAAGTTGACCAGATCCAGTACCGCCCTGTCGTACTGATCCGGCGACATCGTTCCCGGCTGGACGAGTTCCAGGACGGGCGCCCCGCTTCCGTGCCCCTGCTCACCGTGCCCCCCTTCAGCGGGAGCTTCCGCCTCCCTATGGGAAAGCTTCTGCAATCCCTGAAGTTCCCACAGCACGTGGGGCATGGCGGCGTTCTCGAGGACCAGGTTGTTGACACCGAAGGGTCGGGTGTCATCCAGGTAGAACGACCGCAGATAGGTATACAACCAGTCCGCCCCCTTTGCCCGCGCGGACAGGGTCAGGTCGGGTGGCGCGGTGCCGAACCACTCCTTGGCGTCCTTCGGCCGCATCGCAACCGTCATATGATCACGAATGGTGGAATCGGTGAAAATGAAGTTGTCCTCCACCTGCAGATCCGACAGACCGAGGTCCGTGGCGATCCGGTTGTACCGACTGAAGTTCGCCGAATGACAACTGATGCAGTAGTTGAAGAAGTACTTCGCACCCCGCTGTAGCGACGATCTGTTTTCGATGTCCACGGCGGCATGGTCGAGATGCGCCCCCCCGCCCGACGCCACGACGGCCCCCGCCGGCATTACCGTTGCCAGCAAAATCAGAATGATGCTTCTCATGATGTCACCCTCTCAGGCACCACTTTCTCCTCGTCCAGATTGGTAAACACAGGCAGGAGAAACATGACGACGATGTATGCAGCCGGGATGAACCACCCGGAGAACACCAGTGGCTGATTCTCGGCACTGACTCGCGTCAGATCGTAGATCGTCACGATACCCAGCAGGACGATCGTGGTGACGATGCCTAGCTTTGCACTGCGCTTCGCGCTGCTGAACCACAATGACACGAAGAACAGGAAATAGACCTCGCTGAATCGAACCGCCATCTCACCCAGCTCGGGCGTGGCGGGCTTGGTACCCAGAACGCCGAGTATAATGAACACCAGGGCAAAAACGATCAGGTTGATCTTGTGCAGTACGCTGCGGTAGCGCACCGACTTGATCGGGTTTCTGTCGATCCAGGGCAGCACGAAGAGGATAGCGACGGCGAGCCCCATGGCCACGACCCCGCCGAACGGGTCCGGCACCGCACGCAACACGGTATAGAAGGGGGTGAAATACCAGACCGGCGCAATATGCTCGGGCGTCGTCAGGGGATCGGCCGGAATGAAATTGGCGTGCTCCAGGAAATAGCCGCCCATCTGCGGTATGAAGAACATGACCAAGGCGAACACGAAGAGGAAGACGACGACGCCGACGATGTCCTTGACCGTGTAGTACGGATGAAACGGGATGCCGTCGAGCGGGATGCCGTCCTCTCCCTTTTTCTTCTTGATCTCGACGCCGTCGGGGTTGTTCGAGCCGACCTCGTGCAGGGCCATGATGTGGGCGATCACGAGGAACACCAGAACCAGCGGAACCGCGATCACGTGCAGCGCGAAGAAGCGGTTCAGTGTGGCGTCGGAGATCACGAAGTCGCCGCGGAGCCACAGGGCCAGGTCGTGCCCGAACCCGGGAATCGCGCCGAAGAGGTTCACGATGACCTGCGCCCCCCAGAAGGACATCTGGCCCCAGGGAAGGAGGTATCCCATGAAGGCTTCGGCCATCAATGCCAGGTAGATCACCATACCGAACAGCCAGATCAGTTCTCGGGGTTTCTTGTAGGAGCCGTACAGCAACCCCCGGAACATGTGCAGATAGACGATGATGAAGAAGGCCGAGGCACCCGTGGAGTGCATGTAGCGGATCAACCACCCCCAGTCCACGTCGCGCATGATGTACTCGACCGAACCGAACGCCAGTTCCGCGTCCGGCTTGTAGTGCATCGTGAGAAAGATTCCGGTAACGATCTGTATCACCAGCACCAGCAGCGCGAGCGAGCCGAAGAAATACCAGAAGTTGAAGTTCTTCGGGGCGTAGTACTCGGCTAGGTGTTCATTCCAGAGTTTGGACAGCGGAAACCGCGCATCCACCCACCCGAGGAGTCCAGTCAGCATCCGTCCCATCACGACACCCCCTCGGCTTCGCCGATGATCAGTCTGGAATCGCTGAGGAATCGATAGGGCGGCACCTCCAGGTTGGTCGGGGCCGGGACGCCCTTGAACACGCGCCCCGCCATATCGAAACGCGATCCGTGGCAGGGGCAGAAGAACCCGCCCAACCAGTCGGGGCCGAGGTCGGGCGGCGCGATCTCCGGGCGAAACGTCGGTGAGCATCCCAGGTGGGTGCAGATACCAACCAGCACGAGGTACTCCGGCTTGATGGAGCGAAACTTGTTTCTGGCGAACTCCGGCGTCTGAGAGGTGATGACGGAATCCGGATCCCTCAACTTGTCGGTGTCAAGATTTAGACTTTCGAGCATCGCCTCGGTGCGTCTCACGACCCAGACGGGCTTGCCGCGCCACTTGACCCTGATCAGTTGCCCGGGTTCGAGCTGTCCGACATTTGCCTCCACCGGTGCGCCAGCTGCCTGCGCCCTGGCGCTTGGTCGCATCGATGCTAAAAACGGCCACACTGCCGCCACGACGCCGGCGCCGCCAACGACGCTCGCGGTTGTGGTCAGCATGCGGCGTCGGCGCAGATCAACGCCTTGTTCTGCCATTAGAGATCTCCTACAAGTCAATCAACGAAGAATTCGAAACTGCTCGAAGCGGGGAGATCTCACGATGCCTGACCGACCTGAGGGAATCACCCGTCTGCCGGATTCGCGAGAGTCGCCGGCCGGCTGCGGTGCTGCCGGTCGGACCGTGTGTTGAAGCTGTAGCCACCACTGCTAGAGGGTTGGTGCGGTGGTCTCCCCTTATGCCCGAAAACACCGCGATATTTACGGCGTAATAATCCGGCAAGGATCGCCGAAACAGCGTTTTGGGTCAAGTGACCAGCAGGCGTGTGTCGTATTCAGACCGGGTTCGAAATCTCCTCGAACTGATATCGGATCCCGAATTCGCCGCTCAAGTGAGCGCCCAGCGCCTGCACACCATAGCGTTCCGTCGCGTGGTGGCCCGCCGAGAAGTAGTGGGTCCCGGACTCCCTGGCCAGGTGGACCGTCTGCTCCGAGATCTCACCACTGATGTAGGCGTCCAATCCCTGTTCCACCGCCAGTTCAAGAAATCCCTGTGCCGCGCCGGTGCACCATCCGATTGAACGGATCGGACCGTCCCGTCCCGAGACGTGCAACGGGTCCCGGTCGAGTTTCCGCGCCAGCAGATCCCCAACCGCCCCCGGTGACAAGGGTGTGGGAAACCGCCCCCGCAGTCCCCGGGTCCGATCCCCGCAGGGGTCAAGGGGTCCCGAGATATCGAGTTCCAGTCGCTCGCCCAGGCAGACGTTGTTGCCGATCCGGGGGTGGGCGTCGAGCGGCAGGTGATAAGCGATCAGGCTGATATCGTGGGACAACAGCAGTTTGAGCCGCTCACGCATAACCCCGCGCAGCCGTAAATCGCCGCCCTTCCAGAAATAACCGTGGTGGACCAGTAGGGCGTCCGCCCCCTCTCGTACGGCCGCCTCCACCAATGCCCGACTGGCCGTCACACCGCCCATGACGAATTCAACCTCGGACTGCCCCTCGACCTGCAGGCCGTTGGGCGCGTAGTCCTCGAACTGATCGGCCTCGAGAAAGTCGTCGAGATGGGCAACAATCGCATGCAGCGCGGCCATGGCTCGGGCTCCGCTCCGGGATAGGTGGCACCAGGGTCATCCGACTGGGGACCTGGCCCTGTTCAGGTACACGGGATTCCATGATAGGGTATCAGAAACATGAACATGCAATCCGTTCAGGGTCTCCTGATTCGCTCCGCCATCGTCGGGGTCATCGCGGCGCTGGTGGTCCTTTACCTCGCGCCGGACAACGCCCGCAGCAAACGTCCCGTCGTGGAAATGGTCTCCTCGGACGGAGAGTCCTCGCTGCCGCATGCCGTAACCGGCCCCTATTCATATGCCCATGCGGTGCGGCAAGCCTCTCCGGCCGTGGTCAACGTGTACACGACCAAGACGGTAAACCGCAAGCTGCCCCTGCTGGCCTTCGATCCGATGTTCCGGCGCCTGTTCGAGGACCTGGACACGACCTCCGACACACGCGTCGAGAACAGCCTGGGCTCGGGCGTGATCGTAAGCCGGCAGGGATATGTCCTGACGAACTTCCACGTCATCGAAGGCGCCGATGAGATCTATGTCATGCTCGGTGATAAGCGGGGCATCACCGCCCGGGTCGTGGGCACGGATCTGGAAACCGACCTCGCCGTGCTCGAGCTTGCCGCCAGGGATCTCCCGGCGATCGTCGTCGGGAATTCCGACGGTCTCGAGGTCGGCGACGTGGCGCTGGCCATCGGCAACCCCTTCGGGGTGGGCAAGACCGTCACGCAGGGGATCATCAGCGCCACCGGCCGCAGTCAGGTTGGCATCAGCGCGATCGAGAATTTCATCCAGACCGACGCCGCGATCAATCCCGGCAATTCGGGCGGTGCACTGATCAATGCCAGGGGGGAACTGATCGGCATCAATACCGCGATCTTCTCCAACTCCGGTGGCTCACACGGAATCGGATTCGCGATTCCAGCGGGTCTGGCGCGCGATGTCATGACCCAGATCATCGAAAACGGCCACGTCGTGCGGGGATGGCTGGGAGTCCAGGCCCAGGACGTCACCGATCAGCTGGCAGAGTCATTCGGATTCGAGGAGGAGACACAGGGTGTGCTGGTCACCGAGGTCATGCGGGGCGGACCCGCCGAAGCAGCCGGTCTGCGCCCGGGAGACATCCTGACACAGATGAACAACAAGGAACTGCTGTCCTCGAAGGAGGCCTTCCGACGGATTGCCCGCCACCGGCCCGGCGACGTCGTCACGATCTTTGGGATCCGGCGCGGGAGTCCGTTCCGCCAGTCCGTCACGATCGCGGAAAGACCCAAGATCTACTGACCAGGGCCGCCCCCCGTGTCCCTGCGGCCTGCCACGCCTCGATTTTAGGCGAGACACCCTTTCAGCGCGTCGAGGAATGCCGCATTCTCCCCAGAGCGTAGGTCGTGGCGCTTCCACGGCTTGCCGGATCCGCTTCGCTTGATCCGACCTACGGTTTTTCCATGCTTTCAGTGAGTCATGACATTGCTTCGGGTGGAACAAGCGCCGCGGTTCCACCGTCACGGGTGTCTGCGGATCCCAACCGGAAAGTCGGTTGAGAACATGCCGGTGCTCTACCCATCACCCGGGCCGGGCCGCCTGCCGTCCTGGGAAGATATGTGGGTCAGATAAGGCAGGACCGAAGGGCGTCGAAGAAAGCTGCATTCTCCTCAGGGGTACCGACCGTCACCCGCAGGCAATCCTTGAGCTGGGGCTGGGAAGACAGGTTCTTGACCAGCACACCGCGATCCCTCAAACAGGCGTGAACCGAAGGGCCCCGTCCCGTAGGGAGCCGAAACAGGATGAAATTGGCCTCGCTGGGATAGGGACGCACGCCATCCAGCGCGCCAAGACGAGCCAGCAGTTCGCCGCGGTCCTGGCGGATCTGATCGGCCTGGCGCTCGAACACCTGCGCATGGTCCAGCGCGAACTCAACGCTTGCCTGGGTCAAGGCGTTGATGTTGTAGGGCAATCGAATCTTGTCGAACTCCGCGATCAGTCGCGCGTCGCCCACCGCCAGTCCAAGCCGCAGTCCCGCGAGCCCCATCTTCGACAGGGTCCGCATAACGACAAGGCCACTCGGGAATCCGGCCGTATCGAGCAGCGTGTCCGATGCGAAAGGCGCGTAGGCCTCGTCGACGACCACGATCCCGGGCGAGCGCTCCACGATCTCCAGGATCTGCTCGCGGGACCAGAGGTTGCCCGTTGGGTTGTTGG
>Ga0210096_1000538_pt1 | contig 12953 bp, 12 predicted proteins | sample China_Galinas_PW_4_FD_184864 | JGI IMG/M metagenome (GOLD analysis project Ga0210096, IMG submission 184864) | Wetland microbial communities from San Francisco Bay, California, USA, that impact long-term carbon sequestration - China_Galinas_PWA_D2... | ecosystem: Environmental > Aquatic > Marine... | reverse complement strand
GATTCCACGGTGGCCACCCTCACCGGTGCCCAGGCCGCCACCGTTGCCGTGCCGATGAAGTGGAGCACGGCGGGGATCGGCTGCGGGCAATGGCTCTTCGGCCCGCGCCTCCATCCGGCGGCCGGACCGCCCGGTGTGCTGGTGTCCATGGAGACCACGGACGGTCAGGCCGCCCTGTGGCGCTACGACCCCCGGGGCGGGAAACTGACGTCCGTGGCGATGATCCCGTCCACCGTGGATCCGGTGGTCTACCCGCGCGGAGACGGCATGGAGATCCTGCGCCGCCTGCCCGACCCGTCATGGTCGCCACCGGCCCACGGGCCCCGCTACTCCTTCGCCCGTGGGCCGGTGGCGTTGCCGGTCTCCCTGATCGAGGTGGGGCCCGACGGCGCCCTGCGGCGGGAGCGGCAGCCGGCCATGGGGCCCTGCTTCGCCTTCGATGTCGCTCCCGACCCCGCGGGCGAATTCCTCATCGCCGCCGCGGGCGGCTCCGCCGAGCAGCCGGTCCTGGCCGTCTATAAGGCGGCGGCCCTGGGGCTCCCGTACACCGTCGTCGACACCCTACCCCTGCCCCATCCCCCCATCGAGGTGCGCCTGCTGGTGGCCGACGGGGGGATCGTCCTGGCGCTGCTCTACCAGGTCAACGGGGTACGCTCCGTGCAGGGCTACTATCGCTCCCTCGCCCCATAGGGACGCCCCGGCCATGCCCAAGACCCACACCGTCAAGCAGGGGGAGTGCATCGCGAGCATCGCCTCCAAATACGGCTTCTTCCCGGACACCCTGTGGGAGCTGCCGGAGAACCGGTCCCTGAAGGATCTGCGTGGCGATCCCCACGTGCTCCTGCCGGGCGACCAGGTCCACATCCCGGACAAGCGCCGGGCGGAGGTCGACGGCGCCGCCGGCCAGCGCCATCGCTTCAAGCGCAAGGGGGTGCCGGAGACCCTGGCGCTGCGCTTCTCCGACGAGGCGGACGATCCGATCGCCAACACCCCCTATATCCTCGACATCGACGGCCACGTGGAGCGCGGCACCACCGACGGTGAGGGGGCCATCGACAAGGCCATCCCGCCGGATGCCAGGCGCGCCACCGTCACCTTCGAGGGGGAGGACGGCGGGGAGGGGCTGGTGTTCGAGCTGCGCCTCGGCGGCATCGACCCCATCGAGGAGGACAGCGGTCTCAGCTCTCGCCTGGAAAACCTGGGCTACATGGGCCCTGACGCGGGCAACCCCAGCCTCGGCGACGCCCTCCGCACCTTTCAGGAAGACCACGGCCTGGAGCCCACCGGCGTCGCCGACGACGCCACCCGCGACGCCCTCGACAGCGACTACGAAGGCAGTTAACCCGCATTTCTCACCACGGATCTACTGCGTCCGCGCAACTGCCCGCATCTCCTGGCCGTGTCCTCGTCCGAGTCCTCGACAGGCCGCAAGCCTGCCTGCGGGCTCGGACTTGCGGGCCAGCCAGGATCTACGGCCATTTGCACGGGCTCGCGACGACCCTTGGTGAGAAATGCGGGCTAGCCGGCAGGCCTGAGCGGGGTCGTCGCGGCATCCCCGACCGCACCGTCCACGGTGCCTCCATGACCGCCACCGTCTCGGCACGGGCGGTGGAGCCTCACCTACGTGACGGTGAGCTGACCCGGTCCAATCGCCGCCACCCGGGGTGAACGGCGCGTTCGCACACCAGCACGGCCACACCGATGATCAGCCCGATCGACGCCCCGTAGAGATGGGCATCCACGACCACCGGGGCGTGCATGTATCCCTGTAGATAGTTGATGTCATAGCCGGGCGTCTGCTCCCAGAGGAGCTTCGCGGCCAGCAGGCCGAAGGCGATCGCCGACACGATCCGTTGCGAGGTCGCGCTCAGGACGATCCCCACCGCGAACAAGCCGTGCAGCAACCCGGAGAGCCCGAGGCAATACGTGATTTCGGGCGAGAAGAAGTACAGGCCGCCGTTGATGCCGACGGCGAGGACCCCGGCGATGATCGACCATTGAGCGATGCCGACCAGGTGGCCGAAGAGGGCGGCGATCAGCACCAGACCCAGGGTATTGAGCAGGGTGTGATAGAGACCCAGGTGGACGAAATGCGAGGTCAGCAAACGCCACCATTGCCCGTTTTCGATTCCGGAGCGGGTGTACCTCAATGCCGGATTCACCGCATCCCCGGCCACTCCCAGGACCCAGATCATTCCCAGCAGGCAGAGAAAGGATACGGCGTCCCTCGTGGAGACGTTGCCTGGCATTCGACAAGGCAGGCAGGCCGCGGTACGCGGCCTGCCTGCCGAAGCGAGGGGGCGCGATCAGACGGCTCGTCTACGGAAGAGCGCTAGGCCCACCAGCAACACTAGGGTGAGCAACCCAGTGGCGCTGCCACCGCCACCGCCACCACCATCGGTCGTGCCACCGCCGGTCGTGCCATCAGCCACGCAGGCGGCATCATCCTCGCCGATCGCCGAGTTGGTCGCGCACAGCTGGGACACGGACAGATTGAGGGTATATGGACCCGGCCCGCTCGCATCCGATGACACGGCGATGTAGAAAGTCCCCCCCGAGTCGATGGCTTGCACGATGCTGAAATTCACATCGGTCGCACTGCCATCGGAGTTGGAGGCGAGCAGGGTGCCGCTCCCGTCGTAGAGCATGCCGACCGTATCCGTGGTACCGCTGGTGGAGATGGTCAGGATACGACCCGCGCCGTCGTCGGTGACGCCGAACTGGAAGTAGTCGACGTCGTTCGCGTCACTCAGGAACGCAGCAAGTGGGATGTCCGTCGGACTGAGCTCGGTCGCCTCGCCCATCGTGTCCCCGTGGTCGTCCGGTTGGATGCACTCCCCGGCATTACATACGAGGCCGCTCGGACAATCGGTATCTACCGTACACCCGGTGGTTCCCCCTCCCGCTCCGGAGTAGATCGAAGCGACCCCGGCGATATCGTCGGCGGTGACATCCTCTTGGTTGAGATGGTTGGGGCCGACATTCATGATCGATGCCTCCGTGGAGTGGTCCAGGCCGAGGAGGTGGCCCAGCTCATGGAGGGCGATGCGGCGAAAGTCATTGATCTCCAATATTCCGGTACCCGTATTGAACAGCAGGTGAGGGCCGGTGTAGACCGACCAGTTGAGATTCGAATCGAAGACGATGTCGCCCCGGACGATCTGATCGCCCTGGATATAGAGGATCGTGGAAGCTAACGCCTCAGTGAACGGACCACTGCATAGGTTGGGTGCGAAGTCGACGCCGACGTCGGCCTGTCCCTGGGCGCTCGTATCACACGGGTCCGAGTACTGATTGACGACCGTGAAATCGAAATCGGTCATGTCCGTCCATTGGTCGGCCGCCTCCGTGAGCGCCGCCGCCCAGTCCGTTTGCGTACCGTTCCAGCTTGGCGAGCTCGGTATCCCTGCATAGACGGTCAGACTTGGCTGCGGCCACGTCGCGCCGATCGGATTGAACGCCGAAGCGTTACCGGCGCCAAGCACCAGCCACGCGGCGAACCCACCGGCGACTGTCTGGAAGATTCGCCGGTCGTAGCGGCGTGGGTCGTTTGTCGAGATCATGATCGTGCTCCTTGTTCAAATGGGACGGTTTGGGTCGGTGGAGACGCGCTCTGGTGGTGGTTCAGCGATTGCGGCGACTTGCTCGACAGCCGCTCCCGGATCGCCAACTTGAGGTTGGCCAGCGAAATCGCGGTGGCGGCGCGGCTGGACGATGTGTGGACCCCGAGGGCGGTGGCGGGAGCGAGCGACGGCGCGGCGGCGTCCCACTTCCCGTCGATGCCGGTGATCGACTGGCGATCCGGTGTGAACACCCGCGGGTCGCCGTTGAAGTCCTTCTTGATCACCATATGGCCTTGCTGCCAGCCCACCAGGGGCTGGGTATGCCTGCCGTCCGTGTTGGCGATGAAGTAGACCCCGGTCTCGCCCACCTCGGGAATCTGCATGTCGGTCACCTGCAGGGCACGGTCGCCGAGCTGGCCGCCGAGGAAGGAGAGCCGGATCTCGTGGCCCGGCCAGGCGCCCTTCATGGTGTCCAGGATCTCGAAGGTGACGTCGGTCCAGATGTACCTGGACCCCGCCTCCTGCCGGGCCTCGGCCTTGGTGACGCGGCCCTCGATGATCAGCGCCGCGCGCTGGACCAAGCCGTCGAAGCTATACGGTCTGACGACGGTGGCGAACGCGGGAGCCGCGACGAGACAGGTGGCGATCAGCATGCCCACCCAGACTGCGCGGGTCGGTAAGAACTGCTCACAAACGCCAATACCGGGCGGGATGTTCATTGTTCTGTCTCTCCGGGAGTCGAGGACGAGTCTCGGTGCGGTGCGAAGGCGCAAAAACGAAGTTAGGGGTGCCTGAGCCGAGAGAAGTCGGCCCTTCTTTATGTGAGCTGCCGAGGGGCGATGCCGCCACTTGCCGGCTCAGGTAGGGCCGTAAGCGGACGCATCCGGACGCACTAATGCTGTGGAAGCGGCCCCGAAATCCCCTCGATATCTCCTCCCAAGGAAACCTGGCGCGAGATTCGCTGGAACCCCAGCTCCACGCCAAATTTCTAGAAACACCATAGGAAAACATGGGTAGACGGTCAAGATTTCTTGCCTTGCTCCCCCACCGGTCTCAAGGCCCCCTTTTCTCGGGGTGATCGTTCAAGATGGAGGCGGTTGCCATCTCCGATGGCGACGCCCCTCCGCCACGAGAGGAACGACGCCCAAGGCGACCGCAGCGCCCGGGAACAGGGGCGCCCCTGGAATTCTGTCCATCCTCCGGCTGGGCGCCGTCCCGCCGCCCTGCTGACGAGCGCGGTCGCGCGAGGCAGAATCGAGACCGTCATGCGAGTCGCTCTCTTCGTCACCTGCCTGGTCGACCTGATGCGCCCGAGCATCGGCTTCGCCGCCCTGCGACTGCTGGAGGCGGCGGGGTGTGAGGTGGTGGTCCCGTCGACCCAGACGTGCTGCGGTCAGCCGGGCTACAACGCGGGGGATCGCGCGGCTGCGGCGGCCCTGGCGCGGAAAGTCATCGGCGAGTTTGACGGCTGCGATGCGGTAGTCGCGCCGTCCGGCTCCTGCGCGGCCATGATCCGGGTGCACTACCCCGCCCTGTTCGACGGCGAGCCGACCATGCGCGCGGCGGCGGAGCGCGTGGCCGGACGCACCTATGAGCTGACCGACTTCCTGGTCAACGTCGCCCCGCTCGAGACCATTCCCGGTCGCTACGACGGGACCCTCACCTACCATGACTCCTGTGCCGGCCTGCGCGAGCTGGGCGTGCAGGCACAGCCGCGCGCCCTGCTTGCGCGGATGCCCGGGGTGGTGATCACCGAGATGCGCGAGTCCACCACCTGCTGCGGCTTCGGCGGCACCTTCTCCGTCAAGTTCGGCGACCTCTCGGCGCACATGGCGGACAACAAGTGCGCGCACATCGCGCAGACCGGCGCCGCGGCCATCGTGGCCGGCGACCTCGGCTGCCTGCTCAATATCGAGGGGCGCCTGCGCCGCCGCGGCGACCTCCATACCCGCGTGTGGCACATCGCCGAGGTCCTGGCGGGAGACGACGGCGTATGCAGGTGACCGCGCTGCAATTCAAGCGCCGGGCCGCGGCGAATCTCCACGACGAGAAGCTCCAGCGCGCCCTGGCCAGGCTCCAGACCAAGTTCGTCGACGCCCGCGCCGCGGCGATCGCGGAGCTGCCCGACTATGGGTCGATCCGCGATGCCGCGGCGGAGATCCGGGACCGGGTGCTGCGCGACCTGGACGGCTACCTGCGGCGCTTCGAGCAGGAGGCCACCGCGCGCGGCGCGGTCGTCCACTGGGCCGAGAGCGCGGCGGACGTGAACCGCATCGTCGCCGACATCGCCGAGCAGCACGGCGTGCGCCGGATCGTCAAGGCCAAGTCCATGGTGAGCGAGGAGTGCGGCCTCGACGACGCCCTCGCGGAGGCCGGGCTGGAGGTGCTGGAGACCGATCTCGGCGAGTACATCCTCCAGCTCGCCCATGAGCCCCCGTCGCACATCGTGGCGCCGGTGGTCCACAAGAGCAAGGAAGACGTCGCCGACCTCTTCGCCGCGGCCCACCACCGTCCCCGCACCACGGAGATCGGCGGCCTGTGCCGCGAGGCGCGCGAGGTGTTGCGCCCGCGGTTCCTCGCGGCCGACATGGGGATCACCGGGGCGAACTTCCTGGTCGGGGAGACCGGCTCGGTGGTGCTGGTCACCAACGAGGGTAACGGCCGGCTCTGCACCACCCTGCCGCGGGTCCACGTCGCGGTCACCGGGATCGAGAAGGTGGTGGCAACCTTGGAGGACACGACCACCCTCCTACGCCTCCTGCCGCGCGTGGCCACCGGCCAGTCGATCACCAACTACGTCTCGTTGCTCACCGGCATCAGGAGGGAGGACGAGAGCGACGGGCCGGAGCACTTCCACATCGTCCTGCTCGACAACGGGCGCAGCCGTCTCCTCGGCACGGAGCTCCAGCCGATGCTGCGCTGTATCCGCTGCGGCGCCTGCATGAACCACTGCCCGGTGTATCAGGGCATCGGCGGCCACGCTTACGGCTGGGTCTATCCGGGGCCGATGGGCGCGGTGCTGACGCCGGCCTTCGTCGGTCTGGAAGACACCCTCGATCTGCCCCACGCCTCGACCCTGTGCGGGGAGTGCGCGGAGGTGTGCCCGGTGAAGATCCCCCTGCCGGACCTGTTGCGCCACCTGCGCCAGCGGCAGGTGGAACGGCACCTGCGGCCGTGGTCCGAGCGCGCCGCCCTGCGGGCCTGGGCCTGGCTCGCGCGGCACCCGGCGCTCTACGCTCTGGGCGCCCGCATTGTTGCACGAGCGCTACACCTCTGCGCCGGGCGCAAGGGCCGGCTACGTCACCTCCTGGGCGTCTCAGGTTGGACCGGCGAGCGAGACCTCCCCGCGCCCACCGGCCGGACCTTCCGTGACCTGTATCGGGCGCGGCGGCGATGAGCGCGCGCGAGGCCATACTGGCGCGGCTCGCCCGGGCGCGCGGCGCCGGGCCGGCGCCGGAGGATGCCGACGACCGCATCCGTCGCCATCCGCGCGGGCCGATCCCGCCGTCGGGTGACGATCCGGTGCGCCGCTTCCGCGAACAGGCCCTGGGGCTGCGGAGCGATGTCGCCACGGTGACGAGCCTGGCGGAGGTACCGGAGCGGGTGGCCGGTTACCTGCGCGAGCGGCAGCTACCCATGCAGGCTGTCTGCTGGCCGGCCCTGATGGCCCTCGACTGGCGTGCCGCCGGCCTCGATGTGCAGGCGCGTCCGGCGCGCGGCGACGACGCGGCCGGCATCACCGGTGCATTCGCCGCCATCACCGAGACCGGCACCCTGATGCTCCTCTCCGGCCCCGACACCCCCGGCACGGTCAGCCTCCTGCCGGAGACCCACATCGCCGTGGTGGAGCGGGCGCGTGTCGTCGCAACCATGGAGGAGGCCTGGGATCGCCTGCGCGCCGAGCACGGCAGCCTGCCGCGCGCGGTCACCTTCGTCTCCGGTCCGTCCCGCACGGCGGACATCGAGCAGACCATCACCCTCGGCGCCCACGGCCCGTACCGCGTCTTCATCATCGTGGTGGACGATGCCTTGGCCGCCGAAGCGTGACCGGTGGCGACCCACGGCTTCTCGGATGCTACCTCCCTCAAGGAGGTGATCTTCGGCGGCAATCCCGGCCATACTCTCACGTTGCCCATCGACGTCGTGGCGGTGGAGGGATGTGCGGTCTCGGGCGCGGCCCGGACGCGGTGAGACCGCATCGAGTCCGGGCCCGGTCGATTATTCGCCCGAAACATCCCCACCCAAACCACGTAAGGAGGTAACTGGCATGAACGCTCAAGGACTCGTCTCACCTCGATGGCCTTCCATCTTCGCGATGCTCGGCATTCTGGTCGGATGCGCCGGCATGGCCGTGATACCCGAACAGCTCAACAAGCCATCCGCCGCCACTCAGACGTCCATCAACGGCATCTCCGTCGCGCTGCCGGAGGGATGGAAGACGGTCCCCCTGACCCCATCCGAGGTCGAGTCGCGGATGGTCCTGCATCTCGTCAACAAGGATATCAACTGCTTCATCGAGGTCTTTAAGCTGCCGCCGCTCATGACCAGACAAGCGGTCCGTGGCTATGAGCAAACCGTGGTCAACGGCGCTTTCCCGAAGCACGAGCTGACGTTCGGCCCTTATGCGTTGCAGAACTCGGCCATGGCGCCGGTGGTTAGTCGCTACAAGACCTCCATCGTTCTGGAGGGTCAGCGCAAGCCGATCGCCGTGAACACCGCGTACAACATCGGCCAAGGGCTCACGGGGTACTTCGTGATGATGCAGGGCCACGAATCGGTGGTACGCTCCGTGACGACGGCCGCCGTGGAGAAGGTCTACAACGACATGGGGGTCAAGGGCGACCAGTCCTATGACTGGACGGCGATCGGCTTCAGTGACTTTCTCGCCATCGTGAACTCCCTGTGACCGCGCGCACGATGCGCATCTCCAAGATCCGATCGGCGGTCCCGTGTTGCCTGGCCGCTGCCCTGAGCGTCGGTTGCAGCGCGCTGCCGACCAGCGACAACGGCTTCAGCTACTACGACGAGCAGCCGGTTGACCTCGTCGTCAAGGAGGCGCAGTCCCAGTCCAAGCCGAAATGGAAGGTGCGCCTCGACAACACGCTCATCGAGAGCGCCCGGTTGATCAGTCAACATCGGATCATCCTGGGGCTGCGATCCTACGACGCATCCCTCCTCCATCTGGGTTATCGGGTGGTCGATGCGGACAGCGGGACCGTCTTGTGGACGTTTCCTACCCCACCCGCCGCTCTCCACACCCGTGTTTCCTACGCCGACACCGAGGTGGTCGTCGTACGCACCGACACGGATGGTGGCACGCGCTATGAAGCACGCCAGACCCGTACGGGAGACCCACTGTGGTCGCAGTCGGTCTCCGCCGACGATGCTCGCCTGATCCCCCTTCCTGGCGGCCTCCATTTCCTCCTTCTTCAACACGCCGGAACGGCCGCCACCGTGGCGAAGCTGGAAGCGCATAGCGGAAGCGAAGCGTGGAGCTACCGCTTTGCCCTTGGCGCCGTGCCACCCGGAGCGGCTTCGCTCGCGAGCATCGCGGCGGACGGCATCTATCTGCTCGGCAAGCGGTTGACGTTCCTGGCAGCGGAAAGCGGCGCGGTCTTGTGGCACAAAGAGGACGTGGGGGGCTGCCCCCTCGTCCAGACGGACCCTTCCGGTGATGTCCTCTATGCGCTCGACGCGACGAACCACCTCTTCAAGATCGAGGCTGCGACCGGCCGGACGGTCTGGCAGGTGACGCTCGATCCGTCGGCAGAGGTCACGCACATCGCACCGGGCGATGCCCACCTGTATCTGCGCGGCGAGGATGGTAGCCGCGCGGAGGCGCCGTATTTCTTAGCCGCACTCGATCCCGAATCGGGCAAGGAGGCGTGGCGGCACCATTCGACCGCACCGCTTCTCAGCAACATCCTCACCGACAGCGGCCTCGTGTATGCCGCATCGCCAAGTAGCGTTGTCGCGCTGAACGAAACCGATGGCGCGGTCGGTTTTCACAAGAGATTGTCGACGACCGACAGCCTGTTTCCGGTGACGTTGCGGCAGATCGGAGACAAGATTATCTACCTCGGCGAGCTGAACGTGATCGCACTCGATCCACGCGACGGCGCGATCATTTATTCGCGCGGCTTCACCCCAGTGTCGCACGAGGCCGAACTGGCCGCACTTGACTCGGCCATCGAGCGAGAGAATGGCAGACTCACGCTCGAACCCTCGCGCAGCGCCGGGGGGTATTCGTATACGGCGCTTCTGCGCGAACGCGCGCGGCAGTATCAGGCGGCAAGCGGCAATTTCCACCGCATCGCCACCGCAAAGTTCTCCGAGTACATGGCCGGACGCGCATCGATCTACGAGGCCCGGGCGGCCCGGGTCAGCGCCGATCTGAACGCCACCTTCAGCCAGATCAGCAGCTCCATGGCCAACCTGTCCATGGTGATGGACAACCTGGACCGTCTGGAAAATCAATATCGAGAGATGTGGGACAAGGTGAGCCGGGAGTTGTATGAGAGGCGTCTGGTCTTGCGGAATTCCATCATCAACGCGTACCCGATGATGCAGACCAAGGACTACGTGTACCGACCGCATCGGGATCTGAGGGGCGACGTCGACTTCGTCGGCGTATCGGTGGTCCACTTGCCGACGGGGAAGGTCACGCACATCAATACGTCCGTCCCGTACCGGGGTTACGGCCTCTGGACCTTCGTCGACCCGGAACAGGGGATCGTCTACCAGCAGGGGCTCGGCCTCGACCCGAATGACTTCATCTTCTCGATGCGGAACGGAGAGCAGGCTGCCAGGAGTTTTTTTATCGCGCAGCCCATCGAGTTGCCGCGATAACCGGGCTCGGCATGCTGTCCTGATGCCGCCCTTGCGGGATGGGCGTGCGTGCTCGTCGGACGTCGGTGGTGGCAAAGTAGTCGTCTTGACTTGGCGGGTAACCGGGGGACGACCACCCGCCGGACACCTGGAAAGACGCCGCCACCCGCAGCGCCGTCCTCAACGGGAGGCGACGTAGCCCGGCTCACGACCTGCGGCCGGGTGGCTTCGACTACGAGGCCAACCGGCAAAGCCCGCGGATCGTTCTCAACCGTGGCGCAGCGGGCCTGGTGCCGAAGCGGGTCGAACCGTGACGGTTTGCCTGACCCCTGCCGCGTACGGCTCCCGATGGACCTGCGGCGACCGAGCAACGGGCGGGAGCGCTCTTTGAATACCCTCGCGAGGCGCGACAAGATGGCGGCCTCGTCGCCATCGTGGCGACGGGTGGCGGCGTCGAAGGGGATGGCGGCAGACCAGCGCGATCGGGTGCGCGGGCCAGGCGCCGCCCCGACGGCTCCCGCGCTACCGGTTCGCAGAGGAGGTCTCATCGTGAAGGCATTGTTGGCAGGGCTAGGATTCGCGTTGGTCGTTGCCGGTACCGCTCAGGCCGGCGAGCTGGTGGTTCACATGCATGTGGTCGACGGCAGTGGCGTCGGCGCGGAGATCGGGACGATCACCGCATCGTCGACTCCCTACGGCACCCTCTTGACGCCGGTTCTCCAAGGCCTGAGCCCAGGCCTCCATGGTTTCCACGTGCACCAGAACCCCGACTGCGGTCCGGCGGAGAAGGAGGGCAAGATGGTCGGCGGTCTTGCGGCCGGCGGGCACTACGACCCGACGAATTCGGGCCACCACGCCGGGCCCTACGGCGACGGCCACCTCGGCGATCTGCCGCCCCTGTATGTCGACGCGGCCGGCAATGCGGCACAGCCGGTCCTCGCACCCCGTCTCAAGGTCGCTGACCTCAAGGGGCGCTCGCTGATGATCCACGCCGGTGGGGACAACTACTCGGACGAGCCCGCGAAGCTCGGTGGCGGCGGTGCTCGCATGGCCTGCGGCGTCGTCGACTGATGGGCGACGCGGCGGACCTGGCGGTCTGACGAGGCAGACGTGAGTCCATCGAGCCCGGGCGAGTCCCTCACTTTCCACACCGCCGACGGCCGGCCGTTCGTCGCCTACGTTGCGGGGGACGAGGCGGCGGCGCGGGCGATCCTCATCCTCCACGAGTGGTGGGGGTTGAAGGGCCACAACCGTGCCTGGGCCGATCGCTTCGCCCGCGAGGGCTACCGCGCCCTCGCCGTCGATCTCTACGACGGGCGGGTGACCGACGATCGGCACGTGGCGGCGGGGTGGATGCGGGAGCTGGACCAGGCGCAGGCCGACGCCAAGCTGCGCATCGCCCTCGACGCCCTCGCGGCCGATGGCCGACCGGTCGCGACCCTCGGCTTCTCCCTGGGTGGGCGCGAGTCGTTTGCCGCCACGTTCCTGCGGCCGGACCTGGTCGCCGCCACCGTGGCGGGTTATTGCCGCATGCCGGCGGAGGTCGACGCGCTGCGGGCGCTCCGTGGCCCGGTCCTGGCCGTCTACGCGGAGCAGGAACGGACCTGGCCGGAGAAGCAGCAGGCCTTCGAGGCGGCGATGGCCGGCGCCGGGCGCGTCACGGAGTCCTTATGCTTCGATGCCGCCCACGGCTTCATGGACCCGGAGAGTCGCAACTTCGACCCGGCCGCCGCCGAGGCGGCCTGGCAGGCGACGCTGGCGTTTCTCCAGCGCCATATGAAATAGCCCCCAAACCGTTGGGCGCACAGCGCTGGCCGTCGCCGTCCCGTACGGCGGCGGCCATCGGCCGCCCACCAAGGAGGCCGGATGCACTACCGCCAGCTTGGCCGCACCGGATTGAAGGTCTCCGAGCTATGCCTCGGCACCATGACCTTCGGATCCAACTTCTTCAACATCGCGCAGGTGGGCCAGGAAGAGGCGACCCGCATGGTGGCCCGGGCGCTCGACGCCGGGGTGAACTTCTTCGACACCGCCGATGCGTACTCCTACGGCGAGGCGGAGGAGATCCTCGGCAAGGCGCTCCAGTCGCTCGGGGTGGATCGCCACGCGGTGGTGATCGCCACCAAGGTGCGCTCGCCCATGACCCAGGCGGCGATGGACGGCAGCGGCGACCCGAACAACGTGGGCCTGTCGCGCCAGCACATCATGGCGGCCGTGGAGGCGAGCCTGCGGCGCCTGGGCACCGACCACATCGACCTCTACCAGGTGCATGGCTGGGACCGACTTGCCCCCATGGAGGAGACCCTGCGCGCCCTCGACGACCTGGTGCGCCAGGGCAAGGTGCACTACCTGGGCTGCTCCAACTGGACGGCCCGCCACCTGGCCAAGGCCCTGGCGTGGAGTGACGCGAGTGGCCAGGCGCGCTTCGTCTCGCTCCAGGCCTACTACTCTCTGGCCGGCCGCGACCTGGAGTACGAGCTGCTCCCCCTTGCCGCCGAGGAAGGCCTCGGCGTGCTGCCCTGGTCGCCCCTCGCCGGTGGCTTTCTCGGCGGCCGCATCCGC
>Ga0210096_1000537_pt1 | contig 12961 bp, 16 predicted proteins | sample China_Galinas_PW_4_FD_184864 | JGI IMG/M metagenome (GOLD analysis project Ga0210096, IMG submission 184864) | Wetland microbial communities from San Francisco Bay, California, USA, that impact long-term carbon sequestration - China_Galinas_PWA_D2... | ecosystem: Environmental > Aquatic > Marine... | reverse complement strand
ATCTGGAGCGATGGCCGTCGCGAGCGCCAGCGGATCAGCGAGGATGACGTCGTATCGAACTGGGCCGCAGAGCGTGCGTTTTACGACCACCGGCAGAATACCTGTCGGCAGGAGAAGGTCTGCGGCCACTACACACAAGTCGTTTGGCGCGATACCACCGACATCGGCTGTGCCCGGAGCTTCTGCTCGGATCAGGGTCAGATTTGGGTCTGCCACTACCGCCCGTTTGGCAATGTGATCGGACGAAAGCCGTACTAAGAAATGCTCATCTCCCGGCGCGCGACCCGAACGCCGCTTCGCGGCGCAACCCCGCGCGGCCCCATCGAAGCCCATGGAGTGCGTCCGCGGCGGTCGTAACCAGAAGCAGGAACGCCAGGGGGCAGGCGCGCAGGAGGCAGCACGATGCACGTTCCCAGTCGGCCGCGTCGCTTCTGTGTGCCGCGTCCGGGCGCCATACGGTCGGTTCCGTTTAATGAGCAAGTAGTGGACGCATTCGCATTTTACATCAGCAGGATGTCGCACTTACTTCAACCTGTTTGTTGCATCACGCTTGTGGGTTTTTCACGGCCGATCAATGGGTAGCAGCGTTGACTACAAGTACTTTTTGAAGCTGCTCGCCGTGACCGCCACGCTCAGGGCGAAGAGGGTCGCAAAGGGCAGGATGACGAAGGTCGGGTGCAGGCTGAACGGGAGCGCCAGGTAGACCACCCAGCTCAGGATCAGAAGCGGGAGCGCCGAGCGCTTGGCCCAGTGGTAGACGAAGGAGCTCTCGCGACCCCCGCCCCAACGGCGGAGATCCCGTTGCACGAAGCCGTCTACAAGGGCGACCAGCGTGAAGAGCACGAAGACGGGGTGGCCAGGGTGAGGATCGCCAGCCGCACCGAGAAGACCTGGGTGATCTGCATGGCCGCGATCACGAAGTCCGCGATCGGGCGATAGAGGCGGTGCAGCTTGGGCCGGGGCCCCTCCTCGCCCGCCGCCGGCGGTCGGGAGATCCATTCGAGTGCATCGACAAACCGCGTGTACTCGAACAAGGCATAGTAGGTCTTCTCCGCCACGGTCCGGGCGAAACGCGCCGGGTCCGAGGTCACCACGCTGCGCCGGAAGTCCGCGTCCAGGTAGCCCAGCTCCGCCGCCAGCATCTTGCGGCTGTGATCGAGCCCCTCCTCCGGCCACCAGACCACCAGAGCACCATTCCCGCCCACTCTACGATGATCGAAAAGATCAGGGAGAGCAGCAGCCATTGCATGGCGTGAGCCAGAGTACTCAAGGCCTTGGAGATCAGCCCCTGGCGGACATCTCCGCGCCGCGGGTCGGCCACCGCCTCAGCCATCGGCGGATTCCGCATTCAGGGGAACGTCGACGTCCACCACTCCATGCCACCAGGTCTCCGGTACCCGGTACCAGTGGTCGTTGGTGATGTAGGTGCGCTCCATCTCGTTGGCGATGGCGCAGAGGCTCTCCGGCATCACCGGGTCGTTCTTGGCGTCCGGAAGGGGCATGCGCAGCTTCCACAGCTGACCGCCTTCGAGCAGGGCGAACGCCTGACCCTTGGGCAGGGCGATCAGCTCGGCCGGGGTGAGCATGGGCTTCGATTCCGATGCGAGCTCGGAGCAGCCTTCCCTGGCGGGAGATCGGCGCACTGGGCAGGCCCCGGCCCGGTCGTCGTGTCCGGGCGTTCGCCGAACTTCCTTTGTTCACTGGACAACGGGTTCCGGCTCACCCTCGTTGCGGGACTGGAAGTCCACGCCCGACATCGGGTCCGAGGAGTCGTTGACGCCCGAGACGTTCATGAGCGTGAACACCTCCACCTTGGACAGCTGCTCGGTGAGCATCTCCGCGGTGGCCAGCTCCTTGACCCGCAGCATGATCAGGGTGTTGAAGTTGCCGGCCACCTGGCCCGCCTTGGCGCGGTTGCCGATGCGGGCCTCCACGTCCGACCAGGTCTGGGTGTAGGCGGTGACCTGACCATTTCTCCAGGAGAGAAATGGGACGCGCGTAGCGCGCCCGAAGGGTGTTCGCCCGGGACGGCGCACATCAAAACGGCCCCGCCGGCCTTGTTCAGCAGCGGCACGAACTCGTCGCCGATCAGCTCGTTGAACTCGTCGGCGTGCAGGGAGATGGTCGGGGGTCTGGCCGTCTCCTCCTTCGGAAGCTCGCCCTCGGGGTTCTGCGCCGGGTCGTCGATGCCGTGCTTGTAGATGTGCCCGGCCACCGAGACCAGGTCGGCGAACATCGCGTTGCCCACAGCGCTGGCCACCGTGGTGCCGGTAAGGGCATCCAGCCCGACGTAGACGATGCCCTTGCGCCGAATCACCTCCAGCCACTCGAAGATGGGTCGGCGATCGTCGGGGTCGAGGTAGTCGGGGGAGATCAGCTCGGCGATCCGCCCGGTGGTGAGCTTCTCCATGAGCGGGCCCACCGAGCTGACGATCTTGTCGAAATAGGTCTTGTCGTAGCTGAACCTAGAAACGGCAGTTGACCGCTTTGAGTGGCTCGTATGTCATGGCGGTCATTCAAGATCCGATTTGTTGGACGCTTCACCTGACAGGTGAGACCGCTACGGGGCGCATCGCACGCCCTGCAGGGCGTGTGGCGGCGTTTCACCTCCTCGCAATAGACCGCCCGCTATTACTCGTCGGCGGGCCTTGCCACACACCCTGTATGACGCACGCAGCACTCCGTCCAACTGCCGCTTCTAGGTTGAGGGCCGAGACCAGGCCGTCGAGCACCGGGTCGTAGAGGTCCTGCGCCTGCAGGTAGCGCATCAGGGCGATGGCGTCGCGGTCCCGTCCCTTGAGCGCGGAGGCGAGGTTGCGCTCGCTGATCTTGTCGGCGATCTCCGCCACCTCCCCCGCCCAGTCCGCACTTCCGTGGCGGCGCAGATGCTCGCGGGCATACTCCATGAACAGCGGCTCGATGTCGTTGATGTAGCGGCGCACCTGCTGATAGTCGGGACGCCGGCCCAGGGCGACCAGGGCCCGGGCGATGATGTTGACGAAGCGCCAGGCGAACTCCTTGAAGGCCGCCGAGTTGCCCTCGCTGGGCAGCTGATTGGCAATGCGGGTGGCCACCTCGGTGATGCGCGAGAAGCTGCCGATGGCGTTGTAGCGGGCCGACAGCTGGGGATGGCCCAGATGGAAGAGATAGAAGTCCCGGGCGCGGCCCGAGCGCTTGGCCTCGGCATAGACCCGGCGCAGTAGGTCCGCATCGCCCTCTCACCATTGTTCCAGCCGTCCTTGGCGCGACGCCGTCGATACTCGCTGGCCCCAGCCCGGACTTGCGGCGCTCCGCACTCCCGCTTCGCTGGCAAGGCCAGGGAAGACCTTCCGTGGTCTTCCCGTTCGTCGGAGTGATGCGCCACTGGCGCTTCACTGGTTTCCTCCTCACCCTGTCCGGTCGTTCGCCGGGCTGCGTTTGTCCACAGGACAAACGGTCCCGGCTCACCCTGGGTGATCAGCAGCTCCGCCAGCCGGGTCTTGCCGACTCGCGTGGTGCCGAGCACCAGCAGATGCCCGACGCGCTCGCCCAGATCCATCCACACCGGCTGCTCCTCGGGCTCGACCGCGTGCAGGGCAGGCTTGCCGCCGAGCGGTGGCAGCGGGCGCAGCGGGTTCCACCAGGCGCGGCGGCGCAGCGCCGCGGCGAGCCACTTGAGGAGTGGTCTCGACTCCCAGGCGACCTCTTTCCTCCGCGCCCAGTCGTAGAGCCGGCCGGGTTGGACGTAGCGCTGCACCTCCGGCCGGAGGGTATCGCGCAGGCGCTGGGTGTGCTTCTGGGTCCAGCGAAAGCCCTTTCTCAGAAACAGCCTGTGTCGACTCACGGGGATCTGGTCGGCACGCAGGCAGTAGGTCGGCAGGCGGCGCAGGTTGCGCTGGTAGCGCAGCACCAACCAGGCCTGGCGGCAGCGCAGGACACCGAGCGCCGTGAGCACGATCGCTGCGGCGTAGGCCACACCCGGTGGCATCATCAGCGCCCAGGGTGCGAGCACTGCAATGGCCGCGGTGGCAAAGGCAACCAGCGCGGACCAGAGCTCGACCGGGGGGCGTAGTAGCGCCTCGACCGGGTGGTGGCTCATTGCTCCAGCCCGTCTTTAGTGATTAGCACCGGATAGTGGGACAGCCCCAGTGCCCGGGCGATGTCCGAGGCGGAGGCCGGCAGGATCGGCAGCCCACCCGCCAGCTCGGCGATGGCGCCCAGGTCATCCACTGTCTCGGCCTGAACCAGCATGCCGACTGCCCCGATCTCGGCGAGTCGCTCGCGGTGCCTTGCAAGCCAATCCCTGGATTGGCGATCGGACCCGATCAGGAAGAAGGGTCGCGTGAAGGGCCGGCTTACAGCTCGCCGATCGACCCGCCCCGGCGTGAGACCCGGGGAGTGGATCGGCAGCAGTCGCTCCAGATCCGCGACACCCAAGACGGGCGGCTTGGGAGGTGGCGCTCTTGCCGCCTCCGCCCCCTGGGTCTCGAACACCTTCAGATAGGGCGCGAGAGGTCGTGTGTCGCCGCTGTCGTAGATCACAGTCAGCTCGGCGGCTGCCAGAGCAGGGGCGAAGACCGCGACCAGCACGATCCCCACGGTCCAGAGAAATCCGGTCACGGCCCCTGCCCTCTCGTCATCCCTGATCCGTGATGCGCCGCCAGTGGCGGCGTACCCGGTCGCGATAGCCTGCCGCACGCGCGGGGTCGTTCGGGGCGTGGTAGCAGCCGACCGCCGCCCACCAGTCGTGGCGACCCCGAAAGCAGTCGGCAAGGATCTCGGCGGCCACCTGCAGGTTGCGGTAGGGGTCGAGCGCACCCTGGGGGCTCGTCAGCCGATCCTGGTGATAGCGCCAATTGACCTGCATGAGGCCGATGTCGTTGGAGGAACGACCCTGCGCGAGCTGGACGTCCAGCGCCTGGGCGGCTGCGTGACGGCTCGGGTAGAAATGACCCTCGCCACCGACGTTCAGGGTCCACGGCCAGGGCCTGGACAAACGCAAGGCGTCGATTCGAGTCCCGCTCTCCGCCAGCGCGACCGAATAGAAAATGGCAGGCGGGATACCGTTCCGCGCGGCCACCAGACGATAGCCCGGCGGCACGCACTCGTCGGCCCGCAGCACCGGCGTCCACCAGAGCCCGCCGGTCAGGATAATCATCAGAAGGGTGCTGCGCCCGCGCAGACTCATCGAAGGCTCGATGCGGCCACCGGCGTGATCTCGTCGCCACGGCGGCGCATGACGAGCGGCAGATCGGCCGCGCCCTGGCCGAGCCGATCCAGCGTGCCCCCGTCGAAGTTCAGGGTCACTCGCCGGCCGCTTACCCAGTCGGGACGGATGTCGTGCTCGATTGCCCAATCCCGCACCGCCGGCTCGTCGCCCGGCTTCAGCCCGACCAGATAGAGGTCGATGCCGGCAATCTGGTCGAGTCTCCGAAGCAGCCGGCCCAGCAGCGCGTCGCAGCCGGCACAATCGGTCCGGGTGAAGACGAGCAGCCGATCGCCCGGTTGGAGATCGGACGTCTTCGACTCGGGCTTGGGGACTCGCGCCGGATCGATCAGCAGCTGGCCCGGATAGAGCCGTCGACTGGCCTCGTCATAGGCACGCTGGAACGCCAGCACCCGGGCCACGTCCTCGCGCATCGCCCGGGCCCAGGCCTCGGCGTAGCGTCGGCGCTCGGCCTCGTCGCGGGCATGGATGCCCAGCACCTCGATCGGTGAGAGGGTCGACGGGCTGATGCTGCCGCGGATACCTTGCATCAAGGTGCGGTAGCGGTGCCACTCGGTCTCGGTGAGGCCCCACAGCCTGGCGCGGGCAGACTCCGCTGGAGACAGCGGGGTCTCGATGACGGCAGTCTGCTCGACCGCAGAGCGAGTGATCTGGGATATCCCAGGCTCGGCAGCGACGGCCAACCCGCTGTGGACCAGGGCAAGGCCGCACAGCGCCCAGGGCAAGCACCACCTACTCATCGCCGGAATCCGTGACCCCATCCGCGTCGACCCCTTCGCGGCCGACGACGAGGCTCGCCCGCGGCACGGTCAGGTCGCGCTGGGGCAGCGGGCCCTCGAAGTAGCGACAGGATTGCGGGGGCGATGAGACGGCAGCCGGGGTGACGGGTAGATGCTTAACCTCCGCCGACGGGCCCTTCTCCGGCGATCGAGGTGCCTTGGTTACCGTGCCGAGCCCATAGGCACCGAGCACCAGAGCCAGCGCGATCAGTCCTTCCATAGGAGCTACCTCGTCTCGTCTTTGGTCGCGGTCTGTCGGAGCGGAAGAGACGACTCGCAACGCTCGAACGAGACCAGTCGGTGGACGTTTCTGCGCGCAGCGCAGCGGGTCCTCGACCAGCCGGAACGCCGGCCCCGCCAGCGTCTCCAGCGCGGTGCGCAGTGGCATCGGCCCCAGCGAGCGGTGCGGCTCGGGCAGAGGCAGTGCGAGGAGCGCAGCTCGGTCCGGCTCGGCGACGCTATCGGGCGCCAACCGGTAGCCGCTCGGGCCAAGCAGCTGGTCCACCGCTTGTCCGACGGTGGCGACCTTCTCGGGAAACCGGACGGTCACCAGCGCCGAGAGCAGATTGATCTGCTGCTCGGTGGGCACCGGTCGCACACTGGAGTAGCGCCCGACCTGGACCTCTTCAGTCGCTGCTACTGATAAAGGCAGAGTGCACAGTACCGCCAGGGCACAGGGAAGAACGGTAAAGGAATGGCGTTTGGATCGGTCGATCATGGCCGGGCGGTTCCCTGGAAAACAGTCAGTGTTGCGGTCGAGATTTCCAGGTGCATGTTCCCGAGAGATCCAGCGGTTCGGAACCGGAAACCGAGACTCCGGGGCGTTGGCTTTCTGTTGAGTCCGGCAGCCCAGCAACAGGGCTCACTTTCCGCAATAAATCGCCACGATCTGGGCGCGCTCGTGACCCAGCTCCTGGCTGATGGTGAGCCGGGCCTGTCGGTCCAGGGCCCGCTGCTCCGGGCTCAGCGCATCGACCTTGGGCCCTCCGGCGGCCGGCGACTTCCAGCCGGTCAGCTCTTCGTACCGACGCTGGGCATAGGCATGACGCAGACCGTGGAGCCTGGACAGACCAGCGTTCGCGGTGTGGCGCTCGTAGACGCGAAGCTGCTGGCGGTAGCTCTTGTCGGGCGGGATCAAGGAGCCGCGCCCGGCGAGACGGTGGGCACGATCGAGCACCTCGCGCTGGGCGGGGGTGCGCACCGGGACCTCGCGGGCCTTGCCCCCCTTGGTCCAGCTGTCCTTGAGCATCAGTCGGTCGCCCTGGTCGGCGATGCTGGGGTTGAGCTTGATGGCCTCCTCCCGGCGCAGTCCGAAGGCCTGCTGCAGCTCCAGGCTCATACGCACGCGGGCGTCGCGTACCCTTTCAAGATCCGCCCCGTCCACCTGCTTTGCGTTGGACCCCTCGCCCACGAAGGTCCGGTCCGGGATGCCATAGTGCTCGTTGGAGCGGGCGATGACGTTCTGCCGGTCGACCTTCTGCGCCCACCAGCGAAGCGCAGCCATGCGGTTCTTCTGGGTGCCGACGGAGATCGCGCCGCGCTGCCAGTGTCCGACCAGCGCCTCCACGTGCTTGGGCTTGAGCGAGTGGGCGCCCATGCCGCGGTAGCCCAGGGCATGCAGCTGGTCCGCGATCAGGCTGAGCAGGCGCTCGCGGTTGTGCTGGGTGGCGTAGCTGCCGTCGCGGTTGCGCCGGCATAGCTGCTTGAGTTGGTAGTTCAGGTCGCGCAAGGTGTTGGGGAGCCTAGCAGACCCAGGGCTGATCTACTGCGATGCTGCCGGGACGGCCGTCTCGCGCGATCGGTCTCGTCGCATCGCAGGCGTATGCTGCTGGACCGATCGCACCATCCGACTCGCCCTCGCTGTCTCTCGCTTCGATCGCCTGGGCCGGCCAGGCTCCGGCATTCGGTAAGTGTTTCTGACCACTTGCTGGCCTTGGCCAGGCAAGTCCGCAGATGCGGCAAGGGTCACGGGACACCACTCCCGTCGTACGACCTGAATGTGCTCAGGCTCGAGCAACACCGGTACTCCCCTGTGGGGGATGGCTCCGGCGCCAACCAACCGGTCTCCTGGAGACCTGGGTGGACAGTGGTTACACATCACCTCCTTTTCGAATGAGCGGAATGACTCCGCGGGTTGTGGACGAAAGACCCGATTGAGCTGCGTCAGCACACCGACGTGTCCTCGGGACCGGGTAGGATCGGCAGGCACAAGCTGCCGGGATGACGACCTGACGGTCGATGGGATGGAAGCAGGACCGGCGACCCGAGGGTCGACGCGTCTGGGACGGTCCGCGACGCGTGATCCGGCAGACGATCGCCTGCCGGCTGCCCCTTTCGCCTGACGGCAAGGGAGGGCGGCCCTTGGATGCCACTGAACCGCAGTGGCCACGGATAAAACTGGATCTTCCGGGCAGGCTAGTACCCCGTCCAGGTGATAATTGCGGATGCAGAGCCCCCCACAGGTACCCAGGCAAGGCGCCGCCCGCAGCCAATGGCCCGGCCCTTGGCAAGGGCGGTAACGCCGCATGGGTGCCTGTGGGGGGCTCCCTTCGGGCGGGTCGCAAAGAGGTCGCCCGCGGCGTTGCGTCTCTTGGCAAGGGCTGGGCCATTCCCGGCGAGACGCGCCTTGCGCTCAACCCCTTTGCGGCCCGCTGCATTCGTAATCATCACCTGGACGGGGTACACGAAACCCGTCACTCGCCCGTCATCCCGAAAATCCGCCCCGGGACCGCGTCGTTTCAGGGTCCGCCGCCCTCGTCACTACCCCGCTTCGCTCGCTAGTGACGAGTGCGTCTCCCGCTGGGCAGGTCGCGCGCCAGGCCACAGGGCCTGTCACGCCACCTGCATCGGCCACGCCGGAAAAACTTTCGCCCTGCCCCACCTGCCCACAGGGGCCCACAGGCGCCGCGCACAGCGCGGCCCCGCCCTTGGCCTCGCGAGATAGCGGGCTCGCGAGACCGTGGCGGGCAGGGCCTGTGGACTTTGTGGACAGGTGAGATTGGTCGGCCGGCGGGGTCCGGAACAGAACCCATCACACGGCCGTTCTTCCTTGCTCCGATCAGTCGCACTCCCTGCGATCTACTTGCGATCTTCTGCACCTCTCCTCGTGGGAGACGCACGCAAGCATGTTAGAGTTGCGTGACCTTCGACGCAGGAACTCACGGATGGCCTATACGCCTAACATGCCTGCTTCTGCTCGCCGCCACCTCGAAGCTGCGGATACGCTCTATGCGACCGATAAGCGTAGGGACGTGGCAGGCTACCTTTATGGCGTCGCCGCCGAATGCGCGCTGAAGGCAATGATGGAGGAAGCCGGTCTTCGGCCGCTCAGCAACGACAAGCGCCGGGAAGATCCTTTCTATGCACACTTTCCAGAGCTGAAGACCCTGCTGCGCGACTCGCAACTAAGCCGGGCCGCTGGGACGCTGAAAAAGTTTGTCGAAGATCCCAATTTCATGGGCCAATGGGACACCAACATGCGCTACTGCAGGGGTGACGAGGTCAACCTCAATTGGGTCGAACGCTGGCGCAACCAAACTCGAGATATCGTCAGCGCGATCGGAACCTGAGGACAAGATCCCATGACGATACGTTTTGACGACAGCCTCTCCGTTCTCGCGCGAATAATCGAAACGGATCTGGGCAGCGGCGTGTTGGAGCACGGCGTCGCGTTGCGGGATACGGTTGGCCGGCTCGCATTCTTCGCCGCCGAGCCCCTTCACGCGGAGACCGTCGAGCGCGTGTCACGGTCGCTGCGGAGCCAGCTCGGCGCTTACGCCCGAGACGATCGCGTGCTGGCCGGCTGCGATGAAATTGGCGCGAACCGTGTGCTTGAAGATCCTCGAATCGTGAGCGTCGACGCAGGGAGCTATCGGGTCCGTCTGTTGGATCGCCGGTTGATCGGAGCCGATTGGCTTGTTGCACCCGCCGGCCGATCTCTCCAACCGACACGGATTGTCTTCGCCAGCTTAAAGGGTGGCGTCGGCCGTTCCACGGCTCTGGCTGTGGCCGCGTCAGACCTCGCATCGAGAGGCAAGCGGGTACTGGCCGTCGACCTGGATCTTGAAGCTCCGGGGCTTGGTCCCATGTTGCTCGACGAGGGTACGCTCCCCGAGTTCGGCACTCTCGATGCCCTTGTGGAGAACGGTCTCTCAGGTCTGGATGAGGACTTTCTGAACGACATGATCGGCCCGTCTGCACTGGCCAGCAGACATGGCCGGATTGACGTGATACCGGCATTTGGTCGGCGCGCCTTGAAGCACCCGTTCAACGTGCTAGCCAAAATTGCACGGGCTTACACGGAGGATGTCGGCCCAGACGGTCGGACACTCTCATTCCGGGAACAAGTCGTCGATCTGATTCAGCGTTTCTCGGACCCCGCCCGCTATGACGCCATCCTGATCGATGCCCGCGCTGGGCTGCACGAGTCAACAGCTGCCTCGTTCCTGGGGCTAGGCGCGGAGGTCCTGCTGTTCGGACTGGATGAGCAACAGACCTTTCAGGGGTTCAAGGCTTTGTTCGCCCACTTGGCCCATTTCGTCGGAACCGATGGAGAATCTCCGGAGTGGTTGTCGCGGCTCACGCTGGTCCACGGCAAGGCCCCGTTGGAGCTCGATCAACGTGAAACCTTTGCCGAGCGGTGCCGGGATATTGCTGCCGAGGTCGGCCTGATACCGCACCCCGCGATCCGGCCGCAGTTAGCAGGTCCCGCCGAACCTTTCAGCAATGTGCCTTGGGATGACTCTATCCCGGACGAGCAGGTTTTTTCAGACGAAGACGAAGTAATCGACACGCCGGTGGCGGTGCTCGACGATCAGAACTACCGTGGTTTCGATCCGTTCGCCCGCCGCGACCTGCTCTCCCAAGAGGTCTACAACGCTGCTTTCGGCTCGTTACTTCGTATGATAAGGATCAGTGTATCCCTAGATGCCGTATTAGAGTCGTTGTCCAATTCTGGGGTCTCCGATGCAACCTGAGCCCGACGACTTCAGCAAGATCCGTACTGCTATCGGGAATATCCCAGGCGATCTCTCAAATGACGCTGTGGGTGCCCATGTTGCGGAACTGGATGATATTTATGCTCCTGAGACCCACGCCGCGGCATTGGCGCAGAACACTCCGATTGTCCTTGGTGCACGTGGAAGCGGGAAGAGCTTCTGGGCCGGTGTCCTGGGCCGCGACGAAACGCGCGCTGCCGCGGCAAGCGCGTACCCAAGACTCGCCTTGAGCAAAGCTACCGCTCGGTTCGGCTACACAGGCGAAGTGGGAGGGCCCGACGGCATCTCCCGTGAACAGCTTGATGACGCGGTAGTGCACGATGCCACGATTGAGGACGCCAAGGCCTTTTGGTGGGCGAGCGTGCTCAGCGCCGCCGCACGAGACGCCGGACAAACTGCGGCGAAGCCGAAGGATTTCTTGGGGCAGGCACGAGACTGGGAACAACGTGAGGCACTGCTGAACAGCCACGAAGAACGGCTGCGCAGGGCAGGCACCGTCCTGCTGATCATCTACGACGCTCTGGACGCCGTGGCCCGGACCTGGCCACGCAGACGCCTGCTCACAGAGGCGCTGCTTGAGGTGGTCTGGGCCCTTAGAGCTTACCGATCGCTGCGACCCAAGCTGTTCATCCGACCGGATCAAATCGACGACGACCAGCTGCGTTTCGTCGAGCTGCCGAAGCTGCGCACCGGTGCTGTGCGGTTAACATGGTCGGCCACGGATCTTTACGGGCTATTCTTTGCGCGCATTGCACTCGCGCCGGACCCGGGCTCGCAAGACGCATTTGAGAGAGTCCTCAGCAGCGTCGGCCTGCGCAGCGCCGATAGGCAGGCGGTTCTAACCCGAACCTGGTCTCTCGCCATGAATTCCGATGACCAGAGACGGGTAATGAAATTGCTGGCTGGTCCGTATATGGGCAAGGGAGCCTATGGTTATAAGAAGGGGAATACATATAATTGGCCCCTTGCGCACCTAGCCGACGCCTTTGATGAGGTAACCCCAAGGAGCTTTCTCGGCATGATGACCGCCGCGGCCGCGTACGGCGTTCCGATCGAAGGCCAAGCGATCACTGCTGAGGGCATTCGCCATGGTCTGCGGGCTGCGTCCAAGACACGCGTCGACCAACTTCATCAAGAGTTCCCTTGGATCAAGGGTGTGCTGGCCCCCCTCGCCGGATTGTTGCTGCCGCAGCCTGAAGAGGAGGTCTACGCCGTCTGGAAGGAGGCGGGGACAGTGGAGGCACTTAAGAAGGACGCGCAAAAGATGGGCTATTTGCCGCCCTTTCCAGATATCCATTCTTCCGGCCCAAAGGAGCTGTTCACTGCGTTGGAAGGCATCGGCGTAATGTTCCGACGTAGAGATGACCGACTCGACATACCGGACCTATTCCGCGTCGCCGCGCGCCTGTTGAAGAAGGGAGGCGTGGCGCCATTGTGAGCGACGCAAGACGAGCGCTTCGCGCTGGGCGCCACGCGCCGATGCCTTGAAGAGAAATACCAGAATCAGCTCCTGAAATGGCAGATTGGGGTCGATTCTGCTGACAAACTCTGCACTCGCCACTCGCTGCGCCGATCTGGCTAATAGTGCGCCACGTCGCCTTGTCCTGTCCAAAATCCAGCGGAGATTTCTCGCCAAGTTGCTGCAAATTTGACGTACCCCCGCGTCTGGTTCGCTCGGCCCTCAGCGAGGCAGAATTTTTCAACGGAATCGCTCGAACGCGTGCAAGTCTGCCACGGGAAGTTTACCACTTTAACCCAAGCGGCCAGGGCAAGAGACCATCCGATGCTGGCCGACTTCAGTCCTCGTTCCGCATCAGGATGGTGATGACGGGCTCCCCGTCATCGCCAGGGCCGACCATGAGCCTCAGACGCGTGAGCCTGGCCTGCGTCGAGTGCCCATCCCTCGGGACACGATAGAGCCCATAGTCGAGCCAGCTGCCGCCTCCCTTGGAAGTCCGCACGGCATAGGCGCCCATGTA
>Ga0210096_1000536_pt1 | contig 12968 bp, 11 predicted proteins | sample China_Galinas_PW_4_FD_184864 | JGI IMG/M metagenome (GOLD analysis project Ga0210096, IMG submission 184864) | Wetland microbial communities from San Francisco Bay, California, USA, that impact long-term carbon sequestration - China_Galinas_PWA_D2... | ecosystem: Environmental > Aquatic > Marine... | reverse complement strand
TGCCGGCATCCTGATCGCGTTCGCCGCGACGATCTACCCGGCGAGACAGGCGTCGAGGCTGCTCCCGGTGGAGGCGATCCGCCATGAATGAGAGAACGGGTGCCGCCGCGGACGGTGACATCGCCGGGACGGAACCGATCCGTCTGCCGATCGAGCCGTCTAAAGAGCCACGCTCGGAGCGGCCGATCCTTGAAGGACGGGAGTTGAGCCGTGTGTACATGGAGGAGGATGGCAGCGAACTCACCATTCTGGACGGTGTAGAGATCGCGGTCTCCCGGGCGGAAGCGGTGGCGATCATCGGTGCCAGCGGTGCAGGGAAATCGACACTCCTTCATCTGCTGGGCTGCCTCGACCGGCCGTCGGCCGGCGATGTGTTCCTCGACGGCCGGCGGGTGTCGGTCCTTCCCGACATCGAGCTGGCCTCACTGCGGAACCGGCGCATCGGCTTCGTCTTCCAGTTCCATCACCTATTGCGTGAATTCAGCGCAATCGAGAATGTGATGATGCCCTTGCTGATTGCGGGTACGGACCCGGGCGAAGCACGGCGGCGGGCCGCCGACCTGCTGGGCGATGTGGGGCTGGAACGGCGAATGACGCACAAGCCGACTCAGCTGAGCGGTGGCGAGCAGCAGCGAGTGGCAGTGGCGCGAGCGCTCGCGAACCGACCGGCTGTCGTGATTGCCGATGAGCCGAGCGGTAACCTGGACACGCACACGAGCGAACAGCTCCATGACCTGTTGTTCCGGATGCGGGAGAGCCATGATGTGGCACTGGTCGTGGCGACACACAACCGGGAACTGGCGGACCGCGCGGATCGGATCCTGCTCGTGAAGGATACGCGCCTGCAGAGCTTCTACCCGGCGTAGAGACCGATGGTTTGCGACAACTGTGGTCAGAACGAAGCGATCATTCACCTGACCCACATCGAGGATGACCAGGTCACGAACCGTCACCTCTGCGAGGACTGCGCGGCCGAGAAGGGACTGCAACCGGGCGATTCCGAGGTGAACTTCCCGCTGGCGGATTTCCTCGCGAAGGTCGGCCGGACGTCTCCCGAGTCGGCGACGCCGTCGCCGTGCCCGTTCTGCGGCATGGAGTTCGAGCAGTTCAAGCGGACCGGGCGGCTGGGTTGTCCGCACTGCTATGCATCGTTCGAGACCAACCTGAAGGGTCTCCTGCGGAGACTGCACGGCGGGACCCAGCACCTCGGGAAGGTCTACCTGCCGCCGGATCCGACCGAAGGCCAGCAGATGGAACGGCTGGCGGGATTGCGGCGCAAGTTGAACAAGGCGGTCGAGCGCGAGGATTTCGAGCGGGCCGCCGAGCTCCGGGACCAGATCCGGACGCTCGAAGGTGCAGCAAATGATTGACTACACGTCGCTCTCCGATTTCGGACTGGGCTGGCTCGAGGCGAGCGGTCCCCATGCGGACATCGTGCTGTCGACACGGGTCCGGCTCGCGCGCAACCTCCAGGGCCACGCCTTCAGCAACCGCATGCGGGATCTCGAACGCGAGCAGGTGTTCGAGCGGGTCCGACGGGCGTGCGACCGGTCGTCGATCAAGGGCGGATTCACGCTGGACCTGTCGGCACTGGCGCCGCTCTCGCGAAAGGTGCTGCTCGAGCGGCATCTGATATCGAGGGAGCTGGTGGGTGACGGGGAGAGTTCACCGCCTCGCGGTTCGGGCCTGGTCGTGGGTCCGCGGGATGCGGTCGGCGTGATGATCAACGAGGAAGACCACCTGCGCCTGCAGGTCCTGTTGTCCGGTCTGCGGCTGCGTGAAGCGTACCAGACGGTGGACCGGCTCGATGAGGATCTGGGCGGACAGCTGCCGTTTGCGTACCACCAGGAGTTCGGCTTCCTTACCAGCTGTCCGACGAATGCGGGCACGGGGCTGCGGGCATCGATCCTGATCCATCTGCCGGGCCTCGTGCTGACCAAGGAGATCGGGCGGATTCTCCAGGGCATTACACAGGTCGGACTGACGTTCCGTGGACTGTACGGCGAGGGTTCGGAAGTGGTCGGCAACTTCTTCCAGGTGTCGAACCAGACGACGCTCGGCAAGAGCGAGGACGACCTGGTCGAGCACCTCGACAAGATGGTCAGTCAGGTGATCCAGTACGAGACGCGGGCCCGGCGTGTACTGCTGCGTGACGCGCCCACGGTGATCGAGGACAAGATATGGAGAGCATACGGTCTGCTCCGCCATGCACGGTCCCTTTCCTTCGATGAGGTGATGAATCTGCTGTCCGGCGTAAGGCTCGGCGTGAGCATGAACCTAATCTCGGGGCTCCGTGTATACACGCTGAACAAAATCATGATCTACGCGCAGAGCGCTCATCTCGAGCAGGCGGCGGGCCGCGTGCTGGGCGAATCGGAGCGGGACGCGCACCGCGCGGAATACGTTCGACGGATCCTGTCGGAGGAGGGTGAAGTCGAAGCCGATAGGCCGCGTGATCCTGATGAGTAGAGCCGAGGGCCGGTCCGGCATTACCGCTGAGGTCCGATGAACTACAACTTCACCGACCGGGTTCGCAAGGTACTGGCAATGGCGCGCGAGGAGGCGATCCGTCTCCAGCACGACTATGTCGGTACCGAGCACATTCTCCTCGGGTTGATCCGGGAGGGCGAGGGCGTGGCGGCAGCCGTGCTGACGAACCTCAACGTCGACCTCGAGCAGATCCACGAGCGCATCGAGGAATCGGTGCGCAAGGGCAAGGCGACGATCGCGCTGGGCGAGCTGCCCTATACTTCGCGTGCGAAGAAGGTTCTCGAGTATGCGATGGCGGAAGCTCGCGAGCTGAACCACTCGTACGTCGGGACCGAGCATCTGCTGCTGGGTCTGTTGCGCGAGGAGAAGGGCATTGCGGCTACGGTGCTCAACTCGCTCGGCGTGACGCTAGAGGACGCGCGAGCGGAGACGTTGAAGCTACTGGGCAGCGAGGTCGGCCCGACGCAGCCGTCTACGCCGGGCGGCGGCGGTGTGCCGACGCAGAAGGGCGACAAGAAGTCGAAGACGCCGGCACTCGATCATTTCTGCCGTGACCTGACGGATCTGGCGCGCGAGGGCAAGCTCGACCCGACGATCGGGAGGGCGAAGGAGATCGAGCGGGTGATGGAAGTCCTGTCGCGGCGCAAGAAGAACAATCCGGTGCTGATCGGTGAGCCTGGCGTCGGCAAGACGGCGATCGTGGAAGGTCTGGCGCAGATGATCGCGCGTGGCGAAGTCGCGGAGAGCCTGAAGGAGAACCGGGTTCTGGCGCTCGACATGGCCGCGGTGATTGCGGGCACGAAGTACCGCGGCCAGTTCGAGGAGCGGCTGAAGGCGATCATGAACGAGATCGCACAGAACCGGAACATCATCCTGTTCATTGACGAGCTGCACACGCTCGTCGGCGCCGGCGCTGCCGAAGGCGCCATCGACGCATCGAACATGCTGAAGCCGGCACTGGCGCGCGGCGAGCTTCAGTGCGTGGGCGCATCGACGCTGAACGAATACCGCAAGTACATCGAGAAGGACGGCGCTCTGGAGCGGCGGTTCCAGCCGATCATCGTGGATCCGCCGAGCGTGGATGAGGCGATCGCGATCCTGAAGGGTATCCGCAAGCACTACGAGGACCATCACAAGATCATCATCCCGGACGAGACGCTGGTCCAGGCGACGAAGCTGTCGGATCGCTACATCACGGACCGGTTCCTGCCCGACAAGGCGATCGATGTAATCGACGAAGCGGGTGCCCGGGCGCGGCTGGCAACGCAGGTGCCGCCGCCGGAGGTCGCGGATCTCAAGGTAACGCTCGAGGAGATCGCGTCGAAGAAGGATGGCGCGATCCGCGACCAGAACTTCGAGATGGCGGCCGAGTTGCGCGATCGCGAGCGCGAACTTCAGGGCGAGATCCGTCGCAAGCAGGAGGAGTGGGAGCAGGAACGGAAGACGCACCGTCCGGTGATCGACGAGGAAGATGTCGGCTTCATCGTGAGCCGGTGGACCGGCATTCCGGTGGCGAGGCTGCGGGAGGCGGAGACGGAACGGCTGGTGCGGATGGAGGACGAACTGCACGAGCGCGTCGTCGGCCAGGACGAGGCGATCCGCGCGATCAGCCGGGCGATCCGTCGGAGCCGGGCTGGACTGAAGGACCCGCAACGCCCGATCGGCAGCTTCATCTTCAGCGGTCCGACCGGTGTGGGAAAGACGGAGCTGGCCAGAGCACTGGCGGAATTCCTGTTCGCGGATCGGGACGCGCTGATCCGCGTCGACATGAGCGAGTACATGGAGAAGTTCTCGGTGTCGCGGCTGATCGGAGCACCACCGGGATACGTCGGGTACGAGGACTCGGGCACGCTGACGAAGGCGATCCGGCGGCGGCCCTACTCGGTGGTTCTGCTCGATGAGATCGAGAAAGCGCATCCGGATGTGTTCAACATCCTGCTCCAGGTTCTGGACGAAGGTCGCCTGACGGACAATTACGGGCGGGTGATCGACTTCAAGAACACGGTCATCATCATGACGTCGAACCTGGGTGCCCGCGACATAACGAAGGGCAAGTCGCTGGGCTTCCACGTGCAGGACGAGACGTCGGCGTACGAGTCGATGCGGGAACGTGTGAAGGAAGAGATCGAGCGCGCGTTCAACCCGGAGTTCCTGAATCGCGTGGACGACATCATCGTGTTCCATCCGCTGAATCGCGACCAGATCGCGCAGATCGTGAACATCATGTTGAAGGAAGTCCGCGATCGACTGGCGGAAGAGAACCTGCGGCTTCAGCTGACGGACGCGGCCCGGGAATTCCTGGTCGATCGGGGCTACGACGAGAAGTTCGGCGCGCGTCCATTGCGTCGTTCGATTCAGCGATACATCGAGGATCCACTTTCTGAGAAGATCCTGATGTCGGAATTTCCGGCAGGCGAAGAGATCGAAGTCGATGTCACGTCTGACGGCCAGGCTCTCGAGTTCAGGGTGCTATCGGCAAAGACATGAAAGCAGCAACTCTCCCCGACCGGGTCGCGAGGCACACACGGGCCGCCGCGTTCGTGGCGGCCCTTGCCGTATGGATGGTCACGCCGTTGTCGGCCCGGCAGGCGCCGGCGCCGGAACGGATTCGTGTGGGCACGATCACGATCGAAGGCAATGCGCGGGTCCAGGACTCGAGCATCGAGTCGGTCATGTCGGTCCGCACGGGCGAAGATGTGACGTTCGCGGATTTGAGCCGGGCGATGACCCGTCTGTGGGCGACGGGTCAGTTCGCCGATGTGAAGCTCGTTTCCGAAGGCGGGCAGGAGGCCGGCGACCCGGTGAACCTGCGGGTGATCGTCGAGGAGCGGCCCGTCCTTGCGTCGGTGGAATTCCGCGGTCTCGAGAACGTGAAGGGCTCGTCCGTGCGGGACACGGCGGCCCTCTTCACGGGCCAGCCGATCGATCCGTCGAACGTGCAGAAGGCCGAGTACATGGTCCGAAAGCTGCTCGCGGACAAGGGCTTCTTCGCGAAGAGCGTGATGCACCGGTTCGAAGCGGTACCGGACCAGCCCTATCAGCAGCGGCTCGTCTTCGATGTGGAGGAAGGGCAGCGCGTGGCAGTCGCCCTTGTCGAGTTCGAAGGCAACGAGACTTTCGATAACGGCCGCCTGATGGATGTTCTGGCCACACATCCGGAGGGGTTCTTCTGGTACCGGTCAGGGACCTTCGACGAACAGAGATACCTGGCGGACATTCGCAGCCGGCTGCCCTCGTTCTACGAGGAGCACGGCTACCTCGATTTCGCGGTCATGGGTGACACGATGATCGTCGACCCACAGACGGGGAAAGCCCGGCTCGTGATCGAGGTGCACGAAGGCGAGCAGTACCGGCTTGCGAGCTTCGACATACAGGGGAACAGGCATTTCGCGACCGAACAGCTCCGGCGCTACTTCGAGGCGGAGCGGGGCGGTCTTCTCAGGAATCTCGGCATCGGCGGCGGGCAGGCGCAGGTCGAGGGCAAGTCGCCGTTCAACGCGGTCGCGTTCGACGCGGCGACGCAGGAGATCTACCAGCTGTACCGCAACGACGGCTATCTGTACGCGCAGATCCAGCCGGTAGTGGATCGGCTGCCGGCGACCGACAGCTCGCCACCGGCGGTCCGCGCGACATGGTTGATCAGCGAGGGACAGCCAGCGTTCGTCGACGAAGTCCGGATCGTCGGCAACACGTACACACATGAAGACGTGATCCGGAACCAGTTGATGGTGCTGCCGGGCGACGTGTACAGCGACGACCGTATCATCTCGAGCATGCAGCGGATCTCGGCGCTCGGCTTCTTCGAGACGCCGCTTGATCCGCCACAGATCCAGCAGGACCCCGAGAGTGGCGATGTGGACATCACGTTCATCGTCAAGGAGAAGCAGACGGGGACCGTGAATTTCGGTACGGCACTGGGCGGCGTGACGGGCGTGTCGGGTTTTCTCGGTTACGACCAGCCGAACCTGTTCGGCCAGGCGAAATCCGGGCACCTGCGCTGGGAGTTCGGCCGGTATTCGAACAACTTCGAGGGGAGCTACTCGGATCCCGGCATCATGGGATCGAGGTACAGCGGTTCGGTCTCGCTGTTCAGCTCGAGGGACCGATTCTTTACTTTCTCCGAAGGCCAGCGCCGGCGGACGGGTGCGGGCGTGCGGGTGGGGTTCCCGCTCTTCTTCGCGGACCGGTTCACACGTCTGTCAGTGGGGTACTCGCTGGCCCGCACGACGTACGAGCAGTTCGAGAACCAGCAGTCGACCCTGTTTTCATTGCCTCCCGGTGTGCAGAGCACAATCACGGTGTCGCTCGAGAGGAACCGGCTGGATCACCCGCTGTTCCCGACAGTGGGCACGCGAGCGGAGATGTCGGCGGATCTGAGCGGTGGTCCGCTTGGTGGCGATGGCGACTTCCAGAAATACACGATGACCGGCGAATGGTACGTGCCGGTGGGCCAGCTGGGCGGGTCGGTACCGGGCTCGCGGCCGATCCGGCTGACTCTCGGGCTGACGGCCGAAATGGGCGCTCTGTTCGGTGACGCCAGCCGGTTCCCGTTCGAGCGCTTCTGGATGGGTGGTGTCCAGTTCGGCAGGCCTCTGCGCGGGTACGGCGAAACGAGCATTACTCCAAACGGGTATATCAGCGAGGACGACAGAAGTGCCCGACTCGAGGAGCGGTTCGGCAACGCGTACATGCGCCTGAGCGCGCAATACGCGTTGCGGCTGAACGACAACATTTCGCTCGGGCTGTTCTACGATGCCGGCAATGTGTGGAGCAGGCCGGCGGCGATCAATCCGGGCAAACTCGCCCGCGGAGCCGGTGTGGGTGTGACGATCGTGACGCCGTTCGGGCCACTGGGTCTGGACTATGCGTACGGCTTCGACAAGATACCGCCGGGCTGGCAGCTTCATTTCAAGTTCGGCCAGCTATTCTAACAACTCCCTGAGGAGATGTCGATTGATGCGTACAATGTTCGCGACGGGAATTGTCGTGGCCGGACTGGCGATGTCCGTCCTGCCGGCGCACGGACAGCAGAAGATCGGGTACCTGGATTCGCAGGCAGTCGTGCAGCAGGTGCCGGGGGCGACGGAAGCACAGGCGGCGATCCAGCAGGAGGCGCAGCGGCTTCAGAGTCGGCTGGTGGCGATCCAGGATTCGCTGGACGCCCTGGTTGCGGACTTCAACAAGCAGTCCGTGCTGCTCTCGCCGGACGAGAAGAAGCGGCGTGAGGACCAACTCCGCTCCAGAAAGCAGGGCTGGGACCAGCGCGCGGAGATTCTCCAGCAGGAAGCGCAGAATCGGCGGCAGGAGCTGATGAAGCCGATCATGGACAGGGTCCAGGCGGTGATCGAGGCGGTCCGCAAGGAGGGTGGTTACGCGATCATCCTCGATGCGGCGTCGGGCGCACTGGTCTCGGCGGACACGACGCTCGATCTGACGACTCGCGTGATCGAGCGGTTGAAGGCCGGGGCGGCGGGTAGCGGCACACCTCCCGGCAGGCGCTAGAGACGGAGGCCGGACGGCGCGGTAGAATGCTGGCATCCGAGATCGCCGAGCTGGTGACCGGCGAGGTTGCGGGCGATCGAGAGGGGGGCGATCCCGAAGTTCTCGGGGTGGCCCCCCTCGATCGCGCCGAACCGACCGACCTGTCGTTCCTTGCCCACCCCGGATACCTCCGGTACGTTGACGACTCATGCGCTCGTGTGATTCTCGTATCGCGAGAATTGGCGGGCAGATGCGGCGTTGACAGGGTCCGGATCATCGTGTCGGACGTGCATCGCGCGCTGGCGTCGGTGCTGGCCGTGATGTATCCGGCGGCAGAGCCGCAGACCGGTATCCATCCGACGGCGGTGATCGGGGCCGGAACACAGCTGGGTTCGGATGTGTGGATCGGGCCGTACACGGTGGTCGGTCGGGATGGTGAGATCGGCGACCGGGTCCGGATCGGCGCCCATTGTGTCACGGGCGCTGGATGCGTCCTGGCCGCGGATGCCGTTCTGTTCCCGCACGTTACTCTCTACGACGGGGTGCGGATCGGCGCGCGATCGGTTCTGCACACCGGCGTACGCGTGGGCGTCGATGGGTTCGGTTACGCCCTGGTCGATGGCAAGCACAGGAAAGTGCCGCAGGTGGGTGGCTGCGTGATCGGCGACGATGTCGAGATCGGCGCGAACACGACAATCGACCGTGGTTCGGTGGGAAACACGGAGATCGGGGACGGCGTCAAGATCGACAATCTCGTGCACATCGCTCACAACGTCCGCATCGGTGCCAACAGCGTGATCGTGGCACAGGTCGGCATTGCGGGCAGCACTACGATCGGCCGATACGTCACACTGGCCGGGCAGGCGGGGATTCCGGGGCACCTGCACATAGGCGATGGGGCGACGATCGCGGCTCAGGCCGGCGTATTCGGGGACGTTCCGGCGGGCGCGACGTACAGCGGGTATCCGGCCCGACCGCACAAGGAGTCGCTGCGAATGCAGGCGGGTCTGTCTCGCCTTTCCGAGCTGACGAAACGGGTACGGGAGCTGGAGCGCATTCTGGACCGGCAGACGGGTGGGGAATGAGCGAAGCGAGACAGCAGACACTGGCTGATGAGGTCCGGCTCGAGGGCACGGGGTTGCACACGGGTCAATCGGTCGAGCTGCGGTTCCGACCGGCGGATACGGACGAGGGTATCGTGTTCCGTCGGGTCGACATGGACGGCTGTCCGCGGATACCGGCGCGGCTCGATCAGGTTTCGTCGACGGACCGTGGGACGAGCCTTGCGGCGGGCGAGACGACGATACGGACAGTCGAGCACGTGCTGGCGGCAGTGGCGGCACTCGAGATCGACAATCTCACGATCGACGTGTCGGGTCCCGAAGTGCCGATTCTGGACGGGAGTTTCAGTCCTTTCTTCGAGGCGCTCGCGTCGGCGGGCGTGATGGCACAGGCGCGAGCGGCCCGGGTCCTGGAGCCGGATGTGCCGGTTTCAGTAGAGGTGCCGGGCGGTGCGTCCTACGTCGTGACGCCGTGCGAGGGGTTGCGCGTTTCGGCGACGATCGAGTTCGATCATCCGCTGATCCGGCGTCAGTTCGGTTCGTTCGATGTGACGGCAGGTGGTTTCGAGAAGGAACTGGCGGGCGCGCGGACGTTCGGTTTCCGGCGGGAAGCGGAGGCGTTGCGGTCGAGGGGTCTCGCGCTCGGTGCCACACTCGAGAACGCCGTGATACTGGACGATGATGGCCTGGCCTCGGGCGAGCTGCGGTGGACGGACGAGTTCGTGAGGCACAAGATCGGTGACATTGTCGGTGATCTCGCGCTGACCGGACGACGGGTGAGCGCGCACGTGGTCGCGGACCGGCCCAGCCATGCCGGCAACATCGAGCTGGCGCGGAAGCTGGCTGCCGCGGCCATGCACTCGGCGCAGACGCCGATCATCGACATCCAGCGCATCATGCAGTATCTCCAGCACCGCTATCCGATGCTGCTGGTGGATCGGATCGTCGAATTCGAGGCTGGCAAGCGCATTGTGGGAATCAAGAACGTCACGATCAACGAGCCGTTCTTCCAGGGCCACTTTCCGGGCCACCCCGTGATGCCGGGCGTACTGATCATCGAAGCGATGGCGCAGGTGGGCGGGATGCTGCTGCTGGATGCGGTCGAGAACCCGGACGAGAAGGTCGTCTATTTCATGACGCTGGACAACGTGAAGTGGCGGCGGCCGGTGACTCCGGGCGATCAGATCCGCTTCGAGGTCGAGATGCTCCAGTTACGGCGGCACACATGCCGAATGAAGGGTGTCGGCTGGGTCGAGGGGATGGTGGCGGCGGAAGCGGAGATGATGGCGCGCATCGTGGACCGCTGAGGAGGCGCGACCCATGACGATCGCTGAAGTCAACGGCACGGCGGTGATCGACCCGGGCGTCGTGCTGGGCAGCGATGTGACGATCGGGCCGTATTGCGTGATCGGCCCGGGCGTCGTCATCGGCGAAGGTACGACACTGGGCGCGCACGTCGTGATCGAGCGTGACACGACGATCGGGTCGGGATGCCGGATCCACAGTGGGGCGGTGGTGGGTGGTGATCCACAGGATCTGAAGTATCGCGGCGAGCCGTCGCGACTGGTCATCGGAGATCGAACGGTCATCCGCGAGTTCGTCACGCTGAACCGGGGCACGGACGCGCGTGGCGTGACGCAGATCGGTGCCGATTGCCTGCTGATGGCGTATGCGCATGTTGCGCACGATTGCGTCATCGGAGACAATGTCGTGATCGCGAACGCGGTCAACATGGGCGGCCACGTCACGATCGAGGACTGGGTCATCGTGGGCGGCATCACGGCGATCCATCAGTTCGCGCGCATCGGCTGTCACGCGATCGTGAGCGGTGCCTCGGCCGTGCGCAAGGATGTGCCACCATACGTGAAAGCGGCGGGCAATCCGCTGCACCTCTATGGTCTGAACAGCGTCGGTCTCCAGCGGCGCGGTTTCACCGATGAGGCCCGGCAGCGGCTTCGTCGCCTGTACCGGCTGTTCTTCCAGTCCGACATGAACATCAGTCAGGCCATCCACGCTGCGCGAGAAGGGACCGACACGGCGCCCGAGGTGGAGGCGTTTCTGGCATTCGTCGAAGGCAGTGAGCGAGGGATCACGGTATGAAACCCGCATCACGTTGTCCAACGATCGAACGCCGTTCTGCGGAGTGAGTGGCGAGGTGGTGCGGGTCGGTGTGGTGGGAGTGGGCAGCCTCGGATTCCATCACGCACGGATTCTTGCGGGGATGGAGGGGATCAGTGTCGCGGGCATATGGGATACCCGGCAGGCGAGGTGTGACGAGGTAGCCGACCGCCTGGATCTTCCTGCGGCTGCGTCATTGGACGCCCTGCTGGACGAAGTCCACGCATGCGTGATTGCGGTGCCGACGGAATCGCACGAAGAAGTGGGCATTGCGGCGGTTCGGCGAGGCGTTCACGTGCTGATCGAGAAGCCGCTGGCGCCGACGCTCGATTCTGCGGACCGGATACTGGAAGCTGCTGCGGCGTCGGGAGCGATGGTTCAGACGGGTCACGTCGAGCGGTTCAACGGTGTGCTGCGCGCCGTCGAGCCGTTCATTGAGGAACTCCTGTTCGTGGAGAGCCACCGGCTCGCGCCGTTCGGACCTCGCGGCACGGACGTGGCTGTGGTGCTCGACCTGATGATCCACGACCTGGATCTCGTGCTCAGCCTGATCCCTTCGCGGGTCGAACGTGTGGCGGCTGTTGGGGTTCCCGTGCTGACACCGAGCCCGGACATTGCGAACGCGCGGCTCGAGTTCGAGGGAGGCGCTGTGGCGAACCTGACGGCGAGCCGGGTGTCGCTGGACCGGATGCGGAAGATCCGGTTCTTCCAGCGGTCCGGCTACATCAGCCTGGACCTCGCGGCGGGATCGGGCGAATACCTGAGATTGAAGGGCGCGCAGCTCGAGCCGGGCCGTCCGTTCGACGCGACGCGGATCGAGGACATCATCGAGCGGGTCCCGCTGCGGGGTGACGGCCGTGAGCCGCTGGCGGCCGAATTGTCGGGATTCGCCGCGGCGGTACGTGGCGAAGCGCCGCCTGTCGTGACGGGCGAGGATGGTCGACGCGCACTGGCGGTCGCGCTCGAGATCGTGGACCGGATCGAAGCGAATGTCGCTGATCGAAGTATGGCGTGACAGGCGGACGAGTCACCGCGGGCCGATACGGCCTCCCCGGCTGTGGAAGCTCGTGATCGCACTCGGTCTGGCCGTCTACCTGATTCTGCGGTTGAGCGGATACGTGTAACGTGGCCGCACCGACGATCTTCCTGTCGGCAGGAGAGCCTTCAGGCGACCTCCACGGCGGAGAGCTGGCGCTTGCCCTGAAGCGCCGGTGGCCGGATGCCCGCCTGATCGGGCTGGGTGGTCCACGCATGGCGGATGCCGGCGTCGAGTTGCTCGCGCACGTCGATGACCTTGCGGTCATGGGTTTCAGCGAAGTCGTGCATCGACTGCCGTACTTCAGGCGTCTGCTGCGGACCGTCCGGCAGCGCCTTCGAGCCGACCGACCCGACCTCGTCATCCCGATCGACTACCCGGGCTTCAATCTCCGGTTGAGCCGCCATGCGCGGGACGCCGGTCTGCGCGTGCTGTTCTACATCGCGCCGCAGGTGTGGGCATGGCGGCGACACCGGGCACGCACGCTGGCCGGACTCGTCGATCAGCTTGCGGTGATCCTGCCGTTCGAAGAGACGATTTTCTCGGCGCACGGCGCGAAGACGACATTCGTCGGACACCCGCTGCTCGATGTCGAGCCTCGCCGTGTCGAGCGTGCGGAGTTCTGTGCGGCGAACGGTCTGGCGGCGGAGCGGCCGATTCTGGCTCTGTTTCCGGGCTCGCGCGAGCAGGAGATCCGTCGTCACCTGAAGGTATTCGACGATGCCGCGCGCGAAGTGAGACGTTTTCGCGATAATGTTCAGCCGGTGATCGCGGCGGGAACG
>Ga0210096_1000532_pt1 | contig 13060 bp, 10 predicted proteins | sample China_Galinas_PW_4_FD_184864 | JGI IMG/M metagenome (GOLD analysis project Ga0210096, IMG submission 184864) | Wetland microbial communities from San Francisco Bay, California, USA, that impact long-term carbon sequestration - China_Galinas_PWA_D2... | ecosystem: Environmental > Aquatic > Marine... | reverse complement strand
CTTCACCCGAGGCAACTGCAGCTCGACGACGTCACCGGCCGCGGACCGGCCTGCTCTTCTCGACCGCCTCACCCAGCCTCGCCTCCGCAACCGCCATCATCGCCGGATTGACCGCCATGCTTGCCGCCTGGCGGAGCAGCGGAATCGCCTCCTTCGCGCGCCCGCCATCGACCAGCCGGCGAGCAAGCAGTGTGTCGATCGCGGCCACCCGATCGCCGACGCCCATCGAATCAGGACGCGAGTGCACGCCCTCGAAGTAGACGGCGAGAGCACGATGCAGCGCGGCATCCGATTCCTCGATCATGCCCTGCCTCGCGCGAACGTCGGCGTACCACTCCCAGGCCTCGGCCGTCTCACGGTGACCGGGCAGGTGCACGGAATCGGACATGACAGCCGCCTGTCGGAGTGCCGTCGCGGCACGCTCGTACTGCTCCTGGTGCAGCAGGGCCAGGCCGAGATAGCTGTAGCCGACGACGAGATCCCTGTGCATCGAGCCGTATGCCTTTCGGAGTATTGCGATGCTCTCCTGGCACAGCTGCTCCGCTTCCTTCGGTCGGCCCTGACCCAGCCGCACCGCCACGAGGCCGAGCTGCGCGCGCGCGACATCCGGATGATCCGAGGACTGGCTCCGCGTCCACACCGCGATGGCCGCATTGTACAGCGAATCCGCGCCCGCCAGGTCGTTCCCGTAGAGTTCGATGTCTGCCAGCCCCTCGAGCGCGCCGGCCCGTATGTCCTGCATCGAATCCGGTAACAGCAGCAGGTCCGAGTACAGACGCCCGGCGTCGCTCAGCGCTTCTCTGCGCTCCGTTTCGCTGAAACGGTCGGTCGTGCCGATGTTGTAGGAAGCGAACGCGAGCGCGCGCTGGCTTTCGGCGATCGAGCGCTGGTTCGCATCGATCGAACGCCTCAGGTCCAGAGCCCTTCGATACCAGTCGACTGCGTCCTCGTATCGGCCATCGCGCTGGAGGACCTGCCCCATTCCCTGCATGCTCACCGCCAGGTCGGCGCCACCACCGTTCAACTCGAGGATATCGTGTGCGGAACGGTAGAGTGAGTCGGCGACGGATCGCTCGCCCAGATTGAACGCGACCTGCGCGAGCGTGTTCATGACGCTCGCCTTGAGCGGCAGCTCGAGATCCAGCCGGTCGAGGTTGGCCAGACCGAGTTCGACGAGATCGTGAGCCGTGAATGCGTACTGGCCCGGCGCCACGTCAGGATCGAACTCCGCGAGCGTGCCGAGGATGAAGTCGATTGCAGCCGTGGCCCGCTCCGCCTCGACTTTCCGGAGATCCCGCTCGTGCACCGCCTGCCGGCCGAGCAGTGTCGCCGTGACCAGTGCCCCGACCAGTGCCGTGGCCGTGACCGTGCCGAGTGTGACGGATGTCCGGTTCCGGCGGACGAACTTTCGAAGACGGTAGGTCCGGGTCGGCGGGTGGGCACGCACGGCGCGACCCTCGAGGTATCGCCGGATGTCATCCGCCAGCGCCGAAGCGGACACGTACCTTTCGTCCGGCGCCTTGCAGAGAGCCTTCAGGCAGATCGCATCGAGGTCACCGCGCAGCTGAAGCTGAAGCGTCGAGGCCCTGCCGATGCCACGGCGGCGCGCAATGTCGTCCGGACTGGTCGTGTCGTTCTTCCAGCGCGTGGCAGCGATGCTCGGAGGAACCGGGTCCGTCCTGCATATGATCTGCTCCATCTCGACCAGCGTCCTGCCGCCAAGACGGTAGGGTGGCCGCCCCGACAGCAGCTCGTACAGCAGAACACCGAGCGAGTAGACGTCCGTTGCCGTCGTCGTCGCCATGCCGCGCAGTTGCTCGGGCGCCGCGTACTGCGGCGTCATCCGCGTTTCCTTGAGTTGCGTGACCTCGACCGAGTCCGGACCCAGGAGCTTCGCGATCCCGAAATCGAGCAGCTTTACACCGTCGGCGGCCACGACAATGTTGCCCGGCTTGATGTCGCGGTGGACGATCAGGTTGCCGTGTGCGTACTGCACCGCCTCGCACACGTTCTCGAACAGCTCGAGTCGCTCACGGATCAGCAAAGTGTGGGCATCACACCAACGATCGATCTGTTCGCCCTGTGCCAGCTCCATCACGAAATACGGCAGTCCGTCGTTCGTGATGCCGCCATCGATGATGCCTGCGATGTTCGGGTGTTCGAGACGCGCCAGGATCTGGCGCTCGTGGCGGAAGCGGCGGATGATCTCATCCGTGTCCATCCCCCGCTTGACGATCTTGATCGCGACCTTCTTCTCGAACGCGCCATCGGCACGCTCCGCCTCGTACACGGCGCCCATGCCGCCGCGACCCAGCAGGCGAGTGATCCGGTACGCGCCGATCTCATCACCGGAAGCCACCTGATCACGCGCAAGGTCAATGGTCTGGAGGAGTACGTCTCTGGCGACGAGCAGGGGCGGTTCCTCGAAGCGGCCACCGGCCCGTTCACTCGCTTCGAGGAGTTGCTCGACTTCACGCCTCAACGAGGCGTCGGCAGTGGCGAGAATCGCTTCGCGATCCGGCTCCGGGGCGTCCAGCACGCGGTCCAGCAATGCTTCGATTTCCTGCCAGCGTTCCGGGCTCGTCCGCTTCATTGCCACGCCCGCGGCATACCGTTCGGCCAGATCGGCGGAGCCGGATTCACCCCGCCGCCGGGCACGCCCTCAGACCCCGTTCGGCTCGGGGGCCGGGTCGTCCGCCCGCAGCTGCGTGTACAGCCATCCCTTCGCCTTGACCCAGTCGCGCCTCACCGTACGCACTGATATCCCGAGAACCTCGGCGGTCTGCTCTTCGGACAGACCGCCGAAATAGCGGCACTCGACGATCTTCACCAGCCTCTCGTTGAGTTCCGCAAGACGCTCGAGCGCCTCGTTCAATGCGAGAATCTCGTCGGACTGGCTGTTCACCGCGATCATCGAAGAATCAAGCTCGACGCGGCCCCGCGCGCCGCCGCGCTTCTGCGCGAGCCGACGGCGTGCGTGATCGACCAGGATCCGACGGCAGACCTTCGATGCCACGCCAAAGAAATGCGCGCGGTCCTGCCAGTCAATGTCGCGTTGCCCGACCAGCCGCAGATACGCCTCGTGCACCAGCGCCGTCGCCGACAGCGTATGGTCGTTCCGCTCGCCCAGCAGATGCCGCTGCGCGATCTGGTGCAACTCCGCGTACGTCAGCTGCCACAGCCGGTCCTGCGACTCCTTGTCACCGGAAGCGGCTCCCGCGAGCGCGCGCGTAACTGCGTGTTCCCTGTGGTCCATCAGGTCTCCCGGCCTGGCTCACGACCGGATCGTGGTGGCCGCCCGCCCACCACTCTGCGTGCCTGTGCGGGCCCGGACCCGACCGCAAAGGCAAACACGGCCGTGCGCCCGACGACGGAACGCAGGGCCGCATACCCGGGCCAACCAGAGACTTGCGATTGTATTCAATGTCGGGCCCAACCGCGCGTGGCGCAACGGCCCATGCTCGCGGGTGTGTAACGTTGAAATAGGAATGCCCTAGCCCGAGTGAAGTAGAAATGTCCTCCTTCGGGAACTGTTCGCGGTCAAGCGAATGAATCCTGCTCCCGGAGAGAGGGCGGTGCTGACGTTGAGCCAGAAGGATCGAGATCGGTTGGTGGTGGTGCGTGAGATCGGTGAGGGCCGGGTCTCGATGAGCGAGGGCGCGCGCCGTCTGCGGATTGGGGTGCGGCAAATGCGGCGGCTTCAGCGACGCTATGAGCGCGAAGGCGACCGGGTTGTAGTGCACGGGCTTCGAGGCCGTCCGTCGAACCGGCGGTTGCGGGCAGAGTTGCGCGCACGGGCCCTCGAGAAGGCGCGAGAGCCGCTGTATGCGGATTTCGGCCCGACGCTCCTGTGCGAGCACCTGGCGCGCGAAGGGATCGGGCCGCTTTCGCCCTGTACGCTCCGTCTGTGGATGATCGAGGCGGAGCTGTGGACGCCCAGGCCTCGCAAACAGCGGCACCGGCGACGGCGGGAGCGGAGAGCTTGCGTCGGCGAGCTCGTCCTCATGGACACCTCGATCCATGCGTGGCTCGAAGACCGAAGTTCGGAGGAGATCGTGCTCATAGCGCTGATCGATGATGCGAGCAGCCGACTTCATGCGCGGTTCTTCCGCCGCGACACCGGGGCGGCCAACCGGAACCTCCTGATCGAGTACCTCGAGCGCTTCGGGCGCATGGGCGCGGTCTATGCGGATCGTGCGGGACACTTCCGGGTCAATTTCAATCGGTCGAAGCGCCAGGTCGAGGATCAGGGCGAGGCGCTCACGCTGATTCAGCGTTCTCTGACGGCGCTGGACATCGAACTGATCCATGCCCTGAGCCCTCAGGCCAAGGGACGAGTCGAGCGCCTGTTCGGCACGCTTCAGGATCGTCTGATCAAGGAGATGCGAGTCGCTGGCGTGAGTTCGCTCGAGGAAGCGAACGCCTTCCTCGAGACCACGTTCATCCCCTTCTGGGACCAGCGCTTTACCGTTGATCCCGCCAGCAATGTCAACGCACACAGGCCGCTGCCCGAGGGAGTGGACCTGCTCGCGCTTTTCGCCGAGACCGAAGCGCGTATGGTTCGCAATGACTTCACGTTCCGCTATCGAAACCAGTACTTCCAGATCGAAAAGGAACAGGCCGATGGTGCCATGCCGAAGACCCGGCTCACGATCGAGAAAAGGCTCGACGGTACGGTGCTCTTCCGGTGGCGTGACCGCTATCTGACACCCACACCTCTGGCGGCTCCTCCAACGATATCGGTCAGGCCGCGTGCCGAACCCGCCACCGAACGACCGCTCACCGGTGCAGCGGGGAAACCGATTCCTCCCGACCACCCGTGGCGGCGCTTCCCCGTTCTCGTCGGACGTGGCCGGTTCCGGGTCCCTGCGCCAGTCGAGGCCTCCGCACCTGCGGCGCTACTGCCCGACACCGACAGCCAGGTGTTGACAACATGAACATCAAACACCGGGAGGGAGGACATTTCTACTTCAATCAAAGGGAGGGCTTTTCTTTTTCAACGGAACATCAGCCGGCCGCCACTCGTTCGTTCCGCTGGAAATCTCCATGATGTCATGCGCCCCGGCCACGCATTTGCATGGCCGGGGCGTAGAGCCATCCGGTCAACGACTCGCTCAGACCAGGGTCCGCATCCTGAGCTCGAAGTCGGCCGGGTTGTTGGCGGCTGCCTTGGCGACCTCGTAGGAAACGAGGTCGGCCTCGACCAGATCTCGCAGATGCTGGTCGAATGTCTGGGAGCCGTATTGCTCCTTGCCATCGGCGATCAGGTCGTAGATCTCGTGCTGGCGGTCGCCGCCCTGCATGATCGCGTCCTGGATGGTTCCGGTGACGACCATGATTTCGGCTGCCACGACCCGACCGCGATTGTCCTTCCGCGGCAGGAGTCGCTGGCTGACAACGGCGACGAGCGTCTCGGCAAGTCGAATGCGAACCATCTCCTGCTCGTGCGGCGGGAAGACTGCGATGATACGGGAGATCGTCTGGACGGCATTCGTCGTGTGCAGAGTGGACAGCACGAGATGGCCGGTCTCCGCGGCCTTCATTGCGGTGTCCATCGTGATGGTGTCGCGCATTTCACCGATCAGCACGACATCGGGATCCTCACGCAGCGCGGACTTGAGACCCTGGTCGAAGGAAGCCGTATCACTGCCGACCTCGCGTTGTGTAATCGAGCAGTTGATGTCCCGGTGCAGGAACTCGATCGGATTCTCGAGCGTGATGATGTGCTTGTGGCGCGTGTTGTTGATGTAGCCGATCATGGCGGCCAGCGTACTGCTCTTGCCCGAGCCGGTGACACCCGTGACCAGCACGAGCCCTCGCTCTGCGGAGGAGACGGCCGATAGCACGGGCGGCAGCTTGAGCATCTCGAAGTTGGGAATGTCGATGGGGATCACTCGCATGACCGCCATCGGCGTTCCGCGCTGTTTCAGGATGTTGACGCGGAACCGGCCCAGGCCGGGTGCGCCCCAGGAACAGTCGTAGTCGCGAATCTCCTCGAAGCGGTCGCGATCCTTCTGGTTCGAGATGAGCTGAAGACAGATCTGACGGACCTGGTCCTGCGACAGGCGCTGCTGCGTCAGTGGTACGAGCTCGCCATGGATGCGCGCGCGAAGGAAGTCACCGACCTTGATGTGGATGTCCGACGCGCCACGCTGGACGGCCGCCTTGAAAATCTCGATCATCTCGATCCGACAGTGCAGGTTCGCCGCCGGGCCTCGTGCCCGGCCTCCGCGGGCCCGGGGGGCCGTCAGCCGATGGGTCGTCGACCTGAATTGAGTATCGGACCGGTGAAGTCGGGCCTTGAAACGGGCGGGCGGCGGATTCGGGAGTCGGTTCAACGCGACGAGGATAGACCCGGCGGCCGCCCTCCGGGGTAGACAGCGCGGCGGGTGGAGCCCGGGATGGAGCGTGCATGCGGAGGGAGCTGTACAAGGTGCTCGAGGTAGCGGCTTCGGCGGCGAGCGATGCAGCCGCGGTCCACCGCGCCAATATCGGTGCGATCGAGTCGGACGACTGGTCGGAAAAGGGCAGGCACGATTTCGTGACCCGGGTGGACCGCGAGGCGGAGGTCCGAGCGATCGAGCGGATCCGGACGAGCTTCCCACGACATCGTATCCTGTCCGAGGAGGCGGCTACAGCACCGCCCGCCGAGCCGGGCGAAGCCGGTGTGGTCAGGAACCCGTTCGCGATTCCTGCCGATCGGCTGGCGGAAGCGAAGCGCGAGGCCGGATGGGTCTGGGTCATCGACCCGCTGGATGGCACAACGAACTACCTGCATCGGTATCCGATGTATGCGGTCTCGGTTGCGGCACTGCTCGATGGCGAGCCGGCCGTCGGTGTGGTCATGAACGGCGTGACGGGCGAGACCTGGACCGCGGTCAGGGGCGGCGGCGCATTTCTGGACGGAGCGCCGATCCGTGTATCGGAGGTCGAGCAGCCATCACGCGCGCTGGTCGGAACCGGATTCCCGTTCAAGGCTCTGGAGTTGCTGCCGCGATATCTGGAGGATTTCTCGCGGATACTCACGATCAGCGCGGGCGTACGAAGGGCCGGATCGGCCGCGCTGGATCTCTGTCATCTCGCCACGGGGTACTTCGATGCATTCTGGGAGCTGTCGCTGGCGCCGTGGGATGTCGCGGCCGGTGCGCTGATCGTGCGGGAAGCCGGCGGCGTGATCACCCGGATCGATGGTGAGGAGGACGTCGTGGGCAATGGCTCGGTGCTTGCAAGCAACGGGCGGCTGCACCAGTGGCTGGTGTCGATACTCCGGGATCATTGAGCGGTTGCTCGAAGGACAGGGCATGGACCCGATTCGCAGAATGCTGAGAGGATTGAACCGACGGATCGGCAGCGGGTGGCGCTGGCTGAGGCGGAAACCTCTGATCCTCGGCAGTGTCGCGATCGGCGTGATCGGCGTGGTGTCACTGGGGGCGGGACTGCTGGCCGGAAGCTGGAACTCGGTCTGTAGGGACTGTCCCTCGATCGCACAGATCTACGTCTGGGAACCGAAGAGCGCCACGCAGCTGCTGGATCGGAAAGGCCGCCTGATCGCCGAGCTGTTCCGGGAGCGGCGGACGCCCGTCGGCATCGAGACGCTCCCGGACTACGTGCCGCAGGCGTTCATCGCGATCGAGGACAAGCGCTTCTACCGGCACAAGGGGTTCGATCCGCGCGGGTTCCTGGGTGCGACTCTGAAGAACATCCTGCGTGGCCGGCGGGCGGCGGGCGGCAGCACGATCACGCAGCAGCTGGCGCGGCACATGTTCGAGGACGAAATCGGGTTCGAGCGCCGGCCGACGCGCAAGATGAAGGAGCTGCACGTCGCCTTCCAGCTCGAGGACGTGTACTCGAAGGACGAGATCCTCGAAGCGTACATCAACCAGGTCAACTACGGCGATGGCCGGTACGGCATCGAGGCGGCGTCGCAGTACTTCTTCGCCAAGCCGGCGGTCGAAGTGACGCCGCCCGAGGCTGCGCTTCTGGCCGCGGTGATCAACCGCCCGACGACCTACTCCCCGTTCCGCAACCCGGACGCCGCCCGGCACCGGCGCAACCTCGTTCTGAGCCTGATGTCGAACCAGGGTTACATCACGGAATCGGATGCGAAGAAGTGGATGGAGACGCCGCTGCCGGAGACACCGCACACGTCCGAAGGCGGCGAGATCGCGCCGTACTTCAAGGAAGCGGTGCGCCGGGTCCTCTTCGACCGGTTCGGCGCGGATGCCGTGTACGATGAAGGCCTGCGCGTAACGACGACGCTCGACCTGGACATGCAGCGGGCGGCGCGGGCGGCGATGGACAGCGGGTGGACTCGTGTCGAGTCGATGCCCGGCTTCAAGGCGCCGAAGTATGCGGATGTAATGGCGGAGGGCGGATCGCAGGGCGCCAGTGAGACGAAGTATCTCCAGGGCATGTTCATCGCAATGGATCAGCGGACGGGCGAGATCCGGGCGATGATCGGTGGCCGCGACTATGGCGACTCGAAGTTCAACCGCGCGACGCAGGCTCTGCGCCAGCCGGGTTCGACGTTCAAGCCGTTCGTGTACACGGCGGCGATCGCGAGCGGTATCCCGGCCTCACACGTGATCTTCGACTCTCCGCTGATGCTCGAGCAGGTCGATGGCTCCGTCTATTCGCCGCGCAACTACGACCCGGAGTTCAAGGGCCCGCTCACGTTGCGGGAAGCGTTGCGCACGTCGGTGAACACTGTTGCGGTGAAGCTCGGCCTGGAGGTCGGCCTCGAGACCGTCTCGCAGCTTGCGCGAGACGTGGGCATCTCGACCGAGGTGCCGCCCTACCCGTCGAGCGCGATCGGCGCGGCGTCCGTCTACCCGATCGATCTGGTCGAAGCGTACAGCGCTCTGGCGAACGATGGCGTAAGAGTGAAGCCGCGCTACATCCTGGAAGTCGACGATGGGGATGGCCGCGTTCTCTGGCAGACACCCGCCGAACGTGAGCAGGTCATCGACACGGCGGTTGCCACCATTGCACGGGATCTCATGCGCACGGTCATCGACAACGGGTCCGGCCTGCCGGCCCGGCGGCAGCCCGCGGGTCTGCCATACGATGTACCGGCCGCGGGCAAGACCGGCACGACCAACGACGCCACGGATGTCTGGTTCCTCGGGTTCACGCCGGACCTGCTGGCAGCCGTCTGGCTCGGTTTCGATCACCCGCAGACGATTCTCCCCCGGGCCGCCGGTGGCGTGTATGCCGCACCGATCTGGGGTCAGTTCATGCGGCAGATGTACTATCCGGAAGGGCCGCCGCCGGACTCGGCAAATGCGGAGACCGCGACCGTACCGGAGTTCGAGGTGCCGGAACAGTGGCCCTGGCCGGCGATCATCACCACGCGCGTGATCGACAAGACGACCGGCAATCTGGCGTCCTCGTGGTGTCCGCCTGAAAACGCCTACGTCGAGTTCTTCCTGCCGGGTACGGAACCGACCGAGCTGTGCAGGCCGGAGAGCGGGCTGTTCGGCGGACCGCTACGCACGAGGCTGCGGACGGACACCAGCGGCGTGGATACGCTGTTCACGCCCCGGCACCGCCGGCCGCGGTTCTGACGAATTCGGTGTACGGAATGCCCGCGGCGTCGAGCGCGAGACGGAGCGCGGGCAGATCTTCAGCGAGACACTCGATCGCGAGATCACACTTCGCGTCGGCTTCGGCCGGCGCGGGTACGACCTGAGCGCCGAGCCGCCTTTCGGCCACGACCTGCTCGGCCCACAGCGCGTGGTGGGTCGTGTCGAACGTCAGGATCGCGGTCGACGCCGGTGACCCGGGTCCGGGATCGCCGTCTTGCGACCCGCCGCTACCTTCTCCACCCATCGACGTCACGGGCCGGCCACGATACGCGGACCGAGCAGGGGCAATGAGGATTCGTCCCCGGAATCGGCAATGGTGATCGCCGCGGCAAGGGCGGCAGCGGCACCGGAGGCCGAATCCTCGCCGCGGGCGTGCACGATGGCCATGGTATCGCCACACTCGACCCGGTCACCGGGCTTGCTGAACACCAGGAAGCCGACGGCCGGGTCGAGTTGCGCATCGCGCCGGGCCCGACCCGCACCGAGCTCGACCGCAGCCATGCCGATGGCCCGGACATCCATGGCGGCGATTACGCCGGCTCGTGCGGCGAGGACCTCCCGCTCGACGCTCGCGTGCGGAAGGCGGCCGGTATCGTCGATCACCGCGACATCGCCCCCCTGTGCTTCGACGATGCGCCGGAACTGCTCGAGTGCGCGCCCATCATCCAGCGCCGCGATCGCCAGGGCGAGAGCTTCATCAAGCTCGCTGGCGACGTTTCCGAGTACCAGCATCTCGGCGGCCAGAGCCAGAGTCACTTCCCGCAGGTCGGCGGGACCGCCGCCTTCGAGCGCCTCCACGGATTCAACGACCTCGAGTGCGTTGCCGACTGCATTGCCGAGCGGCCGGTCCATTGCCGTCATGCGGGCAACAACGCGCTTCCCGTACGTCTCACCGATCCCGATCATGGCTTTGGCAAGGGCCTCGGCACCATCCGGATCCGTCATGAAAGCGCCATTGCCCATCTTCACATCGAGGACGAGCGCATCGAGTCCCTCGGCCAGCTTCTTGCTCATGATGCTGGACGCGATCAGCGGAATGGACTCGACGGTGGCCGTGACGTCACGCATGGCGTAGAGCGACCGATCGAGCGGCGCGATCTGATCGGTCTGCGCGATCAATGCGCAACCGAGCCGCTCGATCTGGGCACGAAACGCATCGAGAGAGAGATCCGTCGTGAAACCGGGTATCGATTCGAGCTTGTCGACGGTCCCGCCCGAGTGACCGAGGCCGCGCCCGCTCATCATGGGTACGGGCACGCCGAGCGATGAGACGAGCGGCGCGAGGACCAGCGAGACCTTGTCGCCGACACCGCCGGTCGAGTGCTTGTCCACCTTGATGCCGGGCACGGCGTCGAGGCGCACGACCTCACCCGAACGCAACATGATATCAACCAGCGCGCCCAGTTCTGCCGGTGCCATGCCGCGGAAGAAGACAGCCATCAGGAACGCGGCCATCTGGGAATCCTCGACATGGCCGGTCTGATAGCCTCCGAGGAACGCCGTCAACTCGGCCGGCGTCAGCTCGAAGCCGTCACGCTTGCGCCGGACAATCTCGTACGGCGTCATCTCGTCTGCGATCGGGACGCGGTGCGCCCCCGTCGCATCAGACGCGGATCTTCTTCCGGCCGGACTCGACGGCCGAACGGACCTCGTCGGTCAGGTCGCCCCACCGCTCGCCGGCAGTGTCGCGGGCCGAGTAGACGGCCTTCCTGAGCTGACGCCGCGTCCGCTTTCCGCTCTGTGGCGCCATGAGCAATGCCACGGCCGAGCCGACTGCGGCACCAACCAGTATTCCGAGCAGGAAATTCAATGCACCGCCACTGTCTTCATCGTAATACATGATCATCCCTCTTCATCACGTTTTCCGGCGCGATGCGCGTCTCCGGTTCAGACACCGGTTCGGCGCACGGCCTGGTTCACTATTCCGATGCAATATAGGTACCCGGAGCGGCGCCGATCGCGGAGACAGCGCAGGACGCGGTCGGGTCGAGAGAGAGGCGGGGAGAGCCTCGTTCTGGCGTGCTCCGGCTTGCTTCATGCAGTCAGCTAACGATAGTTTATTACAACCGTTTGCGTCAACTCGGCAATGGTCCGGGGCGGGCGGCGGCCTGAGGCGTCATGGTACCTTGGGAGATACCTCTTCGGTGCAGCGCGGTTCCGTCGATGGCCGGGGCCGCGACATCCGCGAACTCGGTTCGGCGCCACGATATCATCAGAGACGAGCGCTGAACGACCCGGACGCATGGAAGCCCACGCGACAGTTGGACAGGCCGAGGACCGGCAGGCGCGGATCCTCGTAGTCGACGACAATGCCGACAATGCGGAGATCGTGGCGACCCGGCTGCGCTACCGGGGCTACACGATAACGGAAGCAGGCACCGGCGAGGAGGCGCTCGAGCAGATCCGGCAAGGCTCGCCGGATCTGGTACTGTTGGACATCATGCTGCCGGATATCGACGGTTTCGAGGTGTCGCGCCGGGTCAAGGGCGACCCCGCACTGCCGTTCATCCCGATCATCCTCGTCACCGCGCGTGATTCGACCGAAGACAAGGTGATGGGCTTCGAGGCGGGCGCGGATGACTACCTGACGAAGCCGATCAACTTCTCCGAGCTCGAGGCTCGCGTCCGGTCGATGTTGCGCATCAAGCGGCTTCAGGACGAGCTGGAAGAGAAGAACCGGGAGCTGCGCCGACTGAGTGTGATCGACGGTCTCACGGGATTGTACAATCACAGGCACATCCACGGGTTGCTGCACGACGAATTCGAGCGGTCCGGCCGGACCGGCGCGCCACTGACCGCGGCGATGTTCGACCTCGACCATTTCAAGCTCGTCAATGACACGTGGGGGCATCCTGCCGGAGACCGTGTTCTGATCCAGATCGCCGCGATCCTGCGCATCTCGGCCCGTGATGTCGACCGGCTGGGTCGGTACGGCGGCGAAGAGTTCATTACGATCCTGCCATCGACGGACACGGAAGGCGGGTCGGTGTTCGTCGAGCGGGTCCGCACATCCGTCGAGAGCCGCGAATTCGACATTGGCGCCGACGAGCCGATCCGGATGACGATCTCGGCCGGCGTTGCGACGTTTCCCCACGAGCACGTGACGGACGTGGAGTCACTGATCCATGCGGCGGACCGCGCGTTGTACGCGGCGAAGGCATCAGGTCGGAACCGGACGATCCGGTTCGACCGGATGGAGCGCGGAGAGGGCGCGGGGTGAACCGGAGCGTGGCACCGGTACCGGCGCAACGGGCGGAAGAGCTGCGTCGCATTCTGAACGACGCGAATCACGCCTACTACGTCCTCGATTCACCCGCGCTGACGGACGCGGAGTACGACCGTCTGCTACGGGAGCTGAAGGCACTCGAGCGTGAGCACCCCGACCTGGTGGCGCTCGACTCACCGACGCGTCGGATCGGCGCCGAGCCCGCTCCTCAATTCAGCAAGGTCGAGCATCTCGCGCCGATGTACTC